>Ga0182736_1000114_pt1 | contig 153907 bp, 139 predicted proteins | sample eDN5th30CKraftBY_FD_128882 | JGI IMG/M metagenome (GOLD analysis project Ga0182736, IMG submission 128882) | Enriched backyard soil microbial communities from Emeryville, California, USA - eDNA 5th pass 30_C Kraft BY (version 2) (version 2) | ecosystem: Environmental > Terrestrial > Soil >... | reverse complement strand
CGCACTGTTCCTGAGCGTGGTCGGGTACGCCATGGCCGGCGTGTTCGTCGCCGCAGGCGCGCCGGACCTCGCGCTCACCCAGGTCACGGTCGAGACGCTGTCGACCGTGGTGTTCGTCCTCGTGCTCCGACGCCTGCCGCCGACGTTCGAGCGCCAGTCCACCTCCCGGCGGCGCATCGGCCGCCTGCTCATCTCGGGCACGGTCGCGGCGGTGGTCTTCGTGTTCGCGCTGATCGCCGGGGGCTACGACCTCCCGGCCTCGGTCTCGGACCAGATGGTCGACCGGGCGGTCCCCGACGGGCACGGCCGCAACGTCGTGAACGTCACGCTCGTGGACTTCCGCGGCTTCGACACCCTCGGCGAGATCACCGTGCTCGTCGCCGCGTCGATCGGGGCCGTCGCGCTCGCCCGGGCCGGGCGCCGCACCCGACGGGCCGGAGACGACGCCGCGCGCCTCGTGGCCGGGTCGTCCGGGGCCGAAGGCAAGCGGCTGGCGTTCGTCGACGTGTCGGTCCGGCTCGCCTTCCCGGTGGTCGTGCTCATGTCGCTGTGGCTGCTCTTCTCGGGCCACAACCGGCCGGGCGGCGGGTTCGTCGGCGGCCTCCTCGCCGGTTCCGCCATCACCCTGCGGTTCATCGCGGGCGGCGTGGCCGAGGTGCGCCGGCGCACCCGCTTCCAGCCCTGGACGGTGCTCGGAGCCGGCCTGCTCACGGCGGTGACCACGGCGCTGGCCCCCATCCTCATGGGGCGCGACGTGCTGCAGCTCTCGTACAAGTCGCTCACCGTCCCCGGCTTCGGCAAGGTCGCGCTGAGCTCGACCCTCGCGTTCGACATCGGCGTCTACCTCGCCGTGGTCGGCATGGTGCTGATGGCCTTCGAGGCGTTCGGCGACGAGCCCGAGGAGGCACCCACGTGACCGTCATGCTCGCGGCGGCCGCCGCCGTGCTCTTCGGGCTGGGCACCTACCTCCTGCTCCAGCGGAAGCTGAGCCGGATCATCATCGGCCTCGGCCTGCTCACCCACGGCGCCAACATCTTGATGATCACCGCGGGCAAGCGCGGCAACCCGCCCATCATCGGCGAGAGCCGGCCCGAGGACCTGGCGGACCCGCTCCCCCAGGCGCTGGCGCTGACCGCCATCGTCATCACGTTCGGCGTGACCACGCTGCTGTTGGCGCTCGCCTACCGGAGCTGGCTGCTGAACGGCGACGACGAGGTGCAGGACGACGTCGCCGACCGCGGCATCGGCCAGTCCGAGGTCGTCCACGACGAGATCGAGGACCAGCTGCAGGTCATCGCCCGGGAGGAGCACCGTTGAGCTGGCTGCTCCCCCTCCCCATCGTGCTGCCGCTCCTGGCCGCAGCCCTGTCCATCCTGGCCGGCCGGTCGAAGACCGCCCAGCGCGTCATCGGCGTGGGCACCCTCGGTGCGCTCGTCGTGGTGTCGATCCTGCTGCTCATCGAGGTCGAACGGGCCGGGATCGTCGTCATCGAGGCCGGCGACCGGCCCGACCCCCTCGGCATCTCCCTGGTGGCCGACCGGTTCTCCGCCGTCCTGCTGCTGGTGGCCGAGATCACCCTGTTCGCCGTCCTCGTCTACGCGATCGGCGAGCCGACCACCGAGCGCAACCACGTGGGGTTCCAGTCCGCCTACCTGATCCTGGCGGCCGGCGTGGCGGCGTCGTTCCTCACCGGCGACCTGTTCAACCTGTTCGTGGCGTTCGAGATGATGCTCACGGCGAGCTACGTGCTGATGACCCTCGGCGGCCGCCAGGAGCAGGTGCGGGCGGGCATGACCTACATCATCATCAGCCTCATCGCCTCCACCCTGTTCGTGACCGCGCTGGCGCTGCTGTACTCGGCCACCCACACCGTGAACATGGCCGACCTCGCGGTGCGCCTCGACGAGCTCCCCTCGGGCGTGCGGACGGCGTTCGCCGTGCTGCTGCTGGTGGTGTTCGGCATCAAGGCGGCCATCTTCCCGCTGTTCTTCTGGCTCCCCGACAGCTACCCCACCGCCCCCTCGCCCATCACCGCCGTGTTCGCCGGGCTGCTCACCAAGGTCGGCGTCTACGCCATCGTGCGCACCCAGCTGCTGCTGTTCACCGACGACTCGAGACCGGCCACCCTGCTGCTCGTCATCGCCGGGGCGACGATGGTCATCGGGGTCCTGGGGGCCATCGCCCAAGACGACATCCGCCGCATCCTGTCGTTCACCATCGTCAGCCAGATCGGCTACATGGTGATGGGACTCGGGTTCTTCACCGTGGCCGGCATCGCAGCGGTGATCTTCTCCATCATCCACCACATCCTCGTGAAGACCTCGCTGTTCCTCACCACCGGCCTGGTCGAGCGGGCGGGCGGGTCCACCAAGCTGTCGAGCGTCGGCGGCCTGGTCCGCACCGTGCCCATCGTCGCGACCCTGTTCCTGCTGTCGGCGCTGAGCCTGGCGGGCATGCCGCCGTTCTCGGGGTTCATCTCGAAGCTGGCCCTCTTCGAGGCGGGCATCGACGCCCAGCACCTGGCGATCATCGCCGTCGCCATCGTCGTGAGCTTCCTCACCCTGTTCTCGATGCTGCGCATCTGGACCGGCGCCTTCTGGAGCCCCGCCGAGGTCGCACCGCCGCCCGCGCCCGTCGACGCCAAGCGCAACGGCCCCACCCTCATGGTCCTGTCGACGACCTTCCTCGTGGCGTGCAGCCTGGCGGTGGCGCTCGCCGCGGGACCGATCTACGCGTTCAGCGAGCGGGCGGCGGCGTCGCTCCTGGACCGGGACGCCTACATCGAGGCGGTGACGGGGCCGTGAGGCGGGTCGCCTGGACCGCGGCGCTGGTCGTCCTCTGGCTGCTCGCCTGGGGCGACGTGTCGGTGGCCAACGTGGTGAGCGGCATCGTCGTCAGCTCCGCCGTGCTCGTGTTCTTCCCGCTCGGACCACCGGGGGACCTCCGCTTCCACCCGGTCGGGGCGGCCCGCCTGGTCGGCTACGTCGCGGTCCAGCTCGTCGTGTCGAACGTGGCCATGGTGCGCCAGATCGTCCGGCCGCGGCCGGCGTTCGCGCCCGGCGTGATCGCCCACCACCTCCAGCAGCCGTCCGAGGGCGTGCTCACCGCGATGACCAGCGTGATCTCGCTGAGCCCCGGCACCATGACCGTGGACACCACGCCCGACGCCTCCACCATCTACGTGCACTTCCTCGTGCTCGACGACATCGAGGTCGCCCGCCAGGGCCTGCGCCACCTGGAGGAGCTGGTGGTCCACGCCCTGGGGGGCCCGCCACCGGCCACGGATCCGCCGCCGGCCGCAGCCTCGGCCCCGAAGGCGGCGCCGTGACCACCGCGACCTTCGTGATCCTGGCGCTCGCCGCCGCGCTCTTCGCCTACCGGCTGTGCATCGGGCCGTCGCTGGCCGACCGGGTGCTCGCCGTCAACGGCATCGTCGTCGTCGGCATGGCGGCGCTCGCGGTGTACGCCGCCAGCACCGGCCTCGGCTCCTACCTGCCCACGCTGATCGCCCTCGCGCTCGTCGGGCCCATCAGCACCGGCATGATCGCCCGCTACATGGAGGCACGGCACCGTGATCGCTGAGATCGTCATCCTCCTCGGTGCGCTGCTGATCCTGCTGTCCGCGATCGGCGTCGTCCGCTTCGATGACGTGCTCGCCCGTCTCCACGCCCTCGCCAAGGCCACCACCCTCGGGGTCCTCGTGGTCCTGGTCGGCTCGGCGATCGCCCTGCACACCTTGTACGACGTCACCTCGATCCTGCTCGCCGCCCTCCTCCACCTGCTGGTGTCGCCGCCCGCATCCAACATGCTCTCGCGCGCCACCTACCTCTCCACGGGCCTCCCCGACGGCCGCGTCGACGAGTGCCAGCAGGAGCGAGCGCAGCAGGCCACACGACACGACTGAGCCGCGGGTTCGTCCGCTCGCAGCCCGCCACGGCCTCCGTCGTAGGATCGTGCGTCCCGCCCTCGTAGCTCAGTTGGATAGAGCGACCGCCTCCTAAGCGGTAGGCCACAGGTTCGATTCCTGTCGGGGGCACGCCGTCGCCCGCCCTCCCGGCGGCGACCCCAGCCGGAGCTCGTCGGTCGCAGCCGGGGAGCGGTGCTCCTCGCCCACGAGTTCGATCGCGGGCGGGTGTGGTGCGACGGGACCGGGTCAGAAGCGGGCGGCGTAGGTGCTGCTGTGGCGGACCGTGCGGATGGCGTCGGTCGGGCGCGTGGTGCCGGCAAGGATCGGGTCGGTCAGGGTCCGCAGCTCGGCCGTGGTGGGCGTGGCCTGGCGCATGGCCCGGACCGCCCGCCACACCTGGACCACCGGGTGCTTGGTGCGGGTGTTCTCGCTGGAGTCCGAGAAGCTGGCCATGAGGGCGCCGCGGCTCGTCACCCGGGCGTCGAGGCGCCGCACCCAGAACGCGCGGCCGCTCGGGTCCGGGTTCCGGCCCAGCACGTTGCGGTACACGAGGTCGACGAAGGCACCGTTGCCGAGCGAGCCGTAGGTCCGCTGGAACTCGCTGGAGGTGGCGAAGTTCTGGGCGACGACGACGAGGCCACGGCCCGACGCCAGCTGGCGGGTCCAGAAGTCGAGGCCGGACGGGTCCGGGGCCCGCGTGAAGTACGCGTGGTACAGCCGCACGAGCCGGGCGTCGGTGGTGGTCTGCGACGGCGGGATGAGCGACTCGATGACGCCGTCGGCCGACGCGACGCAGGCATCGATGGAGGCCGACGCGGTGTTCAGCTCCTGCGCCGTCGGCTGCCGGCCCGTGAGGTCCAGGTACTGCCGCCGGACCAGCGCCTCGGTCGACGCGAACGGCGTCCGGTCCGGCGTGCACGGCACGGTGCTGGTCGTCGTGGTGGTACCCGGGGCGGAGGTGGTGGTCGAGCCCGGAGCGGTGGTCGTGGTCGTCGTGGTCGAGCCGGCGTGCTCGAGGTCGAGCTCGTCCCAGAGGAACGGGCCGATCGAGCCGGTCCAGCGGGTGCCCGACGCGGCGAGCCCCACCGTGTGGCCGGATCCGGCCTGCTCGACGAACGTGCAGCGCGAGCCCGCGGCGACCAGGCCGTCGCAGGTCTTGCGGGCGTAGGCCGAGGTGTTCCCGGTGACGGTGTCCGACGCGTAGTGGAACATCAGCGCCGGGGCGTCGGTGCTCTGGAGCGTGATCAGCCCCAGGTCGATGCCGGGCGTGAGGTGGGCGCCGGTGGAGACGGCGGCGCGGATCTTCGGCGACCACGCGGCGAGCGGGCCGCCCGGCGTCGGGTCGTCGGCCGCACCGACGCCGAGGGCGATCGCACCGCCGGCGGACGAGCCGACCATCGAGATGCGGGTGGGGTCGATCCCGTACGTGGCCGCCTTCGACCGCAGCCAGCGAACGGCCTCCATGCCATCGTCGATGGCGTTGAGCGCGGCACCGAGCCAGCGGGCCTGGTCGGTGGAGGCGTTGGCCCCGGGATCGGTGCGGTACCCGAGCGACACCGCGACGAAGCCGAGGCGGGCGTAGCCCTTGGCCGTCGAGGTCATCTGCGACTTGTCGCCGGAGGTGAACCCACCGCCGTGGATCAGGATCGCCAGCGGCCGCTGGGCCGGCCCGCCAGCCGGCGGGAGGTACACGTCGAGCTTCAGCGACACGGTGGTGCCGGCGTGGTTCTTCGCGGTGCCGTACACCTGGTCCGCCACCGTCGTGAGCTGGGCGTCGGTGTACTGCGCGGTCACGAAGCGGCCGGACGCAGGCATCGCCTCGCCAGCCGGGGCGAGGACCCCGATGAGGACGACGACGGCCGCGACGATCGTGGCGACGACGCCGACCCGTGCCCGGGTCGAGCGCCTCACCGACGGGCCTTGCCGACCGGCGCGGCCTTGCGGACCTGGGCCCGGGCCTCGCTCCAGTTCCCGTTGAGGGTGGCGAGGACGGCGTCGACGGCAGGGAAGGTCACCATGCCGTCGCTCAGCAGCACCAGGCCGCGCACCGGGCCCTCGTTCAGCGCGGTGCGCACCATCTTGAGCGTGGCCTCGTCGGGATCGGGGAACTCCGAGAGCGACTGGCGCAGCCCCTCCCGCACGATCGCGGCGCTGATGAGGCGGCCGATCCGCGTCGCCTGCAGGTCCTCGAGCGTGGAGTTCCGGTTGAACGGGCGGATCGGCGGCACGACCGGGATCGGCTTGCCGAGGAGGGCGGCGAACTCGTCGGCGGTGGCCACCATGCCCGCCGGCTTCGCGACGGGCGTGACCACGTCGTCCGACGCGATGTCGACCGGGAGGAACGTGACCGCCTCGACCGACGAGCGGGCGACCGCGAGGTCGTACGCACCGGCCTCCACGAGCCAGTCGTGGGCGGCGACGTCCCACACGGCGAAGGCCCGGCGGTCCAGCACGATCGCCACCTCCTCGGACTCGCCCGGCTCGAGGTGGACCTTGGCGAAGCCCTTCAGCTCCTTGGCCGGACGGTGCACCGAGCTCTCGCGGTCGTGCACGTACACCTGCACGACGTCGCTCCCTGCCCGGTCACCGGTGTTGGTGACGGTGAGGGTGACCGTGAGGTCGGTACCCGAGCCGGACACGGCGACGTCGTCCCACGAGAACCTCGTGTACGAGAGCCCGTGGCCGAACGCGAACCGGGCCGGCACGCCGGCGGTGTCGTGGAAGCGGTACCCGATGAACGGCCCCTCCCGGTACTGCACCTGGCGGGGCTGGCCGGGGAAGTTCCGGTCCGACGGCAGCTGGGCCACGTGCTCGGGGATGCTCTCGGCGAGCCGCCCACCCGGGTCGACGTCGCCGAACAGCACGTCGACGATGCCGCCCGCGCCGGCCTGGCCACCGAGCCAGCACTCGAGGACGGCACCCACCCGCTCGGAGAACGGCAGGTGCACGGCGCCCCCGTTGCTCAGCACCACCACGACCGGCGCCGGCAGCGCGGCGAGCGCCTCGATCACCTTGATCTGCCCGTCGGGGAGGTCGAGCGAAGAGCGGTCGAAGCCCTCCGACTCCATCGGCGCCGGCAGCCCGCCGCAGAACACGACGACATCGGCGTCGGCCGCCACCGCGAGCGCCTCCTCGAGCAGCTCGTCGGTGGTCGCGCCCGACGACGGGTCGAACGCCGGCGCGTAGGCGACCACGGCGTCCGCCCCCACCCGCTCCCGCACGATGTCGAGCACCTTGTCGACCCGGGTCGGGTTCACCTGCGAGCTGCCGGCGCCCTGGAAGCGCGGCGTCTCGGCGAACGAGCCGATCACGGCGATCCGCCCGAGGTCCGGCGAGAGCGGGAGCACGCCGTCGTTCGTGAGCAGCACCGATCCCGCAGCCGCGGCCCGCCGACCCAGCGCGTGGTGGGCCTCGTGGTCGCTGGCGGGCCGGTCCCGACGAGCCCGCTGGAGCAGCTCGACCACCCGGGCGGCGCAGCGGTCGAGATCGGCCTCGTCGAGCTCGCCCGACTCGACCGCGGCGAGCAGGTCGGCGTCGTAGGCGCCCTTGTTGCCGGGCATCTCCAGGTCGAGGCCGGCCCGCACACCGGCGACGCGGTCGTTGGCCGCGCCCCAGTCGGTCATCACCAGGCCCTCGAAGCCCCACTCGTCGCGCAGCACCTCCTGCAGCAGGTGGCGGTGCTCCGACGCGTAGGTGCCGTTGACCAGGTTGTACGAGCACATGACGGTCCACGGCGCCGACTCCTTCACGGCGATCTCGAAGCCGGTCAGGTACACCTCCCGCAGCGTCCGCTCGTCCACCACCGCGTCGACCACCAGCCGGTGGGACTCGTGGTTGTTCACCGCGTAGTGCTTGAGGCTGGTGCCGATCCCCTGGGACTGGACGCCGCGGATCATGGCGGCGGCGAGCTTGCCGCTCAGCAGCGGGTCTTCGGAGAGGTACTCGAACGAGCGGCCGCCGGCGGGGTGGCGCTTGATGTTGATGCCCGGGCCGAGGACGACGGCGACGCCCTGCTCGGCCGCCTCCTCGCCGAGGGCCACGCCGACCTCCTCGACCAGCGCGGCGTCCCACGTCGAGCCGAGCGCCGCCGCGGTCGGGAAGCAGGTCGCCGGCTGCGATCCCTGGAGGCCCAGGTGGTCGCCGCCGCGCTGCTGGTGGCGCAGGCCGTGGGGCCCGTCGGCGATGTCGATGCCCTCGATGCCGAACTCGGGCACCGGCTCCAGATCGAACCGCCCGGCCCCCGACAGCAGCCGGACCTTGGCGGGCCGGTCGAGCTTCCCGACGATCTCAGCAGCGGTCGGGTCGGAGGCGGCGTCGGCAGGGCGTCCCATGGCCGGAGCGTAGGGGACGGTTCCGGGACCGGCTCCGGGACCCGGCCACTGCCGGTGCTGGCCTTCCTCGACCGCGCTTTGTAAGGTTCACCTATCATGTGGTCCAAGGAGTGCTTCTCATGACGGCGGTGCCGGGGACCTCCCGTCGGCTGGTGCTGGCTGACGGCCGCGCCCTCCACTACCGCACGGCCGGGTCGGGTTCGCCGACCGTCGTGCTCGAGGCGGGCATGGGCTGCTCGCTCGCCGGCTGGGCCGCCGTCGTGCCCGGCCTGGCCGAGCAGACCACCGTCGTCGCCTACGACCGCGCCGGGTACGGGCAGAGCGACCCGGACCCGCAGCCCCGGACGCTGCCGCGCCTGGCCGCCGACCTGCTCGCGCTGCTCGAGCACCTCGACGACCGCCGCGTCGTCCTCGTCGGGCACAGCTGGGGCGGCCCGGTCATCCGCACCGCGCTCGCCAGCCGCCCCGACCTCATCGCCGGGGCCGTGCTCTGCGACCCGAGCGACGAGGACATGGAGCTGTTCCACACCAGGGCGGCCGCCCGGCAGCGCCGCTGGATGGTGAAGGCGCTGCCGACCATGCGGCGCCTCGGCCTCGTGGAGCTCGGCGTGAAGGCGTCGACCAAGGGCCTGCCGCCCGCCGTGGCGGCCGAGATGGCCACCACCGACAGCACCGCCCGGCACGTGGCCGCGATGCAGGCCGAGCTGGCCGCCTTCGAGGACGACGTGGCCCAGCTCCGGGCCCGCCCGCTGCCCGTGCCCGAGGCGCCGGTGACCATCATCACCGGCGTCAAGGAGACCAGGAAGCTGCTGCCCGGCACCGGCGACGCCGCGCGCAACGCCGTCCTCGCGGCCAACGAGCGCCGGGCGGCGTCGTACCCGCACGGCCGGCACGTCTCCGCGTTCGGCTCCACCCACTACGTGCCCTTCACCGAGCCCGAACTGGTCGCGACCGAGGCCCTCGCCCTCGTCGACGCCGCCCGGGCCGAGGAACCCACCCGATCCACGACCGAGGACCCGCGATGACCCGCCGACCCGCCACCGCCGCCGCCCTGCTCCTCGCGCTGGGCCTCCTGCTGACCAGCGCGCTCGCCGCCTGCGGCAGCAGCAGCTCCGACGGCGGCTCGTCCGAGCCCGCCGCGAACAGCGAGGGGAACGACGACGCCGGCTCGGCCGGCGGCACCGTCACCATCGAGCACCGCTACGGCTCGACCGAGGCGCCCGTCGCCCCCGAGCGCATCGTCTCGCTCGACACCCAGTGGACCGACGTCCTGGCCGCCCTCGACGCTCCGCCCGCTGGCTACATCGCCGACCCGAGCTCGCCCGACGGGTACCCCTGGCGGGAGGACCTGCTCGACGACTCGGCCGCGATCGAGGCCGTCGACCAGCTGCCCTACGAGAAGATCGCCGCCCTGAAGCCGGACCTGATCGTGGTGTCGTACCTGGCCCAGGACGAGGGCGACTACGAGAAGCTCTCGGCGATCGCCCCGACCATCGCGACCCTCAGCGACGCCGAGGTCGACACGTGGCAGGACATCACCGCCGCGGCCGGCCAGGTGCTCGGCCAGGAGGACGAGGCGGCGGCGCTGGTCGAGCAGGTGGACGGCGGCGTGGCGAAGGTGGCCGAGGAGCTCCCCGGCCTCGACGGCAAGACGTACTCGCTCGTGAACTACGTGGCCGGCGACCGGTTCTACGTCGTGGCCGATCCCGACGACGGCGCTGCCGTCCTGTTCGACCAGCTCGGCCTGGCGATCACGCCGGACATCCTCGACGCCGCCAAGGGCGCCTCGGGCCGGGTCGAGCTCAGCCTGGAGAACGCCGAGCTGTTCGACGCCGACCTGATCCTGCTCCTCGCCAACGGGTCCGATCCCGAGGACATCTCGGGCTGGAACGAGCTGCAGGCGGTGCAGGACGGGGCCGAGGTGGTGCTCGACTACGACCTCGCCGTGGGCCTCAACACGCCGACGCCGCTGTCGATCCCGTACGCCCTCGAGGAGATCCGCCCGGCGCTGGAGGCCGCGGCAGCCGCCTGACCCGCCAGTCGGGGCACGGGAACTGACGATCTCGTCACCGAAGCGCTCCCCCGGGCTCGCCGGGCGTAGATTGCTCCCGTGGACGTTCGGGATCGCAACCGGGTCACCGAGGACGGGTCCTCCTCGGCCCCGGCCCTGGTGTTCGCCCACGGCTTCGGGTGCGACCAGCGCATGTGGCGGCTCGTCGCCCCGGCGTTCGAGGACCGCTACCGGGTCGTGACGTTCGACCACGTCGGCTTCGGCCGCTCGGACCTGTCGGCGTTCGACCCCGAGCGCCACGGCTCGCTCCAGGGCTACGCCGACGACCTGCTCGAGGTCGTCGACGCCCTCGACCTCCACGACGCGGTGTTCGTGGGCCACTCGGTGGCGGCGATGATCGGCGTGCGCGCCGCCGTCACCGACCCGGGTGCGTTCCGCGCCCTCGCGCTGGTGTGCCCGTCGCCCCGCTACATCGACGCCCCCGGCTACACGGGCGGGTTCACCGAGGCCGAGATCGACGGCCTGCTCGACCAGCTCGACGCCAACTACCTCGGCTGGTCGGCGGCGATGGCGCCCGTGATCATGGGCAACGCCGACCGGCCCGAGCTCGGCGACGAGCTGACCAACTCGTTCTGCCGGACCGATCCGCGCATCGCCGAGGCCTTCGCCCGCGTCACCTTCCTCTCGGACTCGCGAGCGGACCTCCCGCTGGTCGAGCAGCCGTCACTGGTCATCCAGACCACCAACGACGCCATCGCACCGGAGGCCGTCGGGCGCTACGTCGCCGACCACCTCCCGCAGAGCACGTTCACCCGCCTCGCCGCCACCGGCCACTGCCCGAACCTGAGCGCACCGGCCGAGACCACCGACGCGCTCGAGGCGTTCCTCGCATCGCTCGGGTGACGCGGTGACCGGTTCCGCCGAACCCGCGGACGCGACCGGGCCGACCACGCAGTGGGCCCAGCTCGTGCTGGCACCCGACGGCACCATCACCGCGGCCGACGACGCCTTCCTGCACTGGTCCGGCCGCGAGGCGGCCGAGCTCGTGGGCGTCGCACCCTTCAGCTCGCTGCTCAGCGCCGGCGGGCGGATCTACCACGAGACCCACTTCCTTCCTCTGCTGCTGATGCAGGGCGAGGTGCGCGACGTCGCCTTCGACGTGGTCCGAGCCGACGGCACGACGCTCGCGGTCCTCGTCCACGCCACCCTGCGGCGGGGCCCGGCGGGCGAGCCCGAGCGCATCGACGTCTCGGTGCTCGACGCCACCGTCCGCCGCAGCTACGAGCGCGAGCTCCAGCGGGCCCGGCGCGACGCCGAGGCGGCCGAGCAGCAGCTCCGCCGCATCGCCGAGACCTTCCAGCGCAGCCTGCTCGAGCGGGCCGAGCTGACCACCGACGTCGTCGCGGTCGAGACCCGCTACCGGCCGGCCGTCGACGAGCTCGAGGTCGGCGGCGACTGGCACGATGCCTTCCCGGTCGACGACCGCACGCTCGGTGCGTCGGTGGGCGACGTGGTGGGCAAGGGCATCGACGCCGCCTGTGCGATGGGCCAGGTCCGCAGCGCGATGCGTGCGCTCGCCCGCACCGGGTCCGGGCCGAGCGCGGTGCTCCACGAGGTCGACCGCTTCGTGCGCACGGTCCCGAGTGCGTTCGCGTCCACCACCGTCTACGCCGAGGTCGACCTGGTCACCCTGGAGCTCCGCTACGCCGCCGCTGGCCACCCGCCACCCGTCCTGGTCCACGCCGACGGCACCGCCGAGCTGCTGTGGGGCGGCCGGTCCACGCCGATCGGCGCGACGCTCCCCGGCCTCGACCGCACGGAGGGCCGCGCACCCCTCCAGCCCGGCGACCGCGTGCTGCTCTACACCGACGGCCTCTGCGAACGCCACGACCGCACGCCCGACGAGGGCTTCGACCTGGTGGCCGAGGCGGCCGCCCGCGTCCACGGCCTCCCGCTCGGCCAGGCGGCGGACCAGCTGATGGCGACCCGCCTCACCTACGACGACGTGCGCGACGACACCTGCCTGCTCCTCCTCGAGGTGCGGCGCCCCGCCGCGGGCTGAGCCGCCCGCCGCCGTCCCGACCCCACCGGGTCGACGGGGGTCAGCTGGGTCAGCTGGCGAAGTCCGGCGACGCGCCCCGCGCCTGGTCCGCCCGGCCCTTCGGCAGCTCCCACTCCTCCTGGCGGCCCAGCGCGGTGAGGTCCAAGAAGGCGTAGGACCCGCCCGTCCACTCCGCACCGCGGCCGTACGAGGAGTACGTGTGGAACACGTCGTCGTCGACGCGCAGGTAGCAGCTCATCCCCGGCTGCTCACCCGACCAGCCCTCCCACGCCGGATCGTCCGCGACCAGCTCCGCGTAGGGCCGGTAGTTGTACTCGACCGGCGCCACCGACTCGTCGAGCGTGACGTGGAAGTCGTAGTTGAAGGTGCTCCCGAACGAGCTGAACCACGGAAACGTCCAGCCTCGCTGCTGCCGGTACGCCTCGATCTTCTCGATCGGCGCCCGGGACACGTACACGAGGGTCGTGTCCCGCACCGCCAGGTGCTCGCGCAGCCCGTCGGACATCTCGTCGGCGCCGGCGGTGCAGCTCGGGCAGCCCTCCTCCCACTCCGGGTCGAACATGAAGTGGCTGACGATGAGCTGCCGGCGCCCGTCGAACAGGTCGAGCAGCGACGCCGGACCGTCCGGACCGGTGAGCTCGTAGGCCTGGTCGACCCGGACCATGGGCAGCTCGCGGCGGCGGGACGAGATGGCGTCGCGCACGCGGGTCAGCGCCTTCTCCTCGCGGAGGAGGGCAAGGCGAGCGGCCCTCCACTCCTCGGCGGACACGACCGGGGGCACCGTCATGGCGATCCAGTGCCCGCCGCGCGCTCACGCCACACACCACCACCGACGTGCGAAGGTGTCGGGCGATGGGCTCCGTGTCGCGCCGCCGCTTCCTGCAGCTCGGCGCCGGAGCAGCAGCCGGCGCCGCGCTCGCCGGCTGCTCCAAGGGCGGATCCGGGGCGGACACCGACCTCGACGGGATCGCCGACGTCGACGAGGCCCCGACCACGACCCTCAGCGGCACCCGGAGGGGTCGGCTCTCCGACGTGCAGCACGTCATCGTGATCGTGCAGGCCGGCGCCTCGTTCGACCAGGTCTTCGGTGCCCGTCCTGGGGTCCGCGGCTTCGACGACCCCGAGGCCTCGACGCTCCCCACCGGCCAGCCCGTCTGGTACCAGCCCGACCCGACCAACGCCGACGGCCACACCCTCCCGTTCCCGCTCGCCGCCCACGGCCCCGGGCCGAGCTGCATGCCGCCCGTCGAGACCAGCTGGACGGCGCTGCACGGCGCCTGGGCCAACGGCCGGATGGACGGCTTCGCCCAGCAGACGGGCCAGCTCTCGCTCGGCTACTACACCCCCGCCGACCTGCCCTGGTACCACGCCCTCGCCGACGAGTTCACCCTCTGCACGTCGTGGTTCTCGTCCGTGCTCGGCCCGGCCGACCCCAACCGCGTCCTGGCGCTGAGCGGCACGATCGACCCCACCAACAAGGCCGGCGGCCCCGTCATCGACGACCGCTCCACCCGCTTCGGCTGGGAGACCTACCCCGAACGCCTCGACCGGGCCGGGGTCGGCTGGCGGCTGTACGCCGACCCCAGCAGCCGTTCGGCCACCGGGCTGGCGAGCTTCGTCCAGTTCCAGGAGACCCGGCGCCCCCACTCGCTGTGGGAGTCCGGCGTGCGGGACCGCGGGATCGAAGCGTTCGAAGCCGACTGCGCCGACAACCTGCTGCCCTGGGTGTCGTGGGTCGCGGTGCCCGAGCCACCGCCCGAGGCCGGCGGCCTGGGCTGGATCGGCCAGCAGCCCCACGTCGCCCGGGCCGTCGCCGCGGTGATGGGCAACGCCGAGCTGTGGAAGGGCTCGATGGTCGTGCTCACCCACGACACGAGCGGCGGGTTCTTCGACCACGTCGCGCCGCCGACCCCCTCGCCCGACGACCCCGGCGCCGTCGACGAGTTCGTCGGCAGCGAGCCGATCGGGCTCGGCTTCCGGGTACCCGGCCTGGTGCTGTCGCCCTGGAGCCGGGGCGGTGCCGTCTACGACACCGTGGTCGACCACACCTCGATCCTCCAGTTCCTCGAGCTGCGCTTCGGGGTGGAGGCGCCGCTCATCAGCCCGTGGCGGCGCGAGCGCACCAGCGACCTGCTCGGCGCCCTCGACCTCGACGCCTTCGACCCCTCGGTCCCCGACCTGCCGACCCCGACGCCCGCGCCCGCCGGCGGCATCTGCTTCGACGGGGCCTGGCCCGGCGCCCCCGCACCCCAGGCACCGCCTCCGACCACCGCCTGACCGGCCGGTACGATCACGCCGCCATCGCCACCGGACGTCGGACCGGTGCCCCAGGAGGACCCATGCCCCGCACGTCTCGTTCGACCGCATCCGGCCTGGCGGCCGTCGCCCTCGCCGCCTCGCTCGCGCTGGCCGCGTGCGCCGGGAGCTCCGACGCCGGCGGCTCCGAGGGCTCGGGTGGGTCGGGCGGGTCGGGCGGGTCGGGCGGGTCGGGCGGGTCGGGCGGGTCGGGCGGGTCGGGCGGCTCCGGCAAGGCGACCACGACGACGGTCGTCACCGCCGCCCCCGCCGGCGAGCAGGCCACCGGCCCGGCGGTCCCGTCGCCCGGCTGCGGCCAGAGCGTGCAGGAGCCCGTCACCAAGGAGAAGCAGTTCCTCGACGACAGCGAGCGCTGGTTCCTCCTCACCACCCCCGACGAGCTCGACCAGGACGAGCCGCTGCCGCTCGTCCTCGACTTCCACGGCCTCGCCGAAGGCGCCGACGTCCATTCGCAGATGACCCTCCTGCCCGAGTACGGCCAGGACCAGGGCTTCCTCGTGGTCAGCCCGCACGGGACCGGCTCGCCCGTGCGGTGGGCGGTCGACCCCGACATCGCCGCCAACGACGACCTCCAGTACACCCAGGCCCTGCTCGACCAGGTCGAGTCCGAGCTGTGCGTCGACGTCTCCCGCGTCTACGCCACCGGCTTGTCGAACGGGGCGTTCATGTCGTCGGTGCTCGCCTGCACGATGGCCGACCGCTTCGCTGCCGTCGCCCCCGTCGCCGGCCTCATCCGCCCCGAGGGCTGCGACCCCTCCCGACCCGTCCCCGTCCTCGCCTTCCACGGCACCGCCGACCCGATCCTGCTGTTCAACGGCGGTGTCGGCGACCGGCTCAGCAACATCCTCCCCGGCGACGGCGACACCACCAAGACGTCCGAGCCGCCCCTCCCCGAGGCCGACCTCGACGGCGCCGGCTACCCCGCCGCCGCCCAGGCGTGGGCCGACGGCAACGGCTGCACCGGCGACGCGATCGACGAGGACCTCACCGACACGGTCCTCGAGCGCACCTGGGACTGCCCGCCCGACGGCGTGGTCGAGTTCCTGATCATCGACGGCGGCGGCCACACCTGGCCCGGCAGCGAGTTCTCCAACGACCTCGCCGACATCATGGGCCCCACCGACATGGACACGAACGCCAACGAGCTCATCTGGCGCTTCTTCCAACGCTTCCAGCTCCCCGCCAACTGACCCGGGACACCCCGGCCCCCCGTTCACGAACTTCGTATGCGGGAGCGCCCCAACGGGCGTCCTGGCATACGAAGTTCCGCTCGAGCCGGCACCACGCCCAAACCCCCACCACCCCCACCACCCCCACCACCCCCACCCCACGAAGTTCGTATGGGAGAACGCCCGTTTCGGCGTCGTGGCATACGAAGTTCGTCTGGGTTCGGTTCGTGGCGCGGGTCAGGGTGGGGTCGCAGCCGTCATCTGTCGGTGGTCGTGGACTCGGGTGCCGGCGGCGATGGGCAAACCCAACCGTCCTGACGGGGACGGGGAGCTAGCAGCGGCCGACTTCGACGGGGGTGTCTTCGGCGTCGGAGTCGCCGTGGAGGAGGCGTTCGGCGATGACGCCGGCCTGGATGCGGATCTCGGGGACCGCGGTGGTCTCCCACTCGGTGCCGCGCCGGAGGGCGCCGACCAGCCAGAGCCCGGGCGTGGGTCCGAGGCCGGTGCCCTGGGCGCGGCCGGCGCGGTCGACGGCGAGGCCGAGGCGGTGAGGGCCGATGACGACGTCGCCCGCGGCAAGGAGCTGCTGCACGACCGGATCGCCCGACACCGACAGGTCATCGCTCGGGCCGGCGGCGTTCACGAGCAGGTCAGCGCGCTCGTCGGCCACCGACGGGTCGGCGAAGCGGACCGTCAGCCGGCCGTCACCCGCACCGGAGTCGGCCGCCGAGGCGACGCGGCTGCGGACGATGCGGAGCTGGCCGCGGTCGAGCAGCGCGGCGAGGCGCTCGCCGACGGCCGGGGCCGTGCGGTGGCGGTGCACGTTCCACCACGGGAACCAGCGGCGGAGGATGTGGGCCTGCTCGCCGTAGGGCAGTTCCCGCCAGATGTCGTTGGCCCGGGGGCGCACGTTGTCGATGACCGCCTGCCAGTCCTCCTGGGTGCGGCCGAGGCGGATCACGTGGTGGACGAGGTCGCGCCCGCCGATGCCCGGCTCCGGGAGCAGCTCCGGGTCGATGGTGGCGGGCAGGCCGGGACGGCTCGTCCGCGGGACGAGGCCTCGCCGGGACGCGGCGACGATCTCGACGTCGGGATGGCGTTCGACCAGGGACAGGGCGACGTCGACCATCGTCAGCCCGGTGCCGACGACCACGACCCGGTCGATGCCTGGACGGTCGAACGCGCCGGGCGTCCACGGGTTGGCCACGATGCGCGGGTCGTCGAGCGGCGCCTCGCACGGCGGCACCGGCCGCCCCGGGAAGCCGGTGGCGAGCACGACGTCGCCGGCCTCGATCACCGAGCGGTCGTCGAGGGTCACGGTCCACCCGGCATCGCTGCGCACCAGCCCGGCCACACGGTTGCGGCGGTGGTCGACGCCGACGAGGTCGGCGCACCGGCCGGCGACGTCGGCCAGGTAGTCGCCGTACATCGCCCGGCGGAGGTACGTGTCCGCGTCGGCCTGGATGCCGCGCTCGCCGAGCCAGCCGATGAGGTCCTCGCCGCCGTCGCCGTCGACGGACAGGCGGATGCGGCAGACGTTCATGAGGTGGACGGGGTCGGGCGTGCTGTAGGCGACACCCGGACCGAGGCGCTCCGCCGGCTCGACGATCACGACCGGCCGCGTGGAGCCGCCGTCACCTGCCATCCGGTGCAGCAGGAACGTCGCCGCCGCCCCGCCGCCGACCACCACGATGGGCCCTTCACCTGGCGCTGGCACCCGTCGCTCCCCCTCGCTGATCGTCTCCCCGAGGCTAGGCGCGCCCGGACGACCCCTGTGACCAGGGCGTTTTCCACCGAACCGATGGGAATGGTCATGAGTTCCGCCGGGTCAGTTGTCACACGCAACGCACTGGTCGAGGCGGTGTGCGATGCTCCCGGCCTCGTGATCGTGCGACACGAGCACCAGGCACCAAGGGGAACCGACATGGACACGCTCGAAGCCGCCACCGCGTCCGGCGACGCCATCAACGGGCTGGGGACCAAGTTCATGCTCGACCTGAACACGTACGTGTACGGGGCGACGCTCGGGTTCGAGGGCGCCGACTTCTACCTGTCGGGACGCGGCGGTGCGCTCGGCGACGTGCCGGCCGGGGTCGTGTCCGCGGCGTTCGTGTTCTGGAACCCGGACTTCGTCGCCGAGGGCTGGGCGCGGACGGCCGACGTCCTGCCCCGCCGCCAGGCCGCCCAGGAGTTCGCCGGCGTCTGCCACCGCTGGGCCGAGGAGCACATGGGCGACGACGTCGACACCGCCCGCATCGCCGAGCTCGCCGGCCGCCTCAACGACGCAGCCTCGCCCGCCTGCGCCCCCCTGTTCGCCGGGTGGCGCGCCCTCGACGAGCCCGAGGCGGACCGCCACAAGGCCCTCGCCCTGCACCGGGTCAACGGCCTCCGCGAGCTGCGCGGCGCGCTCCACGGCGCCGCCATCCTCGCCACCGGCGTGACGCCCCACGCCGCCGTCGCCCGCCGGACCCCGTACATGCTCGGCGTCTTCGGCTGGGAGGAGCCGCACCCGGACAAGGAGACGGTGCGAGCCCCGTGGGCCGAAGCCCAGGCCGCCACCGAGCGGTCGGTCGCCCCCATGTTCGAGGCCCTCGACGAGTCCGAACGTGCCGAGTTCGTCGAGCTCGTCAACGCCCTCCAAGCCAGCGTCAACGACTGACACCTCGCGACCGCCCACCCCGCCTGCTCGAACTTCGTATGCCAGCGCGCCTGTTCGGGCGTTCCCACATACGAAGTTCGGCGGGTGGTTGAGACCCGGGTCGAACTTCGTATGGGAGAGCGACCGTTTCGGCGTTCTCGCATACGAAGTTCGGTTGGGGGGGGTGGGGTGGGGATGTGGTCGTCGACGGGGTGGGCCGATGAGGTTCGCCGGTTCGGGGCGTCTGAGGCGGTGGAGCGATGGCTCCCATCCGGTGCGCACGGGCCGATGGCTAGCGTGGACGCACCGCTTCTCCCCTTCGTGAAAGGCGCTCCGATGCTCGCAACCCACACCCCGGCCGGCCTCTGATGGCCCGCCCCACCTGGTCCGGCGTCATCAGCTTCGGGCTCGTCAGCGTGCCGGTGAAGGCGTACACGGCCACGCGGGAGAAGGACGTGCGCTTCCACCAGATCGAGCGAGACACCGGCGCCCGGATCAAGCAGCAGAAGGTCTCGGCCGCCACCGGCGAGCTCGTGGAGGACGAGAACATCGTCAGCGGCTACGAGCTGGCACCCGGCAAGCACGTCACGTTCGAGAAGGAGGAGATCGCCGCCCTCCGCCCCGAGAGCACCAAGGCGATCCAGGTCCTCGACTTCGTCGACCTCGACGAGGTCGATCCCGTCTACTTCGACAAGACGTACTGGCTCGGTCCCGACGGCGCCGCCGCGGTGGAGCCCTACGAGCTGCTGCTCGAGGCGATGGAGGAGCGCAACCGCGTCGCCATCGGCGCCGTCGTGATGCGGAACAAGGGCCGTCTCGCCGCCATCCGCCCCATGGGCGGGCTGCTCGCCATGTCGACGATGCGCTACGCCGACGAGGTCATCGCCAGCGAGGACATCGACGAGCTGCCCGACTCCCGCAAGGACCCCGAGCCCCGTGCGCTCGACCTCGCCCTCCAGGTCGTCGACACCATGACGTCCGAGTGGGACCCCGAGCGGTACCCGAACACCTACAACCAGGTGTTCCTCGAAGCGATCGAAGCCCGCGCCGACGGCATCGTCGCCGAGCCCGCCGCCGAGGGCGAGCCCGAGGCCCCGGTCATCGACCTCATGGCCGCCCTCCGCGAGAGCGTCGACGCCGCCAAGAAGAAGGCCGCCGAAGCCTGAGCCGCGTGCGCTCACACGCCCCCACGACCCACGACCGCACACAACCCCGCGGGCGACCCCGAGCCGCGTGCGCTCACACGCCCCCACGACCCACGACCGCACACAACCCCGCGGGCGACCCCGAACCGCGTGCGCTCACACGCCGCCACGACGCACGACCGCACACAACCCGGCGGGCGGACGGTGGGTCAGATGGCGGGGAGGTGCTGGGGGAGGCCGATGAGGTGGGCCATGGGGTCGCCGACCTCGGCCAGGCGGGCCGGGAGGGTGTGGACGGTCCAGCGGTCGGGGGCGAGGTCGGGGGCGTCGAGCTCGTCCCACGCGAGGGGCACCGAGACCGGGCCGCCGGCGGAGGCCCGGGGGCTGAAGGGGCCGACGAGCGTCTTGTTGCGGATGTTCTGCGTGTAGTCGAGCCGGGCCTTGCCGCCGCGATCGGCCTTGCTCCACGCCCAGCTCACGATGTCCGGCACGAGCTGGCCGACCATGATCGACAGCTTCTCGACCCAGGCGAGCGTGTCGTCGAAGCCGAGGCCGGGCTCGACGGGGATCCAGATCTGGATGCCCCGCTTGCCGGTGACCTTGAGGCCGGCCTGGAGGTCGAGGTGGTCGAGCGCGGTCTGGTGCAGCTTGGCGAGGAGCACGACCTGCTCCCACGTGGTCTCGGTGCCGGGGTCGAGGTCGATGAGCGCCCAGTCCGGCTCGTGGCTGCGGGCGCAGCTCGAGGTCCACGGGTGGTACTCGAGCGCGGCGAGGTTGCCCATCGTGAGCAGGGTGGCCGGCCGGTCGACCACGACGTACCAGCGGGTCTCGTCCTTGGCCGCGTCCTCGTTGGGCCACTGGGTCATCCACTCGGGGGCGTTCTTGGGCGCGGCCTTGGCCCAGAAGCCGGCGGCGTCGGTGCCGTTGGGGTGGCGGACCATGTTGCAGGGCCGGCCGGCGAAGTACGGCAGCATCGCCCCGGACACCTGGGCGAGGTAGCGGAGCAGGTCGCGCTTGGTGACCTCGGGCCGACCCCCGCCGCCTCCGTCACCTCCGTCGCCCCCACCGGGGAGCGCCGGGAACAGGACCTTGTCGAGGTTGCCGACCGTGATCTCGACGCCGTCCACGGCCCACCGTCCGCCCTTGCCGGGCAGGTCCTCGAGGGCGGCGAGCTCGTCGTCGGTGACGAGCGGCGGGACGGCGGTGGCCATGGACCGCCAGGCTACGAGCGCTCGGTGGCGGCTCGACCGGACCGCGACGTGCCGAGGAACGCGCCGAGCTGGGCGAGCCCGTGGGTGGTGGCGGGGATGACGTCGGTGAGCTGTGGCGCGTGCACGAGGTACGCCGTGTGCTGGGCCCGCGAGAGCGCCACGTTGAGCCGGTTGCGGGACAGCACGAACGAGGCGCCCCGGCCCGAGCTCGCCGCGGACGACGCCATGGAGATGATGGCGACGGCGGCCTCCTGGCCCTGGAACTTGTCGACCGTGCCCACCCGCACGGCGTCGAGCCCGGCGTGGTCCAGCACGGCGCGGATGAGGTTGACCTGCGCGTTGTAGGGCGCCACGACCAGCACGTCGTCGGGCTCGAGGGGCCGCTCGCCCTCTTCTGTGGTCCAGGTGCGCCCCACGGCATCGACCACGAGGCGCAGCACCACCCGGGCCTCCTCGATGGACGCGGTGCGGTTGCTGTCGTGCTCGACGAGGACGGTGTGCAGGCCGGGTTCGATGCCGGCGAGCGTGCGCTTGGCGGTGCACGGGTCTGCGTCGAGCCGGTCGTCGTAGGAGAGCCGGGAGCAGACGGCAGCGAGCTCGGGCCGCATGCGGTAGGTGGCGTCGAGGAAGTAGCCGAGCTCGGGCGGGAGGGTGTCGTGGCCGTCGCTCAGCCAGTCGAGCGCGGCCTGTTGGACCGGGGCCGGGTGGCGGGCCTGGCTGACCTGCGGTAGCTGCTGCGGGTCTCCCAGCAGCAGGAGGCGGGGCGCGGCTTGGGACACGGCGATGGTGTCGGCGAGGGCGAACTGGCCGGCCTCGTCGATGACGACCAGGTCGAGGCTGCCGGCGGGGATGCGGTTCTCGTTGACGAAGTCCCACTTGGTGCCGCCGACGAGGCAGCCGACGTCGGGCTCGAGCACCTTGGCCTTGAGCTTGGCGTCGGTGAGCTTGAGGCCCCGGTGGTCGCCCCCGCCACCCGACCGCTTCACGACCTGCTCCGGCGCCACGCCGGTGTCGATGACCTTGTCCATCATCGCCTCGATGGTCTTGTGGCCCTGGGCGACGACGCCCACCTTCCAGCCGGCGTCGACGAGGCGCTTGATGACCTGGGCGCCGGTGGTGGTCTTGCCGGTGCCGGGCGGCCCCTGGACCGCGAGGTACGACCGGTCGAGGTCCCGGACCGCGTCGGTGATGGCCGAGGCGAAGTCGTGGTCGACCACCGGCGGGAGCGAGCGGTCGCAGGCGAGGCGAGGCGGCTGGCGGCGCAGGACGTCGATGGCGGGCTGGGCCCGCAGCTCGCCGAACAGGTCGAGCGCATCGGCGGCGATGGTGAAGATGGCGGTGGCGAGCTTGCCGATGGGAGGCGGGCTGCCGGCGCTGAGCGCGACGGGCACCACCGCCTGGTCCGGCCCGGGCTCCTCGGCGAGACCGCCGGGCAGGCCCTCGGCGAAGGTGACCCGCAGCTGCTCGCCCTCGGGCTCGAGCGCCAGGATGCGCCCGGTGCTGCGGAACCCGCGGTCGGCGTTGGACGGCTGCTTCACCAGCGGTGGGAGCGGCGCGTCGTAGATCGTGTGGCACTCGCTGTTGGCGCTGAGCTTGAACGACCCGGGCACCTCGACCAGCGCGGTGAGGGTGCGCTGGTAGGAGCGGCGGCCCTCGGGCACCTCCCAGTCCGACACGACCTCGACCGAGCCGGGCGGGAGGACGACCATCTCGCCGTCGTGCTCCCAGTCCTCGACCGTGGCGGCCATGCGGGCGAAGTGGGCCCACCAGAACGGGAGCGACTCGCGCCGGTGGAAGAGGAGCGCGGCGGCGAGCAGGGCGATGGCCTCCTCGTCGGCGGTGCGCTCCTCGGGCGCCTTGTGGGCGAACGGCGCCAGCAGGTCCTGTTCGAGCGCGAGGGCCGCCGCCTGCTCGGCTGGCACGGCCCGTTCGCCGGCGGCCTCGACGGGCCGCGGCCCGGGGCGGAGGCCGTCCGGCAGGCCGAGCAGCCAGTCGCGCAGGCGAAGCGTGGAGAGGCAGTCGTACTCGTTGTACTCGGCGAGCTGGTCGAGCTGGGCGTGGGCCTCGGCCTGGTCGCCCTGGTCTCGGAGCATGCGGTAGTTGCCGTACCAGATGATGCTGTCGGCGCCGCCGGTGACCTCGCTCAACCGCTCGTGGTCGCCCATGTAGAGGGGCTCGAGCCGCTTGATGCTGTAGGACCGCTCGGAGATCCGGATCGACCGGCGGACCACGGAGTACAGGTCGACGAACACGCCGTCGATGAGGAGCTGGTCGAGCTCCTCGCTGCGGGTGCCGTAGCGCTGGACCATGCGCTTGAGCCCGGTGACCTCGTAGGGCGCGTAGTGGTACACGTGCAGCCCCTCGAACCCGGGCGTGGCCCGGCGGGCGACCAGCCAGTCGATGTACTCCTCGACCGCGGCCTTCTCGGCCCGGCGGTCGTGCGCCCACAGCGGCCAGTAGACGGGCTCGCCGGTGTCGTGGGTGATGCTGCCGAACAGGTACTCGAGGCCGAGCTCGGGCCAGCCGGCCTCGACGTAGAGCGGGTCGCCCTCGAAGTCGAAGAAGACGTCGCCGGGGTTGGGCTCGGGGATGAGGGCGATGCCGGCCGGGTTGTAGAGCTCGGCGGTGACGGTGCCGAGCGGATCGCCCTCGGTGCGGGTGGCGTCCTGGCCGGCTTGGAGGACGGCCTGGGCGTGGATCTTGTCGAACGTCTCCTGCTTGAGCTCCGGCGGGCAGTCGGTGGCGGCGGCGAGGTCGTCGATGGTGTGGATGCCGACAGCGGCGAGCTTGGGCTTCTGGTCGACGCGCACGCCGGCGACGAGCAGGACGTCTCGGCTGGCCTGCTCGGCGGCGGCGCAGTGGTCGCACCAGCCGCAGGCCCGCAGCTCGGGATCGCCCCAGACGGGGACGGCGACGGGCCGGGCGAGCAGGGACCGCAGCCGCTCGGACCGGTCCGCCAGGATGGGCTGGAGGTCGGCGAAGCGGTGCGACGACGTGCTGCCGTCGCCCAGCCACAGGTGTACCTCGCGCGGCGCGGGGAGACCCATGGCGACGAGCTGGTCGCCGTAGGCGGCGAGCTGGAGCAGCGCCTCGACCCGGGCGTGGCGGGCGAGCTTGGTGTCCGCCGGCTCGTACCAGACGGACCCGTCGGGGCCGGTGGTGCGCACGACGAAGTCGGCCATGCCGTGGAAGCCGTCGTGGAAGAACGCGGCCTGGTAGACGACGTCGGCTCCGCCGACGAGTGCCTCGCGGGTGCGGGCGTGGGCCGCCTCCAGCGAGGCTCGCGACGAGGTGCTGGGCTGCTCGATGGTGACCACGCCGCCGGCCGCGCCGGCCGAGCCGGTGCCGTCGGCCGCGACCAGCCGGTCGAGGACGGCCCGCTCGTGCACCATGCCCAGGTCCGCGGCGCGGGCCAGGACCGGGTCGTCGACCTCGATCTTGGGGACGAGCCCGGCCTTCTCCGCCCGGTGCACCAGGACCTGGTACTCGCAGCGCAGCGCGGTCACCAGGTCGGTGGCGCTGAACACCCAGGCGTCGTCGAGGCGGAACATCGAGGTCGAGTGTCTCACACCCCTGTGACAGCGGGGCGGGGACGGAGGGCCTCCGTCAGCCGGCGGGGTAGCCCGCGCCGGTGAGCTGGCCGGCCAGGTGGGCGGCGTTGCGGGCGAGGGTCTCGATGACCCCCGACACCTTCTCCGGCACCTCGTCGAGGTCCTTGAAGTCGACCGAGCCCATGGCCTCGCCCACCCAGTAGGAGACGCCGTTGGCGGGGATCGTGAAGCCGAAGTCGTTGAGGGCCTGGAAGATCTGCCCCGACGTGTTGTGGGCGCCGTCCTCGTTCCCGACGATGGCTCCGACGGCGACGCGGTCGGTGGCGATCATGCGGCCCTGGTCGTCGGTCTCGCCCAGGAAGGCGTCGAGCCGCTCGATGACGCGGCGGCAGATGCTCGAGGGGTTGCCGACCCAGATCGGGGTGCCGAGCACGAAGATGTCGGCGTCGAGGATCTTCTGGCGGACGCCGGGCCACTCGTCGCCGTCGCCCTCGTCGGACTCGACCCCGGGCTTGATGTCGAGGTCGGCGGCGCGGATGGTCTCGGTGGTCACCCCGTGGGTGCCGAGCGCGTCGGTGACGAGGCCCAGCATGCGGTCGGTGCTCGACGCCGCGGGCGACGCCTTGAGCGTGCAGTTGATGGCGAGCGCCGTCAGGGCGCTGCCGGAGCTCATCGGCGGCTGGTGTTGAAGATCGAGACACCACCGGGACCGACGAGCGCACCGAGGACGATGAGCACGATGCCGAAGATGATCTGACCTTGGAGGAGCTGGACGATCCCGGCGATCACGAGGATCGCAGCGATGATCCAGAGGATGGTTGCGTTCATGCCGCCCACTGCCCTGGCCCGACCGCGCCGAAACGCGCGCTGGTGCGACGGCTCTGGAGCGGGTAGAGCAGGGGTGTGGGCACCGATCCGTTCGACCAGCTGATGGCCTCCGCCGACCCGGCGATGGTCGTGGTGACGGCGGCGGCGGGCGAGGCCCGGGCCGGCTGCCTGGTGGGGTTCCACGCCCAGTCGAGCATGGATCCGCACGGCTACGCGGTGCTGATCTCGAAGGCGAACCACACGTTCGACGTCGCCGTGCGGGCCACCCACCTGGCCGTGCACTTCCTCACCGAGGACGACCACGGCCTGGCGCGCACCTTCGGCACGCTCACCGGCGACCGGGTCGACAAGTTCGGGCGGGTGCCCTGGCGCCGCGGGCCGCAGGGCGTGCCGATCCTCACCGACTGCGACCACGGCCTGGTCGGGCGGAAGGTGAGCATGCTCGACGACGGCGGCGACCACGTCACGGTGACGCTCGACCCCGTCGAGGTGTGGAGCCGCGAGCCGTTCACCCCGCTGCGCCTCTCGGCGGTCACGGACCTCGAACCGGCGCACGACGCCGAGGACCACCCCGACCACCCCCGCTGACCGGGCGCCGGGTGCGCTGCGGCGCCGCAGCGGGAGCCCAGCGCACGCAGCCCACCGGTCAGGGCTCGCGGACGACGTCCTCCGGGTCCTTGTCCGGACGCCGACCGAGGTACCGCGGGTGGCGCAGGTGACCTGCTGCGGTCCACTCGCCGAACCCGACCTCGACGACCATCGCCGGCTCGGTCCAGTGCGCGGTCTTCTCGCGCACCACCCCGGCGAACGGCGAGGTCGGCCGCTCCACCGCCACCAGCTCCTGGTACAGCGCGTGGAGCGTGGCCGTGTCGAACCCGGTGCCGACCTTGCCGGCGTAGCGGAGCTGGTCGCCCTCGTAGACCCCGACCAGCAGTGCGCCCAGCCCGGTGCGTGAGCCCTTCGGTTCGGTGAACGCGCCGACCACGACCTCCTGCTGGTGGACGCACTTGAGCTTCAGCCAGTCCCTGCTGCGGCGCGGCTGGTAGGTCGACGCCCGGCGCTTGGCGATGAGGCCCTCCCACCCGAGGCGGCACGCGGCGTCGAGGAGGGCTTCGCCGTCGCCGGGCAGCGCCTCGCTCAAGACGATCGGGCCGCCGGGCTCGAGCACCTCGGCGAGCGCGTGCTGCCGGGCCTCGAGCGGCAGGGGCCGGATGTCGTTGCCGTCGAACCACAGCAGGTCGAACACGACGTACTGGACCGGCACCGACGGATCGCTGAGCTTCTGCTGGAGGCGCTCGAAGCTGGTCTGGCCGTCGACCATGGCCACCACCTCGCCGTCGACGAGCAGCGACCCGCGCGCCTGGTTCGCCAGGGCCCGGGCCACCTCCGGGTAGGTGTCGTCGAAGGAGAGGCCGTTGCGGGAGCGGAGGCGCACCCCCCGGTCGTCGACCCAGGCCAGGCAGCGGTAGCCGTCGAGCTTGCGCTCGAACGCCCAGTCGTCGCCGAACACCCGGCGGTCGGTGGACGAGGCGGCCATGGCCTTCACCTCGGCCGGTGGGCGGGGCGGGGCCATCAGACGATGAGGCCGAGGCCCTTCTGGCAGTGCGGGCCGCCCCAGTGCTCGACGATCTTGCCGTCGGCCATGCGCAGGATCGCGGTGCCGTTGATGTGCACCGGCTCGCCGGTGGGCGGCAGGTCGAAGAACGGCTCGCCGTCGAACGTGCCGCGCACGGACCAGTTGGAGACGATGAGGTCGTCCTTCTCGATCAGCAGCTCGACGGTGAACTCCATGTCGGGGATGGCGGCCATCACCTGCTGCCACCAGATCTGCTCGTCGCCCCGGACGTCCTCGCCGACGCGCTCGGGTGCGACCCGCTCGGTCACGTGGGTGTGGAAGTCCGGTCCCCAGAAGTCGTAGACCGCCTGCGTGTCCCCGGCGAACATCGCCGTGGAGTACTCCCCCAGGATCTTCAGGTTCTCAGACATGGCCGGACCATACCGACCGGCCCCGACGTGCGCTCGGAGGATGGGATGGGGCCCCAACGGGTACTGGCGACCGTCGGAGCCACGGACGCAGCGAGGTGCGGCGCGATGGAGCACGAGGTCGAGCGGACGACGGGGAGCGCGCGCTGATGGCCCGCCCGGTGTGGTCCGGCTCGATCAGCTTCGGCTTGGTGAGCGTGCCGGTGAAGGCGTACACCGCGGCCCGTGACCACACGGTCCACTTCAACCAGCTCGAGCGCGACACCGGCGCCCGGGTCCGTCACCAGAACGTGTCGGACCAGACGGGCGAGGAGATCGACCGGGACGACATCGTCCTCGGCTACGAGGTGTCCGGCGGCCGGTACGTGACCTTCGAGCGCGACGAGCTCGACGAGCTGCGGCCCAGGAGCACCAAGGCGATCGACGTGCAGGACTTCGTGGCCCTCGAGGACGTCGACCCGATCTACTACCAGAAGACCTACTGGCTCGGGCCGGACGGCGACGCCGCCACCGAGCCGTACGCGCTGCTCCTGGCGGCGATGGAGGACCGGGGCCGGGTGGCGATCGGCTCGGTCGTCATGCGCAACAAGCAGTACCTCGCGGCGGTCCGGCCGCTCGACGGTGCGCTCGCCATGTCGACGATGCGCTTCGCCGACGAGGTGGTGGATCGGGCGACGATCGACGAGATCCCCGAGCAGGCCGACAAGGCGGATTCGAAGGCGCTGAAGCTCGCCGTCCAGATCGTCGACTCGCTGGCCGGCGACTGGGACCCGTCGCAGTACCACGACACCTACGTCGAAGAGGTCCACAAGATCATCGAGGCCAAGGCCGAAGGCGAGACCATCGAGGTCGACGAGGGCGAGGACGCCGGCGGCGCCAAGGTCCTGGACCTGATGGAGGCGCTGCGGGCCAGCCTCGACGCGTCGAAGGGCTCGGGTGGCGCCAAGGAGGCGCCGCGGAGGAAGGCCGCAGCCAAGAAGGCGCCGGCCAAGAAGCCGGCGGCGCGCAAGAAGCCGGCCAAGAAGGCCGCCGCCAAGGAGAAGGGCCCGGCGAAGAAGGCCGCGGCCAAGCGGCCGGCGAAGAAGCGGCCGGCGAAGAGGTCGGCGTAGGCCGGGGGGGACCCCGGGGCGGTCGGCGATCCCGCCAGCCGGCCGCCCCGGTTCCGGCCCCTGGACGCGCTGGTCGATCGACGCGAGCCTGGCCCGATGCTGATCGCCGAGGAGTTCGTGCTGCTGGCCCTCACCCCGGACGGCACACCCGCCCGCAGCACCAGCTACCAGAACGGGTACTCCAACGGGGTCACCGGTGCCCTGCTCACCGAGCTCGAGCTCCAGGGCCACCTCTCGCTCGACGATGGTCGCATCCGCATCACCGGCACGACGCCCGACCACCCGCTGCTGCGCCAGGTGCTCGACGAGACCCGGTCGCTCGACGGGAAGAAGCTGCGGTCGAAGCTCGGGCTGATCCGGCGCTCGGGCTGGAACGAGGTGGTCGACGGGATGATCGACGCCGGGATCCTCGGCCGCCACCGACCGAACGTCCTCCAGCCGACGCGGCACCCGGTCAACGACCCGGCGCTGCACGCCGCGGTGATCGCCCGGGTGCAGGCCGCCGCCACCGGCGACCAGCCGTTCGACCGTCGGGACGCGACGCTCCTCGCGCTGGCCGGCCCGTGCCAACTGCTCGAGATCGTGGCGCCCGACCGCAGCGACCGGAAGCACGCCAAGGCCCGCATCGCCGAGGCGTCGCGGTCGGTCCCGGCCGCCGAAGCGGTCAAGTACGCCATCTCGTCTCGCTCCGCGGCGGTCGTGGCCGCGTCGACCTGACCGATCCGGACGGCGTCCCCTCCGGACGCCGCCCGGACCAGACCTGGTCCGCCCCCGTCAGGCGGTCGCCCGTCGACGGGTGCGGGTGCGGAGGGCGAGCACGCCGACGCCGCCGAGCACGAGGGCGATGGCCAGGGGCAGCACGTCGGTGACCGAGGAACCGGTCCGCGGCAGCGAGCCCGTCGCGGTCGTGGCCGCGGCGCCGGTCCCGTTCGCCCCGCCGGCATCGCCCCCGGGGCTGCCCGTGCCCGGGTCGACCGTGCCGGGCACCGTCGGGGTCGTGGGCGCGGTCGGGGTGGTCGGCGTGGTGGGCGTCGTCGGCTCGACCGGCTCCTCGGGCTCCTCCGGTTCCGCGGCCCGGGGGATGAGCACCACCGAGGTGGCATGCCGGTGGTCGTGGGCGAGCGGCGCCACCGTCGTGAACGGCGACACCGCGGCCACGACGTGGCGCTCCTCGTTCGCCCCACCGGGGTCGACGACGATCGTGTCGCCCGCCCGGAACCACGGCGATCCGGGAGCCATGCCCAGCTCGCTCAGCGGCGTGATCGACAGCACCGTGCTGCCCGCCGTGGCCCCGCCGTCCAGGGCGGTGATGACCCCGCGGGGGAAGCGGCCGGTCGGCGATGCCGCGGCCGCAGCCGCAGCGTCGAACGGGACCCAGCGGCCGCCCTGGGCGCCGTGCTCGGGCTTGGCTGCGGGGCCGAACCCGGCGGCGGCGATGTCGGCGGCGGTGGCGTCGAGCGGGTCGACGTCGGCGGCGGCCCGGCTCGCGGCGTGCGCCGACGGATCCGGGCGAACATCGCCTTCGATGCCGCCCTCCTCGTACGTGAGGGCACCGCCTTCGCCGTCGGGCTGGACGGCCGGGACCGTCGGGTCGAACGGCGGGGCGAGCCCGGTGTCCTCCACCCCGTCCATGAACTTCTCCAGCGCGCCCGGCACGAAGAACGTCGGGTCCAGGGCGTAGCCCTCGAGCTCGTCGAAGTAGCTCGGCAGGTTCGTCGGCGTCCCCGCCGCGGCATCGGTGACCAGCTCGCGAGGACCGCCGGTGAGCATGTGGAACGTGGACTTCGACGTCACGTTGCCGTCGGCATCGGCGACCGTGGAGAGCCGCTCCTCGAAGTACCCCATGCGCGCCCGCCCGTCGGAGCCGGCGACGACGAGCGCCTCGGCCCCGGGCTTGCCGGCGATGTGCTCCCGCATGAACTCGATCATCCCCTCGTTGTTGATCCAGGTGAACGAGTCGCCGTGCTGCATGCCGACGAGCTTGGCCAGCTCCTTGTAGATCCGGGCCCGCTTGTTCACGTCGGTGAGGGGCGACCGGTCCGCGTTGAGGATGGCGACGATGTCGATGTCGCCGGTGATCGGCAGGAAGTTGTTGCCGAACTCATCGGCCATCTCGACGTTGAAGTACAGGCGGTCCTTGCCGGTGTACGGGTCCTTCACCGTGCCCTGGTTGACGCGGGCCTTGCGGGTCTGGGCGACGTGGTCGTCGAGCGACGCGGGCATGCCCTGCTCGGCGTACCCGAACTCCACGTTGATGCCCTCGGTCTTGTACTTCCGGAAGTTCGGGACCTCCTTGACCCACTGCTTGGTGCGGGTCTTCAGCCGGCTGCGAACCTCGCTGGCCCACACGGCGTCGGCCGCGATCTCCGGGTGCTGGGACTTCAGGAAGTCCATGTAGTCGTCGAGAGCGGTCTCGAACGCGGCCTCGTTGCCCTTCTTCGCGAGCCGCCAGTCGATCGGCGGCTCCACCAGCTCCACGAGGTCCTTGGCCTCCCGCCGGTAGCCGAGGTAGTGGATGTCGATCTCGTTCACGCCCTTGGTCTTGATGTCCATGGGCTTGGGGCGGGCGAGGCCGTCGCGGATGAGGTCGGCGGCGCGGGCCGACCGCTGGCGGAAGGCGATGAGGATGTTCTCCTTCCTGGCCAGCTCCAGCATCTTGTTGAGCTCGGTCTTGCGGGCGCCGTAGATGCCGCGGAACACGCGGGGGATGTTGGTGATGTCCTCGTCGCCCTTGAACGTGCCGTTGGTCGCCGGGTTCTCGCCCTTGGCGATGGCCTCGTCGATCTTGGACTCGAGCGCGAGCTTGTCCGCAGCAGCGGCCTCGTCGGCGGCCTTGGCGATGATCGACGTGGCCTCGCTCTGCGCGGCGGACGGCAGCGCCGTGCCGAACAGGGCGCGGGCGGCGCGGATCTTGGCGATGGCCGCGAGCCCGAGGTCGGGGTTCTCGCCGAGGTAGCGAGCGGACCACGCCACGATCTGGTTGGTGTCGCCCTCCTTCAGCGCGGTCTCGGCCTCCCGGAAGAACTCGACCACCGAGTTGCCGACGGCGTCGAGCCCGTCGGCGGCGATGATCTTGGCCTCGACCCAGGTCTGCATCTGGACCTCGATCTCGGTGATGAGCCGCTGGCGGGCGGCCTCGTCGCCGAGGAAGGCGCGGACCTCGTCGGCCCAGATGTGGAACACCCAGGCGGTGATGCCGATGCCGGCCCGGATGAACTCCTTGCCGCCCTGGAGGATCACCGGGCCGAGCTGGGCGAGCCCGGTGCCGAACTCGCGGAGGCCGACCCACAGGTTGCAGGTGAAGACCGCGTCGAGGATCTCGGTCTCGCACTCCTCGAGCTTGTCCGGCTTGAGCGAGACGGGTGCCAGGTCGGTGGAGAACTCGGTGCCGTGGCCGTCCTCCTCGTCGATGACGACGCGGCTCTGGTCGATCTCGTCGGCCATCACCGTCTCGGCGTCCTCGGGGTCGCTCTCCCAGGCCCGGATCAGGTAGCGGACGTTCGCGGTCGTCGGCACGTCCTTGCGGGCGGTCGCCAAGATGGCGCCGACGGACACGGTCTCGCCCGCCTTCACGATGAAGGGCGTGTTGCCCTGCGGCGTGCGGCCGCCCCAGTCGCCGGGGAAGGCGTAGCCGTTGGCGGCGTTGCCCTCGACGATCGGGTCCAGGATCACCGCCAGGTCGTTGGCCTCGTCGATCGTCCCGTCTTCGCGCTTCTTGTCCTCGAGGATGTTCTTGAGGGTGCCGTGGAGGCGGACGACCTGGCCGGCCTCGTAGGGGCGCTGCTCCATCTCCAGCGACACCTGGAGCGCGAGGTCGGTGTCGAGCTTCACGACGGTGCGGCCGACGCCGGTGACGAGCGGGCCGTCGTCGCCGCCGGTGCGGCCCTTGACGATGGAGGTGGCGTCGGCCCACACCGGCTCCTTCGCCTCGTACACGAAGGTCAGGGTCTGGGACTCGCCGGCGTCGAGATCGCCGAACTCTGTATCGTGCGGCCCTTCGATCGGGTCCAGGTACACCTCGCCGCCGCCGAGGTACTTGTCGTCGAAGTCGATGGGCTCGGCCGCGTCGTTCACCTCGACGGCCGACACGGGCTCGTCGCCGCGGTTGGTGGCGGTGACGTCGATCTCGATGCGGTGGTCGCGCTCGTCGACCTTGCCGTCGCCGTTGTTGTCCTTCTCGTACATCGGCGGCTCCTCGGTGCCACCGGGCGGCTCGGCGTAGTGCACCTCGAGGTCGACCCGGATGGGCGCCGGGCGGACCTCGACCTCCTGGGTGATCACCGCGGACGTCTGGGTACCGTCAGGCAGGTCGGCCTCGACCCTCATCGCCACCTCGACCGTGCCGGCCTTCTTCGCCACGACGTCGTAGTCGGCGAAGTCCATGCGATCGGCGCCCGTGCCGAGGCTGCCGCTCAGGGCCTCGCCGCCGACCTTCGGCGCGATCGTGATCTCGCCGGTCCCCTCCGGGTCCGTCGGGGTGAGCGCGATCGACGTGACCGCCACGTCGCTGAGCGGCTCGTCGCCGTCGTTCTCGACGCGCAGCCGCACGCCGACGCGCTCCTCCTCCTTGAGGACGAGGTCGCCGGTCGGGAACGCGAACAGCGCGCCGTCGAGCGGCGGGCCGACCTCGATCTGGGTCGTCTTCGTCCCCTGCGCGCCCCTCGTGTCCTTGGCGGTGAGCGTGACCGAGTAGTCGCCGTCAGCCGCGTAGGTGTGCACGGGGCTCGTCTCCGTGGAGGTCTTCCCGTCGCCGAAGTTCCAGGTGTACGTGAGGTTCGTGCCGTCCTCGACGTCGATCGAGCGGTTGGTGAAGGTGGCCTTGCGGCTCCCGTCGCGGGCGATCTTCACGTCGAACGCCGCGGTCGGCACCTTGTTCGCCGGCAGGAACCAGACCTCGTAGTCGACCAGGAAGGCGTCGGCCTGGACCCGGGCCACGTAGGTGGCCGTGGACGGCGCGCACCCGAGGCCGGACCCGCTGATCTGGGCGAGCTTGTAGTTGTCCGGCGGCCGGACGTCGTAGCCGCTCGAGGACAGGAACGAGTCCCGCAGGTTGGTGAGGGCGTACGTCTGGATGAGGGCTCCGTCCTTGTACGCCTGGCGCAGGTACGTGCCCTCGCCGGCGTCTTGGACCTCCAGGTAGTCGATGTGACCGCAGTTGTTGCCGTTGATGCCGGGCTTCACGAAGAACTTGTGGTTGACCGCGATCTGCGTGTAGCCGGGACCGGGCGAGATGCCCAGTCCATCGGCGGCGGTCGCACCCGGGCCGGTCTCGCCGAGCGAGCGCGCCCCACCGAAGGTCTCCGCCGTCGCGGTGCCCGAACCGAAGACCAAGCCGCCGGCCAGCACCACCACGGCGAGCAGCGCCGATCCCGCGACCCACCCGCGCCGACCCCGCGTCCGGCGACCGATCGCCCGTGCCCGTTCCCTCATCGCTGTGCCCTTCGTGACCGCTGTGCCTCGGACCGCGGGACCTCGCCGCGCCCCGGCGCGGTCGATCCCGTTCCTCCCGCCGGGCACGGTACGGACGCGGCGCTAGCTGGGCGTTAGCCGCGCGGCGCCCTCAAGGTCGCCGGCCTCTCCCCCACCACCAAGGTCAAGGCCCACTGGGACCCCAACCGCTTCGGCCTCGACTGACCACCCCTCGGGCCGGAGCCGCTCGGTAGCGTCGGGCGGGTGATGGAGCTGGTGGAGGGGCACACCGACGAGTTGCCGGCTGGGCTGCTGATCGATGTGCGGCAGCTGATGGATGCGGCGTTCGACGATCCGGAGCACCCCGAGGAGGCGTTCGACGACGATGACTGGGGCCACACCGTCGGCGGGATCCACGTGCTGGTGGTCGACGGCGACGGCCGCGTCGTGGCGCACGCGTCGGTGGTCGACCGGATCATCGACGTCGGCGGCCGCCCGCTGCGCACCGGCTACGTCGAGGGCGTGGCCACCCGGGCCGATGCCGAGGGCCAGGGCCACGGGACCCGGGTGATGACCCGGATCGGCGAGCTCATCGCCGAGCGGCACCAGCTCGGCGCCCTCGGGACGGGCGCCTTCCACTTCTACGAGCGGATGGGGTGGGAGCGGTGGCAGGGGCCGTCGTTCGTGCGCATCGGCGACGAGCTGCACCGGACCGCCGACGATGACGACGGGATCATGGTGCTGCGGGTCGACCGGTCGCTCGCGCCGGATCTGGCCGCGCCGATCTCGTGCGACGACCGCCCCGGCGACGTCTGGTAGCGGCTCGCCGCTGGCTCAGCGGGGCCGGACGTCGTTCGTCCAGGCCGACCCGTCCCAGTAGCGGAGCTGCTGGGGCTGCTGCGGGTCGGGGTGCCAGCCGGCGGGCGTCGCACCGGTGTCCGAGCGGACGAGCGCCGGCGTCTTGCGACCTGCCGAGCGGGCGACGAGGACGGTGATGACCAGGCAGGCCACGACCGCGCCGAGCAGGAACAGGCCCATGCCGGGACCCCCGCCGTCGTCACCGCCGTCGAGGGCGAACGCGTCACCGCCACCCGCCGGGTCGTCGTAGGAGAACGGCGTGTCGCCGAACGGGTCGTCGGGGTCCAGCGCCTGGTCCCGGCCCCACGCCGGCGTGTAGCGCTCGTCGGGCACGACCCGCTTCGGGTTGGCGGCGAACGCCTTCGTGTCGACGCCGTCGAGCAGCGGCGCGACCTCGTCGGGCACCGGCAGGACCGGCACGTCCGTGACCCACCAGATGGCGTGCTGCGCGCTGGTCGTGTCGGGCTCGGACTTGGCGATGTTGGTGAGCACGGTGGTGAGCGGCTCGGCGGCGGTGCCGGCCCACGTCATGGGGACGACGGAGTTCGGACCGGAGTCCAGGTGCTGCGCGCAGAAGCCGGCCAGCTGGAACTCGTGCTCGCCGGGCTGGACCGTGATCGTCGGGTCGACGCCGGGCTTCACCGTGGCGGCGACCTCGTCGACGGGGCCGACCGTGACGGCGGTCTGCTCGGTCTCGTCGTCCGTCTCGAACAGGGCGCCGCGCGGGACGGCGAGCACGATGGCCGCATCGGTGTGGTTCTCGAGGGTGAGGGTGACGTCGAGCGTGTCGTCGCCGCCGAACCCGCCCTTCGCCGATCCGGTGACCGCCTTCGACCCGCCGGTCAGGGCGTCGCGGATCGAGGGCGGCGCGGGCGCGGTGGGCTCGGCCGGTTCCGCCGGCTCCTCCTGGGCACCGGCACCGGGGCCGGTCAGACCGATCAGCAGGGCGATGGCTGCCGCCCCCGCCAGACGCACTGCACCTCGTACCGCCATGGTGACCTCCTCGGTCTCCCGCTGTGGCGGCAACGCTACCCCCGTCGCCGCCGATCGCACCGACGCGTTCCCCGACCCCGACTCGCCTCCGGGAGCGACGGGTACGGTCCGCCCATGGCGACCTTCGCGTTCATCCACGGCGCCGGCGGCCGGGGCTCGGACTGGCAGCTGGCGGCCGACGAGCTCCACGCCCGCGGCCACGGCACCGTCCTCGTCGACCTCCCGTGCGACCAGCCCGTCGGGCTCGACGCCTACGCCGACGCGGTGGTTGCCGCGGTGGGCGACGCATCCGACGTGGTGCTCGTCGCCCACTCGCTGGGTGGCCTCACCGCACCGGTGGTGGCGACGCGGATCCCGGTCGAGGCGCTGGTCTTCGTGACCGCCATGGTCCCGCTCCCCGGCGAGCGCGGCGGCGAGTGGTGGGGCAACACCGGGCACAGCGCGGCGTTCGAGGCCCAGCGCCTCCCCGACGACTCGGACGAGACCGTCTACCTGCACGACGTCCCACCCGACGTCCTCGCCGCCTCCGAGCCGCCGCGAGACCAGACCGGCGAGGTGCTCGACGACCCCAACCCCATCGAGCGGTGGCCCGACGTCCCCACCGCCTTCCTCATCTGCGCCGATGACCGCTTCTTCCCGGCCCCGTGGATGGCCGACGTGGTGCGCGACCGCCTCGGCATCGAGGCCCGCTCCATCCCTGGCGGCCACTGCCCCTACCTCGCCACCCCGGTCACCACCGCCGCCGCCATCGAGCGGGCCTGGCTCGACCGAGCCACCCTCCCGCCCGTCCACCTCTGCGCCCCCTGACCGAGTCCGGACCCGCCCTGATCAGACGTTCTGTGCTGGTGGTCGCACCGCAACTCGTGGCACAGGAAGGTCGAGGCTGCCCGGCGGAGGTCAGGGGAGGTGGACGGGGTCGCCGAGGGCGATGGTGCCGCCGTCGATGACGCGGAAGACGGTGCCGGCGCGGCGGCGGAGGGCGTGGCGGGCGCCGTCGCCGATGACGTCGTCGAGGAGCTTGCAGGGGGCGGCGATGCGGACGACCTCGAGCTCGACGTCGCCGATGGCCAGGTGCTCGCCGGGCTTCGTCGGGATGTCGCCGTGGGAGATGGTGATGTTGCGGCGGGTCGAGGCCGGGTCCACGGGCGAGCCCAGGTCGTCGGCGGCCTCGGCCAGGTCGGCCGCGGACTGGACCGTGACGTGGCGGTGGCGGGTGCCGTGGTAGCGGTCGCCGACGAGGCCCTTGCCCGTCTCGGCCTCCACCGAGTCGACCGACTTCATCGGCAGGCGGGTCGCCGGGGCGATGTGGATCCCCACGACGGTCGGCGGGGTCGGGTCCGGGGTACCGGGCATGGGTCCAGCCCACCACACCGGTACGGGCTGGGCCCACGGGTTCCGCTCGGCAGACTGGTGGCGAAGGAGGCGGTGTGACGCTGTGGCTCACCAGTGACCTGCACTTCGGTCACGAGAACATCATCCGGTACTGCGACCGCCCCTTCGCCGACGTCGACGAGATGGACGCCGAGCTCGTCCGCCGGTGGAACGAGCGGGTCGCGCCGGGCGACACGGTCTGGGTGCTGGGCGACGTCGCCCTCGGACCGATCCACTCGTCGCTGCGCAAGGTCGCCGGGCTCCACGGGGAGAAGCGGCTCGTCTCGGGCAACCACGACCGCTGCTGGCCCGGGAACAAGAAGTGGGAGCGGTGGCTCGACGAGTACCGGGAGGCCGGGTTCGTCGAGATCGTGACCGATGCGGAGATCGACCTCGGCGACGGGATGGTGCTGCCGGCGTGCCACTTCCCCTACCGGGGCGACTCGCACGACGACGACCGCTTCGTCCCGTACCGCCCGGTCGACCAGGGCGGCTGGCTGCTGCACGGCCACGTCCACGAGCGGTGGAAGGTCGACGAGCGGCAGCTCAACGTGGGCTGCGACGTCTGGGGCTACGCACCCGTCGCCGCCGCGGAGCTGCGTGCGCTCGTCGCCGCCGGCCCCCAGCACCTCGACCGCTGACGCTCCCCCGAACGCTGGGCCATGATCACCCGGTGATCCGCGCCGACGAGATGCCCGACGACAACGCCGACCTGGTCCACGTGGCGATCGACTTCCCCCGCCTCCCGGACGACACGGCGGCGTCCTGCCGGGTGCCGCTCCACGAGATCCTCGACCACCTGGCCGACGAGGTCCCCGACGGCGACGAGCTCACGGCCGGCGACCTCGAGTTCCTCCGCACCGCGGACGTCGAGGGCACGGGGTACTGGATCTGGCGCTTCGACGAGCCCGGCGACGACGGGGAGCCCGCCTACCTGACCGTGGCCGACGATGGCACCACCACGACCGTCGGCTACGAGACCGACTACTACGGCCTCTCCCCCGAGCAGTTCATCCTCGGCGACCACCACCAGGTCTTCTGACCCGCGCCCTCGGGGACCGTCGTCAACCTCCGGCGCCGGCGGGGCAGAGGCCGGTGTCCATGGGCTGGTCGGGGAGCAGGTTGCGCAGGACGTCGGGCTTGTTGGTGAACATGCCGCCGACGTCGGCGTCGAGGAGGCTGGCCATCTCGGCGCTCTCGTCGACCGTGTAGGGGTGGACGTCGAGGCAGCGCTCGGCGGCGGCGTCCACCAGGTCCCGGGTGGTCGCCTCCTTGGGCGGGCCGATGGCGACCGCGTAGGTGGCGATCTGGTCGAGGGCCGCGCCGTCGGGGACGGGCTCGCCCTGGCGGATCAGCTGGACGAGGGGGAGGTCGGGCCGCTGCTCGTGGATCTGCTGGAGGGCCGCGGCGCTGAACGACTGGATCACGACGGGCGGGAGGTCGGGGTCGTCGTCCGCCGGGCCGTGCTCATCGAGGACCCCGAGGAGCTCGTCGACCATGCCGGGCTGGTCGTCGGGCGCCTTGACCTCGATGTAGTAGCGGACGTCCTCGCCGTAGTCGTCGAGCACGTCGGCGAGGAGCGGGATCCGCTGGCTGGCGAAGGTCGGGTCCGCGAGGTCGGGGTGGGCCTCGTTGAACCAGCTGCCGACCTCGCAGGCGGAGAGGTCAGCCACCGTCTTCTCGGACACGAAGCCGGTGCACTGCTCGGCCGGCCCCCGGGCGGTGCGGTCGAGCGACGGGTCGTGCAGCACGACGAGCTGGCCGTCCTTCGTGAGCTGCACGTCCTGCTCGATGTAGTCGGCGCCCTGGTCGATGGCGAGCGTGTACGCCGCGGACGTGTGCTCGGGCGCGTACCCCGACGCACCCCGGTGGGCGATGACGGCCACCCCCGGTCGGGAGAGGTCCCGTGCCGGGCTCGTCGGCGTGGTCGTCGTGACGGCCTCGGTGGTGGTCGTGGCGTCGTCGTCCCCACCACCACCGCACCCCGCCAAACCCACGAGCGCGACCAACCCGATCGCCCATCCCGTCCGCCGCCGCCCGTTCCACATGGCGCCCAAGCCTGCCCGGTCGGGGGTGGCCTCGCTCGTTCGAGCCCGGTCGGGCGTGCACCCGAGCGGGATCACGTAGCGTTCCCGCCCGGCGGATCGGCTGGGAGCGGGAGGGCGGAGCGGTCATGACGATGGAGCCGAGCACCGTCGGCCGCTGCCGCATCCGTCGACCGAGCTGGCACCCGGCATGTGCCCGCGGTCGGACGAGATGACCGGCGGACCGCACGTGCCGGGCGACGCGGGTGTCCCACCCGGCTGGTATCGGGATCCGCTGGGCACCGCACCGTTCCGGTACTGGAACGGGATCACGTGGACCGGTTGGACCGAGTCCGTGCTGCACATGCTTCCACCACCTCCCGCCCAGGTCCGCCGGCCTCTTCCCCCGCCACCGGCCACCCAGGGCTCTGGCTCACTCGAGCTCAACGCCCCGGGGGCCAGCGCGCGTGCGAAGGCGGCGGAACTGCGGGCAGCTGCGCCACCTCGTGGACTGCTGGCCCGCATGTTCGGGCCTGCAGGCGCCGACCGGAACTGGGATCGAGGAGCGGCCGGGGAGGAGCGCGTCGCCCGTCAGCTTGCGAACCTCCCGAGGCCTCCCTGGATCGTCCTCCACGATCTCCCCGTTGGTGCGAAGGGTGCCAACATCGACCACTTGGTCGTCGGACCCGCTGGCGTCTACACCCTCAACACCAAGAACTTGAGCGGGCGCATCTGGGTCGGTGGGGGGACCTTCCTCCAGAACGGCTCCTACCGGCCGTACGTCCCGGATGCGAGACGGGAGGCGGAGCGTGCCGCGAGCCGCCTCGCACGGGCGGCGGGCTGCAGCGTCTCGGTCACTGGCCTGGTCGTGGTCCTGGCTGACGACGTCGTGGTGAAGTCACAACCCGGGGACGTTCGCGTGCTCACGCGGCGCCAGCTGACGCGTTGGTTGGTCGCGCAGCCATCCATGCTCCGACCAGACCTCGTCCTGCGGATCGCCGACGCGGCGGGCGACCGGTCGACCTGGGCGTGAGGTCGGCGCCGGGCGTGCTGGAGGGTCAGTCCTTGCCCTCGTAGTTGCCGTAGCGGATGGGGGTGCGGAAGCGGGCGACGTCGGGGTGCTCCTTGGCCGCTGCGCCGCGAGCCCGGTTGCCCATGCTGGCGATGATCTCGCCGATCGAGTGGGCGTGCTGCGGGCTGGCGAGGTGCGTGATCTCCCGGCCGATCTCCACCACCGACGGCTCCTCGGTGTTCCCGTAGTCACCGAAGACCGGGTAGATCGACGCGCCCGCCTGCACCGCGAGGAACAGGTCCTCACGGGTGCCGCCGGCGAAGGGCTCCATGACGATGTAGCCGTGCTCGTCCTTGGCGTCACGTGAACCGGAGCCGGCCTCGATGACGAGGTGGCCGTGGTCCGACGTCATCAGGTTCATGAACTCCTCGCGGGTGCGGGCGTTCTGGCGCTTGCGGAAGTTCCGGACCCGGCGGTTGAGGTCCTCGTCGGTGATGTCGCCCTCGTTGACCGCCTCACCGCCACTGACCGGGAACGTCTTGAGGACGTTGGACGCCTTGCGGAGGATGTCGTCGATGACGTTGAGGCCCATGACCTCGAGGTAGCCGAGGAGGCGCCCGATCATCAGCGTCGTGCGGGTGTCGAGCCGGTCGAAGCCGTGGAGGTGGGCGGCCCGGGTGAGGTAGCCGAGGTTGAAGCCGACGTCCTGGAACTCCAGGTGGGACCCCACGAAGATGAACGACTGCCCGTCGGCGAGGCGCTCGAAGAACTTCTCCCGCTCGGCGAACGCGGCGAACACATCCGCGTTGGCCGGTGCGTGCCGGCCGTGGAGGATCTCGAGGAGGCCGAGCGCCTGCTCCGTGTCGTCGCTGCTGAGCGGGTTGGAACGGAGGAACGCCTGGTCGTGGTTGATGGCGTCGGGGCGGGGCTTGGCGCTGAGCCGCTCGGTCGGGATCGGGTTGAAGATGCTGGCGAACTCGACGCCGCCGACCTCCTGGGCCGACTGGTACAGCAGCTTGTCCAGCTGCCGTTCGACGCCGAAGACCTCGGCGAGCTGCTCGGCCGCCTTGTCGAGCAGGGAGTTGGGCCGGTGCGGCCCGTGCAGCGGTCCGTCGTCGCTCATCGCACCTCCTCCCCGTCGTGGTGGGCGGTGGCCACGCTCAGGTCGCGGCGGAGGAGGGCGCTCGGGGGGAGAAGCACGTCGGTCAGACCCGGTCGGCCGGCCTCGGGTTACCCCTTTGCTGCGGTGCGCACGGCGACGAGGTCCTTGCCTCGGATCTGCCCTTCCTCCATGCGCTCCAGGCCGTTCGCCGCGTCGGCGAGGGCGTGGGTCTGGTCGATGGCGGGGCGGAGGGAGCCGGCCGCGACCATGGCGGCGAGGTCGTCCAGGGAGCGGTGGTGCTCCTTGGTGACGAACGTCTTCACCGACTGCTTGGCGCCGACGGCCCGGAGCGGCGCGAGCAGCTGGCGCTGGAAGCCGCCCGTGAGGTTGCCGCCGCCCTCGCCGCCGACGATCACGAGCGTGCCCTCCCCGCCCAGGGCCTGCAGCATGGCCTTGGGCGGGCGGTTGCCGCCGATGTCGATGATGAGGTCGAAGGGCTCGGCAGCCTGGAGGGGATCGGTGGTCGAGTGGTCGACCACCTCGTCGGCGCCGAGGCTTCGGACGTAGTCGACCTTCGCCGTGCTGGCCGTACCGGTCACGTGGGCGCCGAGGGCCTGGGCGACCTGCACCGCGCACGACCCGACCCCACCTGACGCGCCGAGCACCAGGACCCGCTGCCCGGCCTGCACCTGGCCGTGGTCCCGGACGGCTTGGAGCGCCGTCGACGCCGAGTCGACGATGGCCGCCGCCTGCTCGACCGCGACACCGTCGGGGCGGTGGGCGAGCTTCGCCTCCTTGGCGACGGCGAACTCGGCGCAGGTGCCCTTGGCGTAGCCGAACACCTCGTCGCCGACGGCGAAGCGGGTCACGTCCGGGCCGACCGCCACGACCGTGCCGGCCAGCTCGATGCCGGCCGGGTGCTTCGGCGCTCGCAGTCCGAACCCGGCGAGGCGGAGGAGGTAGGGCGTGCCGGTCGTGAGGTGGAGCGCGGCTCGGCTGAGCCCGGCGACGGCGACGTCGACGAGGACCTCGCCCTTGCCCGGCGTCGGCCGGTCGACCGTGCGCAGGGCGAGCACGTCGGCCGGGTCGCCGTACCGGTCGGCGGTGACGGCCTGCATCGTGGTGGGCGGCGGGGTCGTCTGCCCGGCGGCGTCGGGGCGGGAGGTGGTGAGCATGGCGGGGTCCTTGCTTGGGGGAGCGATGTTGCCTTACGGCGTAAGGTCAACGTACAGCGTAAGGTGCCCGAGCGCCACCCCCAGTCCGGAGATCCGCCGCATGCCGCCAGCCAAGACCCGAGGGAAGCGCCCGCCGCTGAGCCGTGAGCGAGTGGTGGCGGCGGGCGTCGAGCTGGCCGATGCCGAGGGCGCCGAGGCACTGAGCATGCGGAAGCTCGCCCAGTCGCTGGGCGTGGAGGCGATGTCGCTGTACCACCACGTCGCCAACAAGGACGAGCTGCTCGACGGCATGGTCGACGTCGTGTTCGCCGAGGTCCACCTCCCGGTGGCCGAGGGCCCGTGGCAGGTCGAGGTGCGAGCCCGGTGCGCGTCGCTGCGGGAGGTGCTGCTGCGCCACCCGTGGGCCGTGGGCTTGCTCAACTCGCGCCGCAACCCGGGGATGGCGACGCTCGTGCACCACGACGCCGTGATCGGCTGCCTCCTCGCCGGCGGCTTCGACATCCGAGGGGCAGCCCAGGTGTTCGCGATGATCGACGCGTACGTCTACGGCTTCGTGGTCCAGGAGCTCTCCCTCCCGATGGAGAACGGCGAGGACGAAGGCGACCTCGCCGACGCGATCCTCGGCGGCCTCCCCGAAGGCGCCCTCCCCCACCTCGTCGCCATGGCCACCGCCTACGTCACGAGGGAGGACTACCGCTTCGCCAACGAGTTCGCCCCCGGCCTCGACCTCATGCTCGACACCCTCGAACGCCAACGCCCCAAGCGCTGACGCCGGTCAGCCAGCGCGCGACTCGAGCTCCCGCTGCACGGCCTGACGGATCCAGCTCGACACCGATCGGTCCTCCGCATCAGCGAGGCGTCGCACCTCGTCGATCGTCTCCGGCGGGAACCGGACCGGGACGAGTTCGGTGAGGTTCGCCCGCTTGCGACGACGCGCTGAGCCTTGGGGAACCTGGTTCTCGGGCCGCTCGTAGAACGCCTGCTCCTCGGGTCGGGTCATCTTCCGTTCCGTCATCGGTCCTCCCGGTACTGCGCCGCCAACTCGACCGACGCCCTGTAGCAACCGATCGGCCGGCACATCGTGGTGAGTCCGCTGTCCGGCGGCGCGAGCGGGACCACGAGCACGTCTCCTGCCACCTCGGCCACCATCAGCCAATCCGCCGGCGGGACGGCGGGGTAGAAGATCGGGTCGGACCGCCACACCTCATAGACGTCGTCGAGGCCGAGTCCTGCGTGCTTGAAGAGGTGGGCGGCTTGACGGTCGACCTCGAACGGATCGTCATCGTCGAGAAGATCGAGGTCAACCACGCCATGGTCCCACTGTATTACAAACGAATACCGGTGAGCGGGTCAGCTTGGACCCTCAGCGCCGAGCGATGCCTGCGAGCGCAGGATGCGAGCGGAGGAAGAAGGGGTCGGTCTCGACCTGAAGCATCTCCAACAGGACCCGCCCTGCTGCCTCCGCCTCCTGCTCCGCCTCCGTCATGTCCAGGAAGCCGAGACCGCCCCGATCTGCCTGGTGCAGGAGCACCTCGGCGCGAGCCCGACGAATCGCTCGCAGGAACGGGGCGACCGTGTTGACCAGCTCCGCCGTCAGAGGCTTGCGCGCCGCCCCGGGAAGGCAGGCGTACGCCTCCTTCAAGTCGCCGAGTCGTTCGCCGTAGATGAGGATCTTGTCGGTGTTCATGGCCGGACCGTACGAACGAGGTCTGACAGCAAGACGGCCTCTGGCCGGCACCATCGAAAATCGCTACCGATCCGGCTCGACGGCGTCTCCTGTCACCCCTCGTCCAGCGCCGCATGGACGCGAGCGGCGGCTTCTTCGACGGGTTCGTGCTCCCAGATCCTGATGACCTTCCAGCCCTCGGCCTCGAGGGCGGCGTCGTTGCGGCGGTCCCTTGCGACATTCGCCTCGAGCTTGGGGAGCCAGTAGGTGGTGTTGGACTTCGGGCGGGTGCCGTGGTCGGGGCAGGAGTGCCAGAAGCAGCCGTCGACGAACACCGCGACCTTGCGCTTCGTGAACACGATGTCGGGCCGGGCGGCGAACGCGCCGAGCTTGATCCGGTGGTCCTTGCGGAACCGAAGGCCGCTGCGGTGGAGTGCCGAGCGGAGGGCGAGCTCCGGCTTCGTGTCGACCCGGGTGTTGCCCTTGCCCGAGTTCGAGGCGCCGACCGTCGTGGGCTCCGGGTACGGCACGTCGGCTCCGGCGATCCGCAGCGTGCGCCGTTTCCCCGAAGCCATGCACCCCAGGCTCGCCCCACCACCGCCCGCCGGCAACCACCGTCGAGCGGCACGTCCGGAACCCGCCACCTCACCGATTTCGGGTCACCTGTGCACCTCAGCGGTGCCCGAACGACCCGAAATCGCGCCCGCCCCGCCGAATCAGGTCACCCGAGCCGCTCCATGCGGCACGAACGACCCGATTCGCGACCCGGGCCTACTTGGCGGCGAAGGCGGGGATGACGGTCGCGGCGAAGCGGTCGAGGGCTTCGAGGTCGAAGGGGGTGCGCATGGCGAGGATGACGGCTTCGGCGCCGGCGTCGATGTACTCGCCGACGCGGTCGACGAGCTCCTGGCCCTCGCCCATGAGGACCCCGGGGCGGACGAACTCGGCGATGCGGTCGAACTGCTGGCGGAGGTCGTCGTCGTCCTTGGCGATGCCGACGTTGACCGTGCGGGTGACCGCCTTCGGGTCTCGGCCGACGTCCTCGCAGTGGGCGGTGAGGATGCCGGACTTCCGGGCCCACTCCTCCGGCGAGATGAAAGGCAGGTTCCAGCCGTCGGCGTACTGGGCGGCGACCCGGAGCGTGACCTTCTCGCCGCCACCGCCGACCCAGACCGGGAGGTGGTCCTGGACCGGCTTCGGGACGCACTGGGCGTCGGTCATGGTGAAGAACTCGCCCTCGAAGTTGGTGCGGTCCTCGTTGAGGAGCGACTGCACGCACTGGATCGACTCGCCGAGCCGGCGCAGCCGCTCCCCCGGCGAGCCGTACGGGATGCCGTAGGCCTGGTACTCGCCCTCGAGCCACCCGCCGCCGAGGCCGAGGACGGCCCGCCCGTTGCTGAGCTGGTCGATGGTGGCGATGGCGTTGGCCAGCACCGCCGGGTGCCGGTAGCCGGCCGAGTACACGAGCGACCCGCACCGGATCCGCTCCGTGGTGACGGCGAGCGCCGCATGGCACGACACCGCCTCCAGGCAGTCCGGATCACCCGACCCATCAGCCGCATAGAAGTGGTCCCAGATCGAAGCCCACTCGAGCCCCAGCTCCTCGATCCGCTTCCACAACGAGATCAGCTCATCGGTCGAAGTCCGCTGCAGACCGGTGTGCACACCAAACCAGGGGGAAGAAGCCATACCGCCCATGCTCGCGTGGCTGCGCCAGACGTGCTCCCAGGGTCAGCGGATCTGGCGCACGAATCCCTCGGTTCCCCAGGAGCGATCCGCGGTCAGCACCTCGGCGTCGAGCCGTTCGGTAAGCGCGAGGCAGAGTCGGTCTCCGAGCGACAGGTGGGAGTCCGCACCCCAACGGGAGGCCGCACGCTCCGCGTCTGCGGCACTCACCGGCTCGACGGCGAGGCCATAGCTCTCGAGCAGCGCCCGGGCCATGCCCCAGTCCTCGCCGAGGGCCAGCACCTTCTGCGCGACTTCGGACCAGTTGGCCGCGCCGGTGACGGCTCCAGCTTCGAGCGCCTGCTCCACCTGTTCTTCGCCCGGCTCGCCCTTGAGGAACGCCAGGACGGCGGACGCGTCGAGCACGGTCACCGTCGATGCTCCTCACTGGCTGCCTTCCGCCGTTCGGCGAGCAGCTCGCCGACGGGATCGTGACCAGCGAGCGAGGCACGCACGCGGGCCTTCGCTTGCGCACGGGTGAGCAGAAGGACGCCGCCCTCGGCCTCGACCAGGACCAGGGGCGTGCCAGAGGCCAAGCCGGCGCGCTCCCGGAGCTCCTGCGGCACCACGAGTCGACCCCGGTCACCCATGGTCACGGCGAACGTCCCACTCATGAGCACACGATACCACCGACTCCTTTCCAGTGGGATCGGCGGAACCAGCGCGGGTCACGAGGCTGCGGGCCACAGCATGCGCTCGGCGATGCGCCCGACGGCGACACCTTGGCGTTCCGCCTGCGTTCGCTGTGCTCCGCCCGATGCCTCCAAGCCGCGCGCTTCCTCCAGCAACAACTCCGCCTCGGCTCGGTAGATCGCCCGAAGCAGCGGGAGGCCCTCCCTACCGGTCAGGTCCGCCATGCACTGGTACCGGCCGTCTGCGCGCTGAACCCCCGAGCCGAAGATGAGACGCAGCCCAGTCTTCAGATCCTCCGGCCGCTCTCCATAGATCAACCCGTCGATGTCATCCATGGACCGAACCGTACGGAAGGGGTCTGACAGCCACCTTCGATGGGCGATCCAGGCGGCCGAGATCCTCAGAGCACCACGACGAGGCGCCCCGATCCGAGTGGCGCGAGGCCGATCAGCGCTTGGCTTTGGGCGGCGGGTCGGGCGGCATCTTGACCAGGAGGTAGTCGAGGTAGCGCTTCGCCGGACCTCGGGTGTCTGAGAGGTTGCCCTCGGAGCTGGGGTGGCTCGTCCGGGTCTTGAGGTCGACGTAGCCGAGCTCCCACGAGGTGGCCGACGGATCGATGAGGGTGCCGTACAGCCGGTGCTTGTCGTAGCGACGCCACTCTTGGCCGACCAGCACCGACATGTGCATGAGGGCGATCTTGCTGAGGAGCCTCCCGCCACGGAGTCGGGTGGCCACCTTGGGGAGGTCCGAGGCCGTCAGCTTCATGCCGGTGGGGTCTGCGGCCGTGAGCAGCGCTTCCGCGAGCTTGGCCTCCGACCCCGTGCAGTCGACGCTCCTGGCCCCGGTGTTCACGTCGGTCCAACCCAGCGTGAGGCCATCGCTGTTGCGGAGGTAGAGCCGGTTGTGGCCGGCTCGACGCCAAGGACGCAGGTAGTAGAAGTTCTGCGCCTTCTCGAACAGGGGCGACGGGGTTGCGAGCGCGGTGTCGCCCTCCGGCGCTGGCGGCGGCGGGAGCGGGGCCGCTACGGGCGGGAAGGTGATCGCCAAGGTGTCCCGCAGGGCCGAGACCATCGCCTCGTCCAGATCACCACGCGTACGGCGAAGCTCATCGCCCAAGCCGTCGACGCCGAGGATCCGCACATCGCCGAGGTCCCGGACCTCCCTCGACCGGTCCCGGTCGCCGGCGAGGACGACGCAACCGCGGACGGCCACACGAGCACCGTCCTCCCGAAAGATCGATCGGACCATGTCCATGAGGTCGTTGAGCTTGGTGACGACGTCGGTGTGGTCGTGCTTGCTCGCGACCAGACGTCGATCGGGCGTGATGGTGATCGGGTCGATCCAGCGCTTGGCATCGAGGATCGCCACCCCGGGAGGTCCGATCGCGATGTGGTCGATGTTTCCGCCCGCAGGGTGGCGCCGATCGTGGAGGACGACCCAGCCCTTGCGTTCGAGCGGGGCCAGCGCGGCGGCGACCATGCGCTCGCCCTCCGCCCCCTTCTCGAAGTTGTCAGCGGTGAACTGCGCCTGGCTGGCCTTCCGCTGGAACCGACTCGCCCGTGCCCGCGCTCGTTCCGCTTCCGCGGCCGCCGACTCTCCAGGATTCACGCCGATCCTCCCCAGACCAAGGTCGCCAGAACGTAGCCCGCGCCCCTGGTCAGCCGCGTGATTCGGACATGCCGGCGGCCGTTGGGTGGACCTTCAGGCCCAGTAGTCGATGCCGGCCATCTCCGCGTAGCGGTGGCGGAACTCTTCGCCGTCGAGGAAGAAGGCTTCGATCACGTCGTCACCGTGGTTGGCCTGGAGCTCGGCGAGGTGCTCGGCGTCGCCGACGAGGTGGCGGAGCGGCGGCGCGTCGGCGGCGACCGCATCGGCGATGACATCGGCGACGGTCTCGGCCGGCACGCCGCTGTTCATCAGCTGGTGGGAGAGGATCTTGAGGAGGAAGTCCCGGGCGTCGCCGTAGGGCGTGTCCTCGGGCGGCGGCGGGTTCTTGCCCCAGATGGGGGTGAGGATCGTCCCGGCCTGGATGGCGATGACCCGGATCCCGTACTCGGCGACCTCGGCCTGCAGGGACTCACTGATGCCCTCGACCGCCATCTTCGTGGTGGCGTAGGGCGCCATCAGCGGCGGCGACTGGATCGCCGACGACGACGAGATGTTCACGATCCGCCCCGACCGCGCCTCCCTCATCCCCGGAAGCACCTGCTGGATGCATCGGACGACCCCGAGCACGTTCGTGTCGAACATCGCCTGGTACGTCGCCAGGGGCGTCTCCTCCACCGAGCCAGCTCCCGTGATCCCGGCGTTGTTCACGAGCACGTCCACCTGCCCATCCGCTTGGATGACCGCGAACGCCGCAGCAACCGACTCATCAGAGGTCACGTCGATCTGCACCGACCGGACCGACTCGAGCCCAGCCTCAGCAGCAGCGGCGTCGATGGCCGCCAACCCCTCAGCCGACCGTGCCCCAGCGAACACCTCGAACCCATCCCGCCCGAGTCGAAGCGCCGTAGCCAACCCGATCCCCGAGTTCGCTCCAGTAACAACAGCCCGCTTCGTCATCGCAAACCCTCCATGAGTAGTGCGCTGACAATAGACACCACCTGCTAGTCAGCGTTGAGCCTGACGACCGCATTCGAGTTCGATGTGACGGATTCAGCAGCAAGGCACGAAGGCTCGCCATCTGGCTAGTGTCTGCCGCCATGCCAGCGCGGAAGGCCCTACACAAGAAGATCGATCAACTGGGTGCAGCAGAGGCTGCGGTCGTCGAACAGGTGGTCGACTCAGAACTCATCGAAATTGAGAGCTCCACACTCACCGAGTCCTGGCTCACGTCATCGATCTGGGCCGAAGCCTTTAGTGCACGCTTGCGGGCACACCACGCACTCAACCCCGAACCACTGATGACCACCGCGTTCGAGGCAGCATTCAATGGGGCCTGCACAGTTGCAGGATGGAAGGTGGACCCGACGCCGTCCGCCGTGAATCGATTTTACGACACGAACGTTAGGACGTCGGATGACGTCACGCGTTCAATCAGCTTGAAGTCCTCCGCCGCGAAGGACCTCAAGCAGAACACAGTCCATATCAGCAAGTTGTGCGAGGCAGCGTGGATTCAGGACGCCCGCACGCAGAAGGACCGCCAGCGTCGACTCATCAAGCTCTTCGCTGACCTACAGAAGGCCACCGACGCTATTCTTCAGCTCCGGTGCTTTCGACTCACCAATGCCTACAGGTACGAACTCGTTGAAGTCCCCGTTTCGGTCTTCGATCACGTCGCTGCCCTGACCGTGGCACAGGCGCAACCCGGCACGATTTGGCTGCCGCCAAAGGCTAAGAAGGCCCAGGACGCCGATGCTCGGCTAAGAATTGACAAGAGTGATGGAAAGCTCACGGTCACCGGAATTCGCTCTGATATTTGCACCATTCACGGTGAATGGAAGGTCAGAAACATGTCTGGCACTCCGGCCGACAAGGACAAAGCCTGAATGAGAAAGGACCGACCTAGCTTGCGGCCGCAGCGACCTGAAGGTCCGACGACTTCAAATGGGTGTGGTGCAAAACAAGCTCGTCATGACTTGGCCTCGAACCGGTCAAGGACCAGGCGACCAGGTGCGCCAACTGGTACGAGATAAGTGGTGGAACTGCGTCACCGATGTGACGGTACATGTTCGCAAGGTTTGAGCCCCCGAACATGAAGTTTCGCGGAAACCCCTGCAGGATTGCCATCTCTCGTACGGTGCAGAGTCGATCCTGAGTCGGATGAACATATCGCCCGTTGCCAACGTGGGCACTCTCGCGCTTGATGGTCGGCGCTGGTCTGTCCCAAGCCATTCGTCCGTAAACATCCGGATGGGTTCCAAGCCGCCCTGCAGCCACCGAGCGGAGCATCGATGGATTCAGAAGATCGGCGGACTCCGGCACAAGGTCCACCCATGACCCACCATCTTTCGGGATTGCCTGGATCCGGGCGAGAGATCGGCCGCTCGCGAAGCTCGGTGACACATGCATCGGGTCCGCCGCACTGCGCTGACCTGCATGGAGCGGCTCCGACACATTCAGATCCCAAATTGCACGTCGAACGTGTGTCGCTTTCTCGTCGATTCTCACGCCTGCCCACAGATCCGCCATACCGAGCAAGGCGAGTGGCCGCTTAACTGCGACAACAAGAGCTCGTTCTCGGCGCTGAGGGAGGCCGAACTTTGACAGAAAATGGGTTTCGGCAGAGACTTGGTACCCCATATCTTCCAATTCCAGCGTTAGTTGCACCAAGTGACGGGAGAACCTGCCCATTACGAGCTCTCGGGCATTCTCCATCACAAGTACCTTTGGCTGAAACTCTCGTACAAACAAAGCTACGCGAGCCACGAGCGAGTTCCTTGGGTCATCAACCACATGGTTCTTGGACTGGGCACGACTAAACCCCGTGCAGGGCGGACAAGCGAGCATTACTGGAACAGAAGCGCCTTCGAGCCCCATGAGGCCTCGCAGATCAGCGGGATCGATCTGACCGAGGTCTGCTTCGACGGGTGCTATTCCGATATTCAGTTCATAGCTAGAATTGCAACCCAAGGTTCCCGAGGCAGAGGTGGGCTTACCACGCTGGGCATCCGCTGAGCCGAGAAGCTTGAACGAGTCGTGTGCATGAAAGCCGTAGCTCATGCCGCCGGTACCAGAGAACAGATCTACAACTCCGAAGGGCTCAGATGGCATTGTCCCGACAACTCCTTGTGCAAACGGGCACCGCGCCGGTCCGGCGGCACCATGGTAGCGACCGCTAACGCCTTCGGAGCCCCTCTGCACCAGCGGAGTAGTGGTCCGGTCCATCCTCCCGTCGGGGTATGACAGCGAAGACTCCCACCGTGGTCAGGTGGGCAGTCCGGCCAAGCAGCCCGGCGGTTGCGAAGGTCACGGCGCCCCAGCCGCCCTCCTGTCGACACACCCACGCCGACGAAGCCCCAGCCCTCCCCTCTCAGGGAAGACCGGGGCTTCGGGATCCGCCGCCGTCAGAAGGGCCACTCCGCCGATGCGCCCTGCTCGAGGGTCTGCATCACTGCGTAGGTGGCGTCGGTGAAGCCGGCCATCGTGTAGCGGCCCTTCTGGCCTGCCGGCGTGGCCGCGGGGCGGTAGCCGGCGAGGTCGAAGGTGTAGATCAGCGGGACGTGGCCGAGGTTCACCCGGCCGGCGTCGTGCTGCTGATCGTCGGTGAAGACCACGACCCGGCGGTGCCGGTCGGGTTCGAACCACCGCTTGATGGCCGTGTGGCCGTAGGTGGCGTGGCCCACCGAGCCGACGGCCTGGACCACGCGGTCCACCATGCCCAGGGTGGACATGCCGGCCATGCGGCCCAGGTTCTTCGAGTCGGCGCCGTAGATGACCACGTCGACGTCGGATGCCCGCTTGGCGGTGGCCATCGCCATGACGGCAGCCACCTCCACCCGGGACATCGTCGACCGACGGGACACCGGCGCCTGCATCGAGCCCGACGTGTCGACCAGCACCAGGGTGCCGTCGAGCGCCGGGACGTTGGCAACGGTGTGACCGAGGGTCGTGCCGAGGGCGCGCTTCCAGTCGTCGGAGGGAGCAGCCTGGTACGCCGCCCAAACCTGGTACGGGAAGAGCCGAGCCCGAGCCACCTCGTCGGCGTCGGTGATCTTGGCGATCACCTGGTCGACGGCGGCGGCCGAGATGCCGGCCTGGTCGAAGTTGCGGAGGTTCCGCACCAGCGCCATCACACCCATGGTGGGGATGACGGCCTCCCAGGCCTCGGCGTCCATGCCACCGGGCAGCCAGCCCGACAGCCGCTCCCACGACACACCGGCCGCAGCCAGCGCCTCGGGGCCCCGCTCCCGCAGCACCTTCCGACGGCGGTCGGGAGGCACACGGTCGAGGGCAGCCGCGGCTGCGAGCATCGGGAGGACGTCGGGATCGGCGACGGCGTCGTCGTGGTGACGACGGTCGAGCAGCCAACGGAACAGCGCCGACTGGGCGTCGTCCCGGGGCTTTGGGTGGACCAGCTCGATGACGTCGGCCATGCGGATCTGACGGGACAGGCCGTCGTACCGCAGGGCGGCGCGCTCGGAGTACATCCGGGCGACGGCGTCGGCGACGCCGCGCTTCACCGCCATCGGGACCTTGCGGCCGTGGCGGTTCAGCCAGTAGCCGAGCATCTCGGCTGGCTCGTCGGGACGCTGCAGGGCGCGGGCCACGACGGACCGGCCACCGGCACCGCCGGCGGCCACGTACTCGGCCGCCATCACGACGGAAGCCGAGCGCATGCCGAGGGAGGTGCGCAGGTACTGGGCCAGACCGACCTTCACCGGATCGGCATCGGGGTCGAGCGCCACCGCACCGGCGATGAACGCCGGGTTGGTGCGGGTGATCTCGCCCACCAGCTCGACGAACCGCGCATCGCGGTCCGCGGCGGACTCGTAGAAGGTGTCCTCGCCGACCATGTTGGTGGCCGCCAGCAGGAACAGGTCCGACTCGGGGGTCCGCATGAAGCCGACGCCGCCCGTGTGGGTGGCGATGCGGGTGCGGACCGTCCGGATCGGCGCGGTCAGGTTGGTGCGCAGCGGGCGCCGCTTGGTGCCCGAGAACTTGGACATGACGCCCTCCTCTCTCTTCTTGGTGTGTTGCTTGGGTTGTTGGTGATCGGGTTCCAGCCAGGGGACCGGGCGGACGGGCGTTGCCGATTTGAACGGCGACCCAATCAGGGCTGAACCAGAAGGAAGCCCGTCCTGCACAGCTGGCTGGAACGAATGGGTCGGCCTGGGAACCAGGCGGCGGAGGACGTTTCGCGCTCTGCCGATTGAGCTACGCCGCCAGGCGTGGCGGCGACGGGACTCGAACCCGCAACCTCGTCATTAGGAGTGAAGGAACCCCCACCTGCACAGCAGGCCGACTCGACTGCCGCCCGAGGGCAGCAGCCCGAAGAGACATCCCGCCCGACCGAGTCGGTCGAGCGGCTGGTACTGGCGGTCGGATTCGAACCGACACCGACGGCGGTCTGAGCGCCGTGCCTCTCCCGTTGGGCTACGCCAGCAAGGTGGGAGCGAGTTGCGGGTGCGGGGATCGAACCCGCCGGGCGGAGGGAATGAGCCCCCGCTGATCCCAGATCCCCCGCAGGGTCCGCCCGTGGACCAGATGACCGAGGCCGAACGGGTCGGAAGACCGATCGCGTGCCGTGGCGAAGGATCCCGGTCGGTCGCATCGGGCGGTGGGTGGTGTGGTCGGCGGGAGTCGAACCCGCGTCTTCAGCGTGGCGTGCTGAGGTCCTCGCCGCTGGACGACGACCACGTGCGCGATCCGTGAACCGGTCGACGTGAGGAGATGCCGGCTCTTGACCCTCCGGCTTGCAGCGGGCGTTCCGACCCGCGGGCACTGCTGTGGAGGAAGGAACCCCACGTCGTCGCATCGGATCGCATCGTCTTGGCCCCCACCGCCGATGCGGACGGTGGAGGCCGTGGCGCCACCGACGGGATTCGAACCCGCGACCTCCTCGCTGACAACGAGGCGCTCTGGGCCGGACTGAGCTACGGCAGCACGTGGGCCAGGAGTGCTGGCCCGTGATGTCTCTTCGGTTGTCAAGGTGCTCACGTGGCGCCCGTCCGACCAGATCGGCCGGCCGCCACGCGTCGCAGGCTCGGAAGGAGTCGAACCCCCTGCCGTCGGTGTTGGAGACCGCGGCGCCGCCCTGGCTCGAGCCCATGGGCGTTCGTGTGTGGTGTGCTGCGCGCCTGGCGTCGGGCGCGGGGCGTCGCCCGTCAGGTGGAGCGACCGGTCAGTTCGGTGGTGCGGCGGGTGCCGGCTACCAGCGGTCGACGGGCAAGCCGAGCCCGGCTTGCTTCCGTCCGTTCCGACCGATCCAGAGATCTCGGGACCGTTCGTGCCGGCACGGGTGCGCGCCGATGCTCGACAGGGTCGGACCCTGGAGCATTCGTTCGGCGGTGGAGGTGCGTGCCATGCGCCCACCTTGGCCCGGCTCCCCCACCACGGCCAAGGGCTTTTCCGTTCCGTCCTTCAGCCGTCCGTGCGCGGCATCTGATCGAGCAGCGCGCGCAGGTCCTCTCCCTCGGGGTCTGGTGGAGGCGGAGCATCCAGGTCCTCGTCGCCTAACCACCGGGCCCCGTACTGGTCGGGGATCTCCCCCGCGCCGTACACCGCCCACGGCAGGAACGGCGTCCCGCCCAGCTCCACCTCAGGATCGACCTTCGTGTCGCCCACCGTGCAGACGTGGATCCAGTTGTCACCGAAGTCGAACTGGAAGAGAAACTGCTCGCCCAGGGCAAGACGCCGGAGCTTTGTCGTCTCCGAGTGCAGGGCTCCCTCCGGTGGAGCGTCCCACGCATCGAGTGGTCCGACGATCGTGCCGTCGGTGAACTGGAAGGCGTGGAGGTGGGCATGGTCCCATCGACCGAACGAGGTGTTGATCGCGGTCACCAGGTGATCGAAGGTCTGGTTCGGGCCGGCGACGAACACACGACCGGGCCGAGGCCAGAGCCGCTTCCCTCGTCCACCCACCAGCTCCACGGCGATCGTCATCCAAGTGCGTGCCACGAGGACAGCGTGCCACTGACTGCCAGATCAGACGTCGGCGAGGGCGGCGGCGAGGCGCCGGCGGGTGATGGCGACGGCGTCGGGCAGGGTCGACTCGTAGTACGGGATGAAGGGAACGGCCTGCTCGATGACCCAGCCGCGGGCACGGGCCCAGGTGTCGTCGTCGACGGCGAGCTCCGAGCGGAGGACGGCCCGCGCCTCGGCCGACAGGGACCAGGCGATCATCAGCTCGCACGCCGGGTCGCCGACGCCGGTCGGGCTCCAGTCGATGACGCCGGCGACGCGGCCGCCGCGCACGACGACGTTGCCGGGGAGCAGGTCGCCGTGCAGCCAGACCTTCGGCTCGGGCCACGGCTCCGCCGCGAGCGCGGCGTCCCACCGCTCGATGGCTCGGTCGACGTCGATCTCGTCGGCGAGGTCGGCGATGCACGCCCGCACCCACTCGTCGTGGACCGCGAGCTCCCGGCCCCGCTTGCCGGGCACCGGCCCGTCCTCCGGGTCGATCGCCTGCAAGGCGCGGAGGAACGCCGCGAGGTCGCACGCGATGGCGACGTCGTCGAGCTCCGCACCGGCGGTCATCTCGGCGAGCAGGTCCGTGCCGCCGAGCCACGGCGAGACCAGCCAGCGGAACGGGTAGCCCTCGGCCGGCTCGCCCACTGCGACGGGGACGGGGATCTCGACCGGGAGGTTCGGCGCCAGCAGCGGGAGCCACGCCGCCTCCCGCTCGACCTGTTGCTCCGCCCACCCGATGCGGGGCGTGCGGACGACCAGGTCATCACCGAGGCGGAACACGGCGTGGTCGGTGCCGGTGGACGCGACGCGCCGCACCGGCCGATCGGCGAGGTCCGGATGCTGGTCAGAGAGCAGCCGGCGCACCAGCGCCTCGTCGGCCTGGACCTCGCCCTCGTGCAACGGCCCGTCCACCACCCCCTCAGCCCAGCGGACGGCCCCTCAGCCGGCCAACCGGGTTTCGGCCGGCGGTGGTGCCGCGTGCGGCCGAACCTCGTGTCGATCCGGTGCGGCCCTGCGCCGAATGCCACACGACGTTCGAGGCGGTCGGGGTCAGCCCTCGGCGCGCTCGAGGACGGCGACGGGGATGTGGCGGTCGGTGAGCTCCGCGTACGTGTCGAAGTCCGGGTACGCCGTCGCCGCCAGCGACCAGCACTCGTCGCGCTCGGCACCGTCGACCTCGCGGGCCGTCGTCCACCAGCGCTCGCTGCCGACCTGGACCTCAGTGCGGTCCGAAGCCAGCAGGTTCTTGTACCAGTTGGGCGTCACCGGGTTGCCGCCGTTCGACCCGACCACGATCAGGTCATCACCGCGCCGCACGAGCATCAACATCACCGGCCGGGGCTCGCCGCTCTTGCGCCCGACGACCTCCAGCAGGAACACCGGCTTGCCGAACATGGTGTTGCCCTTGGCGCCGTTGCTCGACCGGAACTTGTCGACCTGCGAGTGCGTCCCCTTCGCCACCAGGTGCGGGAACCGCCGACTCATGAAGTTCGCCGCCCGCCCAGTGAGTGATGCCATCGCCGGAGGCTACGGCCCATCAGGTGGGCGGCTCGAGGGGACGACGCGCTCGAGGCCCTTCGTAGCCAGCACGAGCCGGCCCGAGATGTCGGGAACCGGCTCGAAGCCATGGTGGACGTAGAAGGAAGCAGCGGCTTCGTCGATGGCGTCGACGACCACGAATCGACCGCCGAGCGTCTGCCCCCCGACCGCCACCCGCGCCAGCGCGCTCGAGAGGAGTTGGGTTCCCAGCCCGGCGCCGTGGAGTCCCGCGTCGAGCGCGAGACGGGCGATGAGGTAGCCGGGGATCCGGTCTGGGAGCCCTCGCGCCTGCTTCCTCGACAGGCGATCGCGGTCCAGCGTGAACGGCATCAGCGCGTAGTACCCCACGACGACGTCATCGCCGGCGTGCCACACGTAGGTGCGCGTGATGTTCCGCCCATCGCTTCCGAGCGCGGACGCGTGCAGCCATCGGTCGAGCTCAGGACGACCGGAGTCGAACGCATCGCAGCGATGCCGACCGTCGAGCCGCTCGCAGGTGAAGCGCAACGCGACAGGTCAGCGGTTCTCGTAGCGGGGCGCACGGAACGCCGCCTCGAGCGACGGGGCGAGCGGAGCCGGATCGTCGAGCCGCTCGAGCAGCGCATCGAACACATCACCCGGCAGCACCTGCGACGAGTGCTCCCGCAGGAGCTCCTCGGCACGGGCATCGGCCGCCCCGGTGACGAGGGCCGAGACCGACACGCCCTGCAGCGCGGCGGCACGCTCGTAGGCAGATCGCTGGGCTTCAGAGATGCGGACGTTCAAGACCCGGTCCTTCGCCATGTCCACACACTGTATTGACGTCCTGCTCATCGCTCAGCGGCCTTTCGAGGCGTGCGGTCAAACGACGCCCAACCAGACGACGCCGTCGACAGACGAAGAAGTCGCAGGCGGTTGTCGCTGCGACGTGGGCCGGCGAGGCGTCAGCGTGCTCGTAGCGTCTGGGGCGTGTCGGATGCGGAAGGGACCTCCACCGTCGACGTTCGCGTCATCCCTCGGGCGAAGCGGGACGAGGTCGGGGGTGAGCGGGCGGGGCGGCTGGTGGTGCGGACGTCGGCGGCGCCCGTCGACGGGAAGGCGAACGTCGCCGTCTGCAGGCTGGTCGCGGCGTACTTCGGGGTTCCGGTCCGGCGCGTCGAGGTCGTCGCCGGGCTGCGGTCGAGGGACAAGACCCTGCGCATCACCCGTTGAGTGATCCAGCGGTCAGAGGCGGGAGATGCGGCGGGCGTACTCGCTTGATCGTTGGAAGCCGGTGACGAGCTGGTCGAGGTTGCTGACCTTCACCTTGGCGACCCAGTAGGCCCAGCCGTTGGGGTCGGGGGCCCGGCCCAGCATGCCGTGGTAGGTCATGGCGACGTTCACCTGCGGCGCCAGGAAGCGCACGCCGGCTGCGCCGTGGGCGTGCTGGACCACGAGGGCGCCGCGGGTCGTCCCCGATCGCAGCGCGTCGAGCGCGGCGGTCCGCTCCGATCCGCTGGGCGACCGGCCGTAGGCGTTCTGCCAGAGGCGGGTCACGAACTCGGCGTTGCCGAGGGCGGCGACGTCGGGGGCGGCGGCCATGTCGTCGGCGATCTCCACGGCGGTCGCGCCGGCTCGCACCCGGGCGACGGCGTCGGTCACCACGGCCGTCGTCGGCGGGTAGGTGCCGTGGATGGCGAGGTACGAGCGCAGCACCGGCGCCACGACACCACCGAATTCGTTCGAGCCCAGGAACGACCGGATCACGGTGGCGCCGCTCGTCCCGCTGCGCATCCGCCGGGTCCAGTAGGCGGCGCCGGACGGGTCCGACGGGCGGCCCAGGAAGTCGGCGTACTGGCGGGTCAGGAAGTCCTTCGGGCAGTGGAACGGCGTCCAGCGGAGGTGCTCGGCGACGTAGCGACCGGTGTTGGCGGCGTCCCGGTGGAACTGCGGCCAGTCGGCCCGGCACAGCGCCTGGCCGGTCGAGAACAGGAACACCTTGGTCAGGTCGCCGGGGCGCAGGCCGAAGCCGACCTGCGGGCGGGCGATCCCGGCTTGGGCGATCAGCACCCGGCCCTGGACCTCGGCGATCGACGGCGTGGTGCCGGTGGGGAACATGGTCGTCGGCATCTGGAAGGCGGCTTCGACGGCACCGGTCGCCCCGTCGAACACGCGGACGTGGCGGTCGAGGGTGGACACCACCTCCTGCTGGCCGTCGGCGTCGACGTCGGCGATGGCCGAGCCGCCCTCGGTGCTGTAGCTGTCGGTGCAGGCGGCGTCGGTCGGGCCGTTGCAGATCCGCCACAGCCGGCGACCGTCCGCGGCGAAGGCGTAGACCCAGCCGTGGTCGGCGGCGACCGACACGTCGAGGCGGCCGTCGCCGTCGAGGTCGCCGATGGCCGGCGAGGCCACCACCCGGCCCTCCACCGCGACCGGCCACCCGGGCAGGTCCTTGCCGGTGCGGGCGGTGAACGCGTCGACCTTGCGCCCGGCCGGGTCGGGCCAGTTGCGGCCGGTCCCGACCACGACGTCGAGCTGGCCGTCGGCGTTCAGGTCCACCACCGCCGGCGACGACCACACGGTCTGCCCCGGCGTCGAGCGCGGGTAGCCCGGGTAGGTGGAGCCGTCACGGCGGAGGATCCACACCAGCCCGCCCTCAGGCACGTTCAGCGGGTTGCCGGCCCAGATGTCGCCACCGAGGACGATCTCGTTCTTGCCGTCGCGGTCGATGTCGACGACGACCGGACTCGACCAGAGGGTGTCCTCGATGTACCGCCGCCACAGCAGCTTCCCCGACGCGGTCCACGCGTAGACGGAGTGGTCGTAGCTCGGGGCGATGATGTCGAGCTCGCCGTTGCCGTCGAGGTCGACGACGGCCGGACTGGCGAAGAACCCATCGGGCCGGCAGTCGGTCCCGACCGGGCAGTGCTGCGGCGCGCCCTGGGTGTAGGTGCGGACGACGGCGCCGGTCGGCCCATCGAGCCACACGACCCGGCCGTCCATGGTGCCGACGACGACATCGGCCTTCCCGTCGCCGCTGAGGTCCACGAGCGTCGGCGTCGACTGCACGGCGGTCGCGCCCAGGTTCACGCGCCACACCAGGCTGCGGTCGCCGGACAGGGAGTAGGCGTCGACCGTGCCGTCGAGGTTGCCGATCACCAGCTCCGGCTCCACGTCGCCCGCGATGTCGCCGATCGCCGGGCTGGAGAACGCCGTCTGCGGCCCATCGCCGTTGAACACGCCCGACAGCGGCCGGTCGAACGACCCGAGCGGCTCGAGCCCGGTCGTCGCCGCACCCACCGGCTCGGGCAAGGCGAACATCGCAGCCAGGGCGCAGCCGGCAGCGACCACGCGCCACCCTCGAACCCTCGTCACCGCGTCCCCCTGGTCCCCTTGCTCGTCGCCCGCCGAGGGTACCGGCCGCCCCGAGGGGCGCCGAACGCAGCGCCGCGACCGCGCCTCCGCGGCTCGCGGGATCAGGCGGCGGCGGGGCGGTTGAGGAGCTCGCGCACCCTCGGGATGACCTCGGTGCCGTACAGCTCGATGCTCCGCACCATGTGCTCGTGCGGGAGGGTGCCGGCGCTGTACTTCATGTCGAACCGGGAGGCGCCGAGGGCGTGGACGGTGGCGGCGATCTTCTTCGCCACCGTCTCGGGCGAACCGACGTACAGCGACCCCGTCGGGCCGACCTGGCCCTCGAACTCGCCCGGGCGGGACGGGGGCCAGCCTCGCTCGGAGCCGATCCGGTCGCGCATCGCCCGCCAGTGGTCGCGGAGCTGCTCCATCGCCTCGGCGTCGGTGTCGGCGACGTGGCCCGGCGAGTGGATGCCGACCGGCAGCTCCGGTGCACCGGCCTCGCCGAGCGCCTGGTGGTACAGGTCGACGAACGGGCGGAAGCGGCGGGGGTCACCGCCGATGATGGCGATCACGAGCGGCAGCTGGTGACGGGCGGCCCGGACCACGGACTCGGGCGAGCCGCCGACGCCGACCCACGTGGTGAGCCGGCCAGATGCGGTCTTCGGGAAGACCTCCTGCTCGGTGAGCGCGGCCCGGGTGGTGCCCGACCAGGTGACCGGACCGCCCTTCACGAGCTGGGCGAACAGGTCCAGGCGGTCCTCGAACAGCTCCTCGTACTGCGACAGGTCGAGCCCGAACAGCGGGAACGACTCGGTGAACGAGCCCCGGCCGACGATGACCTCGGCCCGTCCCCCCGAGATGGCGTCGACGGTGGCGAAGCGCTGGAACACCCGCACCGGATCGTCCGAGGACAAGACGGTCACGGCCGAGCCGAGCTTGATGCGCTCGGTGCGGGCGGCGATGGCGGCCAGCACGGTCTCGGGCGACGACACGGCGAAGTCCTCGCGGTGGTGCTCGCCGATCCCGAAGAAGTCGACCCCCACCCGGTCGGCCAGCACCGCCTCCTCGACGACGTTGCGGATGACCTGGTCGTGCGGCACGAGCTCGCCGTCGAGGCCGACGGTGACGTCGCCGAACGTGTCGAGGCCGAGCTCCAGTGAGGTGGACATGCCCGCCCCAACGACCAGCAGGGCGATCCCATTCCCGCCGCTCCAGACCGGGAGGTGACCAGGAAGCCACCCGTCCGGGGGTTGTGCGCGGGGCGTAGGGTCGAAGACGTCCCCCGGTTGGTCGCCGAACGCCGTAGCGCCGTGCTTGACCTCCTTCCTCGATACCGCCTGTCCGACGAAGGAGTCCACCCGTGACCATCCAAGATCCGCGTACCCATGCGCCGCCGCTCGCCACCGCGACCATCCACTCCGAGGGCGGGCTGCTGACCGTCGTGCTCCGAGGCGAACTGGACCTGCACGCCACGCCCTGCGTCCTGGCTGCGATCACGGCGGCGCTCGTCCCCGACGTCGAGCGGGTGCGCATCGACCTCACGGACCTGACCTTCTGCGACTCGTCCGGGATCGCGATGCTGTTCGGGTTGCGCAGGCGGTCGCTCGAGGAGAACTTCGACCTGACGCTCACCAACCCGAGCCGGACCGTGCTCCGCACCATCGAGCTGTGCGACCCGAGCGGCGCCCTCCCGCTCATCGGCCGGCTCCCCGCTTCGGCGGTCGACTGACCCGCGAGCGACCTCGGCGGCGGACCCAACCGAAGTTGGTGTGGAAGTGCGCTGATATCGCGCACTTCCACACCAACTTCCGGTCTGGGGCGAGGGTGCCGGCGAGCGACCCGGGTCAGGATCCGGCCAGACGGTGGTTGACGCGGGCGGCTTGGCGGGTGAGGTGCTCGCGCTCTTGCTGGCTCGACGCGGCGAGGGCGGCGTCGGCGTAGAGGCGGGCGGCGAGGGCCAGCTCGCCGTTGCGCTCGTGGAGGTGGGCGGCGACGGCGGTGCGGCGGGGCACGCCGACGGGCACCGCGGCCAAGGCGGCGAGGCCGGCTGGCGCGCCGTCGGCCTCGCCGACCGCGACGGCGCGGTTGAGGCGGACGACCGGGGTGTCGGCGAAGGCGAGGAGCTCGTCGTACCACTCGACGATCTGGACCCAGTCGGTCTCCTCGACCCGCTGGGCGTCGGCGTGCAGCGCGGCGATGGCGGCCTGGGCCTGGTACTGGCCGAGGTGGTCCCGGGCGAGGGCGGCCTGGAGGACCTCGACCCCTTCGGCGATGAGCTCGGTGTCCCACAGCGACCGGTCCTGGTCGGCGAGCGGGACGAGCGTGCCGTCGGCCCGGACCCGGCTGGCGCGGCGGGCGTGGTGCAGGAGCATGAGGGCAAGCAGGCCGTGCACCTCGGGGTCGTCGGTGGCGGCAGCGAGCTGGCGGGTGAGGCGGATGGCCTCGGCGGCGAGGTCGACGTCGCCGGAGAAGCCCTCGTTGAACACGAGGTAGAGGACGCGCATGACGGTGGCGACGTCGCCGGGCCGGTCCACCCCCGCATCGGCGACGGTGCGCTTCGCCCGGCTGATGCGCTGGGCCATGGTCGCTTCGGGCACGAGGTAGGCCTCGGCGATCTGGCGGGTCGTGAGGCCGCCGACCGCCCGCAGCGTGAGCGCCACCGCAGACGACGACGTGAGGTCGGGGTGGGCGCAGAGGAAGTAGAGCTGCAGGGTGTCGTCGGTGCTGGGCACCGAGCCCTGCGGTGGCTCGAGGTCGAACCGGTCCTCCCGGTCGCGGCGGGAGGCGTCGGAGCGGGCGGCGTCGAGGAACACCCGCCACGCCACGGTGACGAGCCACGCCTTGGGGTCCCGCGGCGGGTCGTCGTGCCAGGACCGCAGCGCGCGGATCAGCGCCTCCTGCACGGCGTCCTCGGCGGTGGCGAAGTCGGCGCCCCGGCCCACGAGGACGGACAGGACCTGCGGGACGAGCGCCCGCAGGTCCTGGTCCTCCATCGTCACGGGTGGGACCCGGTCACTCGCCGACCGTGGGCGGGGCGCTCATGATCGGCCGCAGCTCGAGCCACTCGTAGATCGGCTCGCCACCCTGGCCGGGCGCCGCCGACAGCTCGCCAGCCAGCTCGACGGCCCGCTCGTACGAGTCGACGTCGATGATGAACCAGCCGGCGATGAGGTCCTTGGTCTCGGCGAACGGCCCGTCGACGACGGGCGGCTTGCCCTCGCGGCCGGCCTGGACCCACACGCCCTCGGGCGAGAGGCCCTCGCCGCCGACCATCTCACCGGTGGCCTCGAGGCGGGCGGCGTAGTCCCGCATGAACTGGAAGTGGGCCTCCACTTCCTCGGGCGTCCACTGGTCCATCGGCGCGAACTCGTTCGGCGTGGGGGTGGTGGTCCGGTAGTGCTTGAGCATCAGGTACTTGGCCATGGGGTTCTCCTTCGGTGGGCCGACCCTGGTGGCCGGCTTCACCCCTGGGACGGAGCCGAGGTGCGGTCCTCGACATCGTTCCCGAAGAACTCCTCCCCCATGCCCGAATCAGGTCACCTGAGCCGCGTCCTGCGGCTCAGGTGACCTGAACCGAGCGGTCGCTACTTCGACATGAGGGCGACGAGCTGGTCGAGGGCGGCCCCCCAGCCCTCGTGGAAGCCCATCTCCTCGTGCTGCTTCACGCCGGCAGGGTCCTGGTGGAGGGCGACGGCGCGGTAGCGGGTGCCGCCGCCGGGCAGCGGCTCCAGCTCGAGGATGGCGGTGAGCGGCATGTCGATGGTCTTGGGCCGGAAGCCGGGGTCCATCGACTCGGTCCAGACCAGGCGCTCGTTGGGCACGACCTCGAGGTAGCAGCCCACGCTCGGGAACTCCTCGCCCTCGGGCGAGCGCATCGTCATGGCCATGGCCCCGCCGGGCCGCAGGTCGACCGAGGCGTCGGCGATGGACCACGGCGCCGGGGCGAACCACTGCTTGATCAGCTCCGGCTCGGTCCACGCCCGCCAGACGAGCTCCGGCGCGACGTCGATCTCGCGGACCAGCTTGAGGTCGAGCTCGGGGTTCAGGGTGTGGGCGGTGAAGGTCATGTCGGTTGCTCCTTGAGGTTGAGGAGGAGCCCGTCGAGCTGGTCCAGCTTGCGCTCCCAGATGCGGCGCTGCTCGGCCAGCCAGCCGTCGACGAGCTCCAAGGCCGTGCGGGCGATGCGGTAGGTCCGCACCCGTCCCTCCTTGGTGGACGTCACCAGGCCCGCTCGCTCCAGCACGCCCATGTGCTGGGTGAACGACGGCAACGCCATGGCGAACGGCTCGGCCAGCTCCGAGGTGGAGGCCGGACCCGAGACGAGCCGTTCGACGACCTGGCGCCGGGTGGGGTCGGCAAGGGCGTGGAGCACCTCGTCGATCCCGTCCAAACGCTTAGGCATAGACCTAAGTATTCGCGCGCGACCGGTCGTTTGTCCAGCGCGGATCGCGCGAGCGCGCGAACCGGCTGACGACCGCCGTCGTGGATCGGGCGAGCCCCCGAGGGGGGCGCCGCTCAGGCGTCGGTGCGGACGATGGGCGGGAAGGGGTAGGTGCCCTCGAGCATCGCCGCGCCGGGCTGGTAGGCCCGCAGCATCGGGCGGAACGGTCCCGACGCCGGGGTCGGCAGCCAGTTCGCCTCGCGCTCGGGGCCGGGCGACGTGGCCTGCAGGTAGATGGTGACCGAGCCGTCGTCGCCGGTGACCAGGCCGGGGCTGCGGTCGCCGATGGAGTAGCGGTCGATCGGGTTGTCGACCAGGTAGAAGCGCGGGACGTCGTACATGGTCAGCGACCAGAACGCCTCCACCGGCGGCGCCGGGGTGAACGTGACCTCGTAGGTGTGCGCCGCGTCGAGGAGCTCGCCGTCGGCGTCGGTGAAGATCGGCGCGTAGGCGGCCTCGTAGCCGTGGTTGCCCCACAGACCGGCCCGGGCGGCGACCGCACGGGTGACGGCGGCCTTCGAGCGGTCCTCGATCCGCCACTCGGGAGCGTCGACGGTGCCCAGCTCGAGGTGGTCGAGGTTGTAGTCGAAGTAGTGGGAGGCGTCGGTCCAGCCCTGCGGCGGGCCGCCCGAGCCGCCAGCCAGCTGCTCGATCATCGCCTGGCCCGCGGCCGCTCCGGCTTGCAGCGCCTCGGCCAGCTCCGGATCGGGATCGGTGTAGGGCGAGGTCGTGTGGAGCAGGCCCAGCTGCTCGAGCATCTCCACGAACGGCGCGTCGCCGGCGGGCGGCGGGAAGGCGGCGAGCGCCACGCGGAACCGCTCCCACCAGAGGAGGTCGTCGCCGACCCTCTCCACGGGCTCGGGGATGCCGACGGTCGCCGTGCTCGCCGGCGTGACCGTGAACCGGTCCTGGAGGGCGTGGACGGCGGGGAGGTCGGCCTCGCCGTCGACCTGGAGCCGGCCGACGATCATGGCGATGGCCGAAGGCGCCTCGATGACGGTCGAACCGTCGGTCACCTCGCCGTCGAAGCCGGGCGGCGCGAACGTGAACGAGCCCGCTGCGGTGCCGGTGGCCCGGCGGCCGATGTAGGCGAAGTTGTTCGTCCAGGCATCGACGCACTGGAGGACGTAGTAGCGCTCGTGCGTGTCCGGGACGTCGATCCGCACCGGGCCGCCGGACAGGTCGAGCGGGGCCAGCAGGTAGGCGGTGTCGTTGTTCGGGCTGACGAACTCGGCGGTCGGGCCGAGCAGCTCGCGGGCGAACCAGAACGTGTTCCACGGGACCGGCTTGCCCGCCGCCAGGCTGCCCTTGCCAGCGGGGAGCTTGCCGATCTCGTCGAGGTTGTAGAGCAGCGGGTAGCCGTACACGTAGGCCCGCGTCGCCGCCTGCACCAGCTGGTCGTTCGCCATCGTCTGCTCCTCGTTCGGCTGCGTCCGTCGCTCGGACGCCGTCGACTGGACCGTATCCGCTGGTCACAGGGCACCGGTCCGGGGCGGCCGATCAGGGGTGCCAGACCCCGTCGGTAGGGTCGTCGGCGTGACATCGGCGAGCGGTCAGTGGGTGCGGTACGGCACGGATGCGGCCTCCGAGCTGCGCGCCCAGATCGCCCGCATCAAGGGGTCCGAGCCCCTCGCCCCGGTCACCGTCGTGGTGCCCTCCAACCAGGTGGGGGTGTCCACCCGGCGCCTGCTCGCCTCGGGCGCGGTGGGGCCGGTGTGCGGCGCGGGGCCCGGCCTCATCGGCGTCACCTTCGTCACCCCGTACCGGCTGGCCGAGCTGCTCGGTGCCTCCGCCCTGGCCGCGCAGGACCGCTGGCCGGTGTCGGTCCCGGTGCTCGGCGCCGCGGTCCGCCAAGCGCTGCAGGAGGATCCCGGCGCGTTCGGGCCGGTCGCCCACCACGCGGCCACCGAGGCCGCTCTTGTCGCCGCGCACCGCGAGCTGCGGGACCTCGACCCGGTGGCGCTCACCGCGCTCGCGGGCAGCAGCGCCCGCGCCGGCGAGGTCGTGCGGGTCCACCGGGCGGCCCGCGCCCGCCTGGCCGAGCACTGGTACGACGAGGAGGACCTCATCGCCGCAGCCACCACCACGGTGCTGGGCGGGTCCGTGCCCACCGACATCGGCGCCGTCGTGGTCCACCTCCCCCAGCGCCTGTCACGCCATGCGGCCGAGCTGCTCGCCGCCCTCGGCGCCACCAGCGAGCTGTGCGTCATCGCCGGCGCCACGGGCGTGGCCAAGGCCGATGCCGAGGTCGTCCAGTCGGTCGCCCGGCTCGGTGTGGACCTCGGCCGGCCGCCGGTGGGTCCGGCGCTGCCGTCGATGGTGTCGGCGTCGGCCACCCGCGTCGTGACGGCGTCGGATGCGGACGACGAGGTCCGCGCTGCGGTCCGCACGGTGGTCGACGCGGTGCGCGACGGCACCTCGCTCGACCGCATCGCCGTCCTCTACGCCGCACCGGAGCCCTACGGCCGCCTCCTCCAGCACCACCTCGAGGCAGCCGACGTCGTCACCAACGGCACGGCCACGCTCCCCCTCGCGGGCCGGCTCGCCGGGCGCACGCTGCTCGGGCTGCTGGCCCTGCCCACCACGGGGTTCCGACGCCAGGACGTGTTCGCCTGGCTGTCCGGCGCGCCCATCCTCCACGAGGGCCGGTGGGCGCCCACCACCTCGTGGGAGCGCATCTCGCGCGAGGCCGGCGTCGTGGCCGGCCGGGGCGACTGGGACCGGCAGCTCCAGCACCTGGCGGACCGGCTCACCGACGTCGCCGACCGGGCCGAAGCCGAGGGCGACGAGGACGACGCCACCGACTGGAAGGTCATCCGTGCGCGGGAAGACGCCACCCGGGCGCTCGAGCTGCGGGGCTTCGTGCTGGGCCTGGCCGACCGCCTCGCCTCCGCCGAGGCCCCGGCCCCGTGGGCCGAGCGGGTCACCTGGACCAAGCGCCTCCTCGCCGCCGTCCTCGGCGGGGCCTCGCGCCGCACCGCCTGGCCCGAGGCCGAGCAGCGGGCCGCCGACCGCCTGGTCGTCGCCCTCGACCGGCTCTCGGTCCTCGATGCGCTCGAAGGGCCCGTCGGGCTCGACGTCTTCACCCGCGCGCTCGCCGTGGAACTGGAGTCCGACCTCGGACGGGTCGGCCGCTTCGGCGAGGGCGTGCTCGTGGGGCCGGTCTCGATGGGCGTCGGGGTCGATCTCGAGCTCGCGGTCGTCGTCGGCATGGCCGAGGGCACCTTCCCCTCGACCCTGCGAGACGACTCCCTCCTCCCCGACGAGGACCGCGACGCCGCAGGAGGCGCGCTCCCCCTCCGGTCCGGCCACGTCGACCGCCTCCACCACCAGTTCCTCGCCACCGTCGGCGGGGCGGCCCGCCAGGTGCTCTGCGTGCCCAAGGGCGACCTGCGCCGCAGCCGAGAGCGCGTGCCGTCGCGGTGGGTGCTCGACGTCGCCTCCACCCTCGCCGGCACCACCTGGTGGAGCGACGACCTCCTGCACGGCTCGGCTCCTTGGCTCACCCACCTCGCCTCGTTCGACGATGCGGTGCGCACCGCCGTGGTCCCCGCCACCGAGCAGGAGCACCGCCTCCGCCAGCTCCTCGCCCTGGACCCGCCCCGCCGCCAGCTGCACGCCGCGGCGGCGTCCGTCGACGGCACGCTGGCCGCGGCCGTCGACGTCGTCGACCAGCGCGGGAGCGACCGGCTCACCCGCTTCGACGGCAACCTCGCCGGGCTGCCCATCCCGTCACCGGTGGACCGGGGTGCGTCGGCCACCAGCCTGGAGTCGTGGGCCAAGTGCCCGCACGGCTACTTCGTCCGGCACGTGCTCGGGGTCCAGCCGCTCGAACAGCCCGAGGACGTCCTCCAGATCACCGCGCTCGACAAGGGCAACCTCGTCCACGCGGCCCTCGAGGCGTTCATCCAGGAGGCGCTCGACGAAGGTCGGGTCCCGGCCGTCGGGGGCCACTGGACCGACGACGACCGCGGCCGGCTCGCCAAGATCGCCACCCAACTCTGCGACGACGCCGAGGCCGACGGCCTCACCGGCCGCTCGCTGTTCTGGCAGCGCGACCGCGGCAAGATCCTCGCCGACCTGGACCGCTTCCTCACCGAGGACGACGGCCTCCGCAACGCCACGGGCGCCACGCCCTACGCCACCGAGCTGCCGTTCGGCATCGGCGAGCGCCCACCCGTGGCCTTCCCGCTCGCCGACGGGCGCACGGTGCCGCTGCGCGGCAAGGCCGACCGCGTCGACCGGTCCGCCGACGGCGGGCTCCACGTCCTCGACTACAAGACCGGCAGCACCCGGGCCTACACCGGCATCAGCGCCGACGACCCCCACCAGGGCGGCCGGCGCCTCCAGCTCGCGGTGTACGGCCTCGCCGCCCGCCAGCAGACCGGCGCCCCCGATGCGCGGGTGCGGGCGGACTACTGGTTCACGTCCACCAAGGGCCGCTGGGAGCAGCTCGGCTACGAGATCACCGACGACGTCCTCGACCAGGTGTCGAGCGCGGTGACCACGATCGTCCACGGCATCGAGGCCGGCGTGTTCGCGCCGCACCCCATCCCCCACAGCACGTCGCCGTTCCCCGACTGCCCGGCGTGCGACCCGGACAACCTCGGCACCACCGAGGTCCGCCGCCACTTCGAGCGCAAGCTCACCGACCCGGTGCTCGCCGACTACGCCGCGCTCGCGCTCGGCACCGATGACGACGACGAGGCCGCCTCGTGAGCCTCTTCGACTACCTCGACGAGCCGTTCGACGAGACCGCCGGCGGCCTGATGCCCTCCGAGCCCGAGCCCGAACCCGAACCCGATGCGGCCTCCGGCGTGGTCGAGCGCGCGACCGACGACGTCGCACCGGTGGTCCCGGAGCGGCCGCCGCCGCCCGACCAGGACCAGCGGGAGGTCGTTCGCAAGGCGCTCGACCGCACGCTGTTCGTGGAGGCCGGGGCCGGGTCGGGCAAGTCCACCGCGCTCGTCGGGCGGGTGCTCGAGCTGGTCACCACGGGCACGGCCGAGCTGCGCAGCATCGCCGCCATCACCTTCACCGAGAAGGCCGCGGCCGAGCTGCGCGACCGCATCCGCCAGGAACTGGAGCGCACCGCCGAGCGGGCCCGCCAAGACGGCGAGACCCAGATCGTCGAGCGCTGCGCCGATGCCATCGACCAGCTCGACGGCGCCGCCATCGGCACGCTCCACGCCTTCGCCCAGCGGGTGCTCGCCGAGAACCCCATCGAGGTGCAGCTGCCGCCGCGCGTCGAGATCCTCGACGAGGTCACCTCGGACGTGCAGTTCGAGCAGCGCTGGTCTGCCTACCTGGACCGCCTCCTCGAGGACCCGTCCATGGAGCGCACCCTGCTGCTGCTCTTCGCCACCGGGGTGAAGCCCGCGGCCCTGCGGGCCCTCGCCCTGGAGTTCGACCGCAACTGGGACCTCGTCGATGAGCGGGTCCCGGCCGAGGCGCCGGAGCCGCCCGAGCTGCGGGCGAGCCTGGAGGCGGCGCTCCGCCTGGTCGACGCCGCCACCGAGTCCGCCGTCCACTGCACCAAGCCCGACGACAAGCTCGTCCTCCGCCTCCACCAGGTGGCCGAGTACGCCGCCCTCCTCCGCACCATCGACGACGAGCTGGACCTGCTCGACGAGCTCAGCGGCACCGGCACCACCAAGCCGCCCAGCTTCCGGGCCGGCAACCTCGGCGCCAAGGGCAACTGGGGCTGCGACCACAAGGCCATCCAGGCCGACCTCGCCGCGGCCGGCGAGCAGCTGGCGCTGGTGGCGGGCACCGTCGCGCAGGCGTGCGCCCGCCGCGTCGCCGCCGCCCTCCGGGGCTTCACCCTCGATGCCGCAGCTGCCCGGCGCGAGGCCGGGCAGCTCGCCTTCCACGACCTGCTCGTGCTCGCCCGCCAGCTCGTGCGCCAGCACGGTTCGGTCCGAGAGCGCCTGCACCGCCGCTACCAGCGCCTCCTGCTCGACGAGTTCCAGGACACCGACCCGATCCAGATCGAGATCGCGGTCCGCATCGCCTCGGCCGCCCCGGGCGCCGACGACGCCGGATCGCTGCCGTGGGACGAGGTCCCCGTCGCACCCGGCCACCTATTCGTCGTCGGCGACCCGAAGCAGTCGATCTACCGCTTCCGGCGGGCCGACATCGGGCTCTTCCTCGCCGCCAAGGACCGCTACGGCGAGGGCGGCGGGCTGGTCAGCCTCTCCACCAACTTCCGCACCGGCCAACCCATCATCGGCTGGGTCAACCAGGCGTTCGCCACCCTCATGGCCGAACCGCCGGGGGTCGACTCGCCGCTCGCGTCGCAGCCCGACTACGTCCCGCTCCACGCGGTGCGCCCCGGTCCCGACGTCGGACCGGCCGTGTCGGTCATCGGCCGGGAGGCCGTCGAGGAGGGGTCGGCGGGCGAGCTGCGAGCCGCCGAGGCCCGCCAGGTGGCGGCCACCATCGCCCGCATCCAGACCGAGGGCTGGAGCGTCGGCGACCACTCGAGCCCCACCGGCTGGCGGGACCCGAAGCTCGGCGACATCACCGTGCTCGTCCCGGCCCGCACGTCGCTGCCGTTCCTCGAAGATGCCCTCGAAGCCGCCCGCATCCCCTACCGGGCCGAGTCCAGCAGCCTCGTCTACGTCTCCCGAGCGGTCCGCGACCTGCTGATGGCGCTGCGAGCCGTCGACGATCCCACCGACCACCTCGCCATCGTCTCGGCCCTGCGCAGCCCCCTGTTCGCCTGCGGCGACGACGACCTCTTCCGCTTCAAGGTCCTCCAGCGCGGCCACTGGAACTTCGCGTCCCGCCAGCCCGACACCGTCGAACCGGGTCCGGTGACCGACGGCCTGGCCTACCTCGCCACCCTCCACCGCGAGCGCCATTGGACCTCGCCCGCCGAGCTGGCCGACCGCATCGCCCGAGACCGCCGGCTCTTCGAGCTGGGCTTCGCCGAGGGCCGCACCCGAGACGTGTGGCGCCGGCTCCGGTTCGTCATCGACCAGGCCCGCGAGTGGGGCGAGGCCACCGACGGCAACCTGCGCGAGTACCTCCAGTGGGTCGCCCGCCAGAGCAGCGAGGGAAGCCGGGTCGCCGAGGCGGTGCTGCCCGAGTCCGACGACGACGCCGTGCGCATCATGACCATCCACGCCGCCAAGGGCCTCGAGTTCCCCATCACCATCCTCAGCGGCATGTCCACCGCCCCGCAGGCCCGCCCGTCCCCAGCCCAGGTCGTGTTCCCGCCATCGAGCGGGGTCGGGTACCGGTTCGGCAAGGCGGTCGCCACGCAGGAGTTCGAGGACTTCAAGCCGGTCGACGAGCAGATGGCGTTCGACGAGCGGGTTCGCCTCCTCTACGTCGCCGCCACCCGGGCCAAGGACCACCTCGTCCTCTCGCTCCAGCGCAAGGTGCGGGCCAAGGCCCCCGAGCCCTCCAAGCGCACGAACGCCGAACTGCTCCTCGCCGGCTGCGCCGACCAGCTCGACGACCTCCCCGACGCCGTCGAGGCCGACGTCGAGGCGCCCACCGTCGCTGCGGCCGCCCCACCCGCGCCGCCTCCGCCGTTCGACCAGTGGCGTGCCGACCTCGACGCCGCACTCGCCGCCGGGTCCCGGCCCACCACCGTCGCCGCCACCGCGCTCACCGCGGAGGGCACCCCCGACCTCGCCCGCGACGAACCCGAGGCAGAGCCCGACCCGCTCGACGAGGCCGACCCCTCCGAGGCGCGTGACCGGCGGAGGCCGGCCGCACCTTCGGGCTCGCCCGTGGGCGACGAGCCCGAGCCCGTCGAGGCCGGGCTGCAGAAGCGGCCGCGAGACCTGGACCTGCCGCCGTGGCTCAAGGGCCGGTACGGCACGGCCGTGGGCCGTGCCGTCCACGGCACCCTCCAGACCATCGACCTGGCCGACCCCGCCGGGCTGACCGGCGCGGTCGCGGCCCAGTGCGAGGCGGAGTCGATCCCCGATCGAGCCGCCGAGGTCGAGGGGCTGGTGCGGGCCGCCCTGGCGTCGCCGGTCATCGCCGCCGCAACCGACGGGCCGCACTGGCGCGAGGTCTACGCCTGCACGCCCACGCCCGGCGGCCGCCTGCTCGAGGGCTACATCGACCTCCTCTACCGGAGCCCCGACGGCATGGTCATCGTCGACTACAAGACCGCCGCCACCGACGACCCCGCCGAGCTCCGCCGCCGAGTCGACGGCTACCGGCTCCAAGGCGGCTCGTACGCCCTGGCGGTGCGCCAGACCACCGGCGAGCCCATCGCCCGCGTCACCTTCGCCTTCCTCACCCCGGCGGGCGCCGTGGAGCTCGATCTCGACGACGTCGACGGCGCCATCGGCGAAGTGGAAGCCCTGGTCGCGGCGGGTGCCGAGCGGGTCACCGCGTAGCCCCAGGCCACGCGCCATCCGTTTCGCTGTCACACCCCCTCGGTACGTTCGTGGTGTCCCCTGAACAGGCGATCTGACCCATGCCCTTCTCCTTCCTCCACGCCGCCGACCTCCACCTCGACACCCCCTTCGCGTCGGTCGGCGGGTTCCCCGACGATGTCGCCGCCACCCTCCGCGAGGCCTCGCTGCGAGCCTGGGGGGCACTGGTCGACACCGCCATCGAGCGGGAGGTCGCCTTCGTCCTGCTGGCCGGCGACATCTACGACGGCGCCGAGCGCGGCATCCGGGCCCAGCGGGCCTTCCTCCAGGGCGTGACCCGCCTCGCGGACCGCGGGATCCGCACCTTCCTCGTCCACGGCAACCACGACCCGGTCGGCCAGGGGTGGACGGCCATCGACGGCTTCCCGGAGCTGGTCCACACGTTCGCCGCCTCCAAGGTCGAGTCCATCGAGTTCGAGGCGGGCGGCGAGCGGGTCGTCGTCCACGGCATCAGCTACGCCACCCACGCCATGGAGGAGAACCTCTCGCTGCGGTTCCCCCGGGCCGCCGGCGGCGGCTTCCAGGTCGGGCTGCTCCACGCCAACATCGGCGGCTCCGCCACCGGCCACCAGGACTACAGCCCCTGCAGCGTCGACGACCTCCGTCGGCCCGGCTACCAGTACTGGGCGCTCGGCCACGTCCACAAGCGCCACAACCCGCTCGAGGGCGAGCCGTGGGTCGTCTACCCCGGCAACCTCCAGGGCCGCACCACCCGCCCGTCCGAGCAGGGCGCCAAGGGAGCGGTCATCGTCCAGGTCGACAACGGCATCGCCTCGGCGCCCGAGCTGGTCGTGCTCGACCAGGTCCGCTTCGCCGACGTCGCCGTCTCCATCGACCACCTCGCCGACGTCGGCGCCGTGCTCGCCCAGCTCGAGCAGCAGGCAGCACCGGCCCGCCACGACGGCCGGGCCATGGTCGTGCGGGCCACCATCGGCGGCAGCGGCCCGCTCCACCAGGAGCTGTCGTCCACCCGCCGCCGGGTCGAGGTGCTCGAGGAGCTCCGCCGCTCCGGTGCGGCCTCCACGCCGTTCGTGTGGTGGAACCAGGTCGTGTGGCAGACCCGCCCGGCGGGCGAGGTCATCGACATCCGCCGGCGAGACGACTTCGTCTCGGACCTCGTCCGCTTCATGGACGACACCGCGCCGCACGAGCGCACCACCTGGGCCGACCTCCTGCCCGCCGACGTCCTCCGGGAGCTGGGCGACCTGCTGCCCGACGGCGACGACGACGCCATCTGGCAGGCCGCGCAGCTCGCTGCGCTCGACGCCGTCACGGGAGCATCGTCATGAGGATCGACGGCTGGCACATCGACGGCTACGGCGTCCACGCCGACCTCGGGGTGAACGACCTCGACGGCGGGCTCACGATCATCGCCGGCCCCAACGAGTCCGGGAAGACCACGCTCCAGCACTTCCTCGTCGGGATGCTGTTCGGGTTCACCGCCGTCAACCGCCCGGACCACCACCCGGCCCTGCGCGGCGGCACCTACGGCGGTCGCCTGTTCGTCACCGACGACGACGGCCAGCGACTCACCATCCACCGCGGCGCCCGCAAGTCCTCGCTGCGCGTCACCCACGCCGACGGCTCCCCCTACGAGGGCGACCTCGCCGACGTGCTCGGCGGCGCCAGCAAGGAGCTGTTCCAGAGCGTCTTCTCCGTCCACCTCGACGACCTCGCCCAGCTCCGGGCCCTCACCGAGGACCAGGTCCGCGACCGCGTCTTCTCCGCCGGCATCCTCGGGGCCGGCCGCAGCGCGCAGGTCGCCCTCACCCAACTCGGCGGCGAGCGCGACGTCCTCCTCAAGCCCAACGGCCGGGGCGAGCGCTACCGCATCAAGGAGCTCCGGGCGCAGCTGGCTGCGGCCCGGCTCCGGCTCGACGAGGCCAAGCGGGAGTCCAGCGCCCTCCCGGCGCACCTCCGCCAGCTCGAGCTGCTCGCAGACCGAGCCGGCACGCTCAGCGCCGACGCCGAGGCCCTCCGAGCGGACCTGGCGCTCGTCACCGCCGTGACCGAGCTGTGGCCGCGCTGGAGCGCCGCCACCGATGCCCGCCACCAGCTCGACCAGATCGGCACCGTCCCGACCCTGCCGGCCGACGCGCCGGCCCGGCTCCACACCGCCATCGAGCGCCACCGCGCTGCGGCCGACGCCGCCACCCGGGCCGCCGATGAGCTCACCGGGGCCGAACAGCACCTCGCGTCGCTCGACGCACCGGTGCTCGACACCGCCGCCATCGACCGGATCGAGCGCCTCGCCCGCCAGGTCGACGGCGAGCGCGAGCGAGCCCGTCGCATCGGCGAGCTCGCCGCCCGCCTCGACCAGCAGCGGATCGAGCTCGACCAGGACCTGGCCGTCCTCGGCGGAGGCCGAGACCTCGCCTGGCTCGAGGCCCGGCCGGCTGGCGCCAGCGACGCCTCCGGGCTGCGGCAGGCGGCGGCCGCGGTCGCCGACGCCCGCAACGAGGTCCGCGACGCCACGCGTGCCGCCGACCAGCTGGCCACCGAGCTGGCGGTGGAAGCCGCCGACCTCGACCGCGCCGAGGCCGCGCTCGCCGACCTGCCGACCCTGCGCCCCGCCGACGCCACCGCCGGGCTCGACGCCGCCAACGCCCTCGCTGCGCTCGCCACCCAGCGCGAGGTCGCCGTCCGCCGCCTCGACGACGCCCGCGCTCGCCGCGACGCGGCCCTCGCCGACGCCACCACCTCATCGGGCTCGCCCGCCGCCCTCCTCGCCGCCGCCGGCGTCGCGCTGGTTGCCGGCGCTGCACTGCTGGCCCTGGGGCAGCCAACCATCGGGGGCGCCCTGCTCGCCCTGGCCGCCGCCGTCGGCACCATCGGCTTCGTCCAGCGGTCCCGGGCCGCCACCCCCGCGCCCACCGCCGACCTCGATGCGGTCATCGACCTCGCCGCCGACGACGTCCGCCGGATCGACACCGACCTCGCGGGACCGCTCGCCACGCTCCGACTCGACGTCGTGCCCAGCGCCAGCGACGCCGCCGGCATCCGAGCCCACGCCGAGCGCGTGGCGGCGTCGGCCCAGCACGCCGACGAGCAGCGCACCCGGGTGGCCGCCGACCGGGCCGGCCTCCAGGACCGCACCACCCGCCGCACCGAATCCGCCCACCGGCGCTCCGAGGCCGCCCACGCCCAGCTCCAAGCCACCGAGGCGGCGTGGGGCGAATGGCTCGCCGGCCACGACCTCCCGCTCGACCTGGACCCGGCGGGCGCCGCCGAGTTCCTGAGCAGCATCGACCGGGCCCGGGGCGTCGCCCGCCACCTCGCCGTCACCGAATCCGACCTCCAGGCCCAGCGCACCGCCGCCGCCGCGTTCGCCGCCGAGGTGGCGGAACTGGTCGGCCACCTCACCCAGCTCGGCGACCTCGGCGAACCCGACGTCGACCCCGTCACCGTCGTCGACCGGCTCGCCACCCGGGCCGCCGGGCAGCGAGCGCTCCTGCTCCAGATCGCCGACGGGCAGGCCACGGTCGAGCGGGCCGGGGTCGCCGAGCGCCGTGCCGGCCGCGCTCGGGCCGACGCCGCCGACGCACTCGCCATCGAGCTGCACGCCATCGGCGCCACCACCGTCGACGACGCCCTCGCCACCCTCGACCGGGTCGCCGCCGCCACCGAGCTGCGCGCCGCCATCGACGATGCCGAGGCCCGGCTCGACGCCGCCGCCGGAAGCGCCGAAGACCGCCGCACCCGAGCACTCGAGCTCCTCGCCGCCGCGGACCCCGCCGCCTGGGCCGACCAGACCCGCACCCTCCGCCGCCGGCTCGCCGAGGCCACCGACGACCGCGACCGCTGCCTCCACGACCAAGCTGCGGTGCGGTCCGAGGTCGACAAGCTCATGACCTCCGCCGACGTCCCCACCTGCGAACTGCGGGTGTCGGGCATCGAGGCCCAGCTCGTCGAGGCCGTCACCACCTGGGCCTCGCTCTCGCTCGCGCACCAGATGGTCGAGGGCACCCTCGCCAAGTACCAGCGGGAGCGCCAGCCCGACGTCGTCAAGCGGGCCGCCGCCCTCTTCACCCACGTCACCGGCGGCGACTACGTCCGCCTCGAGGTGCGGGACAACGACGTGTTCGCCATCGACCACGCCGAGCGGGAGGTCCCCGCCCACCTGCTCAGCCAGGGCGCCCGCGAGCAGCTCTACCTGTGCATGCGGGTCGCACTCGCCGAGTCGTTCTCCAAGACCACGCCCCTGCCGCTCCTGCTCGACGACATCACGGTCAACGCCGACGCCCGCCGCCAGCAGCAGCTCACCGACCTGCTCGTCACCGTCTCCGACACCCAGCAGGTCTTCGCCTTCACCTGCCACGACACCGTCGTCGACCAGCTGCGGCAGCTCCGCCCCGAAGCCCGGGTCATCACCCTCCAGGCCCACCGCTCGGTGAGCGGCCGCACCACCCGGATCGGCGCCGTCAGCTGATCAGCGCCGAGCGAGCTGCTCGGCCACCTCGAGGCGCTTGCGCAGCTGGCCCACCGTCGCCTCGGTGATCCGGCCCACCCCCGACAGCCGGTTCAGCTCGCTGTTCACCTGGGCGTGGGTCTGCCCGGTGCGGCGCACCAACGTGGCCACGATCTCCGCGTTCTGCTCCCGCAGCCGGCGCTTCTCCTCGCGCCGCGTCTTGGCCGCGGCACCGCCGATGTTGATCCCCAGGTCATCGAGCGAACGCCGCTCCCCCGCCAGCGGCGGCGGCGGCGCCAACGTGAGCACCAGATCCAGCTCGTCGTCGTCCGACCCCGGCTCCAGGTCGTCGTCGACGAAGTCGGCGTCGAACGCCTCGTGCGCCTGGTGCTCGGTGGCCACCGCCGACAGCGCCGCGAACAGCGACATCTGCTCCTCGACGCCGGTGTCGAGCGCGGCCTCGTCTCGCTCGAAGCGCTCCTGCTCGCGCTTGCGCAGCGAGTGGCGCCGCTGATCGGCGATCTGGAACGCCCGCGACCGGAGCCGGGCATCGTCGGGGATGAACAGGTACGCCTTCTGGTTCCGCAGCCCCGGCGTCCACCGCACGAAGCGGCCCACCGCCTGGCGGAAGAACAGCTCGGTCGTGGTCGTCGTGGCGTAGACACCGACCCGCAGCCGCGGGATGTCGACGCCCTCCGACACCATCCGCACCGCCACCAGCCACGGCGCCGAGCCGGCCGAGAACGAGGCGATGCGAGCCGACGCATCGGGATCGTCCGACGTCACGACCGTGGCCGCCTGGCCGAACCGGTTCGACAGGATCGAGGCGATCCCCCGCGCGTGGTCCTGGTCGGTGGCGATCACCAGCCCACCCGCCTCGGGGTGCACGGCCCGGATCTCCTCGAGGCGCGTCACCGCCTCGCGGAGCACGGTCGGCAGCCACTCGCCCTCGAGCGACAGGGCGGTCCGCAGGCGCTGCGACGACCGGGCGCCGTCGAGCGCATCGTCGAACGTCGCCGACATGATCGTCCCGTCCGGCGCCGTCCACTCCATCTCGCCGCCGGTGCGGGGGAAGTACACCGGCCGCACCACGCGGCCGTCGCCGAGGGCGTCGCCGTAGCCGTACTCGTAGTCCGGCGCCGCCTCCTCCAGCACGTAGTTCACGAACGGGATCGACTGGGTGTCGCTGCGGAACGGCGTGCCCGAGATGGCGAGCCGCCGAGCCGACGTCTCGAACGCCCGGCGCACCGAGTCGCCCCAGGCCCGCTCGTCGGCCGCGTGGTGCACCTCGTCGAAGATCACGAACGCATCCGTGGCGAGCGGGCGCAACACGTCGGCGCTGGTGGCCACCTGCTGGTAGGTGGTGACGATGCCGTGCATGTCCGACGGCAGCGCACCGTCGGCGGCCGACCAGGCCGGGTCCAGGTGCAGCGCGAACCGGGCCGCCGCCTGGGCCCACTGGAGCTTCAGGTGAGCGGTGGGCGCCACGACGATCAGCCGGGCCCGGGGCCGCTCGGACAGCACGTGGCGGGCCACCGTGAGGGCGAACGTGGTCTTGCCGGCGCCCGGCGTGGCGACGGTCAAGAAGTCGGCCTGACCTGCGGCGACGTACTTCTCGAACGCGGCCTTCTGCCACGGTCGGAGCTTGATCTGCCGGGTCACCGGGAGCGGGGGAGGAGCATCGCGAACACGGGAAGAGGCAGTGTGCCACGCCCGCACCGCGGTCCGATCCATGGCCCCTGACCAGGGCCGTTGGCCGGCTCAGACCACCCGCACCCCCGTGTGTTCTGCGAACACCTCGACCGCCTCGTCCCAGGACCCGACCACCTGCTCGGAGCGGCCCGCCTCCCGGGTCCAGGAGTGGAGGACGCCGGTCCCGTCGGCGGCCTCGCTGGCGTCGGCGATCTCGTCGCCGAGGTGCAGCCGGGCGTAGGGCCGCAGCGGCACGCCGGTGTGGGTGACCGAGACGGCCGCCATCGCCTGCACGTCACCGGGATCGAGCGCCGGACCGAACAACCGGAACCGCAGGACGACGTCCCACACGTCCCACCCCAGATCGAACGTCCACCCGCCGTCAGCCGACCGCTCGGCCGAGGCGACCCCGAGCGGCCCCACCGCCGTCGCCGTCGCGCCCGCCTCGGAGGGAAGGGCCACGGCCGCGCCGAAGTACGGGTCGCAGACCCACGTCACGCCGTCGTCGACGACCTGCACGGCGGCGTGGAAGTCGACGATCGGCGCGCCCGGGTCGCTGCGCCGGGTCGCGGCCACGTGCACCGGGCCGAGCCCGGCCCCGTCGACCAGCGCCGCCATCACCGTCGACGCCACCCAGCACGACCACGAGGGCGATGCCGACGGACCCGCCGGTGCGGCGGCACGGTCTCCCAGGTGGTCGAGCGCCCGGCGGGCCAGCGCACCGGGGTCGGCGCCGGGAGGCACCTCGCCAGCCGCGATCGCCGCGAGCTTGGCCGTCGAGCCCATGGGCATCGCTGCCGGCATCAGCGGCGGGAGCGCGGCCACCCCGTCGTCGGGCCGCCAGCCGATCGCGTCGCCCAGCTCGCGGGCCAGCCCGGCGTCGATCCTCCACGGCCGGTCAGCACCCATGCCCGCAGTCTCCCGCCGAACCGCTCGCCCCTCCCAGCCAGTTCCCCTGTCTCGGGTCACCTGGCCAGCCCACGGGTGCCCACGCGACCCAAGATCCGGGGCGGGGGCGGGTCAGTCGCGGAGGAGGTCGGCGGCGAGGCTGCCGATGGCGACGTCGCGGCGCTGCTGGCGGACCATGTTCTGGTCGAGGCCGGCGGTGAGGTAGCCGACGCTGAGGCCCGTCCCGGGATCGCCGAACGCCAGCTGGCCGCCGGCGCCGTTGTGGCCGAACGCCTTGGGCGACGCCGTCCGGCCGAAGCCCCGCCGGTAGCCGAGCCCGTCCTCGCCGGACACGACCAGACCGAGCGTGCGGCTGGCCGGGACGCCCCAGATGTCGGGGAGCATCATCCGCACGTGCTGGGTGCCCTCGACGAGGACCTGCTCGGACCAGAGGTCGTCGGGGTCGCGCATCAGGCCCTGGTACAGGAGCGCGATGTCGGCCGCCCGCATCACGCCGCCGCCGCCGGGGACGCCGACGGCACGGGCCTCGGGGTGGTTGAGGGTGGTGAGGGCGCCGAGGGCCACGTCGGGCGGGATGAGCGCGCTGATGTCGACCTTGACGCCGTAGGCCTCCTCCATCTCCTCGGGCGTGGGCGGCTCGCCGATGCCGACGGCCTCCTGGATCCCGTCCTGCTGGTCGAGCGGGATGCCGAGGAGCCGGGGCAGGCCGAGCGGGGCGGTGACCAGCTCCTCGATGGCATCGGTGTGGTCCATTCCGGTGACGGTGGCGAGGATCTCGCCGAGCACCCAGTGCCCGGCGGTCGGGTGGTACACGAACGTGGACCCGGGGTCGAGCGTGAGCCGCCACTTGGCGAACGCCTCGCGGCGGCCGGCGGTGGTGGACCAGCGGTTCGGGCCGAGCGGCGCGAACGGGAACCCGCCGGTGTGGGTGAGCAGGTTCTCGACGGTGACGACGTCCTTGCCGTTCGACGCGAACTCGGGGACGTAGGTGGCCGCCGTGACCGAGATGTCGACCTCGCCGGCGTCGATCAGCCGCCAGATCGCGGCGGCGACGAGCGCCTTGGTGGCGGAGAAGGCGATGAACCGGCTGTCGGGCGCGGCGCCGTACGTCTCGTCGACGACGATCCGCCCGTCGTGGGCCACCGCGATCTGCACCGCGGGCGACAGGCCCTCGTCGACCTCCCGGCGCACGCGCGCCAGCAGGGCGGAGACCTTCGCCGGATCGATCGCGTCCGGCAGGTTGGAGGCGGCGGGGACAGGATCGAGGTCGGTCACGTCCGCAGACGGTACGACCTAGTCCAGATCCGTGCAGGCCTCCGCGCCCCGGAGGACGCCGGCCCGGTACGCCTTCACCCGGTCGAACCCGGGGCCCTGGCGCTCGCGGTCGCCCTCGGACCGGAACGAGAGCAGCACGGCGACGCCCTCGTCGAGGTCGCCGGGCGACAGCACGAGCTGGTACTCGTCGGGCGGATCGGGCGGCAGCAGGGCTGCGGCCCAGGCACCGGCGAAGCAGTCGCCCTGGAGCGTGGTGTCCACCTCGTCGCCGCCGAGCCCGAGCTGGTCCGAGGCGTCGAGGCCGTACTGGGTGGCGAACAGCGTGGCGACGGCGAAGTCGCCGCCCTGGTCGTACACGTCGGGGATCGTCCGTTCGGACTCGAAGCCCACGTACCGGTCCGGGATGCACACGAACAGGAGGTAGCCCTGGACCGGGTCGCCGCCGCACGAGGGCGGGTCGTCGGCCTCGAACGCCACGGGCTCGTCCATGGGATCCCAGTCCGCGCCGTCCTCGCTGAGCGTCGGGAAGGTGTCGGTCCAGAAGGCGTCGAGCGATGGGAAGGCGAGCTCGATGATGCCCGGGTCGTCGGTGCTGCCCGACAGGTGCAGGTCGCCGCCGGTGTCGGCTTCGGCCTGGTCGGAGAACGGGAACTCGTACGGGGCCGGGTCGCCGTCGGTGAACTCGGCGCAGCGGGTGACGCCGTGCTCGAACCCGTCCTGGAACGCCCCGACGCGGTCGAAGCCGCTCCCGTGGGCGGACGGGTCGTCGGCGTAGCCGCCCGGCGCGTCGCGCAGCGACAGCACGCCGGCGAGGGCCTGGTCGAGGTCGTCGATCGTGATCGAGAAGCGCTCGCTCCCGCCCTCGTCGACGTGCTTGACCCAGGAGCCGGCGAAGCAGTCGGCCTGGAGCTCGGTGGTCACCGAGGCCCCCGAGAACGCGGCACGGTCCTGGATGGCGTGGCCCCACTCGTGGGCGACGACCACGGCGACGGTGAAGGTGCCGTACCGGTCGGCCAGGTCGGGCATGAAGCCCTCCTGGTCCCACACCACGGCGTCGGCGGGCGGGCAGTAGTAGGCGTTGTCGAGCAGCTCGCTGATGTCGGGGCCCGAGGCACAGGGGATGTCCGTGGCGTCGGTGCTGCTGTCGATGGCGTAGAGCCCGCCCGACAGCGGCTCGTAGTCCGCGTCGTACGCCTCGGGGTAGGCGTCCGTCCAGAACTCCTCGAGGTCGGTGATCGCGTTGCCGATCACGTCGTTGACCTCACTGCCGTCGGACCCGGTGATGTCGACGTCGGTGGGCGGGGGCGGCGCCGTGGTGGTGGGTGCGGTCGTGGTGGTGTCCTCGACGTCGCTGCCGACGACGCTGTCGTTGTTCGTCCGCACGCTCGAGGCTTCTCGCTCGCCGGCTTCGACGCCGCACGAGCTGAGGATGAGCAGGGCGCCGAGCAGCAGCGCCCCACGACGGGTCCGCCTCGACCGGTTCGGTGCAGTCACGAGATCTCCTCCCACGCCCACCCTGGGCTGCAGCGCACCATTCCACCACGTCGGGCGGGAAAGGCCGCTTAAGCCCGGACGAGCGGATCGTCTGCGATGCTCGGACCATGGCCCTGCACCCGCCCGCCGTCGTCGCCCGCACCCGCGCCGCCTGGGACGACGACATCCAGCCGACCCTCGAGGCGTACATCCGCGTGCCCGCGCTCTCGTCCGCCTTCGACCCGGATTGGGCCGAGCACGGCCACCTCGACGCCGTGGTCGACAGCGCGGCCGCCTGGGCGTCGCGCCGGGCCATCGCCGGCCTGTCGGTCGACGTGGTCCGCCTGCCCGATCGCACCCCGGTCCTGTGGTTCGAGGTCCCCGCGTTCGACGGCAGCGGGCCGTCCCCCGACGATGCCGCCGACGTCGACACCGTCCTGCTCTACGGCCACCTCGACAAGCAGCCGCCGATGCACGGCTGGCGCGAGGGCCTCGGTCCGTGGACGCCCGTCGTGATCGACGACCGGCTCTACGGCCGCGGCGGCGCCGACGACGGCTACGCCGCCTACGCCTCGCTCACCGCGATCGAGGCGGTCCAGGCCGAGGGCGGCCGCCACGCCCGCTGCGTCGGCCTCATCGAGTGCAGCGAGGAGTCCGGCAGCCCCGACCTGCCGGCCTACGTGTCGCACCTTGCCGACCGCATCGGCAGCCCGAGCCTCGTCGTCTGCCTCGACTCGTTCTGCGGCGACTACGAGCGCATGTGGACCACGACCTCGCTGCGCGGCCTGCTCAGCGCCACCCTCGAGGTGCGGGTCCTCCACGAGGGCGTCCACTCCGGCAGCGCCAGCGGGGTCGTGCCCGACTCGTTCCGCATCGCCCGCCGCCTGCTCGACCGGGTCGAGGACCCCGACACCGGCCGGGTGCTCGTGCCCGAGCTGTGGACCGAGATCCCGCCCGGACGCCAGGCCGAGATCGACGCGGTCGCCACCGACCTGGGCGCGGCCCTCACCGAGTCCTACCCCTACGTCGACGGCGCGGGTCCCGCGATCGCGCCCACCGAGCCCGGCGCGCAGCTGACGGCCAAGACCTGGGAGCCCACGCTCACCGTCATCGGCGCCGACGGCCTCCCGCCGTCGCAGACCGCCGGCAACGTGCTGCGGCCCAGCACCACCTTCGCCCTCTCGTTCCGCCTGCCGCCCACGGTCGACGCCCTCGCGGCCGCCCGGGCGGTCGAGCGGGTGCTCGCCGCGGACCCGCCCTACGGCACGACGGTCGTCGTCCACGTCGACAGCGCCGAGGGCGGCTGGGACGCTCCGGCCACCGCCGACTGGCTGGCCGACGCCATGCGTGCCGCCAGCGAGGCCACGTTCGGCCAGCCGGCCCGCAGCCTCGGCGAGGGCGGGTCGATCCCGTTCATGGGGATGCTCGGCCACCGCTTCCCGAACGCCCAGTTCCTGCTCACCGGCGTCCTCGGCCCGCACTCGAACGCCCACGGCCCGAACGAGTTCCTCCACCTCCCCACCGCCCAGAAGCTCACCGCGGCCGTCGCCCTCGTCCTCGACGCCCACGCCACCCGCTGAGCGAAGCGGCTCGGCGGGTGCACAATGGCGCCCATGGCGAAGCGGGCGCGGTGGGGACTGGTCGTCGCCGTCGCCCTGGTGGCCGGCTGCACCTCAGCCCCCGCCGCGGTGCGCGCCGCGTGTGACGACGACGTCGGTGACGTCCGCGGGCCCGACACCTGGGTCGATGTGCGGTCGGCGACGGTGACCGCCGACGACGACGCGATCGAGGCGGTCGTCGAGTTCGCCGGGCCGCTCCCGGACGACGCCGACGGTGAGATCCGGGTCGTCGTCGGCATCCTCGAGCCCCCGCCCGAGGACCGCTCGGTGCTGGGCGACGCGAACGGCACCGCGTTCCTCGTGGCTGAAGCCGATCACGGTTCGTGGGAGTTCGGTGTCGTCGACGGCCGCCGCGACGACGCCGGCACAGCCACGATCGGCCAGGGTGCGGTCGACAGGGACACGGTGCGCTGGACGGTGCCGACGTCCCGGGTCGGCCGCACAGGCGAAGGCGGCGGTTGGCACGTGGACGTACAGCCCCGCGGCGTCGACATCGACGAGGGCGACCGATGCCCCGGCGGGCGGGATGGCTCCCTCGGCTCGGTCGAGTTCTAGGACCAGCCGCACTCCGGACCGACGGGCTCAGGGGCTGCGGCTGGACGGGTCGCCGCTGCTCAGGCCCCCGCCCGGTAGGGGCGGTTGTCGGCCGGGCGCGGGATCGGGGCGGGGTCCGGGATCGCCGTGGCCTGGTCGGTGAAGTCGGCGTACCAGCGGAGGATCCCGGCCTCCTCGAGGACGGCGTCGAGCTGCGGCGAGCGCGCCTCGACGTAGCGGGCGAGCGTGATCCCCCGTGCTTCGGTGAGGAAGCCGGTGGTGGCGATGTCGGCGGTCGAGCCGTCGTCGAACGGCACCACCGCCGAGCCCGCCACGGTCGCCTCGGCCACCCACGGAAGGTAGTGGCGGCCGGCTTCGGCGAGGAGCGCGATGAGGGTCCGCGGCAGGTCGGCCGGGTCGAACCACACCCCCGGCTCGCCGTCGGGCGGCGCCATGAGCCGGTGGGTCGCCTCGACCACGGGCATGGCGACGGACTCGGTCAGGCGGCGGCACCACGGGTCGTTCACGAAGTGGGCGGCGTTGCCGCCGAAGAAGGCGAAGTCGGCGAGCGACGGCCGGCCGCCCAGCAGCGCGGCGTGGTCGGTGAGGTGGGCGGCGAACGCTGCCTGCCAGGGAACGAGCGACTCCTGCACCCAGGCGTCGATGTTCCCCGGCATCGTGCCGAGCCGGGGGAGCGAGGCGCTCATGGCGTCCGTGACGAACGCCCGCACGTCGTCGATCGGGAACCGGACCTCCCGGCTGCCCTCCCGGGCGATGTCCCAGCTGCCCGTCACCTTGTTCTCGTCGACCAGCCACCGGGTGCCGACGGCGTGCCGGTAGAACCACTCGTCGGAGAAGTCATCGAGCAGGTGGGCGAGGAACCGCAGGGTCGGATCGTCGGGCAACACGCTCGACCGGCCTTCGGCGGTGGCGGCGTGGTCGAGGTGGACGATGATCGCCGTCGAGTCCCACATCAGCTCGCCGTCGGGGGCGGTGACCACCGGGATGCCGCCGTTCCACCCCGCCTGCTGGGCCACCGGGTTGGCGCCGATGCTCGGCTCGAGGCGCCACGGCAGCCCGGCGTGGTCGAGGTAGCCGGTGACCTTGCGCGTGAAGTACGAGACGGTGAGGCCGTGGACGAGGTACGGATCGGCTGCGGACATGCCAATCCTCCTACCACCCCGGCGCCGGCGGTGTGACAGAGTGCCGTCATGCAACTCACCCCGTGGTACGGCGCCGATCCGATCATCGAGCTCGACGGCGATCCGGGGGCCATCGCCGAACCGCTGATCCGCCAGCGCGACCGGCTGGCCCGGGAGCTCGCGGACCTCACCGACGAGCAGTGGGACCACCCGAGCCGCTGCGAGGGCTGGTCCAACCGCGACGTCGTGACCCACCTGCTGAGCACGAACCAGTTCTGGGGCTTCTCGATCGCGTTCGGCCTGAAGGGCGAGCCCACGCGGTTCCTCGCCACGTTCGACCCCGTCGCCACCCCGGCCCAGCTGGTGGCCGACGCGCCGGACATCTCCACCGGCGAGCTGCTCGAGCAGTTCCGCGCTTCGAACGCGGCCCTCGCTGCCCAGGTCGATGGGCTCGACGACGACGGGTGGCGCGCCACCGCCGAGGCGCCGTGCGGCCACGTGGCCGTCAGCACCCTCGCCCACCACGCCCTCTGGGACTCGCTCATCCACGAGCGCGACATCCTCCTGCCGCTCGGCATCGACCCGGTCGAGGAGGACGACGAGACCCTGGCCTCGCTGCGCTACGTCGCCGCCCTCAGCCCCGCGTTCGCGGTCAGCCGGGACGAGGCGCCCGGCGGCGTGCTGGCCATCGCCCCGACCGACCTCGACGGCGAGTTCCGGGCCGAGGTCGGCGACCACGTGGCCATCCGCACCGGACCGGCCCGAGGCGAACCGGACCTCGCCCTCACCGGCCCCGCGCTCGACCTGCTCGAGTCGCTCAGCCTGCGCACCCCGCTCGAACAGCCCGTCCCCGCCGCCGCGTCCTGGTTCGTCGACGGCCTCAAGGTCACCTTCGACCAAGCCCCCGCCTGAGCCCCCGCCGCCCCGATGTGGACCGGGCGGCCCTGACCGGCCAGACTGGAAAGTAGAACACGTTCTAGAAACGGGGCCCAGGACGCATGGCTGAGCAGGACCGCATCGACGAGGCGAAGGCGCGCTACCGCGCCGAACGCGAGAAGCGCCTGCGGGATGACGCCCAGGAGCAGTACTCGCAGCTCACCGACGAGTACGAGGACTTCGACCAGGACCCGTGGGTCGAGCCCGGCTTCACCCGGGAGCCCGTGGTCGAGGAGACGACGGTCGTCATCGTCGGCGGCGGCTTCGCCGGCATGCTCACCGCCAAGGGCCTCCAGGAGCGGGGCATCACGGACTACCGGATCATCGACAAGGCCGGCGACTTCGGCGGCACCTGGTACTGGAACCGCTACCCCGGCTGCATGTGCGACGTGGAGTCGCTGATCTACATGCCGCTGCTGGAAGAGACCGGCTACACGCCGACCGTGCGGTACGCACCGGCCAGCGAGATCTTCGAGCAGTGCCAGCGCATCGGCCGCCAGTACGAGCTCTACCCGCACGCCCTGTTCCAGACCGAGATCGAGGACGCCACGTGGGACGAGGCCACCTCGCGCTGGAACATCACCACCACCCGTGACGACCGCCTCTCGGCCAAGTTCCTCATCACCGCCGGCGGCATCCTCCACAAGGCCAAGCTGCCGGCCATCGAGGGCATCAACGACTTCGCCGGCCGGGCGTTCCACACCGCCCGCTGGGACTACGGCTTCACCGGCGGCAGCCCCACCGAGCCGATGGACGGCCTGAAGGACAAGGTCGTCGGCATCATCGGCACCGGCGCCACCGCCATCCAGGTCGTGCCCCAGCTCGCCAAGAGCGCCAAGGCGGTCTACGTCTTCCAGCGCACGCCCTCCCCCGTCGGCGTCCGGGCCAACGGGCCGATCGAGCCGGGCTGGGTCAAGGAGCAGCCGCCCGGTTGGCAGGCCGAGCGGATGGCGAACTTCACCGAGTGCGTCACCGGCGGCAAGCCCGAGGTGAACCTCGTGGGCGACGGCGCCACCCGCTTCCTCTGGGACGACACCCAGCAGGCCGCCGCCACGCCCGAGGAGCAGGCCGAGCTCGAGCGCCTCGACTTCGAGGTCATGCAGGCGATCCGGGACCGCGTCGACGAGATCGTCGACGACCCGGAGACCGCCGAGAAGCTGAAGCCCTGGTACGGCAAGCACTGCAAGCGGATCACCTACCACGACGAGTACCTCCAGTCCTTCAACCTCCCGAACGTCCACCTCGTCGACACCGAGGGCCTGGGCGTCCGCCGGGTCACCGAGGCGGGGCCGGTCGTCGACGGCAAGGAGTACGAGCTCGACCTGCTCGTCTACGCGTCGGGCTTCGAGGTGACGACCGGGCTGGTGAGCCGGCTCGGGTTCGACCCCGTCGGCGTCGGCGGCGTGAAGCTCAGCGAGCGCTGGCACGACGGCGCCCACACGCTCCACGGCGTGCTCACCAACGGCTTCCCGAACCTGCTGGTCTGCCACTTCATCCAGGCCGCCTTCGGCCTCAACTTCACGCACTACCTCCAGGAGCTCACCGCCCACCTCACGTGGATCGTGGCGACGGCCGAGGAGTCCGAGATCACGTCGATCGAAGCCACCGTCGACGCCGAGGACGAGTGGCTGGCGTTCCTCTGGGAGGCCGGCAAGGGCTTCGGCCGCTACTCCGCTGCCTGCACCCCGAGCTTCCACAACAGCGAGGGCGCCCGCACCATGGCGGCAGCCCGCAACGTCGTCCACCCGGGCAACCTCATGCGCTACTCGGAGCACCTCGGGCGCTGGCGCGACGCCGGCACCGCCGGCGACCTCCCCGGCGTCACCATCACCCGCTGACCCACCCGCTCCCCGCTCCGGGCCCGACCCCCACCCCCCCCACCCCACCCCGATCGAACTTCGTATGGGAGAGCGCCATCTGGGGCGTTCGGGCATACGAAGTTCGCTGGGGTGGGCCCGACCCGGATCGAACTTCGTATGGGAGAGCGCCCTCTGGGGCGCTCCGGCATACGAAGTTCGCCTGGGGTTGCTTGGGGTGGGGTGGGGTGGCGGGGTCAGCCGATCCAGGCGACGAGGGCCATGTGGACGGCGGTGCCGACGAGGATGCTGATGCTGACGTGGCGCTTCCAGAGCTGGAGCACGGCCGTGACCAGGATGCCGACGCCGTAGGTGATGACGTTCTCGCCCGTCGCGTCGATGCCCGACACGGTGTAGATCGTGAGGATCACCATGATCCCGAGGGGCATGGTGATCCGCAGCTGGGCGAGCAGGGCGTTCTGGCGCAGCGGTGCGAGGGCGGCGAACGGCAGGGCGCGCAGCCCCCATGTGATGCCGGCGGCGACGGCCACGACCGCAGCGATGGCGACGGGGTTCACGGCGCCGCCGCCGGGACCTCGATCGGGTGCCGCCGGGCCCGCCACACCTGCACGGCGGTGAACCCGGCGAAGGCGATGGGCAGCATGTGCTCGCGCGAGATGGCCAGGGCCACCCCGGCGCACACGACGGCGACCGCTGCGGTGACCCGATCCGGTCGGTCCCGGTACGCCTCGATCGCCAGCACCACGAACAGCGCGGTGAGGGCGAAGTCGAGCCCGTCGAGCTTGTCGAGCGGCAGCACCGCTCCGGCGAGGGCGCCGAGCGTGGCTCCGCCCACCCAGCACACCTGGAAGAAGACCTGCACCCCGATGATCTGGCGCGACGTCCACCGCTGGGCCTCGGGCGACGTGGTGACGGCGTAGGCCTCGTCGGTGAGGGCGAAGGTGGCGTAGGCCTTGCCGACCTTGCTGTCGACGTTGTGCAGCGGGAACGACAGCGAATAGAAGACGTGCCGCGAGTTCACGAGCAGCGTCGACACCGCGACCTGAGCGAGCGGGACGCCGCTGACGGCCATCCCCACGAGCAGGAACTCGAGCGAGCCGGCGTACACGATCGTCGAGAACACGGTCGCCCACCACCACGACAGCCCGGCGTGGACGACCAGCGCGCCGAACGCCAGGCCGAGCGGGAACAGGCCGAGCCCGACCGGCACCGCGACCGAGAACGCGGACTCGGTGGGGGCGGGATCGGCAGCCACCGGTTCCCGGGTCGACTCGTCCATGGCGGTCGATCATGCCCCGCGGGTCGGCGAGAAGCGCCAACGGTATGGTCCCGGCATGACGCACGACCGCCGCTTCCGCTTCGGAGTCCAGACCTCGATCGCCTCCTCCGGCGAGGAGTGGGCCGCGCTGGCCCGACAGGCCGAGGACCTCGGCTACTCGACGATGTTCCTGCCCGACCACTTCGGCGACCAGCTCGCCCCGGTCCCGGCGATGGCGGCGGCCGCGGCGGCCACCACCGACCTGCGCGTCGGGGCCCTCGTGTTCGACAACGACTACAAGCACCCGGTCGTGCTGGCCAAGGAGATGGCCACCATCGACGTGCTGTCGGGCGGCCGCCTCGAGGTCGGCCTCGGCGCCGGCTGGATGATCAGCGACTACGAGCAGTCCGGCATCCCCTACGACGAGCCCAAGGTCCGCGTCGACCGCTTCGAGGAGGGGCTCGAGATCATCACCGGGCTCCTCGGTCCCGACCCGGTCACCGTCGACGGCACGCACTACCAGGTCACTGGGATGAACGGCCTCCCGAAGCCGGTCCAGTCCCCGCCGCCCATCCTCATCGGCGGCGGCCTCAAGCGGATGCTGACGATCGCCGGCCACCACGCCGACATCGTCGGCATCAACCCGACCATCCCGAACGGCGCCGTCGATGCCGACGCCGCCCGCTCCGGCCTGGCCGACCTCACCGACCAGAAGCTCCAGTGGGTGAAGGACGCGGCGGGCGACCGCTACGCCGACCTCGAGATCAACCTCCTCAACTACGCCTGCATCGTCACCGACGACCGGGCGCAGGTGGCCCAGGACTTCGCCCCGCTGTTCGGCATCGCCCCCGAGGACCTGCTCGAGTTCCCCCACGCCCTCGTGGGCACCGTCGACGAGATCTGCGAGTCGATCGAGCGCAACCGCGAGCGCTTCGACGCCTCCTACATCGTCGTCCAGCGCGACGCCATGGAGGCCATGGCCCCCGTCGTCGCCCGCCTCACCGGCAACTAGACCCCACCCACCACCCCGAATCAGGTCACCTGAGCCGCACCACGCGGCACGAACGACCCGATTCGCGCCGGACCCCGCCCGACCCACCCCGAATCAGGTCACCTGAGCCGCACCACGCGGCACGAACGACCCGATTCGCGCCGGACCCCCCCCCGACCCACCCCGAATCAGGTCACCTGAGCCGCACCATGCGGCACGAACGACCTGATTCGCGCGGGTCAGTTGAGGCGGAGCTGGGTCCAGAGGAAGGGGCCCTGCTGGGTGGACCAGAGCGGCGCGCCGGGGGTCAGCCAGGCGGTGTGGCCCGAGCCGGGCTGGAGCACGAAGTCGCAGGTGTTGCCCGCCTTGCGGACCGCCGCGCAGGTCTGGAAGGCGTAGTCCGACGTGAAGCCGGTCTCGTCGTCCTCGTACACGAACATCTGCACCGCGGCCTGGTCCGGGCGCAGGGTCAGCAGCTGGAGGCCGGGCGTGAGGTGGGCACCCGTCGACGTGGCCGCGGCGATCTGCGGGGAGTAGGCAGCGAGTGGACCACCGGGCGTCTGGTCGTCGCCGAGGGCCATGCCGAGGGCGATGGCGCCGCCCGCCGAGTACCCGATGGCCGCCATGCGGGACGGGTCGATGCGGTACTCGGCGGCGTGGGCCTTGAGCCACCGCACGGCCTCCATGCCGTCGTCGATGCCGTTGGCCGCGGCCGCGAGCTGGCCGGGGCCAGCGGTGCCGCCGGGCCGCTTGTCGAGCCGGTACTCGATCGATGCCGACACGTACCCGCGCAGCGCGTACTCCTTCGACACGCCGTTCGTGTCGGCCCGGCTCCCGCCGACGAAGCCGCCGCCGTGGATGGTGATCGTGGTCGGCCGGGCCGCGGGCCCGCCGGCGGGCGGCAGGTACAGGTCCATCAGGAGGTCCTGGGTGACGCCCTGCGAGTCGACGGCCGAGCCGTACTTGATGTCGCGGATGACGGTCAGCCCGTCGGACGGGTACTGGTTCGACGAGTACAGCCCGCTCGCCGGCATCGACGGCCGGTCCCGCAGGACCGCGGTCAGGTAGAGGCGTCCGTTCTTGCAGGCCACCTCGCCGACGCCGACCTCGTCCCACCGGGCGTCCTTCAGCGCGGCGTCGCCCTTCCAGCGGGCCCAGATCTCGTCGGTGGCCTTGGCGTTGCGGGCGCCGCCGTTCGCCACCTTCGGGTCGAGCGGTGCGGAAGCGACCAGCTCGTGGATCGCCTGCGCCGACTCCTGGTCGTACTGGGCCAGCGGATCGGCCGAGGCCTTGGCCCGGCCCCTGGCGCACATGTCCTGCGAGTTGGCCCGGGCCGAAGCCGACAGCACGTCCGACACCGGCAGCGCCGGCCGGCCTGCGCCCGTCCGCACGTCGTTGACCCGGGCGACCACCGTCGCCTCGCACGCGGTGGCGACGAGCGCCAGGCCCACCGCCGCCAGCGCCGCCAGCCGGATGCGCGTCGTGGATGGTCGGCGTTCGTGGCCCATGTGCTTCCCCCTCGTCGAGGGGCGCGACCCTAGGCCGCTGACCTGGTCAGACGGGCGGCGGCTCGGTGGCGGTCAGCGCGGACAGCGCTTCGGCGATGTGCGGCTCGACCGCGGCGGCATCGAGCCCGAAGCCGGCGAGGGGGCCGTCGGGGCCGTCGGCCTCGATCAGCGCGAGCAGGAGGTGCTCGGTCCCCACGTAGTTGTGGCCGAGCCGCAGGGCGTGGCGGAACGTGAGCTCGAGGGCCTTCTTGGCGCCCTCGTCGTAGGGCACGAGCGCCGGCCGGTCGTCGGCCGCCGGCGGCAGGCTCGACCGCAGCGACGCGACCGCGGCGTCGAGGTCGACCCCGGCGGCCTCGGCGGCGCGGGCGCCGACCGCCTCACGCTCCTCGAGCACGGCGATGTCGAGGTGCAGCGCCGTGATCTCGTCGTTGCCCGCCTCCTTGGCCTCGTTGTGGGCTCGCACCACCACGTTGCGCGCCCGAGGGGTGAACCGGTTGAAGCCCTGGCTGGCGTCGAGGTCGTTCGGCTCGCCCGGGTCCTTCGGGAAGAAGCGCTTCCGCGCCGCCTGCTTGGTGACCCCCATGCTGCGGCCGATGTCGGTCCACGAGGCGCCCGAGCGACGGGCCTGGTCCACGAAGTGGCCGACGAGGTGGTCGGCCAGGTCGCCCAGGTGGTCGGCGGCGAGCATGGCGTCGCTGAGCTGGTCGAGCGGGTCGGGGTGGACCGTCGTGATGGCCGCGATCAGGTCGTCGAGGCGGGGCATCGGATCCAGGGGCGAGGGCGTCGTCATGGCGACAACCCTAGGTTGACGTTTGCGAAATCGTCAACCTCAGGTTGTCGTGGGCGGATCGCCGCCCTCGTCGCTGCCGATGGCGTCCGCGGCCCGGGCTGGCAGGAACAGCACGCAGATCACCGCGCCCAGCAGCGCCACGCCCGCCCCCACGACCACGCCGTGGTGCATGCCCTCGACGAAGGCGGACCGGGCCGCGTCGGCGAGCTGGGCCCCGGTCGAACCGCCGGCCTTCTCGGCGACGGTGAGCGCGCCGGTGATCGAGCTGGTGATCACGTCGGCCACGTCCGAGGGCACGCCCTTGCCGGCGATGGCGTCATCGACGCGGCTCACGTAGATCGACGAGTAGACGCTGCCGATGATGGCCACGCCGAGGGCGCCGCCGACCTGGCGGGTGGTGTCGTTCACCGCCGAGCCCACGCCGGCCTTGGCCGGCGGCAGCGAGCCCATGATCGACTCGGTCGAGGGTGCCATCGTGAGCGCCATCCCGCAGGCGATGACGATGTAGGAGATCAGCACCGGCGTGTACCCGGCCGACGGCTCGGCGAAGGCGAGGGATCCGAGCCCGATCGAGACGAGCACCAGCCCGGTCGCCACCACCCGCTTCGTGCCGAACCGCTCGGCCAGCTTCGGGCTCTGCGGGGCCAGCACCATCATCACGAGGGCGAACGGGATCACCCGCACCCCGGCTTCCAGCGCCGTGTACCCCAGCACCGACTGCAGGTACTGCGTCGTGAGGAACAGCGAGCCGAACAGGGCGAAGAACGTGAGCGCGATGGCGACCGACGCCGCGGTGAACCGCAGGTCCTTGAAGAAGGCGACGTCGAGCATCGGGTGGTCGCTGTGCGCCTCCCAGAACGCGAACCCGCCGAGCACGACGGCGGCCACCAGGAACCCGCCCAGGATCTCGGGTGAGGTCCAGCCCCGGTCGGGCGCCTCGATGATCGTCCACAGCAGGGCGGTGAGGCCGAGGATCGACAGCACGGCACCGACCGGGTCCAGCTTCGGCGCGCTCGGGTCCTTGGAGTCGGGCACCAGGAACCAGCCGGCGATCAGGGCGACGATCACGATCGGGATGTTCACCAGGAAGACCGAGCCCCAGTAGAAGTGCTCGAGCAGGTACCCGCCGGCGACGGGGCCGACGGCGATGCCCACCGCCGACATGCCCGCCCAGATGCCGATGGCCCGAGCCCGCTCGGCCGGCACGGTGAACACGTTGGTGATGATCGACAGCGTGGCCGGCATGATCAGCGCGCCGCCGGCCCCCATGAGGCAGCGGGTGGCGATCAGGTTGGCCGACGAACCGGCGAACGCGCTCAGCACCGAGCCGACGCCGAAGATCACGAGGCCGACGCTCAGGGCCCCCTTGCGGCCGAAGCGGTCGCCGAGGCTGCCGCACGTCAGCAGGAGGCCGGCGAACACGAGCGTGTAGCCGTCGACGATCCACTGCAGCTGGCTGGTGCCGGCATCGAGGTCGGTCGCCAGGGTCGGGAGGGCCACGTTCAGGATCGTGTTGTCGACGCCGATCACGATCAGGCTCGTGCAGAGCACGGCGAGCGTCAGCCACCGCTTCCGGTACACGGGGTCGTCCGTGTCCAGCTCGATGGGCGGGGCGGCGGGCGCGGTGGTCATGGTGGCCTCTCGGTGCTCGACAGCAGGGCCCAGGACGACGCCCCACAGTCAACTCGTTCGTCGGCTCACCTGCTCAGGTCCGTCGGGACGCCCGGATCGAGGAACCGGAACGCGTCCCGCACCTCCGACGGCGCCGACTCGAGGCGGCGCTCGATCGCGTCGCGACCCTCCCGGAAGTGCGACCACCCCTCGTAGTGCACCGGGACGACCAGCCGGGGCCGCATCAGGCCGCACAGCTCGACGGCCTCGTCCACCGTCATCGTGTAGCGGAGCGGTCCGGTCGCCGGGAACTGCACGCCGCCCAGGTGGAGCACGGCGAGGTCGACGTCGAGCCGCTCGGGGATCCTCCGCAGGTCGGCGGTGAGGACGGTGTCACCCGAGATCCACAGCACACCTCGCTCCTGGCCCGGCCACGAGAGGGCGAAGCCGACGACGTCGCCCACGATCGGCCGGCTGAGCGGTGGGCCGTGCCGGCACGGGGTGGCGACGACCCCGATCGACGTCCGGTCGGGGTGCTCGAGCGTCGTCGACGCCCACGGCGCGAGGCCGACCGCCGGCGGCCCGAGGCGCCGGGCGCCGGCCACGGTCGTGAGCACCGTGGGCACGTCGGCCAGCAGCGCCCGGCCGGCCCCGTCGAGGTTGTCCGCGTGGTGGTCGTGGGTGAGCAGCACCGCATCGACGGGGCCGAGCTGACCGGGGGCGATCGCCGGCCCGGCGACCTTGGTGGAGCCCGTGCCCCACCCGAAGGCGTAGTGGTCGCCGGCTGGGTCGAACGTCGGGTCGGTGAGGATCCGCCAGCCGCCCACCTCGATCAGGGTCGTCGGCCCGCCGATGTGGGTCAGCCGCACCGCGTCCACGGTCAGACCGGTTCGACGGCGCCGTCCGCCGCGGTGCGGCCGACGTTGGCGAGCGCCCAATCGAGGGCGAAGTCGGCGATCGCCTCCCAGCCGTCCTGAGCGGGGAGGAGGTGCGCGTAGCCGTCGTACAGCTTGGTCTCGGTGATCGTGTTGGACTTGTAGTGCTTGGCGTTCGAGTGCTGCACCTTCGGCGGCATGATGTGGTCTTCGCTGCCGGAGATGAACAGCAGCGGCGCCCGGTCGTCGTTCTTGTAGTCGACCCAGATGTCCTGCGGCCCAGGCTCGAAGTTGGCGAGCACGCTGTTGAACAGGATCCCGCCGGCCGCCGGGATGGCGTAGCGCTCGTAGGTGTGGTGCGACTGCTCGTCGGTGAACCCGTGGTTCGTGAACGCGTAGTGCCACTGCTCGTAGGTGAAGCCGACGGCCCGGTGCCGGTTCGCGGGGTTCTTGAGGACGGGGAACGTCGAGCGCACCTGCGACAGCGGCGTGGCCCGCACGCCCTCGGTGGGCGCCGAGTTCATGGCGACGCCGACGGCACCGAACCCGTGGTCCATGATCACCTGCATGAAGGCACCGCCGGCCGAGTGGCCCATGAGGATCGGGGGCGCGTCGAGCCCGCCGACGACCGCTTCGAGGTGCTCGACGATCTTCGGCGCGGTGAGCGCCTCGATCGGCGCGGGGTCGGCGTTGAGCGCCTCGACCTCGGCCTCGAGACCGGGGTAGGCGGGAGCGATGACCCGGAAGCCGCGCTGCTCGTAGTGGTCGATCCAGCCCTCCCAGCTCCGGGGCGTCACCCAGAAGCCGTGGATCAGGACGATGGTGTCGGGGGTCGGTCGGTCGCTCATGGGTTCGCTCCTCGTCGGGTGGGAGCAGTGTCACCCTCCGGCGTGGGACCGTCGGCTCAGTTGCGGCCACCCTTGCGCCACAATGGGCCATGCCTGCGAAGCACGTGGTCGCCGTGGTCCTGGTCGAAGGGTCGCTCCTGCTGGACACCGCCGTGGCGCTCCAGGCGTTCGGCCGGCGGCCCACCGTGTTCGCCAACATCCGCGACGAGGACGAGTCGCCCTACGACGTCATCCTGTGCGGCCCGCCCGAGTCGAGCGACCGCGTCGCCGGGCTGCTCGCCGACGGCCTCGAGCCGTGGAGCCGCATCGCCACCGCCGACACGGTCGTCGCGCCCGGCTTCGACATCCCCGGCACCGGCGAGGAGCCCGAGGTGCTCGACGCCATCCGGGCCGCGGCGGCCAACGGCGCCCGGCTCGTGGCGCTCTGCAAGGGGGCGTTCCTGTTCGGCAACGCCGGCGTGCTCGACGGGCACCGGGTCACCACGCACTGGGCCCTCGCCGACGACTTCCGCAGCCGCTGCCCCCAGGTCGACCTGCACGACGAGGAGCTCTACATCGACGACGGCCAGGTCCTCAGCTCCGGCGGGATGCTGGCCGCCACCGACCTGTGCCTCCACATCCTGCGCCTCGACCACGGCCAGGCCTACGCCAACGACGTGGCCCGCATGCTGGTCAGCCCACCGCACCGGACCGGCGGACAGGCGCAGTACCGCACCAACCCGGCCGCTGGCCTGGGCGGTTCGCTCACGCCGCTGCTCGCGTGGGCGCTCGAACACCTCGACGAGGACCTGTCGCTGCCGATCCTGGCGGCGAAGGCCCACCTGAGCACTCGCACGCTGTCGCGCCGGTTCGAGGCAGAGACCGGCCGCAGCGCCGCGCAGTGGGTGGCCGAACGCCGTGTCGAGCGGGCCCGCCACCTCCTCGAGGACACCTCGCTGAGCGTCACCGAGGTCGCCTTCGCCACCGGGTTCGGATCGCTCGCCTCCTTCCGCCGCCAGTTCACCCGGCTCAGCGGCGCCACACCCCGGGCGTACCGCGAGACCTTCCGGAGCGGAGCGCAGCCGGCCACCGCCGTCGGCATCTAGGTTCCGAGGACCGCAGCGACCTTCGGAGGCACCTCCATGCCGAACTACGGCGACTGGCAGTTCTCGATCTACCTCAACGGCCTGACCGGGGTCCGACCCGAGCTCCCGATGGCCTACGCCGACCTGGAGCGCAAGGCCGAGGAGGTGATGACCGAGCAGCTCTGGTCGTACGTGGCCGGCGGTGCCGGCGACGAGCGGACGCAGCGAGCCAACATCAGCGCGTTCGACCGGTGGGGCCTGGTGCCGCGCATGCTGGCCGGCGCCGCGCAGCGCGACCTGGGCATCGAGCTGTTCGGGCAGACCCTGCCGACGCCGCTGCTCTTGGCGCCCGTCGGCGTGATCGGGATCGTCGACCCCGACGGCCACGGCGACCTGCTCACCGCGCAGGCCGCGGCGTCGAGCGGCGTCCCGATGGTGGCGTCGACGCTGATGATGGACCCGATGGAGGACGTGGCCGCCGCCCTCGGCGACACGCCCGGCTGGTTCCAGCTGTACCCGCCGAACGACCGTGAGCTGCTCGAGAGCTTCGTGCACCGGGCCGAGGCCTCCGGCTGGTCCGCGATCGTCGTCACGCTCGACACCCTCACGCTCGGCTGGCGCCCCCGGGACCTCACCATCGCCAGCTTCCCGCAGCTCCAGGGCCTCTGCCTCGCCAACTACTTCTCCGACCCGGTGTTCCGGTCGCGCCTCGCCGTGCCGCCCGAGGAGGACATCCAGGCCGCCACCGGGCACTGGGCGATGACGTTCGGCAACCAGTCGCTCAACTGGGACGACCTGGCCTGGATCCGCTCGCTCACCGACCTGCCGCTGCTCCTCAAGGGCATCTGCCACCCCGACGACGCCCGCCAGGCGATCGACCTCGGCGTCGACGGCATCTACTGCTCCACGCACGGCGGCCGGCAGGCGAACGGCGGCTTGCCCGCGCTCGACTGCCTGCCCGGCATCGTCGAGGCCGCGGGCGACAAGCCGGTGGTCTTCGACTCGGGCATCCGGTCGGGCCCCGACGCCGTGAAGGCGCTGGCGATGGGCGCGACCGCCGTCGGCATCGGCCGGCCGTACACCTACGGCCTGGCGGTCGGCGGCCAAGCCGGCATCGAGCACGTGCTCAGCTGCCTGCTCGCCGAGATCGACATCACCCTCGCCATCGACGGCTACCCGAACGTGTCGGACCTCACGCCGGACGCCCTGCGCCGCGTCGGCGGCGACCGGTGATCCGCAGCTAGGCGCTCCGGCGCTCCGCCTTCACCGCGTACATGGCGCGGTCCGCCCGCAGGATGAGCGAGTCCGGTGCATCGGCGTCGCCGGGTTCGGCGAGCGCACCGCCGACGCTGATCCCGAGTTGGAACGCGTGCCCGTCCGCCTGGATCGGCTCGTCGAACCGCTCGACCAGCCGGGCCGCCACGCCGTCGAGCTCGGCCTCGTCGGCGACCCGCTCGCACAGCACCACGAACTCGTCGCCGCCGAAGCGGCAGACCAGGTCGCCGGGACGGACGGCCGCGGCGATCCGGCGGGCGGCCTCGGCCAGGACGGCGTCGCCGATGCGGTGCCCGTGCTGGTCGTTGACGACCTTGAACCGGTCGAGGTCGGCGACGATCACGCCCGGCCGCGTGGGCGCCGAGCCGTCGAGCCCGGCGACGCCCCGGAGCGCCGTGGCCAGCCGGTCGGCCAGCTGGTAGCGGTTCGCCAGCCCGGTGAGCGCGTCGTGGTTGGCGAGGTGCCACAGCTCCTCGCGGGCGGCGGCCAGCTCGTCGCGCGCCTCGCGCTCGGCCGACAGGTCGAGGACGTTCACGAACATGCCGGCCACGTGACCCTGGACGTCTCGGTAGGGCAGGACGTCGAGGCGGGCGAGCACCTCGGTGCCGTTGCCCTGGAACGCCACCTCCACCGCGGGCAGCGGCGTGTTGGCCCGAGCCGCCTGCAGCCGCTCGGTCACCGCATCGAGATCCGTCGGCCGGAGCAGGTCCAGCCAGCGCAGGTCGCCGTCCTCCCCGACCGGCCGCAGGATCTCCCGCACCCGCGTCGAGCGCTGGAGCAGCGCGCCCGACTTGGCCAGGTGCAGCGCGCCGGTGGTCGACGACGACCCCATCGTGACGAGCGCCTGGGCCGTGGCGTCGCTCCCCTGGAGGTGCACGCCGGCCGTGAGGTCCATGTCGAAGCGCACGAGCAGGCCGCCGATCGCCGGGTCGTCGCCCCGCCAGATCACGTGCACGATGATCGGCCACCACACGTCGGGCTGGCCGATCTGGTGCACCCGGAGCGGGCGCGAGCAGCGGACGCCCGGTGTCTCGCGCGCCCGGGCCACGAGCGCCCGGGTCGGGGCCACGTCGTCGGGGTGGAGCATCGAGTAGACGTCGCTGCCCACGAACTGGTCCCGGGGCAGGCCGACCGACTCGCTGACCCGACGGGGGATCCACGTCGCCTCGAGCTCGGCGTCGGTGATGTAGACGCCGGTGGCGAACTCGGCGATGACGGCATCGAGCCGCTCCCGCTCCGTGACGTCGTGGACCACCGCGATGGCGCCACCGGCCGGGTGCGGACCGATCGCCAGCTCGACGTACCGGTACGGCGGCTCGGTCCCGAGGCGGACCATGACGGTCGTGCCGGGGCCGGCACCGGGGCGATCTGCGGCATCGGCCCGGGCCCGGAGGAGGGTCCGGTCGGCGGGGGCCAAGGTGCCGAGGATCTGCTCGGGTGGCCCGAGGAGGTCCCGTGCGGCCTGGTTGGCACCGACCACGACGCCCCGCTGGAGGTGCAGTGCCGGCGCGGGGATCGCGCCGATCAACTCGTCCCTGCCCGCCGCATGATCCACGGGTACGCACCGTACTCGCCGGCTCCCGCAGGGTGAATGGGCCACCCTGCCCAGATCGGGTGCCCCGGTGACCGCCTCGCAGGTGAGGGGCCGGCCACCCCCGGGTCCGATCGGCCCGGTCCGTCCCTAGCCTGGACCGCCCGCGACACCCAGGAGCCCCCCATGCCCGACGCCCCCACCCCCACGTTCACCATCGGCGGCGACCTCACCGTCAACCGCCTGGGCTACGGCGCCATGCAGCTGCCCGGGCCCGGGGTCTGGGGTCCGAGCGCCGACCACGCCGGCGCCCTCGCCGTGCTGCGCCGGGCCGTGGAGCTGGACGTCGACTTCATCGACACCGCCAACTCGTACGGGCCCTACATCGCAGACCAGCTGATCGCCGAGGCCCTGGCGCCCTACGACGGCATCACCATCGCCACCAAGGCCGGCCTGCTGCGCACCGGCCCCGGCCAGTGGCACCCGCTCGGCCGGCCCGAGTACCTCCGCCAGGAGGCCGAGCTCACCCGCTGGCGCCTCGGCGTCGACCGCCTCGACCTGTTCCAGCTCCACCGGATCGACCCGTCCGTGCCCCGCGAGGAGCAGTTCGGCGTCCTCAAGGAGCTCCAGGACGAGGGCGTGATCCGCCACATCGGCCTCTCCGAGGTGTCGGTCGAGGAGCTCGACGCCGCCCGCGAGCAGATCGAGGTGGCCACGGTCCAGAACCGCTACAACCTCATCGACCGGGCGTCCGAGGACGTCCTCGACCGGTGCGACGAGCTGGGGATCGGCTTCATCCCGTGGTTCCCGATCGCCACCGGCGAGCTGACCAAGCCCGGCGGTCCTGTCGCCGCCATCGAGGAGGCGACCGGCGCGACCCCGAGCCAGATCGCCCTCGCCTGGCTGCTCCACCGCAGCCCGGTGATCCTCCCCATCCCGGGCACGAAGTCCGTCGACCACCTCGAGGACAACCTCGGCGCCCGCGACCTGGCCCTCACGGCAGACCAGCTCGCCACCCTCGACGCCGTCGCCTGACCCCGGGCCGCTCCGGTTGGTTCGCCTCCGGTCCCGAGGCCGCATGGCGCGGGCGACGACCGTCGGTAGCCTCCGCCCATGACGCTGCGGATGGACAACGTCGGGATCGTCGTCGAGGACCTCGACGGCGCGGTCCGGTTCTTCCAGGAGCTCGGGTTGGAGCTCGAGGGCACGGGCGCCGTCGAGGGCGAGTGGGCCGGACGGGTCACTGGGCTGGGCGGCCAGCGCGTCGAGATCGCGATGATGCGCACGCCCGACGGCCACGGCCGCCTCGAGCTCTCGCGCTTCCTCGAACCGCCGGTCGTCGCCGATCACCGAACCGCGCCGGTGAACGCCCTCGGCTACCTCCGGGTGATGTTCGAGGTGGACGACCTGGACGACACGCTTGAGCGCCTCGCTCCGCACGGCGCCCAGCTCGTCAGCGACGAGGTGGTCCCGTTCGAGGATGCCTACCGCCTCTGCTACGTCCGCGGTCCCGAAGGCATCCTCCTCGGCCTCGCCGAAGCCCTCGCCCCGACCTGATCCGCGTCTCCATCCCGGCGACAGGTGACGCTCCAGCTCGCCCCTGGCAGCGCTGCCCTGACGCTGAGAGGATGCGGCGATGGACAACGACCTCCTTCGCTCAGCGTGGCGCCAAGACGAGGCATTGCTTGCGCAGATCGGTGGCGTTCTGGCGCCCCAAGAAACCGAGGTCGAGGTTCGTCTGCCCCGTGATCTTGCAGATGCTGCAGTTCGCGCGTGGCAGCGCACCGACGATGACGCCACCGACCTTGAGGTCGAGACCTGTGAGCAGCGCGTCGTTCGCCTCAGAGCAGGCGCTCTGGCTCTCATCGGTGCAGCTCTTGAGGATCGCGGGCGTGAGGATGGTGGCGAGATCGTCGTACGGCTCGCAGCGTGGTTCGTTGGTGACGCCCTGAACGCCGCCGACGACCACAAGCTCATCTAGCAGGTGGCCCTGAGATGCCGGCCGGTGATGCCTCTAACCGGCGTTTGGTGACGCTCGTCAGGAGAGTCGCCGGGCACCAGGCTCAGGGCGAGAGAGTCGTAGCATCGGTCCGTGCCGGACCATCCATCTGATCCCTCCGAGAGCGTCGATGAACCGACGCGGACACCAGACGGTCACACCATCGGACCAGATGGCACCGATATTTGGCGGCTGCAAGGGCGCGTCATCGACAAGGTCGTGAACCAGGGCACCCCGATGCAGAGGCGCATCGGCTTCGCTCTCGAGAAGGAAGCCGGCGGCGACTTCCTCGCACTCCACGGCGACGACCTCGACTTCGGTAGCTACCTCGACAAGCGGGTCGAAGTGGAGGGCCGCATCTGGATGCGCTCGTTCACGGCACAGTCGATCAAAGAGATCGACGAGGACTGACCGGGGCGCCGCACTGAGGCGCGTCCGGTCCAAGCTGCCGTGGCCCTTACCCGGCGTTCTGGGGCACGACGCCGGTGGTCCTACCTTGGCTTGATGATCGACCTGACGAACAGCGAGCGCCTCGTCCTCTTCGAGTGCCTGCACCGGATGTGCGAGACGGAGCGCATCGCGATCAGTCATCCGGCTGAGGCGGTCGTGCTGGACAAGATCGCTGGCCAACTGGAACGCGAGCTGTCGGAGCCGTTCGAGCCGAGCTATCCGGTGCAGCTCTCCGCCGCGCGCGAGGAGATCCTCATCGGCTACCGCCGACGCCTCGGCGAGCACGGCTGGGTCGAGCGGCTCCCTCTCGACCAGATCTAGGCACCGAGGGGTTCTGATCGACGCCATCGCACGAACAGGCATCACGCAGCGGCCGGCTCGTCGGGGTATCCCAGAAGTGCCGTTTCAGGACACGCGGGAGCCAGCCTCAGGAGCCGCTGTACCGGTAGACGTTTGTCTCCATCGTTTCCCTAGAAACCGATGCCATCGTCGTCCCGCAGATGATCTGCCAAATCGGGGACCGCCACAGTGGCGATCTGCCAGACCTGTTCGACGTCGATCCGGTGGTAGTGGTGGGCCAGCAGGATCCGCAGCGCACCGACATCTCGCCATGCCACCTCTGGGTGCGATGCCTTGAACTCGTCGGTCAGGGCGGTGCTCGCCTCGCCGATGATCTCCAGCAACCGCTCGGCTGCCCGCCGGTGGAGCAGGCTCTCGGCGAAGGCGTCACGCCCGATCTCGACCACGGCCGCCAACTCGTTGGCCGCCTCGAGGATGTCGGCGACCCGATCGACATCGCTCCGGCTCAAAGGGGCACGGCTTCGCGTCGGATGTGCTCGTCCCGGTCCTTCAGACCACCTGCGGAAACCACATCGACCGGCACGCCGAGGAGTTGTTCGAGGTCCTCGCCGAGGTGCAGCAGGTCGAACAGCGAGCTCCCAGGCTCGAACTCGACCAAGAAGTCGATGTCGCTCGCCGCCGTCTCGTCCCCACGGGCCACCGATCCGAACACGGCGACCGATCGGCCCCGGTGCCGGCGCACGAGCGCACAGATCTCATCTCGCTTCGCCTCGACGAGATCTCGACGCGCACCCATGCTCGCAGGCTACCGCCGTGTCACCCTCCCCCGATGTGCTGCCACACACCCGGCGTTAGGGGACGCAGATCGCGCAGGGTCGAACACCCGCCGGTCCGACCGGGTGTTCAGATCCTCGTCACCATGGGCGGGGTCCAGGTGCCGTTGGTGATCGGGGTCTGGCCGCCGTAGGCGCGCAGGTAGAGGGAGAACACGCCGTCGGGTGCCGGGAGCCAGTTGGCTTCGTGCTCGGCTCCGGGTGATGCGGTGCCGGCGTAGAGGGTGAGGGAGCCGTCGTCGCCGTAGACGAGGGTCTTGTTCTTGGTGCCGAGCGAATACCGGTTCAGGTCGTTCGGGTGGAAGAAGTGGGTCTCGTTGTACATCGTGAGCGACCAGAACCCGTCGACCGGCGGGAGATCCCCGGCGGCGAAGGTCACGGTGTACGTGTGGTCACCGGTGAGCAGGGCGCCGTCGGCGTCGTGGTCGGTGTAGAAGTACTGGGTCTCGTTGGGGCGGTTCTCGAACATGTTCGACTTCGACGTCGCCGCCCGGTTCTGGTAGTCGGTGCCCCACTGCGAGTTGTGCTGGGACCGGTTCCAGCCGTTGCCCGCCGGCTTGCCGTTGAACTCCCAGCGCATGGCCTGAGCGACGAAGCCGGCATCGGCCTCGTTCGCGGCGTCGAGCATCTGCTGGGCGATGGCGGGATCGCGCTCCCCGGCGGCGACGAGCGCGGCGAACTGGGCGTGCAGCGCCTCCTCACCGGGCAGCGGCGTGGTGGTGTCGAGCACCGTGGCGAGCCGTTCGAAGAAGGTGTCGGGCTCGACCCACTTGGTCTCGCCGGCGTCGGCGGAGCGGGGTCCGGCGTCGAAGGACGGGACATCGGACCAGTCCTTGGTGCGCAGGTCGCCCGGCGTGTACTCGTCGAGCGGGTACACCATGACCTGGTTGAGGAGGGCCTGGATGGCGGCCCGGTCCTCGTCGGTGTCATCCATGAAGATGCGCGGGATCGCGTTGGCCAGGTCGGTCGGCGACCGGAACACCTCGACGATGCCGTCGGGAACCTCGCCGTCCCAGTTCGGTCCGGCCAGCAGGTAGTGCCCGGGGCGGCTGCCGTAGGGACTCCCGAGGTGGCCGAACTGGTCGGTGCGAGCGTCGTAGAACGCGTAGACGTTGAACCGGTCCCCGAAGTCGGGCAACTGCACGACCACGGGCTGCGTGTCGAGCGAGAAGAACCCGAGGCCGTACACCACGTCCTGGTTCGGGCATGCGATGAACGTCTGGCCCGGATCGATGTAGTCGTTCAGCATCGCGATCTGACCGGTCGGCGCAGCCGGGAGCACCCCGCCGAGCCGTCCCGGTTCTGGGGCGGCGGATAGGCGGATGCGCCGGTTCATCATGTTGACCATCGGATAGCCCCACACGTACGCCAGGTGCGCCAAAGTGGAGACCCACGCCGGACTGAACGAGGCGTCCTGGTCCGGTCGCATGGCATCCGCTAGGTCATCGTGTCCGCTCATGCGTGGAGACTACGGCGGGGCGAGCCGACGGCGCCGTTGGGCTGGCCAGCTGTCCTTCATCTGCCGGTTCGCGATGCCATCGAGCCGGCGTTTGGGGATGCCGGGCATCCCCACGTGCCGGTCGGCGACCGCCAACCGGCGTTCAGGGGCATTCGCCGAGGGCCGGCCGTCCTGGTCAGAAGGCGCGTTGGATGAGACCAGATGGGCGGGCAAGTACCTGCTTCATGTCCTCCCAGATCACTTCGCCGGGGTCGCTAGTCCGGAGCTCTCGAACCTCGACGCCAGCGTCCGTCATGACCTTGGCGAGCTGGCGCGCTCGCCCAACCACGGCGCCCTTATCCTTGTAGCCAAACCCCGCCTCGGCCTTGAACCAGAACAGCGACTTCCGCACGGCCTGGCTCCGCACCTTCCCCGTGAGGCGAGGTCGGTACAGCCCTCCGCCACCATTTCGGCTGAACCAGTACCAAGCCTCCTCGTGGGCGCGTTGCACGGAGCCCTTCTGCTCGTCGAAGTCGATGTCTTCGAGTGCAGTGAACATCCCCAGCTCGGCATCGAGGGTGGGATGGGGCATGTTGACCACAAACCGGACGAACTCGGCGCCGCTCACAACCCAAGTCTCCCGCATCCCAAGCCAAGAGCGTCCCCGACCCGGCGTTTCTGGGACAGGCCGACAGGGGGTCTCGAAGTACCGTCGAGACGTGAAGGCCGAGCTGCTGAACGGGATCGAGGTGTGCGTCATCGAGTGAGATCTCGACCGTCTTCTGACGCTCGTAACCCAGGACGAGATCGCGAGCGCATGGCACCGATCGAACCACCGGTTCGCTTCGGGAGACGCGGACATCGACCCCGACTTCTGGGCGACCCAGTTGTTCATGTTGTCCGACATCCATGAACACCCCGTGATTCACCGTGAGCTCCTCCTGGCACTGGTCCGGCTCAGTCCAGACGGAGCGCTTGGAGCCGTGGCCGCCGGACCTCTCGAGAGCTTCCTCAGCGAGGACGACGACGACCTGAGATGGCTGGAGTCCCAGTGTGCTGAGAACCCACGGCTCCGAGCGACGCTCGCCCAGGCGTGGTGTGTGGACTTCCTCTCGGAGGAGACTCTGGTTCGTCTCGACCACGCGGCAGCCAAGCCGTTGGGCCGAGTCAGTAGCTGAGGGGGTTGCCCCCGGGGGCGCTCGACACAGGCCGGCAGGTGTCCCCTAGGTGCCGTTTCAGGACACTCGGGAGCCAGCCTCAGGAGCCGCTGTACCGGTAGACGTTCGTCTCCCTCGGCTCGAAGCCGAGGCGGCGGTACAGGCGGTTGGCGGCCTCGCGGCTCGGGCGCGACGTGAGGTCGACGGAGCGGGCGCCGCGCTCGGCGGCGACGTCGATGGCGAAGCGGTTGAGCGCCTCGCCGACCCCCTGGCCACGAGCCTCGCCGTCGACGACGACGTCCTCGATCCAGGCCCGCAGGCCCGTCGGGATGCGAAACAGGACCAGGGTGAGCGAGCCCACGATCGTGCCGTCGTCACCCCGGGCGATCAGCAGGTGCGTCGCCGTCGAGGCCACGATCTCCGCGAGCTGGCTGCGGTCGGGCGGCGGCGACGAGGAGGACAGCTGGGGCGTGAGGCGGACGAACGCCTCGACCAGCTCGTCGGTGACCTCGTCGGCGATCTCTACGGTGACAGGCATCGGCGACGACCCTAGATCGGACCCCGGAACCGAGCGGATGCTCGGACGGATCGACAGCAAATCGTCAGCGGATGGTCACCGGCCGTGAACGCGAGGGACGACCGGGCGCAACACCCGTTCCGTACCGTCCCCTGCATGACCTGGCTCCCCTCCCTCCTGCGTGGCCTCGGCACCGCCGGGGCCACGGCCAACGCTCGAGCCGAGCTCGAGACCGCCCACGTCCGCACCCTGCAGGCCGCCATCGTGGCCCAGCGGGTCAACCGCTCCGGCGCCGGCCATCCCCTGTCACCGGCCGCCGAGGCACGGGTCGCCTAGCGGCCCACTGGTCGAGCGCCGGGCCTCGGATGTCCCCCCGAGGCCCGGCGCTGACCAGCACATCCACCCGAGACCCTGGGTCACCCCGGGCGAAGGTCGGTAGCCTGACGGCGTGAGCTCCCTCCGCTGGCACCACCGCCCCAAGCTCCGCCAGCCCGTGCTGGTGGCGGCGTTCGAAGGCTGGAACGACGCCGGAGACGCGGCATCGGGTGCGGCCCGCTGGCTGGCCGACCGGTTCGGCGCGGAGCTCGTCGCCACGATCGACGCCGAGGACTTCTTCGACTTCACGACCACCCGTCCGATCGTCGAGCTGACCGACGAGGGCAAGCGGCGCATCACCTGGCCCGACACCGAGCTGTGGGCGGCCGGCACCGACGGCCCCGCCGACCTCATCGTGCTCGTCGGCCACGAGCCCCACCTCCGCTGGCGCACCTACTGCCGGGCGGTCACCGAGGCCGCCGACGCGCTCGACGTGTCCATGGTCCTCACCCTCGGGGCGCTCCTGTCCGACGTGCCCCACACCCGGCCCACCGCGGTCTCGGGCACCGCCGACGACCCGGACCTGATCGAGCAGCTCGAGCTCACGCCGTCCACCTACGAGGGCCCCACCGGCATCGTCGGCGTGCTGCACGCGGCGTGCCAGGACCGCGGCATCCCGTCGGCATCGCTGTGGGCGGCGGTGCCCACCTACGTCTCGGGTGCCCCATCGCCGAAGGCCACGCTCGCCCTCGTCGAGCGGGCGTCGAACCTGCTCGGGCTGCACCAGCCCGTCACCGACCTCCAGATCGCCACCGCCGCGTACGAGCGCCAGATCGACGAGCTGGTCGAAGCCGACGAGGACACCGCGGCCTACGTGGCCGGCCTCGAGGAGGCGGCCGACGACGAGGCGCGCGACGCCGAGCTCGGCTTCGGCGGCGGCGCGTCGGGCGAGAGCCACCCCGAGGGCCACCCTGCGGCCAACCGGGACGACCTCGGCCCGATGGACGACGCCGACCCGGACGCGCTCGTCGAAGAGGTCGAGCGCTTCCTGCGCGGGGACTAGCGCCGCCGCCCACCCCTACGATGTGCGGCCATGCGGTCGTGGTCACGGCGCCGTCGCGTGGTCACGCTGGCGGTCGTCCTGGTGGTGGGTTGGGGTCTGGTCGTCGCCGTGCTCCTGGCGTCGGCCACGCTGTCGCTCGCCTCGGGGTCCGACGCACTGTCCGACGTGCGCGCCGACGCCACCGTCGACGACCTCACGTCCCAGGCCACCATCGAGGAGCTCGACGGCGCGGAGGACGACTTCGCGGCCGCGCGCGACCGCCTCGCGAACCCGCTCGTCGCCCCAGCGAAGCTGGTGCCCGTGCTCGGCCGCCAGGTCCGGGCCATGGAGGACCTGGCGTCGACCGGCGCCGACGGGGCCGAAGCGGCGAGCACCGCCCTGAGCGACATCCGGGACCTGTCGGAGGGCTCACGAGCCGGCGGCGCCGAGCGGATCGAGCTGCTCGAGGACCTCTCGGCGGTCGCCGGCACGCTGCACGGCTCCATCGAGGACCTCCACGTCGGCTCGGCCGACGGCCTCGTCGGCCCGCTCGCCGATGCCGTCACCGATGCCGCCGAGGGCCAGCGCGACGCAGCCCGCGGCGCCGGTCGGCTCGAGGATGCGAGCGCCGCGCTCGCCGACCTGTTCGCCGGACCGAGCTCCTACCTGCTGATCGGCGCCAACAACGCCGAGATGCGCGCCGGCTCGGGCATGTTCCTCTCGGCCTCGGAGCTGCACTTCGAAGACGGCAAGGCCACCCTCGGCGACGTCCGCCCCACCGCCGACCTGGTGCTGCCCGCCGGCACGGTCCAGGCAGCCGGCGACCTCGAGGCCAACTGGGGGTGGCTCGACCCGGGACGCGACCTGCGCCAGCTCGGCGTCAGCCCGGACTTCCCGCAGAGCGCGGCCACAGCGGTGCGCACGTGGGAGGCGATCCCCGGGAACCGTCCGGTGGACGGCGTGATCGTCATCGACGTCGACGGCATGCGCAGCCTCCTGCGCGCCGTCGGCCCCGTGGAGGTCGACGGCATCCGCTACACGGCCGACAACGTCCGCGGCCAGCTGCTGCGCTCCCAGTACCAGCGCTACGAAGACGACCGCGAGGAGCGGCGCGACGTGCTGGGTGACGTGGCCAAGGTCATCTTCGAACGCATCGAGGCCGGCGACTGGGAGCTGAGCGACCTGGCCACCCAGCTCACCGAGGCCACCGCGAGCCGCCACCTCATGGTGTGGTCGGCCGACGACCCGCTCCAGACGACGTGGGCCGACCTGAACGCCGACGGCCACCTGCGCGACGACTCGCTCGCCGTCAACCTCCTCAACCGCTCGGCCAACAAGCTCGACAGCTGGGTCGACACCAGCGCCGCCGTCGAGACCGAACGGCAGATCAACGGGACGATGAAGCTCTCCGTGACCTACACGATCACCAACCGCTCGACCGGCGAGGGCTCCCGCTACGTGGTCGGGCCCAACATCGAGGGCCTCGCCGCGGGCGACGAGCGCGGCCTCGTGGTCGCCAACCTCCCCGCCGGCGCCACCGACGTCACGCTCGACGGCGCCACGGTGTTCCTCCAGGGCGGCGACGGCCCCACCGCCGTCGCGGCCGGCGACGTCACCATCCCCGCGGGCGAGACGGTCACCGTCACGATCACCGCCGTGCTGCCCGCCGGGTCGGACCAGCTCACGATCGAGCCGTCGGCTCGCATCCCCCGCACCCGCTGGACCGTGGACGGCGAAGAGCTCGAGCGCGACCGGCGCACCACCGTCCCCCTCCCGGAGGCCTGACCCTCAGGGGTGCCAGGGGGTGTCGCGGGGCTCGTCGAAGACGACGGGCCGCGACTCACCGGTGATGGCCGCGAACGCCATCTCGCCCCACTGGCCGAACCCGGCGAGCGGCGCCGGCAGCGCGTCGCGGGCGAACCAGCCGACGTCGCTCGTCTCCAGCGGGTGGGCCGCCAGCTCGCCGCCGATCGCGGTGCAGTGGAACACCAGCGAGTACAGCGGGATCCGGGTGAACCCGAGGCGCATGCCGTCGAGCACGGCGAGCAGGCCATTCACCCGGCACCGGATGCCGGTCTCCTCGGCCACCTCCTTCACGGCGACCTCCGCCGGCGAGTACCCGATGTCGGCCCAGCCCGTGGGGTACAGCCAGACGCCCGAGTCGGACCGCTGCACGAGCAGGATCTCGCCGGCGTCGTTGCCGACCACCGCACCGATCGCCACCTTGGGGGTGACGTAGCCGGGCACGCCCTTGCCCACGCCCTTGAGCCACTCGTCGACCTGCTGCTCCTGGTCGATGCCGAGCGAGGTGTGGTGCCGGATGTCCGCGGCGACGGCGAGGACCTCCTCGAACCGCTCCCGCTCGTAGAGGCTCTCGGTGAACCCGAGCCCGGTCCGGGCGATGCCCGCCAGCGCCTCGGACCACCGCAGCAGATCGACTTCCGTGAGCGCCGGTCGGTCCTGCGGATCAGCCATGGCCGGGACCCTATTCGCCCCGTCAGATCACCGAGCGAGCATGCCGTCGCACGTAGGTGCCGCGCTTCTTGTCGTCGAACGGCACCTCATCGGTGTCGAACGACGACAGGTTCCCGGGCGCATCGGTTCTTGTCGTCGAACAGCACCTCCTGGGTGTCGAACGACGACAAGTTCCGGGGCACAGCTGAGCGAGTGACGAGACACCTACTGGGAGTCGGGGTAGCCGGCGTAGCCGTCGCCGTCGAGGTCCTCGCAGAGGGCGACGTCGGGGGCGCTGGCCATGCAGTCGTTGCCGGCGATGAGGTAGACGCCCTCGCCGTCGCCGTCGGGGTCGATGCAGTCGGGGGCGCCCTCTTCGAGGCTGCAGGGCTCGCCGGGCTTGAGCCCGGTGACCGGGTCGACCGACGGGTCGGTGGTGGTCGTGCCCGCCGCCTTGGTGGTGGTCGTGACGCCGGGCTTCGTGGTGGTGGGTGCGGCGGTCGTGGTGGCCGCCTTCGTGGTGGTGGTCACCGCCTCGGCCTTGGTCGTGGAGGTCTCGTCGGGCTGGTCGCTCCCGCCCGAGCTGCACCCGGCGAGGAGCAGCACCGCCAGTCCGAACGCCGCCCCGACCCGTGTCACCCTCGTCTCCCGCATGGACCGAGACGCTAGCGCCGGCCCCCGGCCGGCAGATCGGTCGACCGGTGTCGAGCGGAGCGAGTGAGGAGAGCGACGCGAGCCGCTAGCTGACGGCGTGGAGGAGGGACCGCTCGAGCTCGGCGCGGAGGTCGGGGTCCTCGAGCAGCGAACCGTCGGTGTGGGTGACGTAGAAGGCGTCGACGATCAGGTCGCCGAGCGTCTGGATCTTGGCCGTGCGCACGTCGAGGTCGAATTCGGCGAACGCCCGGGACACCTTGTAGAGCACGCCGATCCGGTCGCGCGCGTGGACCTCGACGACGGTGGCCGTGGTGGAGGCGGCGTCGTCGAAGCGGACCGCCGGCGGCGGGAGGTCGGGCCGCGACGCCTTGGGCGCGTAGGCCCGCACCCTCGCGGCCAGCCGGGCCTCGATGGCCATGCGGCCCGCGAGCGCTGCGTGCAGCGAGTCGGTGATGCGATCCCACGGGATGAGCGACCCGAACCGGGACGTCACCTGGAAGATCTCGATGGCCATGCCGTCGACCGCCGCGGCGTCGGCGGCGCGGACCTCGAGGCCTTCGATCGCGAGCACGCCGGACACGCGGGCGAACAGGCCGGGACGGTCCTGCGTGATGACCGTGACGGTGAGGCCGCTGGTCTCGACCACGGTCTCGCCCCGCTTCATGACCGCGGCCTGGTCCGCGTTGGGGAACTCGATGGTGGACAGCGACGCCTGGTGGCCGCCCTCGAAGTGGAGGTCGACCCGGCGGACCAGCTCCCGGACGAGCTCGGCCTTCCAGGTGCCCCAGGCTGCGGGGCCGGTGGCGAGCGAGTCGGCCTCGGTCAGCGCCGCCAGCAGGTGGAGGCGGCTCGGGTCGCCGACGGCGTCGGCCACGAGGGTGACGGTGGTCTCGTCGGAGATGTCGCGGCGGGTGGCGATGTCGGGCAGCAGCAGGTGGTGCCGGCACAGGTCGACGAGCACGCTCGTGTCGTCGGCGTCGAAGCCCATCCGGGGCCCGATCTCCGCGATGAGCTCCATGCCCACCTCGGTGTGGTCGCCGGGCCGGCCCTTGGCGATGTCGTGCAGCAGGGCGCCGACCACGAGGAGGTCGGGCCGGTCGACCCGGTCGACGAGCGTCGAGGCGTTGGCGGCGGTCTCCAGCAGGTGCCGGTCGACCGTGAACCGGTGGTAGGCGTTGCGCTGCGGCCGGTTGCGGACCACGGCCCACTCGGGCAGGTACCGCTCCCACAGGCCGGTGTGGTCGAGGGACTCGATCACCCCGATGGCGTCGTGGCCGCACAGCAGCAGGTCGACGAACCGCCGCCGGGTGGCCTCGGGCCAAGGCTCGACCGGCTGCGGCGACCGCTCGACGAGCCGGGCCAGCGCGGCGCGGCTGATGCGGGCGTGCTTGGTGGCGGCGACCGCTGCGGCCTCCAGCACGAGGTCGGGCCGGTTGGCCGGGTCGACGCTGCCCTCGAGCGTGAGCTGGCCGTCGCGCACGACCATGCCCGGGGCCCGCTCGCGGCTGCGCCAGCCGAGGAGGCTGATCGTCGTGGCCAGGCTGGTGCCGACGCGGTCCCACGTCTCGTCGGCGATCCACGCCACGTTGCGGGCGGCGTGGGCGATGCCGGCCATCAGCTCGTCGGCCGTCATGCCGAGCGCCTCGCCGACGGCGTCCTGGTCCTGGAGGACGAGACGGTCGATGGGCCGGCCGGTCGCGCGGTGCAGCTCCACCCGGGCGTCGAACAGGACGGCTTCGGCCTGGGCGAGCGCCTCGGCGTCGCCCTCCTCCAGGAGGGGCCGGGCCAGCTCGGCCCAGCGCAGGGCGTGGATGTCCCGCAGTCCGCCCCGGCCGTCCTTCAGGTCGGGCTCGAGGAGGAAGGCGACCTCGCCGGTCTGCGCCTGACGGCTGGCCACCGAGGCGAGCAGCATGCCGAGGAACCGCTTGGACCGCTTGCGCCACTGGGCCAGCGCGTCCGCCGCGAGCGTCGCGGTGAGGTCCTCGGATCCCGCGAGGTGCCGGGTGGTGAGCAGCGCCGTCGCGGTGTCGAGGTCGTCCTGGGCGAAGGTGAGCGCACCGCTGACCGTGCGGACGGCGTGGCCGAGCTTCAGGCCCGAGTCCCAGATCGGGTACCAGACGGCCTCGGCGACCTTCTGCGGGTCGACGGTCGGCCGGTGGAGGAGCAGCAGGTCGAGGTCCGAACCGGGCGCGAGGTCGCCGCGCCCGTAGCCGCCCACGGCGACGAGCGCGTAGCCGTCGGGCTCGGCTGCGCCGGCCACCGCGTCGGCGAAGACGGAGGCCAGCCAGGGGTCGACCGTCCCCCGCCAGGCCGCCGAGAACGCGGCGCCGTGGAGCTCGCTGTCACGTCGGAACGGGTCGAGCTTCGCGGGCGCTTCCGGGCCGGACATGGGTCGGAGTGTAGGAGCGGTTCGGCGGCCCAGGGACGTGTCGAACGCCTCGCGTCAGGCTGTCGTTTTTCTGACAGGCACCTTTCGTAATGATTCTCTCCACCGGAGGAAACACTCAGGAAACACCCCATCCGTACCTTGCCGCCCACAGCAGTCCACAGCCGTGGGCCGCGACCGCAAAACGGAAGGTGATCGCGCCATGAGCGTGGAAGAACGATTGGCAGAACTCGAGGCGAGCGCCGGTGCCGGCCACATCGCCTGGATTCTGATCTCAGCAGCACTCGTCCTGTTCATGACGCCCGGACTGGCGTTCTTCTACGGCGGAATGGACCGGTCCAGGAACGTCCTCAACATGCTGATGATGAACTTCTGGTGCCTGCTGGTCATCCCGGTCCTGTGGGTGGTCGTCGGGTTCTCGCTGGCGCAGACGCCCTTCGAGAACAAGTTCATCGGCGGCTTCGACAGCGCCTTCCTGAACGGCATCAACATCAACGACGGAGGCACCGAGCTCGCCGTCATCGCCTTCCTCGGCATGTTCGCCGTCATCACCCCCGCACTGATCTCCGGTGCCGTGGCTGACCGCATGAAGTTCTCCGCCTGGGCGATCTTCGCCCCGATCTGGATGCTCATCGTCTTCGTCCCCGTCTTCAAGTGGGTCTACGGCGGTTGGCTCGGCCAGCGCGGCTCGCTCGACTTCGCCGGTGGCACGGCCATCCACGTCAACGCCGGCATCGCCGCCCTCGCCGCCGTCCTCATGCTCGGCAAGCGCAAGGGATGGCCGAAGCAGGGCCACCCGCCGCACTCCATGCCGCTCGTCATGATCGGTACCGGCATCCTGTGGTTCGGCTGGTTCGGCTTCAACGCCGGTTCCGCCCTCGAGGCCAACGGCACCGCCGTCCAGGCGTTCATGAACACCTTCCTCGCCGCTGCGGCCGCCGGTCTCGCCTGGTGCCTCGTGGAGCGGGTGCGTGACGGTCACTTCACCAACCTCGGTGCCGCTTCGGGCATCGTCGCCGGTCTCGTCGCCATCACCCCGGCCGCCGGCTTCGTCGCTGGGATGTCCCCGATCTTCATCGGCCTCATCGCCGGTGTCGTCTGCTGCTTCGCCGTAGGCCTCAAGACCAAGGCCGGCTACGACGACGCCCTCGACGTCGTCGGCGTCCACTTCGTCGGCGGCCTCGTCGGCTCGCTCCTCATCGGCTTCTTCGCCGACCCGGAGTTCTTCGGCGGCGAGTTCATGGCGGGCATCTTCTACGGTGGCGGCGGCAAGCTGCTGCTGGAGCAGTTCATCGCCAATGCTGCAGCGATCATCTACTCCTTCCCGGTCACCCTCGGCCTGCTCTTCATCCTGAAGAAGACCATCGGCATCCGGGTCTCCGAGGAGGTCGAGGTCCAGGGCCTCGATGCTGCGGAACATGCTGAGACCGCCTACCACGAGGCCCTCGTCTGAGCGTCGGGCTCCTACCGAAAGGAACTGCAATGAAGCTTGTTACGGCAATCATCAAGCCCTTCAAGGTCGACGAGGTGAAGACGGCGCTCAAGGCGGCCGGGGTGGTCGGCATCACCGTCACCGAGGTCAACGGCTACGGCCGCCAGGGCGGCCACACCGAGACCTACCGGGGCACCGAGTACCAGATGGACTTCCTGCCGAAGGTGAAGCTCGAGATCGTGTCCGACGATGCGCTGGTCGGCGAGGTGGTGGAGGCGATCACCTCCGCCGCTCGGACCGGCCAGATCGGCGACGGCAAGATCTGGGTGACCTCCATCGACGAGCTGGTGCGGATCCGCACCGGCGAGCAGGGGACGGACGCCATCTGACCCGCTGAGCCACCGACGCTCGTACCACCGCCCTCGACCCCTGGTCGGGGGCGGTGGCGCGTCCAGGGTCAGTTGAGGGTGGAGCGTGCGGCCAGCTGGAAGGCGTCCCACATCGGCGCCACTGCGGGCGCGTAGGCCAGGTCGAGGTCGACGAAGTCCGATGCGGTCATCCCCGCGGTGATCGCGGTGGCGAGCGTGTCGATGCGCTTGCCGGCCCGGTCGGCGCCGACGAGCTGCCCGCCGATCAGCCGCCCGGTCCCCCGCTCGGCCAGCACCTTGGCGTGGAGCGGTTCCGCCCCCGGGTAGTAGCCGGCGCGGGTGGTGGCCTCGACCGTGCCGACCTGGTATTCGATGCCCGCGGCGTCGGCCTGGTCCTGGCTGAGGCCGGTCCGGGCGATCTCCACCTCGCACACCCGCGTGACGGCGGTGCCCAGCACGCCGGGGAAGGTGGCGTAGCCGCCGCCGAGGTTGAGCCCGGCGACGCGGCCGGTCTTGTTGGCCACCGTGCCCAGGGCGATGTGGACCCGCTCGCCGCTCACCTGGTGGCGCGTGTCGGCGCAGTCGCCGGCGGCGTAGATGCCCTCGTGGCTGGAGCGCTGGCGGTGGTCGACCTTCACCGCGCCGGCCGCCCCGGCCTCCAGGCCGGCGTCGACCGCCAGGCCCGAGTTGGGCGTGACGCCCAGGCCGAGGATCACCAGGTCCGAGGGGATCGGCCCCTGGCTGGTGTGCACCCGGCCGGGCTCGAACGCCTCCACCTTGGTGCCGGTGCGCAGGTCGATGCCGAACCGGCGCACCGCCGCCGCGATCCGCGCCCCCATGTCGGGGTCGAAGGACCGCATCGGCAGCGGGTTGCCGTCGACGAGCGTGACCCGGGCGCCGCGGCGGACGAACGCCTCGGCCATCTCCAGGCCGATGTAGCCGGCGCCGACGACCGTGACGGCCCGGCGGGGCCGGTCACGGATGGCGTCGAGGAGCTCCTGGGCGTCGTCGAGGGTCTGCACCCCGAAGATGTCCGGGCCGTCGATCCCCGGCAGGTCGGGGCGCATCGGGCGGGAGCCCGTGGCCAGGTGCAGGAGATCGAAGTTCAGGTGGAGCGTCCGCTCCTGGTCGAGCGCGCGCACCTCGATCCGCCGGGCGTCGAGGTCGATGGCCCGGGCCTCGTGCCGGGTCCGCACGTCGATGCGGAACCCGTCGCGGAACTCCTGCGGGGTGCGGACGACGAGCTCGTCGAGGCCGTCGACCGAGCCGCTGACCACGTAGGGGATGCCGCACGCCGAGTACGAGGTGTGCACCCCCTTCTCCAGCACCACGATCTCCAGGTCGGGCCGACCACGGCGGGCGTTGGTGGCGGCCGACATGCCGGCCGCATCACCTCCGATGACCACGAGCCGGTCTGCCATGGCGCGCAGACTACCGACGGTCGCGCCTGGCCAGGGGCTATTCCCCGCTGTTCCACCAGAAATGCGAAACTGCGTCCATGGCCGTGCGTCAGGACTGTCGCCACTACTCGACGCGCACCGTCGCGTCCGGGGAGCAGGTGCAGCGGTGCCGCGTGGACGCCAACGACAAGGCTCCGTTCGCCTGCCCGGAGTTCTGCCTGTTCTTCGAGCCGCGCTCGATCACGGATGCCGGGTGGCAGCGCTTCGAAGGAGACGACGGCTGATGAGGATCACCGCGAAGGTCGACTACGCCGTGCGCGCCGCGATCGAGCTGGCCCGGTCCTACCCCACCGACGGGTCGCGGCCGGTGCCGCTCACCCGCCAGGCCATCGCCGAGGCGCAGGACATCCCCTCGAAGTTCCTCGAGCACATCCTCGCCGACCTGAAGCGCAGCCAGATCGTGGGCAGCGTCCGCGGTGCCGACGGCGGCTACTGGCTCCACCGACCGCCGGCCGAGATCACGATGGCCGACATCATCCGTGCCGCCGAGGGCCCCCTGGCCGACGTGCGGGGCGAGCGGCCCGACGCCCTCGACTACCCCGACGACCTCGCCGTGCTGCAGCGGGCCTGGATCGCCGTGCGGGCCAACCTGCGGGCCGTCCTCGAGCAGGTGACGCTGGCGGACCTGCGCGACGGGAAGCTGGTGCCCGAGGTGGACCGGCTGGCCGACCCCGACGACGCCTGGGTCATCCGCTGAGCTGAGGCTGCTGCGCTCAGCGCGGCACGAGGCGCAGGTCGACGAGGTCGATGGGGTCGCTGGCCACGTCGACGATCCCGAGCACCGCGGTCCACGTGGGGCCACCCAGCCAAGGGTCGATGCCCTCGGCCGGCCGGTAGGCCGCGGGGACGACGGCCACCACGAGGTAGCGGCCGGGCGCCAGCCCGTCGAGCCGCCACCTGCCGTCGGCCCCGGTGCGGGTGGTGCCCGCCGGGCGGCCCGAGGACGTCGGACGCGACCACCGCGACGTCGGCGACGGGTACGGAGCCGGCGCCGGACGGAGCGGCGCCCGAGGTCGCCCGACCCGACAGCTGCGCTGGTCCCTGCACCGGCCCGCCCGGATTCGGGCTGGTGGTGGAGGTCGAGGTCGAGGTCGTGGTCGACGCCGTCGTGGACGTCGACGTGGAGGCGGGTGGCGAGCTCGTGGTGGTGGTGGGCGCCGCGGTGGTGGCGACCGACGGCCGGCTCGAGACGGTCATCGCCGGCGGTCGAGCGGGCGGTGCGTGGGGGCCGGCGATCGAGGTGGACGTGGTCGGCGTGGTGGTGGAGGTCGAGGTCGAGGTCGAGGTCGAGGGCGCGGTGGTGGCGGGCGTGCCCGGACCCGCCGGCGCCACGGCGGTGGGCGAGGTGCCGGCGGTGGCGGCCGGGCGGGCGCCCGGCCCGGCGGCGGGAGCGGTGGCCGAGGGGCGCGAGGAGGCGCGCGAGGCCGCGGCGTCGGAGGTGGAGCGGAGGGCGCCCACCCAGGCCGCGGCCCCCGCGGCGACCACCAGTCCGGCCGCCACCGCCGCGGCCACGACGCCGGCGCCGCCCGTCGATCCGGGCCCGGCCCCCCGAGCGGTCCGGCCGGCCACGCCGGCCACCCCCGCCGCGCCAGCGGACCCGCCGCCCACGCCCTTGGCCCAGAGGCCGGCGGTGAGCAGGCCGAACGGCGCGAACGACGCGAGCGTGGCGCCGAGCACGTCGACCCCGCGGAGGACGTCGCGGCACGAGGCGCAGCCGTCGAGGTGGGCCCGGACGTCGTCGTAGCCCTGGAGCGGCTCGCGCGCCGCGAGGTACTTGCCCAGGCGCGGGGCGATGGCGACGCAGGCCTCGTCGGACGAGCTCCGCCGGTAGGCCGCCAGGTAGGCGGTGATGAGCCCGTTGCGGGCCCGGTACGCCAGCGCCGACGCGGTCCCGGCCGACACGCCCAGCATCGGCGCCACCTCGGCCGGCCGCCGGCCCTCGACCTCGGTGAGCCAGAGGACCGAGCGCCACCGGTCCGACAGGCCCCGGAAGGCCTCGCCGAGCAGGGCGTGGGCGTTGAGGTCGCGGACCTCGGCGTGCAGCGCGTCGAGGGCGGGCTCGCCGCTGCGCTCGTCGTCGGAGGCCCAGCGGTCGGTGACCTCGGCCTGGCGCCGCAGCCGGCGCTCCGCCCGCCAGACCTCGCGCCGGACGGTGGTGGCGAGGTAGGCCCGCAGCGTGTCGGTAGGCCCCTTGCCGTTGCGCAGCGCGGTGAGCACCCGGATGAAGGCCACCTCGGCGACGTCCTCGGCGAGCGCGCCGTCGTTGCGGGACAGCGCCCGGTACGCGACGGTCACGGCGAAGGGCCGGTAGCGGGCGTAGAGGATGCCGAACGCGCCGGTGGACCCGTCGCGCACCGCTTGCAGCAGCGCGGCCTCGCTCGCGGGATCGCTGAGGTCGTCGCTCAGGATGTCGGGGTCCGTCGTCGTCATGGGGTGGCTCGGGGTGGGGCTGGGGCGGCGGGACTTTCACCCGCTCGTCCTCAAGGCCGTCCGAGCGCCGTTCATGACGCCGTTCCGGAAAAAAGGCTCAGCGGCGCCCTTCGGCACGCCGGCGGGCCAACACGACGTGGGCCTTCGCCGCGCCCCAGACGAGCCCGGGCTCGTGCAGGGCCGGGTCGAGGTCCGCGAACGCGGCGGGGGCCAGGTCGTAGCGGTCCTCGGGGAACGCCCGCTCGGCGAACTCGTCGCGCACCACGTCGGGGACGCCCGCCTCGGCGAGCACCCCGGTCGGGAAGCGGACCGCACCGCGGAGCACCGCGAGGGGGCCGGTGGGCTGGGCGTCGACGTCGAGCGCGAGCAGGGCGCGCACCTGGGGGCCCACCTCGGCCCCGGCCCGGCGGCCCGCGTCCTCCGCCGCGCCGAGGAGCGTGCGGCCCAGGCCCGGCTGCCAGGCGTCCGCCCGATCGACCACGCACCGCACCACCCACGGGCCCAGCGCCCGTTCGATGCCGTTCGCCAGCACCGCGGCGTGGGAGGCCAGCAGCTCCTCGTCGGAGGGGGGATTGTCGGGGGGCGCCACGGCGAGCGAACCTAGCGGCGTGATCATCCGGGCGTTCTCGGTGTTCGAGGGCATCGTCTACCACTGCGCGCTCGTCGACGGAGCCAACCCGTGCCGCCCGACCCTGGAGGTCGACGCCGTCATCCGCGAGGGCGACGCCGACGCCGGTCCGCTGCTCCTGCCGCTGTCCGACTACGCGACCTTGGCCGGCGGGGCCGAGGTCGTGCGCCCGTGCATCGACCGGTTCCGCGAGGGTGGACGCATCGTGGACCACCTGGGGGTCGCCCACCTCGCGTTCCCGTTCTGGACGCCGGTGAGCCTCGATGGCCCCTGACCGCCGCCGGTACGGACATCCGTCCAACCGGTAGCGTGTTCGCCGTGCTGCGACGGATCCTCCCCCTCCTCGCGTGCGCAGCGGTGGTCGTCGGGCTGGTTGCACCGGCGGGCGCCGAGGAACCGCACCCGCCCGTGCAGACCCACATCGTCGGCGGCAGCATCGCCCCGGCCGGGTCCTACGGCTGGACCGCCGCCCTCATCCGCCGCGGCGCCGGCCGCACCAACGGGTTCCGCTGCGGCGCCGTCGTCCTGTCCCGCTCGTGGGTGCTCACCGCGGGCCACTGCGTCATCGACTACCAGGACCAGTACCCGGACTCGGTGTACGGCGAGTACGTCGCGCCCGGCTTCCTCGACGTCCTGGCCGGCACGCAGAGCCTGACCACCGGCGGCCAGCTCGTGCACGTGGCCGCCGTGTACCCGCACCCGTCGTACGACTTCGCGAGCAGCGACTACGACGTCGCCCTGCTCCGCCTGGCCCGGCCCATCAGCGCCCCGGAGATCGCGGTCATCGGCACCACGGCCTCGGAGCTCCCGCTCGACGACGCCGGCGCCACGGCCTACGTCTCGGGCTGGGGCACCACCTCCTCGGGCGGGTCGATCTCGACCGCCCTGCGCTACGTCGCCGTGCCGATCCAGTCCCACGCCACCTGCGGGAGCGCCTACTACCCGGGCTTCGTCGCCGACGGCGAGCTGCTCGAGTACCACAGCTCGAACATGATCTGCGCCGGGCCGCTCGGCGGTGGGAAGGACTCCTGCCAGGGCGACTCCGGCGGCCCGCTCGCCGTCCAGGCGCCGGATGCGTCGTGGCGGCTGGTGGGCACGGTGTCGTTCGGCCTCGGATGCGCCCGGCCCGGCTACCCCGGCGTCTACCAGCGCCTCACCGCCACCTCGTCGTGGATCGGCAACGCCCGCCGGTTCGGGCCGTTCAACCCCGACGGCAGCGCCTACGTGACCCAGCAGTACCGCGACTTCGTGGGCCGGGCGCCCACGGCCTCCGAGCGCGCCACGTGGGTGAGCCGGCTGCGCAGCACCCCGGCGGCCACGCTCATCACCGAGCTCCAGGCGTCTGCCGCGTGGGACGGCAACGCCGGCATGAACGCCCGGCTCTACCGCGCCGCCTTCCTCCGCAACCCGGACTCCGCCGGCCTCGACTTCTGGGTGCGCAAGCGGTGGAGCGGCAAGAGCCCGGTCTGGATCGCCAACTTCTTCACGGCCTCGTCGGAGTTCCGGGGCCGCTACGGCTCGCTGTCGAACGACGAGTTCGTCAGCCGGATCTACGAGAACGTGTTCGAGCGCGGTCCCGACCCCACCGGCCGGGCCTACTGGGTCGCCAAGCTGGACAAGGGCACCGGTCGGGGCCAGGTGCTCTACGAGCTGTCGAACTCGTCCGAGTACCGCCGCAAGACCGATGCCCTGGTGCGCATCATCACCACGAGGTTCGGGCTGCTGCGGGCCGTCCCGAACGCCGCGGAGATCACGGCGAGCCAGGCGCTGAGCCAGCGCAGCCTGGTCGACAGCCTCCGCACCTCGTACCGCTACGCCGCCCGCTTCAACGGGTGAGCGAGGACGGCGGCGCCCCGTCGCCCGGCCGGCGCGCCCTGGTGACCGGCGCGGTGGCGGCGCTCGCCGGGGCCGGCGCGGGCGCGGCTGCCGCCACCCTCATCGGGCGCGACGACCCCGAGCCGACGCCGAGCCTCGCCGCGGGCAGCGTGGCGGGCGGCGACGGCGGGCCCTGGCACGTCGTGGCGCCCGGCGGGTCGATCCAGGCGACGATCGACGCCGGCGCCCGGGCGATCCAGCTCGGCGACGGCGAGTACCCCGTCACCGCACCGATCGTGCCTCGGCCCGGCGTCACCATCCGGGGCATCGGCGAGGCCACGGTGCTGCGGGCCGATGCCGACCTCGCGGCCGTGATCGCCATCGGCGACGGCGGACCGGTCGGCGGCGTCACGATCGCGGACCTGGTCGTCGACGCCCAGCGGCGGGCCGCCGTCGGCATCGACCTCGACGTGGTCGGCACCGCCGGGAACTTCCAGCAGGAGCCCGACTCGGTGTGCCGGCTCGACAACCTGTGGGTGCTCGACCCCGCCCAGGACGGCATCGTCTACCGCGGCACCGACACCCAGGCCTGCATCACGAGCCGGGTGCGCGTCCGCCGGGCCCAGCGGTACGGCTACCGGGTCGAGGCGCCCGACAACGTCTGGATCGCGTGCGAGGCCACCACCCAGGGCGCAGACGGCGCCGGGTTCTACGTGGGCGAGGCCGTCGAGGGCTCCGACGGCATCGGCGCGGGCAACTGCCACTTCCACGCCTGCAAGGCCTGGTACTGCCGAGGGGTGGGCTGGCTGGTCGCAACCGGCCGCAACACGTTCACCGGGTGCGAGGCCCAGGACACGGGGGGCCACGGCTGGCACATCACCGGCCCCCGCAGCACGTTCAGCGGCTGCGTGGCCGACACCGCGGCCATGGCCGACGTGGGCGGCGCCCCGGACTCGGCCGACGGCTTCTACGTGGAGCCGGCGAGCGAGCTCTCCCTCGTCGGGTGCATGGCGTTCGACCGCTCCCCCGGCCCCCTCGTCGAGCAGCAGCGCTACGGGTTCAACGTGCCTCAGGCGCTCGTCGACGACGGCCTGCTGGTGGCGCCGATCGGCTGGGGCAACACCGGCGGCCTCATCAACGCCCGCCGGTAGCCGATGGATCGCATCGCACTCAGTAGCGTCTGGAGCCGAGTCGGGAGGGACTCGAGGACAGGCCGCACCCCGGAAAGGCCCCAGTGAGCGAGTTCGACCTCAGCGTCGTCATCTCCACGTACGCACGGCCCGTGCAGGTGCGCGAGGCGATCGCGGCGATCGTGGCCCAGGACCACCCGGGGCCGATCGAGACGATCGTCGTGTGGGACAAGAACGAGCCCGAGTGGGACCTCGCCGTCGACGATCCGCACCGGCCCGTCCGCATCTTGTTCAACGACCGGGGCAACGGGCTGCCGGGCAGCCGCAACTGCGGCGCAGCGGCGGCATCGGCGCCCTACGTCGGGTTCTGCGACGACGACGACGTCTGGCTGCCGTCGAAGGCCCGCCACCAGCTCGCCCTCCTCGACGCCACCGGCGCCGACACCTCGATCACCAACCTGGCGGTCCAGATCGACGACCAGCTCGTGCCGAAGGGCGAGCCCGACACGGTCCTCCGCTTCACCGACCTGCTCCGCGCCCGCCGGCCCGAAGCGTGCATGTGCACGGCGGTGGTGCGCAAGGACGCGTTCTGGGACGTGATCGGCCCGATGGACGAGCACATCCCCGGGGGCTACGCCGAGGACTACGACTGGATGCTCCGCGCCGCCCGGCACCAGCCGATCGCCGTCCACCCCGAACCGCTGCTGCGGGTCGGCTGGGACGTGCAATCGCACTTCCGCGACCAGTGGCCGTCGTGGGAGGCGGCGCTGTCGCAGGTGCTGGACCGGAACCCGGAGTTCGCCGGCGAGCCGGCGGGCCGGGCCCGGGTCGAGGGGCAGATCGCCGTCGCCATCGCCGCCCAGGGCCGGCGCAAGGAGGCGCTCGAGCACGTCCGCACCACCATCGGGTGGTCGTGGCGGGAGCCGCGCGCCTACATCGCCCTGCTCATCGCCGCCGGCGTCTCCGCCGATGCCCTCACCGCCGCCCTCAACAAGCGCGGCAAGGGCCTGTGACCTCGTCGCGGCCGGCGTCGTCGCTCGACGCCCTCACCGACCTGTTGGACCTGCGCGCCGTCGGGGCCGACGGGGCCGAACGCACCCGGCTCGGCGTGGTGGGTGGCCGGTTCCTCGTGCCGCTCGACTTCCCGGACGCCACGGCCGAGGCCTGCCTGGCCTACCTCGGCCTGCGCGACCGCAAGACCCAGGTCGCCCGGGGCGCCGTCGGCCTCGCCCTCCGCTTCGGCCTGGGCCGGGCCGTGGTCGGCGACGTGCTCACGGCCGCCACCGGAGCGGGCTCGCTGGTCGCGCTGCTCGAGGACCTGCTCGCCGAGCCGGACGAGGAGCCGGGACTGGCCGTCGCCATCGGCCTCAACCGCATCGACGAGGTGTGGAAGCCCACCCTCCAGGTGTTCCGCCCCGACGGCACCCCCGCCGCGTTCGTGAAGATCGGGTTGGGCCCGGTGGGCGACCGGCTCGTCGGCACCGAGGCCGACACCCTCGCCGCCTGGGCCGCCCACCCCGATCCCCGGCTCGTCGTCCCGGACCTGATCGCCGACACCACGTGGAACGGCCTGCGCATCGCCGTCGTCGCACCGCTGCCCGAGGACGCCCGCCGCCTCCCGCCCGGGTCGCCGTCGGCGTGGGCCGTGCGCGACCTCGACCCGCCCGAGGCGCGCGCCACGCTCAGCGGCGCGCCGTGGTGGACCGATCGGCGAGCCGCCTGCGCCGACCATCCCTCCGTCGACCGGATCCTCTCCCGCCTCGAGGAGCGCCACGGCGGGTCCGAGCGCGCGTGGGCCCGCTGGCACGGCGACTGGGTCCCGTGGAACCTCGCACGGTGCCACCGCGGCCTCGTGGCCTGGGACTGGGAGTACTCCGAACCGGGCGCCCCGGTCGGCCTCGACGAGGTCCACGGCGCCTACCAGCAGGCACGGGTGGTGGAAGGGCGCTCGATCGCGGACAGCCTGGCCGTCGCCCGCTCGGCCGCGCACCGCCTCGACGAGCCCGCCACCGCGGGACTGGACGCCGCGACCAGGTACGACGGAGCACCCCAGTGGTGGCTCGCCGATGCTCACGTCGCCATGTTGATCACCCGCAGCGCCGAGCTCGAGCGCCTCCTCGGCGAGCCGCCCGCCGACCAGGCCGAGCTGTTCGCCGCGGCGCTCGACGCCGTGGCCATCCCATGAGCGAGACCACCGCGCCGGCGGAGGGCACGAAGGCGACCGACAGCGTCGGCGCCGTCGCCCGCGGCGGCGCCCTGAACATGGCCGGGTCCATCGTCTACGGCGCGGCCAACTTCATCCTCCTGGTCGTCCTCAACCGGGTGCTGGGCACGGCCGAGGCCGGCATCGTCCTGGTGGCCATCGCCATCTTCAACATCATCGAGACCATCGCCGAGCTGGGGTGCGGCACCGGGCTGGTGCGCATGTTGAGCCGCGACCGGGCGATGGACCGCCACGAGTTGCTGCGGGCCACCGTCATCGTGGCGATCGTCCCGGTGGTGGTCGCCTCGCTCATCGGCGCGGCCGCCCTGTGGGTCCTGGCCGAGCCGTTCGCCCGGCTCCTGGCCGACGACGGCGACACCCAGCTGGTGGCCGACGTGCTGCGGGCGATGTCGCTGTTCCTCCCGTTCGCCACGCTGCACTCGGTCATCGTCTCGGGCACCCGCGGGTTCAACACGATGATCCCCCAGACCCTCATCGAGCGGGTCGGGCGGGCCACCGCGCTGCCGATGGTCGTCGCCATCGCGGTCGGCCTGGGCATGGGCCCGGTCGGCGTCGGCGCCTGCTGGGCCGCCACGACCGTGGTGGCGCTGGTGTTCTCGTCGCGGGCCATGGCCAAGCGGGTGAAGCGGGCCACGGCCAACAAGGGCCTCACGCCGGTGGCCCCGTCCCGGGCCATCGCCAGGGACTTCTGGGCGTTCACCGCACCCCGGGCCGTCGGGCAGTCGGCGGAGGTCGCGGTCAACTGGATCGACACCGTGCTCGTGGGCTTCCTGGCCTCGACGACCGCAGCCGGGATCTACGCGTCGGGCACCCGCTACATCCTCCCCGGCGTCTACGCCGCCAACGCCCTGATGCAGGTCACCGGCCCCCGGATCAGCGGCCTGCTGTCCAAGGGCAACAAGCACGAGGCCTCGCAGCTCATCAAGGTGGTGGCCGGTTGGCAGTCCGCGGTCATGTGGCCGCTGTACCTCATCACCGCCCTCTTCCCGTCACCGCTGCTGCGGGTCTTCGGGCCCGAGGTCGTCGAGGCCAAGGGGGCGCTGGTCGCCATCTCGGTGGCGATGCTCGTGACCGCGCCGGCCGGACCGGTCGCCTCCGTGATCCTGATGGCGGGCCGCAGCCGCCAGGCGATGTTCAACACACTGGTGCTCGTCGTGATCAACGTCGGCGGCAACCTGCTGTTCGTCCCGAGCCACGGCATCACCGCCGCCGGCGTCACCTGGGGGGCCACGATCCTCGTCGCCGCGCTGCTGCCGGGGTGGCAGGCGGCTCGCTCGCTCGGCGTCGCGACCCTCGGCCGACCGGCGTTCGTGGCGGTCGCGGTGGCGGCCGCGACCATCGGTCTCATCGGCCTCGGAAGCCGCCTCTGGCTGGGCGACGACACGCCCGGTCTGCTGCTCACCAGTAGTCTCGGGGTGCTCGCGTACCTGGTCGCCCTCTCGCTCGTGCGCGCCGAACTCCACCTGGATGCCTTGTGGAACGGCATCCGCCGCCGATCCTGAAAGGCACCCTGCTGCGCCGGCACCCGAACGACGGCACGAGGACCGAATGAGCGAACTGGAATCCGGATTCAAGATCGGCGACGTGGTGGCCATGGTCGTGCGGCGCTGGCCGGTCGTCGTGGGCTCCGTCGTCCTCGGGCTGATCGCCGGCTACCTCGTCTACGCGTCCGCGCCCACCACCTACAGCGCCACGTCGCGCGTGCAGGTGCTGCCGTTCGACGATGCCTTCGGCGACAGCAAGGGCGCCGAGGTCGACATGTCCACCGAGCGCGACCTGGTGAAGTCCGATGCCGTGGCCGAGGCGATCCGCACCAAGGTCGGCCTCAGCGGCGAGAACCGGGCGATCCTCTCGCACATCACCGTGGTCACCGATCCGGAGGGCAACTCCGACGTCATGGCCATCACGTTCGACGGCGCCACGGCGAAGGAGACCGAGGCCGGCGCCAACGCCGCCGCCGAGGGCTACCTGAACGCCCGCAAGGCCAGCGCCAAGGCCACGGCCGACAAGGCGCTGACCAGCCTCAACGAGGAGATCAACGCGGCCAAGACCGCGGTCACCGAGGCCACCGCCGCGGTCAACGCCACGCAATCCGGCACCCCTGAGCGCGCCCAGGCGCAGGCCTCGCTCCAGGCGGCCAACAGCCAGCTGGCCCAGCTCCAGGCCCAGGCCACCAAGATCCGCCAGTTCGACCCCGACGCCGTGGGCTCCATCACCCGCAAGGCCAGCGTGCCGGACCCGGTGACCTCGAAGATGGCGCTCGGCAAGGCCGTGGGCGTCTTCGGCCTGTTCGTCCTGGGCGGCCTCGCCCTGGCCTGGTTCCTCGACCGCCGCGACGGCCTCGGCGGCGGCCGCCGCCGCGTCGAGGCGCTGCTGCCCAACGCCAACGTCCGCGTCATGCCCGGAGCCGAGGGCGGCCACGCCACCCCCGCCGAGATCGACACCGCCATCGACCGGCTCGCCGTCGAGCTCGTGGCCGGCGGCACGCCCGGCAACGCCTCGTCCGTGCTCATCATCGGTGCCGGGATGGAGCCGCCCGTGGCGCTGGCCGAGGAGCTGGCGTCGAGCCTCGCCTTCGCTGGCATCCCCACCCTGTTCGTCCTGGCCGGGAGCACCGAGCGGCAGCTGCGCAGCGCGCACACCGTTCCGTCGTTCGCCGACCTGGTCACCTCTGGCGCGAGCGTGGCCGGTCCCGCGGGCCTGCCCGCCCAGGCCGGTGAGCCGGCGCTGTCGTCGGGTCCGCTCGTGACGTGGCTGCGCCCCAAGGGCTCGCCCGAGGCGGCAGGCCTGCTGCGGCGCGCCGTCGTCGACTCGCTCGTCACGCGGGCCGGGCGCGAGCGCTTCGAGGCCGTCGTCTTCGTGGCCCCCTCGCCCAGCCGCACCGCCGCGGGCAGCGCCCTCGGCCAGTGGGTCGGGCGCACCGCGCTGGTCGTCGGCCGAGACGAGCGGGCCCAGGCCGAGGCCGCCGCCACCTCGCTCGCCGAGGCGGACGTGCGCGTCACCGAGGTCGTCTGGACGTGACCATCACGGGGGAGGCGGTCGCCGCCGCCCCGTACGTCCGGCCGCGAGCGTCGCGGAACCTCCGGCCGACGAAGGCCACGTGGCCCCTGTGGGCGATGACCGCAGGCATGCCGCTCGCCTACCTGATCGGCGTCCAGGGGTTCGTGTGGTGCCTCCCGGCGCTGGTGCTCGGCTCGCGGATCCTGAGCGACCGCAACGTCCGGTTCCCGAGGTCGAGCATCCCGCTCATCGTGTTCCTCGGCTGGATCCTCCTGTCGATGGCCATGATCGGCTCGGGCAGCGGCTACCTCCTGTTCCTGTACCGCTGGCTCCTGTTCGCCGGCGCGCTCACGTCGCTCGTGTGGCTGGTGAACGTGTCGGAGGAGCGGGTGCGGTCGATGCAGATCTACGACTGGCTGGCCGCGCTGTGGATCTGCCTCATCGCGTTCGGCTACCTGGGGGTGCTCTTCCCCGAGTTCGTGCAGAAGTCGCCGTTCCAGATCGTGCTCGGACCGGTCGGCAACATCGGGTTCGTCGACGAGCTCGCCCGCTGGCGCTTCGCCGAGACCCAGGGCTTCCTCGGCTACCCGCTCCCCCGCCCGGCGGCACCGTTCAACGCCACCAACGGCTGGGGCGCCGCGGTCGGCATCCTCACGCCGTTCTTCCTGCGGTCCTGGATCGTCCAGCCCGACCGCCGGCGCCGGCGCATCGGCTACGCCATCGGTCTGGCCGGCGTCTACCCGATCCTCGTCTCGGTGAACCGGGGCCTCTGGATCAGCCTCGCGGTCGGCATGGTCTACTTCGCCGCCCGCAAGGCCCTGCGCGGCAAGTTCGGGGCGTTCGCCGTGCTGTGCGGGGCGATGGTCGCGGTGGTCGTCCTCCTCCTGGCCACGCCGGCCGGCCAGCTCGTGGGCGACAAGCTCGACAAGTCCGAGAAGTCCAACGACTCCCGCTCCACCCTCTACAGCGAGGCGTTCGAGGGCGCGGTCGACTCCCCGCTCATCGGCAACGGCGCCCCGGCGCGACCCGTCGACGCCCGCAAGGACATGCCGCCGGTCGGCACCCACGGGATGCTCTGGTACCTGATGTTCGTCCACGGGTTCGTGGGCATGGCCCTCTTCCTCGGCTGGCTCGGCGGCGAGGTGTTGCGTTCAGGACGCGTCCGAACGGCCGATGGGTGGTGGACGCACCTGGCCCTCGTCATCGGCCTGGTCCAGGTGCCGTTCTACGGCCTGCTCCCGCAGGTCGTCCTGTTCGGCATCGCCGCCGGACTGTCGCACCGAGAGGACCCCTCATGACCACGTCGACACCCGCCGCACCCACCGGCGGCCGCGCCGCGGGCGGCCGGACCATCGACACCACCGGCGCCTCGCCGCTCACCAAGCTGCGCCGGAGCAAGGCCGGCACCGCGGTGACCGACGCCGGCAAGCAGGTGCTGCGCCAGTACGGCATCGCCACCGCCTCGCACCGCAAGCCGCCGGAACTGATCATCGTCGGCGCCAAGCGGGGCGGCACCACGTCCCTGTGGAAGTACCTGGCCGACCACCCCGGCGTGCTGCCCACGTTCCCGAAGGCCGAGAACATCAAGGGCACCTACTTCTTCGACGAGGAGTGGAGCCAGGGCGAGCGCTGGTACCGGTCGCACTTCCCGACCGACCGCGCCCGGGCGAAGGCGGCGAAGGAGCTGGGCTACGACCCGATCGCGTTCGAGGCCAGCCCCTACTACCTCTTCCACCCCCATGCGCCGGACCGGGCCCGCCAGGTGGCCCCCGATGCGCTCATCGTCGCCCTGCTGCGCGACCCGGTCGAGCGGGCGTTCTCCCACTACAAGGAGCGCCGCAACCACACCGAGCCCCTGTCGTTCGCCGAGGCGCTGGCCGCCGAGGAGGAGCGCACCGCGGGCGAGGAGGCGCGGATGCTGGCCGACCCCGCCGTCGTGTCACCGGCCCACCGCCACCAGACGTACCTGGCCCAGAGCCGGTACGCCCCCATGCTCGAGCGGTGGTTCGCCGCCTTCCCGCGCGACCAGGTCCTGGTCACCGCCGCCGAGGACTTCTACGCCGACCCGCAGGCCTTCTGCGACGAGATCACCGACCGCGTCGGGCTCCCCCGCCGCGACCTCGGCACGCCGGAACCTTTCAACAGCGAGCCAAGTGCCGATATGGATCCCCAGGTCCGGGCGCAGCTCCGGGCCGACCTGGACGAAGACATCGCTGCGGTCGAGGCCCTCCTCGGACGCGCGATGCCGTGGGGTGGCTGAGCCCCGCAAGGGAGGAAGCCACCGATGAAGCGCAAGCCCACCAAGGGGATCACCATCGGCGCGGTCGTCGTGGCCGCCCTGATCGCCATCCCGGTGTTCAACCTGGTCACCGGCGACTCGGCCACGGCGGCCGACGCCCGGCCCGGTGACGGCACGACCTCGGCCACGGCCGGCGCGTCCTGCTGGGGCATCAAGCAGCAGTACCCGGCGAGCGCCAGCGGCACCTACTGGCTGAACACCGCCATCCTCCAGCGGCCGCAGCAGTTCGCCTGCGACATGACCACCGACGGCGGCGGCTGGGTCCTCGTGGGCCGGGGCCGCAACGGCTGGTCGTTCAACCCGCTCGGCCAGGGCAGCGCGGCCACCGTCCGCACCACCACCGACGGGAGCGGCGCCTTCGCTCCCGCGGCGCTCGACACCACCACGATCACCGCCCTGCTGAACGGCACCGCCGTGAACGCCCTCGGCGACGGCATCCGCCTCGAGCGGGCCACCAACAGCGCGGGCACCAAGAGCCAGGACTACCGGATCTACCCGAAGTACGAGGCGTGGACCTGGAGCTTCGCCGCCGGCCAGCTGCTCAACAAGGTGGTCGTCGACGGCACCACCTACACCGGGTCGAACACGGCGAACACGTCGGCGTCGGCCTACGGCCAGACCGCCAACGGCCTCTCCGGCGCCACCGGGGTGCGCCAGCTGAACACCACCGCGGTCAGCAGCCACAACAAGGTGCAGGGCTTCGCGTTCGGCAGCGGCGTGAGCGGCGGGTCGAACAGCGCGTCCAACTTCCTCTGGACCTACGCCTCCGAGGGCAGCCCGCTGCCGTTCACGCGGGTCTGGATCCGCCCGCGGGTCGCGAACGACGCCGCCGGCTTCACGCCGCTCCCGAGCGCCGGCTTGCCTGCGACCCCGCTCCGCGCCGTCCTGAAGAGCAAGTCCGAGACCGCGCCGTGGGGCGTCGTCGGGATGGACCACACCGACGAGCCGACCATCGAGCCCTACAAGACCAACGTGCTGGCGGTGAAGGTGGCCGGCGACCGCACGTTCGTCGGCGGCCGCTTCACCGGCGTCCAGAACGGGCCGTCGGCGAGCCCCGTCGCCCAGCCGTCGCTCGCCGCCTTCGACCTCGACGGCAACTGGATCAGCACGTTCCGCCCGAAGGTCGACGGCCGGGTCTGGAACATGGTGGTCGCCGAGGACGGCAAGCTGATCATCGCCGGCGACTTCACCAGCGTGAACGGCCAGCCCAACACGTCGGGCCTCGCCGCCCTCGACCCCGCCACCGGCGACGTCATCACCAGCTGGAAGGCCAACATCACCCGGTCCACCGGGGCCCGCCCCCTCGTGCGCGGCCTGGCCATCGACGGGAACACCATCTACGCCGCCGGCTCGTTCAACCGGGTCACCGCCGGCACCTGGTCCACCATCTCGGTCACCAACGCGATCAGCGTGAACGCCACGAACGGCAACCCCGGCACCTGGCGCCCCCGCCCGTCGGGCCAGACCGTCGCCCTGCGGGTCACCAAGGACCGCACGCGGGTCCTCCTGGCCGGCTACTTCGCCAACATCAACGGCGACACCAACCAGGGCTACTTCGGCATCACCGACGCGGCCACGGGCGCCCCATCGGCCGGCATCGGCACCTGGCAGCCCTCCGGTGGCTCGAACGCCAAGTACCAGCAGGCCGTGCTCGACCTGGGCGACGGCCGGATCGCCGTCGGCGGCTCCGAGCACGACAACCAGCTCTGGGACGCCGACCGCACGACGCTGCTCGAGTCCACCATCACCAAGCAGGGCGGTGACACCCAGGCCCTCGAGCAGTTCGACGGCAAGGTGTACCTCGGCTGCCACTGCGGCGACTGGCTGTACCAGGGCACGAACAACTGGTCGTCGCCCAGCGGCTTCCGGTCGATCAGCGCGATCAACCTGGTCGGCGCGCTCGACGCCAAGACCTTCCAGTACGAGACCGACTGGTACCCCTCGAGCCTGAAGGGCGCCAGCGGCGAGGGCATCTGGTCCATCGACAAGGACAGCCGCGGCTGCCTGTGGGTCGGCGGCGACCTCAACCGCGGCGCCTACAGCGGCGATGCGGCCGCCGACTGGCTCGGAGGCTTCGCCCGGTTCTGCGCGGCGGACACCACCCCGCCCACGACGCCGACGAACCTCAAGTCCGCGCCGTCGGGCTCGGGCGTCGCCCTCTCGTGGGGCGCGTCCACCGACGCCAGCGGCACCGTCTCCTACGACGTGTTCCGAAACGACCGCGTCATCGCCACGGTCTGGGGCACCTCGTACACCGATCCCGAGGTCACCGGCACGCAGCGCTACACGGTGCGAGCGGTCGACGCACGAGGCAACGGCTCGGCGGCTCCCGCCCCGATCAACGTCAACGGCCCGTCGCCGAAGATCGCCACGGCGATCGCGTTCGGGAGCGACTGGCGCTACGACGCGTCGGGCGCCGACCAGGGCACGGCCTGGCGCGCCGCCGCCTTCGACGCCGCGTCGTGGCCGGTCGGCAAGGGCCGGCTCGGCTGGGGCACCACCGACCTCGCCACCACGTTCGCCACCAAGCCGCAGACGGCCTACTTCCGCTCGTCGTTCACCGTGGCCGACCCGGCCACGGTCCGCCTCCTCGACCTGAAGCTCAAGGTGGCGACCGGCGCGGTCGTCTACGTCAACGGCGTCGAGGCCGGCCGCATCAACATGCTCCCCGGCCCCGTCACCTCCACCACGCCGGCCGCCGGCTACATCTCCGGTGCGGCCGAGACCGCGGTCAACACCATCTCGGTGCCCGCCTCGCTGCTCACCGCCGGCCCGAACACCGTCGCGGTCGAGCTCCACGCCATGACCCCGAACGCGGGCCGCGGCTTCTTCGACCTCGAGGCCACCACGTACGGCGCCGGCGGCGACACCATCGCCCCCACCGCGCCCGAGGTGACGGCGTCCGCCGGCTCGGGCCGCATCACGCTGGCGTGGACGGGCGGCGCGGACGAGACCGCGCTCGGCGGGTACGTCATCGCCCGCGACGGCACCACCATCGCCGTCACGGGCCCTGCGGCCACCGGCTTCACCGATGTCGTCGACACCGGTCAGCCCCACTCGTACGTGGTCACCGCGTTCGACACGAACGGCAACGCCACGGCGTCGGGCCCCGTGGCGACGACCGCCAAGGCCGACCCGGCGATCCTCCCGCTCGGCGCCACCTGGCGGTGGAGCTTCCCCGATGCCGGGGCCCCCGCCGATTGGGCGCAGCCCGGCTTCGACGACTCGACGTGGGCCTCCGGGCCCGCCGAGCTCGGCTTCGGCGACAACGACGAGAAGACGGTCATCTCGACGGCGCCGGCGCCCCGGCCGCTGACCGCCTACTTCCGCACGACGGTCGACATCAAGGACCCGGCCGCGTTCTCCGCGGTGCTCGCCGACCTGATCCGCGACGACGGCGCGGTCGTCTACGTCAACGGCGTCGAGGTCGGCCGGGACAACATGCCCGCCGGCGCCATCACCCCGTCGTCCAAGGCGCCGCTCGCGATCACCGATCGGACGCAGGAGAAGACCCCGGTCACCCTGTCGATCCCCGCCTCGGCCTTCCGTGCCGGTGCGAACACCATCGCCGTGGAGATCCACGGCAACGACCGGTACACCGGCGACCTCAGCTTCGATCTCAAGCTCACCGGCCAGCCCTGATCTCCGGCACTGGGTGACTTCACCACCCAGCGTGAAATCCTGAAGCGACTTGTCACGCTCCGTGAAAGGACCTACCCTGTCACGAAGCGTGAAATCTGCTCTCGTGTCGGCACGCTCGGTGCCGGGGCGGGACGGGGAGGGATCAGAGCCGCCATGGGCATCCGCCAGAGCAAGCGTGTGAGGATCGGGGCCGTCGTCGTGGCCGCCCTGATCGCCATCCCGGTGTTCAACCTGGTCACGGGCGAGTCGGCCACCGCCGCCGACGCCGTGCCGGGCGACGGCACCACCAGCGCCACCGCCGGCGCCTCCTGCTGGGGCATCAAGCAGCAGGTCCCGGCCAGCGCGAGCGGGGTGTACTGGCTCAACACCGCCGCCCTCGAGCGCCCGCAGCAGTTCTACTGCGACATGACCACGGAAGGCGGCGGCTGGGTCCTCGTCGGCCGCGGCCGCCAGGGCTGGACCTTCAACCCGTTCGGCCAGGGCAGCCCGTCGACCGTCCGCACCACCGTCGACGGGACCGGCGCGTTCACGCCCGCCGCCCTCGACACCGCCACGGTCAACGCGCTGCTGAACGGCCAGACCGTCGACACCCTCACCGACGGCATCCGCCTCGAGCGCGCCACCAACACCTCGGGCACCAACCGCCAGAGCTACAAGCTCTTCCCGAAGTACAAGAACTGGACCTGGAGCTTCGCCGCCGGCCAGCTGCTCAACAAGGTCGTGATCGACGGCACCACCTACAACGGGTCGAACACCTACGACACCGCGACCTCGGTCGCGGGCCAGACCACCAACCAGCTGTCCGGCACCCAGGGCGTCCGCCGCATGTTCACCTACGAGTGGACCAACCACGGCAACAAGGCCGGCTTCTCGTTCGGCAGCAGCGTCAACGGCGGCTCCAACAGCAGCACGAACTACCTCTGGACCAACGCCAGCGAGGGCAGCCCGATCCCGTTCACCCGGGTCTGGATCCGCCCCCGCATCGCGAACAGCGCCGCCGGGTTCTCGCCGATCCCGGCCGAGGGCTACGCCGCCTCCTCCAAGCCGGCCACCCTCAAGAACAAGTCCGAGCTCGCCAACTGGGGCGTCGTCGGCATCGACCACACCAACGAGCCGTCCATCGAGCCGTACTACACGAACGTGCTGTCGATGAAGGTCTGGGGCGACCGCACCTTCGTGGGCGGCCGCTTCACCGGGGTCCAGAACGGCCCCAACGCCACCGCCATCAGCCAGCCGTCGCTCGCCGCCTTCAGCATCGACGGCAACTTCATCGACACGTTCCGCCCCAAGGTCAACGGCCGGGTCTGGGACATGGCCATGACCCCCGACAACAAGCTGATCATCGCCGGTGACTTCACCAGCGTGAACGGCCTGCCCAACACGCAGGGCATGGCCGCGCTCGACCCGAACACCGGCGAGGTCATCACCTCCTGGAAGGCCAAGGCGTACCGCGCCGACGGCACCCGCTCGTTCGTCCGGGCGCTCGACGTGCACAACGGCATCGTCTACGCCGCCGGCAACTTCAACCGCCTCGATGGCGGCAGCTGGAACACGATCACTGTGACCAACGCGGTCGCCGTCACCGCCGACACCGGCAACCCGTCGGCCTGGCGGCCCCGACCCAACGGCTCGGTCGTCCGCATCCGCGTCACCGACGACGGCAGCCGCGTCCTCCTCGCCGGCTACTTCACCAACATCAACGGCGACACCAACCAGGGCTACTTCGGCATCACCGACGCCGGCACGGGCAACCCGTCCGCCGGCATCGGCACCTGGCAGCCGTCCGGCGGCTCGAACGCCAAGTACCAGCAGGCCGTCGAGGACCTCGGCGACGGCCGCATCCTCGTGGGCGGCTCGGAGCACGACTTCCAGCTCTGGAACTGGAACCGCAGCACGCTCCTCGACTCCACCGTCACCAAGCAGGGCGGCGACACCCAGGCCATCGAGGAGCTCGACGGCAAGATCTACATGGGCTGCCACTGCGGCAACTGGGTCTACGAGGGCACCAACAACTGGAGCTCCCCGACCGGCTTCCGCTCGGTGCAGCCCATCAACCTGGTCGGCCAGTGGGACCCGGCCACGTTCTCCTACGACACCTCGTGGTACCCGGCCGGCCTGAAGGGCACCCGCGGCGAGGGCGTGTGGGCGATCCAGAAGGACTCCCGCGGCTGCCTGTGGGTCGGCGGCGACCTGGTCCGCGGCGCCTACAGCGGCAACGCCGCCACCGACTGGCTGGGCGGGTTCGCCCGGTTCTGCGCCGAGGACAGCACGCCCCCGTCGACGCCGTTCAACCTGACGGCCACCACCGCCGGGGCCGGCGTGAAGCTCGACTGGAACGCCTCGACCGACGCCAGCGGCACCGTCTCCTACGACGTGTACCGCGACGACCGGGTCATCGCCACGGTCTACGGCCGCACGTTCACCGATCCGGTCGTGACCGGCCAGCACCGCTACACGGTCCGCGCCGCCGACGCCCGGGGCAACCGCTCCGCCTCGCCGGCCCCGATCAACGTCAACGGCCCCTCGCCGGTCATCGCCACGCCCGTCGCCTTCGGCAGCGCCTGGAAGTACGACGCGAGCGGCACCGAGACCACCGGCTGGGCCGCCAACGGCTTCAACGACGCCGCCTGGGCCTCGGGCAACGGCAAGCTCGGCTGGGGCATGACCGGCCTCTCCACCACGATCAGCACCAAGCCGACGACGACCTACTACCGGAAGACCTTCAGCGTCACGAACCCGTCGTCGGTCAAGCAGCTCGACCTCCAGCTCTACGAGCTGCAGGGCGCCGTGGTCTACGTCAACGGCGTCGAAGCCGGCCGGCTCAACATGCCCGCCGGCAAGATCACGGCCACGACCGGTGCGGCCGGCTACCTCTCCGCCGCCGACGAGAAGGCGGTCAAGACCGTCACCGTGCCGGGCTCGCTGCTGGTCTCGGGGACCAACACGGTGGCCGTCGAGGTCCACAGCGTGACCGCGGGCGCCGGCCGCCAGTACTTCGACCTGCAGGCGACCCTCTACGGCGCCGGCGGCGACACCACCGCCCCGTCTGCGCCGTCGCTCACCGCCAGCGCCGGCGCCACCGCCAACGCCCTCACCTGGACCGGGTCCACCGACGACCTCGCGCTCGGCGGCTACATCGTCCGCCGCGACGACCAGGTGATCGCCGTCACCGGCCCGGCCTCGCTCGGCTACACGGACGGCAACGTCACCAACACGCAGAGCCACCGCTACTCGGTGACCGCGTTCGACACGAACGGCAACACCGCCGGGTCCAACACCGTCACCCTGAACCCGGTCGCCGATCCCAACCTCCTCGGGTTCGGTGCCAACTGGAAGTGGTTCTACGCCGAGGGCGGGCCGGCGGCCGACTGGGCGCAGCCGACCTTCGACGACAGCACCTGGGCCACCGGCCAGGCCGAGCTCGGCTACGGCGACAGCGACGAGAAGACGATCATCTCCTCGGCGCCGACGCCCCGCCCGCTCACGGCCTACTTCCGGACCACGGTGAACGTCGCCGACCCTGCGGCCTTCCAGACCGTGCTCGCCAGCCTGATCCGCGACGACGGCGCGGTCGTCTACGTCAACGGCGTCGAGGTCGGCCGGGACAACCTGCCCGCCGGGGCGATCGGCTTCTCGACCCCGTCGTCGACGATCATCTCGGACCGGGCCGCCGAGAAGGCCATCGTGCCGATCACCATCCCCGCCTCCGCCTTCAAGGCCGGCGCCAACGTGATCGCCGTGGAGATCCACAACAGCGACCGCTGGAGCGGCGACCTGTCGATGGACCTCAAGCTCACCGGCCAGCCCTGATCGGCTGAACATCCCGGCGTTCGGGCCGATGGAGAGGCGGATGATGCGCTCGACCCACCGCGCCCGGAAGGGCCTCCCGATCCTGTTGGCGGCCGCGCTGGCGCTCGTCGCGTGCGAGCCGACCCCCACGACGCCCTCGACGACGACCACCACGAAGCCGGTCCCGACCACCACCCCCACCAAGCCGGTGACGGCGGCCGGCCCCGCGAGCGGGGACGGGACGACGGCCGCCACCGCCGGCGCCTCGTGCTTCGGCATCCTCCGGGCGTTCCCCTCGAGCCCCAGCGGCACCTACTGGCTGTCGACGCCGGCGATGGACCGACCGGCGCCGTTCTACTGCGACATGGTCACCGAGGGCGGCGGCTGGGTCCTGATCGGCCGCGGCCGCCAGGGCTGGACGTGGTCGCCCGCCGGCCAGGGCGGCGCCACCGCCGTCCGCAGCGCGGTCTCCGGCTCGGCCGCGTTCGCCCCCGCTGCGCTCGACAACGCCACGATCTCCGGCCTCATCAACGGCGCGTCGCCTGCGGCGCTGAGCGACGGCATCCGCGTCGAGCGGGCCACCAACACCGCCGGCACCGCCAAGCAGCAGGTCCGCATGTTCCCCCGGTTCACCAAGTGGTCGTGGAAGTGGGACGGAGCCCAGCTCCTCAACCGCATCGTGATCAGCGGCACCTCCTACGCCGGGTCCAACACCCGCGACACCTACGAGTCCGTGATCGCCGGCCAGACGACCAACAAGCTCGCCGGCCAGCAGGGGCTCAAGCGCCTCTTCACCTGGGACTGGGCGAAGAACGACGGGCTGATGGGCTTCAGCTACGGCCGAGGCGCCCCCACCGGCTCCACCAGCGCCACGTCCAACCTGTGGCAGCGGTCCTCGAGCTCGTACTCGATCCCGTTCACGCGGGTCTGGCTGCGGCCCCGGCTCGCCAACAACCTCGTGTACCCCGCGGCACCCGCCGGCGGCTACGCCGCCGCACCCAAGCCCGCCGGCCTCAAGGACCGCTCGGAGCTCGCACCCTGGGGCGTGACCGGCATGAACCACACCAACGAGGTGACGGTCGAGCCGTGGAACACGAACGTGCTGGCCATCGAGTCGAGCAGCACCCGGGTGTACGTCGGCGGCCGCTTCACCGGCGTGAAGCAGGGCCCGAGCGGCGCCACCACCGCCCAGAACGCCCTCGCCGCGTTCGACCTCGACGGCAACTGGATCAGCACGTTCCGGCCCGTGATCGTCGGCCGCGTGTGGGACATCGCCCTCACGCCGGACAACAAGCTCATCATCGCCGGCGACTTCGAGAGCGTGAACGGCGTGGCCAACACGCGCGGCCTCGCCGCGCTCGACCCCACGACCGGCGCCGTCCTGCCCGGCTGGAAGGCCCGCGTCTCGCGCGTCAGCGGCACCGAGTGGCGCGTCCGGTCGCTCGACGTGCGCGGCTCGTGGATCTACGCCGCGGGCACCTTCGACCGGGTCGTGGCCGGGACCTCCACCGTGCCGGTCGCCGTCACCAACGCCATGAGCATCAGCACCGCCAACGGCACGCTCGGCACCTGGAAGCCGACGCCGAACGGCTCGGTCGTCGACATCGCGGTGACCAACGACAGCACCCGGGTCCTGATGGCGGGCAACTTCGCCTCCGTGGGCGGCAGCGCGACCCACGCCTACTTCGGCATCACCAACCTCTCGAACGGCACCCCGGTGTCGGGCGCCGCCGCCTGGAAGCCGTCGGACACGACCCGCCCGCGCTACCAGCAGGCCGTCGCCGACCTGGGCGACCGACTGCTCGTCGGCGGCTCCGAGCACAACACCCAGCTCTGGAACAAGGCCCGCACCACGCTGCTCGACGCGTCGATCACCAAGCCCGGGGGCGACACCCAGGTGATCGAGGTCGTCGGCTCCAAGGCGTACGTCGGCTGCCACTGCGGCGGCTGGATCTACCACGGCACCAACGTGTTCCCGATGCCGCCGAGCTTCCGGGCCATCGACTCGATCAACCTGATCGGCGTGTGGGACACGGCGACGTGGACCTACGACACCACCTGGTTCCCCGCCTCGCTCAAGGGCGCGTCCGGCGAGGGCGTGTGGGCGATCGAGCCCGACGCGCGGGGCTGCCTGTGGGTCGGCGGCGACCTGAACCGGGGCGCCTACACCGGCGTCGCCGCCACCGACTGGCTGGGCGGCTTCGCCCGCTTCTGCCCGCTGGACGCCACCGCCCCCACGACGCCCGGCGGCTTCACGGTGGCCAGCACCGGACTCAGCCGGAAGCTGGTCTGGACCCCGGCGACCGACGCCAGCGGTGCCGTAACCTACGACGTGATCCGCAACGGCCAGGTCATCGCCACCGTGTCGTCGGCCACCCTCACCTACACCGATGCGACCGCCCCGGCCGGCACCCGGTACACCGTCCGGGCCGTGGACGCCCGGGGCAACCGCAGCGCCTCCCCCGCACCGGTGACCGTCAGCTGACCCTCCCGTCAGCCAGACCGGGACATCCGTCCTGGTACCTTGCCCCGGTGGCGTCGACGGAGCGGCTGGGCGAGGTGGCGGACCAGCTCGACGCGGAGCGGTTCGTCGGCCGCACGCAGGCGCTCGAGATCAGCCGCGCGGCCCTCGTCGGCGAGCGCCCGACCCGCATCATCCACGTCCACGGTCCCGGTGGCGTCGGCAAGAGCGCCCTGCTGCGCGCGTTCGAGCGCCAAGCCCGCGCGCTCGGGCGCCCCGTCGTGCACCTCGACGGCCGGCTCGTCGCCACCACGCCGGACGCGCTGGTGTCGGCCGTGGCCGCGGCCGACGTCGATGGCTCGGTCCTGATCATCGACGAGGCCGACGAGCTCGCCCCGTTGCGCTTCGAGCTCCGCGAGCTCCTCCGCCGGTCGCTCCCGTCCTCCACCGTGGTCGCGCTGGCCGGGCGGGCGGCACCAGGGCGCGAGTGGTTCGACGACGGCCTCGACCTCGTGTCGGTCGAACTGCGCCTCCGGCCGCTCGACGCCACCGACAGCCGCGAGCTCCTCGCCCGCTACGGCGTGACCGAGGCCGGTGACGTGGACCACCTCGTGTCCTGGGCCCAGGGCTACCCGCTCGCGCTCACCATCGGCGCCAACCTCCAGGCGGGGAGCGACGACCCGGCACCCAGCATCGGGCGCCTCGGGTCCGTCCCGCCCGGCGAGGCCCTCGACGACCTCATCCTCGCCCGCCTCGGCGGACAGGAGGTGGCCGACGTCGACCCCGACGTGCTCGACGTGGCCTGCATCGCCCCGGCGGTCGACGCCCGGCTCCTGACCGCCGTGCTCCCGGGCCGGGCGACGCGGACCGGGCTCGCCCAGCTCCGATCGCTCTCGGTGTCCGAGCAGCTCGGCGCACGGACCACCCTGCACCGCCTCGTGCGCAGCGCGCTGCGCTCGCGCCTGCGGGACACGGACCCGGACCGCTACCGGACCACGGTGCTCCGGGTGGCCGAGCACCTGCGCCAGCGGGCCCTCACCGACGAGCCGATGATCGCCGTCGAACTGGCCGACCTCATCGAGAACCCCGAGGTACGCCTCGGCTTCGATGCCAGCACGACCCACTACGCGGACTTCGTCCGCCCGGGCGACCTCGACCAGGTGGCGGCGGCCACCGGTGCCGGCGACACCGCCTGGTTCGCCCGCTTCCGGCGGTGGTGCGAGGACGTCCCCCGCCACGCCGTCACCGTCCGGAGGGCCACCGGCGAGCTCGTCGGCGTCACCCTCGTCTACCTCGCCACCGACGTGCCCACGTGGGCCGAGGGGGCCATCGAGGCCGGCCCCGTCCTCGACCGGATCCGTGCCGAGGGCCAGCTCCACGAAGCCGTGTTGATGCACGACACGACCATCCTCGAGGACCCGGCCGACCTGGCCGCGTGCGCGGAGGTGATCCGCGTCGGCAACAACGCCGCCACCGTGATGGTGATGGCCCGGCCCCGCTACCTGTACGTCACCGCCACCCGGCGGCGCGAAGGCGACGGCACGGAGCCCCTGGGCTACCAGGAGGTCACCGACCTCCGCCGGAGCGACGACGAGCGCCAGCTCCAGACCATCGCCTCGGACTTCGGCCCGGACGGGGCGGTGGGCCAGCTCTACGGGATGATCCTGATGGAGCAGCAGGCCGAGGCCCCGGCGGGCGCCACCGGCGCCACCGGGCTCGCCGTGCTGGCCGCCGTGCGCTCGTTCCAGGCCGACCAGGCCCTCGCCACCAGTCCGCTGGCTCCCGCCACGGGCACGGTCGCCGAACGGGCGGCTGCGGTGCGAGCCCAGGTGGAAGACGCCCTGGCGGGAGCCTTCGGACCGTCCGCCGCCGACCAGTTGCTGCGCCGGGCCATCGAGCGCACCTACCTCGATCCCGACGGCGGCCACGGGATCGCCCAACGCGAGCTCCACATGAGCCGATCGAGCTTCTACCGGCACCTCCAGAAGGCCCGCCAGCAGCTCGTCGACCGCACCTGATCCGGCTCGTCCCGACGACCGCCAGGCCTCCGGGCGCGCCGACGCCGGGCCAGCGGTGACCGCTGGCCCGGCGCGACGCCCCGTGGGGTGGGCGAACCGCCCTGAGCGCTACGAGCCGTTGGCCTGCTTGATCAGCTCGTCGAACTTCGCCTGCTCCTCGGGCGTGACCTGGGTCAGCTTCTCGTAGGCGGCGTACGCCGCGTCGAGCGCTGCCGGGTCGGAGGCCGTCTGGACGTCGACGAAGCCGAGGACCTCCACGAAGTAGCCGACGAGCTTGCCCGAGGCATCGGTCACATCGAGGCCGTAGACCGGCTGTCCGTCGTGGGTGGCCTCCATCTGGGGGTACCGATCGCCACCGTCGTAGGCGGCCTGGTCGATGAACCCGGCGAGACCACCTTCGCTGTCGACCACCGGGACCTTCCCGTCCGGAACGGCGATGTTGTACTTGCGCTCGGGCAGAGCATTTGCATCGCTGTTGAGCTTGCTGGGTTCGGCATTTGCCGATTGCGAGGCAGAACTGTGCTTTGCATTGTACTGCTTCTGACCGGAGGCGATGGCGCCGACACCGGTGATGCTTGCGATCACGATCACCGCGATCGCACCGCCCTTGATGATGCGTCGATTCTTCACTTGTTCATCCTTTGCCGTGAGTTCGTTGAGTTCACTTCGTTGCGCTGCGCTGAGGTCAGACGCCAGAGGATGTGGCCGAGTCGTAGAAGTTGGTGCCGCCGTAGGTGATGCGGGCGGCGTTCGGGCCCAGGCGGTGGTCGGCCGAAGAACCGCACGGCGCCAGGTCGGACTGCGAGGTGATGACCCACTGCCCGGTGGTGTTGCCGACCCAGGTGCCCGAGCGGCACGCCGCCCAGGAGCCGAAGGCCGAGGACTCGAGCTTGGGCTGGACCGCAAAGGTGCCGGCCACCGCCGGCGAAGCGCCGTTGCAGGTCCCCGACGGGGCGTACTGCGAGTTGTTGTTGCCGTAGACCATGTAGACGGTCGACGACGTGTGGTAGATCGTCCCGGCCGCGGTGGCGCAGTAGTTCGGAGGCCAGATCGCGTACGGGTGATGGTTGATGAACGCCTGATCTCCGACGCCTGCTGAGGCTGGCATCGCTGTTGGCGCAAGCAACAGCAACGCGACAAGCGCGAAGGCATACGAAAGCAACTTCTTCAAGTTCCACTCCCTATTCCGCCGTGGGTGCGACATGCGCACCGAGTGATTTCGAGGCGACCTTACTGGACGCGATCTCTTTTTAGAAGCAAATAGTTCCGAAACTTCGACGAACGCTCCAAAATGGCGGAGCCACTGGCCTCCGCTTTGCGCATCGTGGTCCACATCGCCGGCGGCGCAACCAGATTGGCGGGGTCGTGGACGGCTGCGAACCCGACCGGGCGGTCCACCTCCCGGTCCGAAGATCGGACGGGACCGACGAGCGGAGGCGCCCGTAGAGTGGATCGCCCCCGTTCACCGCTCCCGAGGTCCCTCCGCCATGTCCAAGCCCGCTGTCGTGCTGCTCTCCGGAGGGCTGGACTCGTCGACGGTGGTGGCGATGGCCCAGCGAGACGGGTACGAGGTCCACGCGCTGTCGTTCTCGTACGGGCAGCGGCACACCGTCGAGATCGAGGCTGCCAAGCGCGTCGCGGCGGCGGCGGGCGTGACCGACCACCGCGTCATCGACATCGACCTGGGCGCGTTCGGCGGGTCGGCGCTCACCGACGACGCGATCGAGGTGCCGAAGCACGACTCGCCCGACGACATGGACGACGGCATCCCCGTCACCTACGTCCCCGCCCGCAACACCATCTTCTTGTCGTTCGCGCTCGCGTTCGCCGAGGTGCTGGGCAGCTCGGACATCTTCATCGGCGTCAACGCCCTCGACTACTCGGGCTACCCCGACTGCCGGCCCGAGTTCGTCGCCGCGTTCCAGGACCTGGCCCGCATCGCCACCAAGACCGGCGTCGAGGGCAGCACCGAGGTCACTATCCACGCGCCGCTCATGCAGCTGACCAAGGCGCAGATCTCCACCGCCGGCACCGAGCTCGGCGTCGACTACGCCATCACCACCAGCTGCTACGACGCCGACGACGAGGGCCGGGCGTGCGGCCGCTGCGACGCCTGCCACCTCCGCCACCAGGGCTTCGTGGCGGCCGGCCTCGCCGACCCCACGCGCTACCAGCCCGGCGTGGAACCGTCGTGAGCTACCTCGTCAAGGAGGTCTTCCCCACGCTCCAGGGCGAGGGCTTCCAGGCCGGTTCGCCCGCCGTGTTCTGCCGCTTCACCGGCTGCAACCTCTGGACCGGCCGCGAGGAGCACCGGGCCTCGGCGGTCTGCCAGTTCTGCGACACCGACTTCGTCGGCACCGACGGACCCGGGGGCGGCAGGTTCGCCACCGCCGACGACCTCGCCGACCACATCGCCGCCACCTGGACGGGCGCCGGGCCCGAGGGCAACCGCCTCGTGGTGTGCACCGGCGGCGAGCCGCTGCTCCAGCTCGACCAGGACCTCGTCGATGCCCTCCACGCGCGCGACTTCCGCATCGCCATCGAGACCAACGGGACCCTGCTGCCACCCGAGGGCATCGACTGGATCTGCATGAGCCCCAAGGCCGGGGCCGACCTCGTGCTCACCGCGGGCGACGAGCTCAAGCTGGTGTACCCGCAGCCCGGGCTCCTGCCCGAGGCCGTCGAGCACCTCGCCTTCGCCCACCGCTTCCTCCAGCCCATGGACGGCCCCGACCGCGCGGCCAACACCGAGGCCGCGGTCGCCTACTGCCTGGCCCACCCCCGCTGGCGGCTCAGCGTCCAGACCCACAAGTACCTGGGGATCCCCTGATGCGCATCACCAAGGACTTCACCTTCGAAGCCGCCCACCTCCTGCCCAACGTGCCCGAGGGCCACAAGTGCGCCCGCCTGCACGGCCACTCGTTCGGCGTCAGCGTGTCCGTCGACGGCCCGGTGGGCGAGACGTCCGGCTGGATCATGGACTTCGGGGACCTCAAGGCGGCCTGGGTCCCGCTCCACGACCAGCTCGACCACCGCTACCTGAACGAGGTCGACGGCCTCGAGAACCCCACCAGCGAGGTCCTGGCGATGTGGATCTGGGAGCGCCTGGTCGGTGAGCTCCCCGGCCTGAGCGAGATCGAGATCCGGGAGACCTGCACCAGCCGGTGCACCTACCGCGGCCCCGGCGCCTGAGGGCCTAGGGCAGCCGGGCGAACGTCTCGGTCTCGATCCCGCCCCGAGCCCGCTGGGTGACGTGGACCTCGACCCAGGTGCAGGCGGTGGCGCGGTGGACCTCGCTGGCGATGTCGACGGCCATCTGCTCGGCGAACACGGCGGCGTCGCGGAACGACCAGAGGTAGAGCTTCAGCGACTTCGACTCGACGCACCGGTCGTGCGGGGCGTACTCGATCACGACGGTGGACAGGTCGGGCTGCTCGGTGACCGGGCACATCGAGGTGACCTCCTCGCACGTGAACCGCACCTTGGTGCAGCCGTGGGGCGCCGGGAACGTCTCCAGGTGCTCCACCGGGTGGCGCACCGTCGCACCCAGGATGGTGAGGCCTTCGGTGGCAGCGGGATCGGTCACGGACCCGACCTTACCGAGGGACGCGAGGCGCCCGCCCGGCTCTGGAGCGGCGGGCGGGCGTCTGCGTTCGGTGCGGCCCGGCGAGTGCCCGGACGGTGCAGCGTGATCAGGCCGGGGTGTAGACCCGGACGTAGTCGATCTCGTAGGTGCTGCTGGCGGCGCTGCCCCAGTTGACCCGCTTGATGTTGGTGCTGGTGCAGCCGCCCGGGGCGGTGCCGCTGATCGAGCAGCGGTCGAGCTGCTCGAGGTAGCCGAGGGTGCCGTCCGGGTTGCCGACCCACTTGCCGCCGACGGCGAGGTTGAGGGCGATGTCCCAGGTGCTGTTGGCGTCGGCGGAGGTCCAGGCGTGCTTGGTGTCGAGGAAGGTGTGGACCTTCACGTTGTCGACGAAGAAGTTGAACCGGACGCTGCCGCCCTCGGGCACGATCTCGACGGCCCAGGTGTGGAAGCCGGGCGTGGCGCTCGGGCTCTCGAACGTGGTGGCCTTCTTGGAGATGTTGCTGACGCCGTCGAGGTGGAGGGTCTGCGAGGTCTTCCCGGGCACCTGCGAGTGGAAGTACTCCATGATGTCGACCTCGGCCACGCCGGCGCCGTTGCGGTGGCGCAGCCAGAAGGCCGGCCAGAGGCCCTGGGCGTGCGGCAGCTTGGCCCGCATCTCGAACCGGGCGTAGCGGGGGTAGTAGGTGTTCGCCTCACGGGAGCCGAGGAAGCCGGACGTGTAGTTGTAGGCGCCGGCGTTGGGGCAGGAGACCGCCTGCTTCTTGGCGACGATCTTCAGCGAGCCGGAGCCCTCGGTCACGTTGCTCGGCGTGTTGCACTCGAGCTCGGCGTTCCCGGATCCGTAGTTGTTGTGGTACGGCTTCCACTTCGAGGTGTCGAGGCTCGCATCGTTGAACTCGTCGCCGCCGACGAGCTTCCAGCCGGCCGGGGCCGGCACCGCCGTGGTCGTGGTGGTGGTCGGAGCCGCCGTCGTGGTCGTCGTCGGTGCAGCCGTGGTGGTGGTCGTCGGCGCGGCGGTCGTGGTGGTGACCGTGCCGCCGTTCGACGGGGCCGGCCCGTTCCCCGGGATGGTGCTCACCGGCTGGCAGGCGGCGAGGCCGAGCATCACGACGCCTGCGGCGATCGCTCGGGCTGCGAGGGGGGTCTTCGAGAGGTGCTTCATCGCCTAACCAACTTCGGGAACGTCCAGTTCTGACGTCGTTGGTTACGGCGCGGCCCGCGGCCCGCTTGAGCGCTGAGAGCGACTTTCTCGCCACTTTCGGCGATATTTTCCGCCCTTCCCCCGACTTCTCACGGAGGGCGTTTGGAATCCCACATAGCGTGCCCGAAGGCGGGTTCGCTAGGTAGCGAGCGGACCACCCAGCGCACTGTTGAGGTTGCCCGATCGGAGGCCTTCGAGGTCCAGGGTCACGTACCGGTAGCCGGCGCCGCGGACCGCGTCGACGACCTCCTGGCGCCGCTCGACGACCTCGGCCAAGCGGTCGACCGGCACCTCGAGGCGGGCCAGGTCGCGGTAGTGGCGGACGCGCAGTTCGGCGAACCCGAGGGCCCGCAGCGCCGATTCGGCTGCCTCGACCTCGGCCAGGACGCCGACCGTGACCGGGGTGCCGTAGGGGACGCGGCTCGCCAGGCACGCGGCTGCGGGCTTGTCGGCGGTGCGCAGCCCGAGGTGGCGGCTCAGCTCCCGCACCATCGGCTTGGTGAAGCCGGCCTCGACGAGCGGGAAGCGGGCCCCGCGCTCGGCGGCCGCCTCCTGCCCCGGTCGGTGGTCGCCCAGGTCGTCGGCGTTCACGCCGAGCACCACGGTGGCCTGGGCCGCCTCGGCGAGCGGCACCATCGCATCGAGCAGGGCCGTCTTGCACCAGTAGCAGCGGTCGCCCTCGTTGGCGACGTACCGGGCGTCGCCCAGCTCACCGGTCGCGACGATCTGCCAGGTGAGCCCCCACTCGGCGGCGAGGGCCCGGCAGTCCTCGTGCTCCTCCCCCGCCAGCGACGCCGACACGGCGGTGACGGCGGTGGCCCGCCCGGTGCCGAGCACGTCGTGGGCGACCCAGGCGACGAGGGCCGAGTCTGCGCCGCCCGAGAAGGCGACGAGCACCGACCCGAGGTCGGCGATGACGGCGCGCAGCCGCTCGTACGCCACGCCGAGCTCGTCGGGGAGGTCGATGGGGGGTGCGGGCGAGTCGCCCAGCGCGGTCACGGGACGATCAGTCCGGGACGCCCGCCGCGTCGAGGACCTCGGCGAGCGTGCCCACGGCACCGGCGATGAACGGGCCGAAGTCGGCATAGCGAGCCGAGGCCTCGTCGAAGCGCATCGTGTACACGACCTCCTTGAGGTCGTCGGGCTTCTGGGCGAAGAGGGTGACACCCCACTCGTAGTCGTCGACGCCGGCGGAGCCGGTGATGAGCTGCACGACGCGGCCGGCGAACTTCCGGCCGCTGGCGCCGTGCTCCATCATCAGGTCCTTGCGCTCCTCGAACGGCAGCGTGAACCAGTTGGCGTCGCCCTCGCGCTTCTTGGACATCGGGTAGAAGCACCACGCGCTCATGCCCTCGGGCGGGAGCTGCGGGTACAGCCGGGCGCTCGCCATGTGCTCGGGGAGGCCCTTGGCGTACTCGGACAGCTCGGTCATCGACACGTACGAGTCCATGATCGTGAGGCCCGCGACCGACAGCGCCGTCTGGAAGGCCTTGAGCTTCCACCAGTCCTTGCCGAGGACCATGAACGCCACGTCGGCCTTGTGGCCCAGGACCGCGACCGGCACGACCTGGATGTCGTCGGCCTCGGCGGCCTTCACCGCCGCCTCGATCCCCGCCCGGTCCGTGCCCTCGCCGACCGTGCAGAAGAGGTGGATCACACCGACACCGACAGAGGCTTCCAAGGCTTCAGGCATGCCACGAGGCTACCGCCGGGCCCCTCGCGCCACCCCAGCCGGCCCGCCACCCGCTCCCGCAGGAATCGGCGGCCGGGCGTCATGATCCTGGCGCTCGGGCGCTTCTCTCCTCCGACCGGGGCGTGGTCGGATTCGCCCTCTTCCCTCGCCCCGGTCACCCCACCCCGTCAGGAACGGTGCGGGCCGGGCCTTCCCGGGAGCGTGCTGCTCCTCTTGGCCGTCGCCGTCCTCGTCATCGCCATCCCGATGGCGATCCTGCTGGTCCTGCTCACGGACCGGTTCTCGAAGTAGCGGTCAGCCGTTGGCGGCGTCGCCGTGCAGCGGCACGACGTTCGACGGCTCCCCTGCCCCGCTCGCGGCCATGCCCTCGCGTCCGTCGCGGAGGAGGCGCCGCCAGCGGTTCGTGTCGAACGACACCGGCTCGGTCGTGGCGATGAAGCCGTTCAGCAGCTCCAGGAACCGGTCGGGATCCTGGTGGTGCGGGAAGTGGCCGGCGTCCTCGAACACCTCGAGCTGGCTGCCGGGCATCAGGTCGTGGGCCAGCTGGGCGTGGGCCACCGGGATCACGGCGTCGTGGGCGCCCCAGATGAGCAGCACGGGCATCGCCTCGGCGAGGTAGCTCCGGTCGAGCATCGTGACCACCTGGCCCCGCCAGTCGACGACCGAGCGCAGGGTGCGGGAGAAGGCGCCACGGGCGGCCACGTCGGGGAGGGCGTCGAGCACCCGGCTGAGCTCCTCGGCGTCGCGGCCGATGGCGGTGCCGCTGCGCCGGAGCAGCTCGATGCCGCCCATGGCCCCGAACCGGACCGGCGGGAGCTTCAGCAGCGGGAGGAACAGGTCCGCGATCGGCGTGGAGGCGAGGCGCAGGAACGGGCTCACCTCCCGGGACACGCCACCGCTCGACACGAGCACGAGCCGCTCGACCCGGGTGGGGTGCTGGTAGGTCAGCTGGGCCGCCACGCCACCGCCGAGGGAGTGGCCGACGACCGTGGCCTGGTCGAAGCCGAGGACGTCGAGGAGGTCCCGCATGCCGTTGGCGTAGGCCGCCACCGAGTAGTCGGCCCGGGGCTTGGCCGACTCACCGTGGCCCAGGAGGTCCGGGGCGATCACCGTGTACTGCTCGGCGAGGGAGCGCATCAGGGGCACCCAGCTCGCCGAGCTGTCGCCGATGCCGTGCAGCAGGAGCAGCGCCGGTCCGGACCCGCACATGCGGTAGGCCCGCTCGTGCCCGTGGATCGTGACGAACCGGGTGGTGGTGTCGAACGGCTTCGATCGAGCCTTGCGCCGCCTCGATGGTGCTGCCATGTCCGTGACCTCCCAGCGTGGGCGCATCCGTTCGGCGCCACGCAGCTGCTCCCCAGGGCGAACAGGGTACGGCGCCGCCGTGACGCGACCCGAACCCGGGTGTGAACGCCGCGTGACCGTGTCCTGCCCCCTCGTCCCGGACGCGGCGGTGGCCGGCCCTCTCGGACCGGCCACCATCGACGTTCCTCGATCTGGACCCGGCTGAGCCGGGGTGCCCCGGAGGGCAGAGGATCAGAAGTCCTCCATGCCTCCACCGGGCATGGCCGGGGCGGCCTCGACCGGCTTGTCGGCGATGACGGCCTCGGTGGTGAGGAAGAGCGCCGCGATGGAGGCGGCGTTCTGCAGGGCCGACCGGGTCACCTTGGCGGCGTCGGGCACGGCCGGCAGCATCTCGCCGTAGGTGTCGTCGGCGGCGTTGTAGCCCTGGGTGCCGGAGAGCTCCTGGACCTTGGCGACCACCACGCCGCCCTCGAGGCCGGCGTTGAGGGCGATCTGCTTCAGCGGGGCCTCGACGGCGCGAGCCACGAGGCGGGCGCCGGTGGCGATGTCGCCCTCGAGCTTCTCGGCGGCGTCGAGGATGGCGGCCTGGGCCCGGATGAGGGCCACGCCACCGCCGGGCACGACGCCCTCTTCGATGGCCGCCTTGGCGGTGGAGACGGCGTCCTCGATGCGGTGCTTCTTCTCCTTGAGCTCCGTCTCGGTGGCCGCGCCGACCTTGAGGACGGCCACGCCGCCCGACAGCTTGGCGAGGCGCTCCTGGAGCTTCTCGCGGTCGTAGTCGGAGTCGGTGTTGTCGATCTCGGCCTTGATCTGGTTCACCCGGCCGGCGATGTCCTCATCGGAGCCGCCGCCTTCGACGATGGTGGTCTCGTCCTTGGTGATGATGACCTTCTTGGCGGTGCCGAGGAGGTCGAGCGTGGTGGCGTCGAGCTTGAGGCCGACGTCCTCGCTGATGACCTGGGCGCCGGTGAGCAGGGCGATGTCCTGCAGCATGGCCTTGCGGCGCTCGCCGAACCCGGGGGCCTTGACGGCGACCGAGCGGAACGTGCCGCGGATCTTGTTCACCACGAGGGTGGAGAGGGCCTCGCCCTCGACGTCCTCGGCGATGATCACGAGCGGCTTGCCGCCCTGCATGACCTTCTCGAGCACGGGCACGAGGTCGCGCACGGCCGAGATCTTGCCGGCGACCAGGAGCAGGTAGGCGTCGTCGAGGACGGCCTCCATGCGCTCGGGGTCGGTGACGAAGTACGGCGAGATGTAGCCCTTGTCGAAGCGCATGCCCTCGACGAAGTCGGTCTCGATGCCGAAGGTGTTCGACTCCTCGACGGTGATCACGCCGTCGCGGCCGACCTTGTCCATCGCCTCGGCGATGGCGCCGCCGATCTCGGCGTCGTTGTTGGCGGAGATGGAGGCGACCTTGGCGATCTGGTCCTTGTCGTCGATCTCGACCGACAGGGCGCTGATGGCACCGACGGCCGCCTCGACGGCGGCCTCGATGCCCCGCTTGAGGTCCATCGGGTTGGCGCCGGCGGCGACGTTCTTCAGGCCCTCGGTGACCATGGCCCGAGCGAGCACGGTGGCGGTGGTGGTGCCGTCACCCGCGACGTCGTCGGTCTTCTTGGCGACCTCCTTGACCAGCTCGGCGCCGATCTTCTCGTAGGGGTCCTCGAGCTCGATGTCCTTGGCGACGGAGACGCCGTCCTTGGTGATGGTGGGGGCGCCCCACTTCTTCTCGAGCACGACGTTGCGGCCCTTCGGGCCGAGCGTGACGGCGACGGCGTCGGCGAGCTGGTTCATGCCGGATTCGAGGGCACGGCGAGCCTGCTCGTCGAAAGCGATGATCTTGGGCATCCCTGGGTTCTCCTGGAGCGGATGGCGGACTTCGCTGGGCCCCGGTCGGGGCGCTAGCACTCCCCTAGAGAGAGTGCTAACAGCCAACCACTTCCCGGCGCCGTTAGCAACCGCGGACCGAGACTGCTAACGGCCGGGACACGTTGCGCGCACGCCCGCTCGGGGTCCCGCTCGACCCGCCGGCTCGGAGCGCCTCGGCGGCGAGCCGAGAAGGACGTGGCCGGTGGGGGTCGGCGCAGCTGAACCGAGCGGCCCGTTGCCCCACCGGCGACGTCCAGGTTGTTGGCGGCGGGACCGCAGCAGTCTCCCTCCAACTGCTGCGGGCCCGCCCGCACACGTCGATCCGCCGGAGCGGCTCGACCCTGTATCCATCGGTGCAGCGCGTGACCACGACATGGGTCGAACGGCTCGTTTCCGTCGCGGAGCGTGGCGACGAGCGCGTCCAGGCCCGCCCGGTCGAGCCTTCGGAGACGTGGTCGACCCGGTCGACCTGGTCACGCGCGCCAGCCGGGAAGCCTGGGCACGAGGCGGCAGGGCCGCGGGTGGGATGTGGCGCTGGAGCGGGAGGGGGGTCGTCAGCCGCCGGCGACGGCGGGGATGATGCTGACGGTCTCGCCGTCGTTGACGGGCGTGTCGAGGCCGTCGCGGAAGCGGACGTCGTCGTCGGACACGTAGAGGTTGACGAACCGGCGGAGGCCGCCCTGCTCGTCGAGCAGGCGCGACTTGAAGCCCGGGTGGGCGTCCTCGAGGGCGTCGAGCACGGCGCCCACGGTGGCACCCTCGAGGGCGACCTCCGACGCGCCGCCGGTGAGGGTGCGCAGGGTGGTGGGGACTCGGACGGTGACGCTCATCGGGGAACCTCGGCTCAGACCTTCTCCCGGCGACCACCGGGCCGCGGGTGATCGTAGTGGTACCCCCTGGCCGTTCCACCATGGGCGACCAGGGGGTTCCGGACTCCGATCAGAGCTTGGCCGTGGCGATCCACGCCTTGGTGCTGGCCTCGGCGGGGGTCGTGTAGTTGCTGTTGCCGTCGAAGACCACGGTGGTGCCGTTCCTGGTGATGCCGCCCACGCGGTTCACGTAGCCCGGCTTCGACCCCACCCGGGACGCGATCCAGACCCGGCCGGTGGTGCGGTCGCGGACCTGCGCGACCTGGGCCCCGTTCAGGTCCTCGCCCGTGAACGACGTGCCCGAGTACACGGCCACGTAGCGGCCGTCCGAGGTGACCACCGGATCGGCACCGCCGCCGCCCTTGCCGTCCGTCGTGAGGATCGTGTTCTCCACGGTGCCGGCGACGGTGTCGCGCAGCCAGCTCGACCCGCCCTTGCCCGAGTAGTTCGTGTAGCTGGTGAAGGTGACGAAGCGGCCATCGGGGCTGGCGCTCTTCAGCTGGCCGTAGCCGACCCCGCCGGCGTTGGTGGCGCTGACGACGACCACCGGCACGATGCCCGGCGTCATCAGGTAGATGATCGAGTCGGCGTTGCCGAGGGTCTGGCCCTTGGCCAGGTTGGTGGCCCGGGACTCCATGATCACCCGGCCGTCGTCGAGCGCGATCGGCAGCTGGCTGTTCCCGTCCGGTGCGACCGCGGCACCCGTCGACGTCCGGCCCACGCTGACCTTGACGACCTCGCCGGTGGCCCGGTTCACCCGGAACACGTCGCGCAGCTTGTCGGTCGAGTCGTTCGGGACCAGGTTCGTGGCCACGCTGTCGAACGCGATCCACGCGCCGTTGGCGCTGATGCTGACCGTCGGGCTGTGGCCGTTGGCCGGTGCACCGCCGGGGGCGTTGTCGATCCGGCTGGTGGTCCCCGCCACCACGTCTCGCAGGTACACGTGCTGGACCGCCGCACCGTCACCGGGCGCCAGGTTGGCGGCGATGTCCCCCCACACGATGTAGCGGCCGTCGTCGGACATCTCCGCCGGGTTGTGGCCGATGGCCGCGCCGGCGCCCTGCACCGGCTGGCCGGCCGT
>Ga0182736_1000113_pt1 | contig 154104 bp, 141 predicted proteins | sample eDN5th30CKraftBY_FD_128882 | JGI IMG/M metagenome (GOLD analysis project Ga0182736, IMG submission 128882) | Enriched backyard soil microbial communities from Emeryville, California, USA - eDNA 5th pass 30_C Kraft BY (version 2) (version 2) | ecosystem: Environmental > Terrestrial > Soil >... | reverse complement strand
GGTAGCTCGTCAGGCTCATAACCTGAAGGTCACAGGTTCAAATCCTGTCCCCGCAACCAACACACAACACAAAAGCCCTCGCGAGAAAACCGCTCCGAGGGCTTTCGCTCGTCTGCACGCCTGCCCCGCAAATTCCGGAAAAGATGCTCCGCAACACCTCCCACGCAGAGGGCTGTTGGTTGTGCAATGGACAGTGCAAAGATGCCGATGATGGAAACCTCCAGCGCGCGGCGTGCGGAGCTTTCGTCACTCCAACCAAAAGATCCTCACCAGAACACGCAACGTCTATTGCTTTGTCGACTAACAAAGATTTGTGTCGGCCCGTAGACGGGGCAAATATTCCCGTTAGAGTGAAGCGGAACCGTATTGCAAGCGGTCGCATCTTCACGAGGGAACCATATGTCCGCAAAACTGACCCGTCGCGACCTGGCCAAAATCGGCCTCGGTCTTGGTGCCGCTGCCGCTTTGAACCGAAGTGCCTTCGCGCAAGCTCCCGCATTCTTTCGCATTGGCACCGGCGGCACGGCAGGAACCTATTATCCGGTCGGCGGCCTGATCGCGAACGCTGTTTCGAACCCGCCGCAACTGGTCCTGACAGCCCAGGCCTCGAATGGTTCCGTCGCCAATGTCAATTCGATCGTGTCGGGCGCTCTCGAATCCGGTTTCAGCCAAGCCGACGTCGCTTACTGGGCCTATACGGGAACAGGCCTTTTCGACGGCAAGGGCAAGATCGAGGATCTGCGTCTGCTCGCTAATCTCTATCCTGAGAGCATCCATCTGGTCGCGGCCAAGTCGGCGAAGATCAAATCCGTCGCCGACCTCAAGGGCAAGCGCGTCTCCCTCGACGAGCCGGGCTCCGGAACGCTTGTCGACGCGCGCATCATTCTCTCCGGCTGGGGCCTGAAGGAGGCGGATGTGAAAGCCGACTTCCTGAAGCCGAACCAAGCGGCCGAGCGCATGCGCGACGGTGGGCTGGACGCTTTCTTCTTTGTCGGCGGCTATCCGACCAGCGCCATTACCGAACTCGCGGCCACCGGCGGCGGCGTCGATCTGGTGCCGCTCGCGGGACCTGAGGCCGATGCGATCCGCAAGCAGTACAATTTCTTCGCCGCCGACGAGATTCCGGCCGGCACCTACAAGGATGTCGCTGCGGTGAAGACTCTCGCCGTCGGCGCGCAATGGGTCACCTCCGCCAAGGTGCCTGAGGCTGTCGTCTATGACGTCGTCAAAGGTCTCTGGAGCGATAAGACCCGTGCGGCCCTCGATGCGGGACACGCCAAGGGCAAGATGATCCGCAAGGAGAGCGCGCTGGCGGGCGCCGGCATCCCCGTGCATGCGGGAGCCGAGCGCTTCTACAAGGAAGCCGGTCTGCTGAAGGGCTGATCTCGACCCGTCCCCTTTTCGACCTCTCGCGGCGCCTGTCGCGAGAGGTGCTTTGTTTTATGACGAGAGCCCCATGTCTTCTGCCGACGCCAATGTGATCATCGAGAACCGCAGCCTCGAGGAAAAATTCGATCCCGAGATGCGGTTTCGCCCCCTGCCCACGGGAACCGCATGGCTCGTGGCAGGCCTGCTTCTGGCTCTCTCCTTCTTCCATTATTACACGGCCGGGTTCGGGTTGCTGCGCGAGGCCACCCATCGCGGCATCCATATGGCCTTCGTGCTCGGCCTGATCTTCCTCGTCTTCTCAGCCTTCAAGGGCGATCAGGACAGGATCGCTCCCTCGAACTGGTGGCGGCCCGGGAGCATCTCCCTGATCGATTGGGCGCTTGCAGTCGCAGCCGTCGTCTCCTCTCTCTATGTTCCATGGATCTTCGCCGAGCTCGCCTTCCGGGTCGGCAATCCTTCGACCACCGACGTGGTCATGGGGACGATCCTCATCGTCGTGCTGCTCGAGGCGACGCGCCGTTCCGTGGGCTGGCCGCTGCCCGTCATCGCCATCGGCGTAATGCTCTATGCCTATTTCGGCCCCTCCATGCCGGGCATTCTCCAGCATCCCGGCGCCACCTGGTCGAACATCGTCAACCATCTCTATCTCACGAGCCAGGGCATCTATGGCATCGCATTGGGAGTCGTTGCCACTTACGTCTTCCACTATGTGCTCTTCGGCGTGCTCGCCACCCGGGTCGGCTTGGGCAAGCTGTTCATCGACCTCGCCACCTGCGTCGCCGGGCGCTACGCAGGCGGCCCGGCAAAAGTCTCGATCTTCGGCTCGGCCCTGTTCGGCATGATCTCGGGCTCGTCGATCGCCAACACGGTGACGGTCGGCTCGCTGACCATTCCCGCGATGATCCGCGTCGGCTATCAGCGCCATTTCGCGGCGGCCGTGGAATCGGCCGCCTCCACCGGCGGGCAGATCACGCCGCCGATCATGGGAGCTGCCGCGTTCCTGATGGTCGAGTTCCTCAACGTCTCCTATCAGACGGTGATTCTGGCGGCGGTCGTGCCCGCGTGCATGCATTTCTTCGGCGTTTTCATGCAGGTCCATCTCGAAGCCAAGCGCGCCGGGCTGCGGGGTCTTCCCGCCGAGGAGCTCCCCAACGCCGCGAAGGTGATCCGGGAGGGGTGGCAGACGATCATGCCGCTCGCCGTCCTGCTGATCGTGCTGTTTTCCGGCTTCACGCCTTACCTTGCCGCCTTCTGGGGCATCACGGCCTGCCTCGTGGTGGGCGCATCGCGGGTTCCCGCGATCACCCTCGGCTTTCTGGCCGCGATCATCGCGGCGATCGCCATGGGTATCCTCACGCAGCTGGTCTTCTCGGGACCGATGCTGGGCCTGGTGCTTGCGCTTCTGATCCATACGTTTCTCAAGAGCGATGCCGGCAAGGCGCTGGTGCTCGACCTCGTCGACGCCTTCGTGGTCGGCGCGAAATATGCCATTGGCGTAGGCGCCGCCGCGGCGACGGTCGGCATCATCGTCGGCATCGTCACCCTCACGGGCGTCGGCTTCAAGATCTCCTTCATCGTCACGTCCTTCGCGGCGCAGCTGGCGCAGGGCTTCATGGATCTGCTGCCCGCGGGCCTGACCGACATGAAGGCGATGACGCTGTTCTTCACCCTGGCGATGACCGCTGTCGTCTGCATCCTGCTCGGATGCGGCGTGCCGACGACGGCGAACTATATCATCATGGTCACCGTCGCGGCTCCGGCCCTCGGGCTCCTCGGCGTCCAGCCGCTCGTCGCCCATTTCTTCGTCTTCTATTACGGCGTGCTCGCCGATATCACGCCGCCGGTGGCGCTCGCGGCCTATGCCGGCGCCAGCATGGCGGGGGCAGACCCTTTCAAGACCGGCAACACGGCCTTCCGGCTCGGCTTGGGAAAAGTGCTCGTGCCCTTCGTCTTCGTATATGGTCCGGCCATGCTCATCGTGACGCCTGAATTCACCTGGGCGAGCTTCCTCTTCATTACGGCCGGAGCCATCGTCGGCATCGTGTTCCTGTCGGCGGCCTTTGCCGGATATGGGCTGACGCTGATGAGCGCCTGGGAGCGCTGGCTCATCGGCTTTGCTTCGCTGCCGATCATAGCGCCCGATCCGCTGACGACGTTCATCGGACTTGCGATGGCAGCCCCGGTTGTCCTGTCGCAGCTTCTCAAGGTTCGTGCGGAGGCCGTGCCGCGGCCGGCCTAAGATTCAGAACCTGAACCATTCTGCAGCGCTCCCGTTGATCCTTGCGTGGCGAGAAGATGACAGGAGGGCCCGATGGTCGATTACCGGAAGCTTTTGGATACAGTCATAGGAGCCGTCGGCCGGCCCGATCATCACAACCCCGCGCAATCGCCACGGGGCGGGGCTGGATCGGCGACTGGAAAGGACGTGACCCGGACGACGGGGCACACATCCGATCAGCTCCTGCAGAAGGCCAAGGATTTCGCTATGCAGAATCCGGGCCTGACGCAGACGGCTCTGGTCGGTCTGGCCGGTCTTCTGTTCAAGGGGCGCAAGAAGGGAAAGCTGGCCGGCAGCCTGGCCAAGCTCGGCGGCCTCGCCGTCATCGGCGGCCTCGCCTATAAGGCGTTCCAGAACCAGCAGGCCAAGGCGCCTGCCGAACCAGGCGGATCCCCGGCTGTCTCACCCGAGCCGCAGGTCGCCGTCGCGCAATCGGCCATGAGCCTGCCGGAAACATCGCGCTTCCACCCGGTCTCGCAGACCGAGGACGACGCGCTGCTGTTCCTGCGCACCATGGTGGCGGCGGCTGCCGCCGACGGGCGCATCGATCAGGCCGAGCGGGCGCGGATCGTCAAGGGTCTGATAGAGGCCGGCATCGATCCGGAATCGAGCCACTGGCTAGAGAACGAGATGGCGTCGCCGGCCGATGTGGATGAGCTGGCCGAGGGCGTCAACGATCCCGAGATGGCGGCGCAGGTCTATGCGGCCGCCCGCATCGCCATCGATCCCGATACGATCCAGGAGCGCGAATTCCTGCACCAGCTCGCCGAGGCGCTCGATCTCGATCCGGAAGTCCGGGCGCAGATCGACGAGACGGCCGGTGCTCTGAGCTGACAGCAACGACGTCGGGTATCCAGGTTCGTCCTGTTGCAAGGCATGAGCTCCCCGGGGGAGGGAGAACGTCGGTGTGTCGGCTGGCCATGGAATTCTATAACTGTTGCAGCCGCGCTTGGATGCAGCTTCGAACTGCTAAAAGGCAGCGACTTTCCTCAAAGGACGGTTGATCTTAACCCCTGTCCCGGATCAAATACCGGCACTGCGGTTACGGACGCCCGAAAGGAAATGAAGAATGGCTGAGAGGCCTCACCGTCGCACCCCCGATCAGCTTCGCTCGCGGCTCTGGTTCGACAATCCGGACAATCCGGGAATGACCGCGCTCTATCTCGAGCGCTACCTGAATTTCGGCCTCACCGGGAAGGAGCTGCAGGGCAAGAAGCCGATCATCGGCATCGCGCAGACAGGTTCCGACCTGTCCCCGTGCAACCGGCATCACCTTGAGCTCGCCAAGCGCGTACGAGACGGCATCACGGCCGCCGGCGGCGTGGCTTTCGAGTTCCCGTGCCACCCGATCCAGGAGACGGGCAAGCGCCCGACCGCCTGCCTCGACCGCAACCTCGCCTATCTCTCCCTCGTCGAGGTGCTCTACGGCTATCCGCTCGACGGCGTCGTGCTGCTCACCGGCTGCGACAAGACCATGCCGGCCTGCCTCATGGCGGCCGCAACCGTCAACATTCCGGCGATCTCGCTCAATGTCGGCCCGATGCTCAACGGCTGGCATCATGGCGAGCGCACCGGCTCCGGCACCATCGTATGGAAGGCGCGCGAGCGTCACGCGGCGGGCGATATCGACTATCAGCAATTCATCGACATCGTCGGATCGAGCGCGCCCTCCGTCGGCCATTGCAACACCATGGGCACGGCCTCGACCATGAATGCGCTCGCCGAAGCGCTCGGCATGTCGCTGCCCGGTTCGGCCGCGGTGCCCGCGCCTTATCGCGAGCGCGGGCAGATGGCCTACGAGACGGGCAGGCGCATCGTCGACATGGTGTGGGAGGATCTGAAGCCCTCCGACATCATGACCCGCGAGGCGTTCGAGAACGTGATCGTCGCCAATGCGGCGATCGGCGGTTCCACCAATGCGCCGATTCATATCAACGCCATCGCCAAGCATATCGGCGTGCCGCTCGACAACAACGATTGGGAGCGCATCGGCTTCGAGATCCCGCTGCTCGTGAACATGCAGCCCGCGGGCGAGTATCTCGGTGAAGAATATTTCCGCGCAGGCGGACTTCCGGCGGTGATGGCCGAGCTGATCGGCGCCGGCAAGATCCACGAGAATGCGATCACTTGCACGGGCACGACCATCGGCGAGAATTGCAAGGGCAAGTTCACCTGGGATCATGACATGATCCGCTCCTACGACAATCCGTTGAAGGAAAAGGCGGGCTTCCTGAATCTCAAGGGCACTCTGTTCGATTCCGCGATCATGAAGACGAGCGTGATCAGCAAGGAATTCCAGGAGCGTTATCTCAACAACCCGCAAGACCCGAACGCCTTCGAGGGTCCCGTGGTCGTGTTCGACGGGCCGGAGGATTATCACCACCGCATCGACGATCCGTCTCTCGGCATCGACGAGCACACGATCCTGATCATGCGCGGCGCGGGCCCGATCGGTTATCCGGGCGCGGCCGAGGTGGTGAACATGCAGCCGCCGGGCGCGCTCATCAAACGCGGCGTGCTCTCGCTGCCCTGCATCGGCGACGGACGCCAGTCCGGCACGTCGGGCACGCCCTCGATCCTCAACGCTTCGCCCGAGGCGGCCATCGGCGGCGGACTCGCCCTGCTGCAATCGGGCGACCGCATCCGCATCGATCTCAACAAGCGCAGCGCCGATATCCTGCTCTCGAAAGAGGAGCTGGAGAAGCGCCGTGCCGATCTCGAGGCGCGGGGCGGCTATGCCTATCCGGCGAGCCAGACGCCGTGGCAGGAGATCCAGCGCTCCATGGTCGATCAGCTCTCCGAGGGCATGACCCTGAAGCCTGCGGTGAAGTACCAGAAGGTCGCACAGACCTTCGGCGTGCCGCGCGATAATCACTAGAGCGCTTTTCGGCGAGGTTGATCCGGTTCGCCGTCAAAAAGCGCGGCAAGACAAAGGAAAGAGCCGATTCCATATCAATGGAAACGGCTCTAGACCATCGATCCCAAAAGTGGATTGGCACTTTTGGGATTCAACGCGATGCGCTTAACGATAAGAGGAAGGAAACGGGGGCCGTCATGAACAGACTCCAGGGAAAGACAGCCCTCGTCACCGCGGCGGGGCAGGGGATCGGGCGCGCCATCGCGGAGGCTTTTCTCCGCGAAGGCGCCAAGGTCTGGGCGACGGATCTCGACGTCGCGAAACTGGAGGGGCTCGACGGTGCCGAGAAGCGCCGGCTCGATGTGCTCTCGAGTGCGGATGTCGACAAGCTCGTCACTGAAGCCGGACCGCTCGACATTCTCGTCAATGCGGCGGGCTTCGTGCATCACGGCACGATTCTCGAATGCTCCGACAAGGATTGGGATTTCTCGTTCGACCTGAACGTGAGGTCCATGCACCGCACCATTCGTGCGGCGCTGCCGGGCATGCTGGAGAAGGGCGGCGGGTCGATCGTCAACATCGCCTCCGGCGCTTCTTCCGTGCGCGGCATCCCGAACCGCTATGTCTATGGCGCGACGAAGGCGGCGGTGATCGGGCTGACCAAGGCGGTCGCTGCCGATTACATCAAGCGCGGCATACGCGCCAACGCGATCTGCCCCGGCACGATTCAATCGCCATCGCTCGACGAGCGGATTTCGGCGCTGGCGGAAAGCACGGGCCAAAGCCTGGAGACTGTGCGCCAGGCCTTCATCGACCGCCAGCCGATGGGCCGGCTCGGGACCGCGGAAGAGATCGCGGCACTCGCCGTCTATCTTGCTTCCGACGAGGCGAGCTACACGACGGGTCACATCCATCTCGCCGATGGTGGGTTCGCGCTTTAACTTGGCGCTTCAATTGTCATTCCGGGGCGCACCTCAGGTGCGAGCCCGGAAACCATAAACATGACGTCTCAGGACTAGACGGGCGGCGCTGCACCTCTTTCGGCAATATTAGCGGTTATGGATTCCGGGCTCCGCTGCGCGGCCCCGGAATGACAGTCTGTGACCCACATACGCACGTCATGGCCGGCCTTGTGCCGGCCATCCACGCTTTAAGGAAACAAGATCCTCATCCAGAGGAGCAGACGCAGTCTGCGTCTCGAAGGAGGATCCAGAGAGTACTGGAAGCTCCTTCGAGACGGTCGCTGCGCGACCTCCTCAGGATGAGGTTGAGGGTATTGGAAGCGAGATCACCGGCACAAGGCCGGTGATGACGAGAGGTGGTTAAACAGATCGCCCCGTATACGGCGTCTCGGCCACCGGCGTCAGCGGGCCCTTGCCGTCGAACCAGGAAATGAGATTGTCGGCCACCAGCTTGCCCATCGCATTGCGGGTATGGACCGAGCCCGACGCGACGTGAGGCAGGAGCACCACGTGCTCCAGGTCGATCAGTTCCTGCGGAACGCGCGGTTCGTCGTCATAGACGTCGAGGCCTGCGCTCAGGATCGTGCCCGATTTCAGCGCCTCGATCAGCGCCTGCTCGTCCACAACGCTGCCGCGGGCGACGTTGATGAGAACGCCGGTCGGCCCGAGCGCCTTCAGCACTTCCGCATTGATGAGATGCTTCGTCGCGGCGCCTCCGGGGGTGATCACGATGAGCACGTCGGAGGCCTCCGCAAGGCCGGTGACGGTCGGATGATAGGCGAAGGCGACATCGTCCTGCTGTGTGCGGCCGTGATAGGCGATGCTCACGTCGAAGCCCGAAAGACGCCGCGCGATCGCCTTGCCGATGCGCCCGAGGCCGACGATGCCGATCTTCTTCTCGCGCAGAGTCGACGAGAGCGGGAAGGGCGCCTTCAGCCATTTGCCGTCGCGCAGGTAGCGGTCGGCCTGCGGAATCTTGCGCAGGGTCGCGAGCAGGAGGCCGATGGTGAGATCGGCGACCTCATCGTCGAGAACGCCGGGCGTGTTGGTGACGACGATGCCGCGCTTGCCTGCTTCCACTGCATCCACATTGTCGTAGCCGACCCCGAAACTCGAAATGATCTCGGCCTTCGGCAGGCGGTCGAGGAGCGAGGCTTCGAGACGGCCATAGAGCGTGCTGGTGGCAACGCCGCGGATGCGCGGCCCGAATTCCTTCAGAAAGGCCTCCTTGTCGGATTGCTCCCACAGGCGATGCAGCGTGAAGGCCTTGTCCAGCGCCTCGATCACGATGGGCATCATCGGCGCGGTCATCAGGATGTCGGTTCGGCTCATGGCGTTTCCTGTTCGATGGTTCGATTAAATGGCACAGCGCGCGACGGTGCCGCGGCGGAGAGCGTCGTCGATGGTCTTGGCCTGTTGCCGGAGAGCCGCCTTCACGTCCTCGGGCAGGTCGAGCCAGTGGCAGCCGCGTAAGGAGGCTTCAAGCGCATAAAGTGCGTTGAGGCTGACCTGCCGTGGCAGCATGAATTTCAGCCGGCGATAGGCTTCCACCGATCCTATAATGCGCAGGTCCTCGACGGTGCTGATGCCGGCATCGGAGAGCCTGCTCTGCGTCACGGGTCCGATCCCGGGCAATATATCGATGGGGGCTTCGGTCATGCGGGCTGGTTCGGCTTTCGATGCTTCACGCGTTCACGGTAGAGCAAATAGAGCCCCGAGGCGATGACGATGCCAGCCCCGACGAAGGTCCAAGCATCCGGCCAGTCTCCGAACAACAGGTAGCCCAGAACCAGCATCCAGATGATCTGGCTGTAGATGAAGGGCGACAGGATCGCCGCCGGCGCCCGGGCATGGGCGAGAACCAGGAGCCAATGACCGAAGGCGCCGTAGAAGCCCGTGGTCGCGAGCAGGAACCAGGTGAGGGGCGAGGGCGGCGTGGTCCAGATCCAGGGAAGGATCGGCGTCACCAGCACGATGCCGGCGACGCTCGAATAGATCGTCGTGGTGGCAATCGAATCGCGCGAGGCGAGCATGCGCGTCACGATGGCGTAGAACGCGTAGGAGACGGATCCGGCAAAAGACAGGAACGCCGCTGGGTGCATCGTGCCCAAGCCCGGTCGCGTGATCACCAGCACGCCGAAGAACCCGACGGCGATGGCCACCATGCGCCGCCAGCCGATATGCTCCCCGAGAAGCGGGCCGGCGAAGAGCGCGACAAGCAGAGGCGTCGAAAAGATGATGGATTGGGTCTCGACGAGCTGCAGGTATCTCAGAGCGAAGAAGTTGCACAGCGTCGCGCCCAGGAGCAGCAGGGAGCGCAGGAGCTGCAGGGGCAGACGCCGCGTTCTCAGCGCGCCCGGTTGGGTCCGCGGGTTGATGACCATGAAGGTGAGGAGAGCCCCCGCCATGTAGCGGGCCCACACGGTGACCATGGGATCGACGGAGCGGTTGACCCATTTGGCCGTCGCATCGAGGCAGGAAAAGCAGAACAGAGCCGCGCACATGAGTGCGATGCCAGCCATGGTGCTTTGGCGCGGCGCGGCAGTCTTGAGCGGTGACGAGGAAACGGTATCGGCCATGCGCAGGATGCTAGCCGCTTCCCCGCGCTGTTACGAATGTGCGTCGTGCACAGCCCTCGTGCGCGGCACACAGGGGTTGAATCACACCGCCGCTACGGCGACGATCTCCGGCTCGCTGGCCTCGAGCCCGTCGGTCTCGTCGTCGGTCTCGAACCCGGACTGGTCGGCCCCGGTGATGCCGGCGAGATTCTTGGCGGCCCGGCGCAGGAGCTTGCGCAGGCGCTTGCGATCCTTGTTGTCGAAGCCCTGGAGCAGCTCGGCCTCGACCTCGTCCCAGAGGGCGTCGATGGCGGCCGCCTTGCGCTTGCCCTCCTTGGTGAGCTTCACGCGCACGACCCGGGCGTCGCCGGGCTCGTTATGACGTTCCACCAGCTTGAGGCTGGACAGGCGCGAGACCGTCTTGGAGGCGGTCGGCGGGCGCACCCGCAGGATGGCGGCCAGTTCGCCCATGGTCATGGGCCCCGAGCTGCCCAGCGCCTGAAGGACCTGCTCCTGGCCGGCGAAGAGGCCAAGTTCAGAGAGCTTGTCGCCCGTGCGGCTGCGGTGCAGGCGCGAGGCTTGAACCAGAGCCCATCCGACGCTTTTGATGCCCGGATGCTTGCTGTCGTTGTCCATCGTTCGTCGCCCCTTGCAGCGTTACCGGGAGTATCATGGTCCGAACTCATGACGGTACGATGACAAGCCGGCACACTATTAACAGGCTAAATAAATTCAGGCCTATGATTCCGGCGCCAGTGCGCTCTCGTGCCAGCGGCGCAGGAGGACATGGTTGAGTGCCGCCAGCAGGAGATAAAGCCCGATTCCGGTCGCGGCGAGGAGGACCAGGGCCGCGAACAGGCGTGGGATGTTGAGCCGGTACTGGCTTTCGATGATCCGATAGGCCAGCCCGGATCCTGCTCCTGCCGAGCCTGCCGCCATCTCGGCCACCACGGCGCCGATGAGGGAAAGCCCCCCCGCGATCCGAAGGCCTGCCAGGAAGGCGGGAAGGGCCGCCGGGCGGCGCAGGTGCCACAGGGCCTTCAGTCGGGCGGTGAAGCGGGCGGATGCGCTCTGCGAAGCGGGTGCGCCATAGAGCCGGAACAGCTCCATGAGGTTCCGGTCGACCGATTGCAGGCCGAGCATGGTGTTGGAGAGCACGGGAAAGAACGCCACCAGCCAGGCGCAGGTGAGCACCGCCACGTCCTGGGGCATGTAGATCAGGAGCAGGGGCGCAATGGCGATGACCGGCGTCACCTGCAGAACGACGGCAATGGGATAGAGCGAATATTCGATGACCTTCGACAGGCTCAAGAGGACGGCGAGACCGACGCCGCCGACGATTGCGAGAACGAGGCCGGTGAGGGTGGTCTTCAGCGTCGTCAGCAGCGAAGCGGAGAGAAGCGGCCAGTCGGCGACCATGGTCGCGCCGATCAGGCTCGGCGCCGGCAGGATATAGGATGGAATGCCGCGCAGGCGCACGAAGCTCTCCCAGGCGGCGAGAACCGCCACGAAGACGGCGAGCGGCAGCAGGATCCGGAGGAGGCTGCGGCGGTCCCGGGCGGTGTCGACGGGCGAAAGGGTCATCCGCGCCCCTCCGTCTGCTCAAGCAGGACCTGCGAGATCCGACCGCATAGGGCCGCATAGCGCGGGCTCGTGCGAAAATCCGCGCTCCGCTCCTCCGTCGCCTCGCCCGCTACCTCCGCCACGATGCGGCCGGGGCGCGGCGACATGATCGCGACGCGGCTCGAGAGATAGGCGCTCTCATAGACCGAATGGGTCACGAACACGATCGTGCAGCGTAAATTCCTCTGCAGCCGCAAAAGGTCGTCGTTGAGGCGGAAGCGCGCGATCTCGTCGAGGGCGGCGAAAGGCTCGTCCATGAGCAGCAGGCGCGGCCTGACGGAGAGCGCGCGCGCAATCGATACCCGCATCCGCATGCCGCCGGAGAGTTCGCGCGGATAGGCCTTCGCGAAATCGCTCAAGCCCACGAGTGCCAGGCTCTCCGCAATGCTCGTCCGCGCATCGCGACGGGACACGCCGCGAAGCCGCAACGGCAGCCACACATTGTCCGCCACATTGGCCCAGGGCATCAGCGTCGGATCCTGGAAGACGAAGCCGATCTCGCCGCCGTGATCGGCGGCATGCGATCCGGGCCATACGACGCGTCCTTGCGTCGGCTCCATCAATCCCGCGATGAGGCGCAAAGCCGTCGACTTTCCGCAGCCCGATGGGCCGAGAAGCGATACGAACTCGCCGGCGCGAATATCGAGATCGAAGCCCGACAGCGCCGCCACGCCGTTGGCGAATACCTTGGCGATGCCTTGCAGGGAAACGAGCGTGGATGCGGGCTCGGTCATGCCGTACGCGATGCCGGGCGGTCCGGCATCGCTCTCCTCTACTTCCGCAGGTCCAGCCCCACGCCCTTGTTCACGAACCGGAGCGTATAGGCCTTCCTGTAATCGAGATCCGCCTTGAAGAGGCCGGCCTTTACCATCTTGTCGAAGAAGTCCTTCATGCGCGCATCCGACATGGCGCCGATGCCGAGGCTTGAGGTATCGCCGGAATCGACGATGCCGTATTCCTTCATCTTGGCATGGGAATAGCTGAGCAGCTCGTCCGTCATCTCCGGGTTGTCGCGCTTGATGAGCTCCTTGGCCTTCGTGTTGTCGCCGTAGAGATAATTGTACCAGCCGACGGTGGAAGCATCGATGAAACGCTGCACGAGATCAGGATTCTTCTCCACGACCTCGCGGCGCGTCTCCACGGTGGTGGAATAGGTGCTGAAGCCGTGATCGGCGAGCAGGAACACGTTGGGCTTGAAGCCTGCGGCCTTCTCGATGGTCAGAGGGTCGGACGTGACGTAGCCCTGCTGCACGGCGCCCTTGTTGGCGATGAAGGGAGCCGGGTTGAAGCCGAAAGGCTTCACCTGCTCGTCCTTGAAACCGTATTCCGCCTTCATCCACTGGAAGAAGGTGGCGACGCCATCCTTCGCGAGCAGGATATCGTTCGACTTCTTCAGATCGGTGAAGGTGTCGAGGCCCTGGCCGGGATGGCTCAGCAGAACCTGCGGCTCCTTCTGGAAATGAGCCGCGACAACGATGGTGGGAATGTCCTTCTCCACCGCAGAGAAGGCCTGGATCAAGCTGCCGCCCATGTAGAAGTCGAGCTTGCCGACGGTCATCAGCATGCGGTTGTTGGCGCGCGGGCCGCCCGGCACGATGGTGACCTTGAGGCCGTATTTCTCGTAAGTCCCGTCGGCGACGGCCTGGTAATAGCCGCCATGCTCTCCTTGAGCGATCCAGTTGGTGCCGAAGGTCACCTCAGTCAGCGGCTGCTGCGCGAGCGCGCTCCCACCCCAGCAGGCTGCAAGCGCTCCCGCGATCCAGGCGTTCAGCTTCATCGGCACTCACCTTCCGCTGGGCAGGCAAACGGCCTGCCGTCCGAGGCACAGCTTCTGCGCGGTTCGATCCTGCTTGGCAAGGTCTCAGGCAATACCGGCCTTCCATGTCATCACCGGCCCTGTGCCGCCCTCGGCCGTCATGCCCGGGCTTGTCCCGGGCACCCACGTCTTTGCGCCGTAGTGGGTCCAAGACGTGGGTGGCCGCAACAAGTGCGGCCATGACGGCGGAGGGGATGACGGCGGAGGGGATGACCTGGGAGGGGTGCAAGGGTGAGGGCTCGAATGCAGCCCTCGACGGAGGCCAGCCTCACTCCACGAACCATGGATAGGTCCAGGTCTCGGTCAGCGCCCGATTGCCGGCGCGCAGGAAGGCGCGCAGATCCGTGGACTGGCCCGGCTCCAGCTTCACGTCGATGGCGGCGCGGAAGCCCTGCGTATGAGGGTTGGGCATGACGAACGTATTGGTGATCTGGCCGACCGAGGTGGAGGGAATCAGCTGCACCTGGTCCGGCGCGCTCAGGTAATAGGCCAGGTTGCCGCCTGCGAAATCGACGATGAAGCGGCGGTGCCGGGGATCGCTCGGCGCATTGGAGCCGCTCGCCCGGGGCGGCGTCTGGAAGGTGTTGACTACCTTGCCGCCCGGATGCATGGCACCGACCGCCGCCGCGGCGCGCAGGCGGTAGGAGATCACCACCTCCTGGCCCGGCTCGAAGGGCCGGTTCGGCTGCCAATAGGCGACGATGTTGTCGTGGGTCTCGTCCGGCGTCGGGATCTCGACCAACTCGACCCAGCCCTCGCCCCATTGGCCGATGGGCTCGACCCAGTAGCCGGGGCGCTGGTGATAATGCGCCTCCAGGTCCTGGTAATGCTCGAACACCCGGTCGCGCTGCATCAGGCCGAAGCCGCGCGGATTGTTGTCGCTGAAGGAGGAGATCGTCTTCTTGGCCGGGTTGCGTAAGGGCCGCCAGATCCACTCGCCGGCGCCTGATTGCATGAGCAGCCCGTCCGAATCGTGGATCTCGAGGCGATAGTCGTCCGTCGGTTTCCGGTCGTTCTCGCCATCGAGATACATGGAGGTGAGGGGGGCCACACCCACGTTGGTGATGGTCTGGCGCGGGAACAGGGTCGCGGTGACGTCGAGGGTCGTTTCCTTGGACGGGTAGATGTCGAATCGATAGGCGCCGGCGACCGAGGGGCTGTCGAGCAGGGCATAGACGATGGCCCGCTCGTCGTTGGGCTTCGGCATCTCGATCCAGAACTCGCGGAAATGCGGAAATTCCTCCGCCTCGCCGCCCTCCACGTTGATCGCGAGGCCGCGGGCCGAGAGGCCGTATTTCTGATCCGATCCGAGGAAGCGGAAATAGCTCGCTCCGAGGAAGGCGATGAGCTCGTCGAGCACCTTCGGGTTGTTCAGGGGATAGTGGAGACGGAAGCCCGCAAAGCCGAGATTGACCGGCAGCGGACGTTCGATCTTGTTGCGGCCGTAGTCGAACAGCTCGCGCTGATAGGGCACCGGGGTCGGCACGCCATCGCGGATGACGTTCACCGTCACCGGGCGCTGATAGAGGAACCCGAGATGGAAGAGCTGCATCCGGAACGGGCCGTTGCCGGTGCCGAGCAGCGCCCTGTCGGTGCGGAAGCGGATGTCGCGGTAATCGTCGAAGCTGAGCCGGTTCAGGGGCTCCGGCAGCTGCGACACCGGCGCCTCGAACGGGGCGCTCGCCAGCTCGCGCGCCCGGCGCACCACATCCTCGTAGCGGAACGGATTGGGCTGCGGCACACCAGTCTGCTGCGCAAAGACCGGGTGGCTGAAGGCGGACAGAGCGGTGGCGGCAAGGAGGCTTTGCAGGAGGGTGCGGCGGGACAGGGGCGTCATAATGGCGAAGCTGTTCTCGTCTCGAGGAAAAGGGCCGGGATTCAAGGGATTGATATGGGGCTCAAGCCCCATCCGTGTATCTTGGCCGCTTAATGAAGCCTGAACGGTGGTGCGGACAAGACACAGGTCCCGGCAGGGTTAAAAAAATCCTGGGAAGCCCCCGAAAAACTCTTGTGGTCCAGGGCGAATATGCTTATCTCAGCCCTGCCCAATTTCGCACGTGCCTGTGGTCGTGTGTCGGTTGGTGGGCATCCGGACAAGAGGCCGGACAGCCGCCCGAGAGCGACCTAGCTCTCGATACCCCTAACCGGCAGCCGGAGGCGAAAACCGGCGTACCTCGCTCTCAACGGGGGACGCGACTTAAAGCAACGACGAACGGGCTTTTTTGGTCTCGTTGGCCCTCCAAAGGTCAACACCGAAGAGGCTTGTTTATCATTGCCAGGCGTGCGGATGGAGTATCCCCATCCAATCCAAGGCAGCATCGTCGGGTGAAGAGCCCATCGCCGCTTCTCGTGTCTCCATCGCACGAAGCGGGATGTCGTCTTCCCCCGCTGACGCCGGACGGCAGGATTTCCTGATCGTCTGAACTTCAATCCGGAGGCTTCACAAGACCTCCATTGAACCTTTGGTGGGGAGAGCGCCATGACTCAGCGCATCCGTGAATTCCTGCGCAACCGACGTGAGGACGGCCCGTGCGTGGTCGTCGACCTCGAGGTCGTGCGCGACAACTACTCGAAGTTTGCCCGTGCGCTTCCCGACACGCGCGTGTTCTACGCCGTGAAGGCCAACCCGGAGCCGCAGGTGCTGAAGCTCCTCGCAGAGCTCGGCTCGTGCTTCGACACGGCTTCCGTGGTCGAGATCCAGCTTGCGCTGGATGCCGGCGCGACGCCTGAGCGCATCTCCTTCGGCAACACGATCAAGAAGGAGCGCGACATCGTGCGCGCCCTCGAGCTCGGCGTGCGCCTCTATGCGGTCGACTGCGAAGTCGAGGTCGAGAAGATCGCCCGTGCAGCCGCGACGGCTGGCATCGAGGCTTCCGAGGTGAAGGTGTTCTGCCGCATCCTGTGCGACGGCGCCGGCGCCGAGTGGCCGCTCTCCCGCAAGTTCGGCTGCGTGCCCGAGATGGCCGTGGACGTGCTGGAGCATGCCTATCGTCAGGGCCTGGAAGCTTACGGCGTGTCGTTCCACGTGGGTTCGCAGCAGCGCAACACGGAAGCCTGGGATCAGGCTCTCGGCTCTGCCTCCGCGATCTTCCGTGAATGCGCGCATCGCGGCATCCACCTGTCGATGGTCAATCTCGGCGGCGGCTTCCCGACGAAGTACCTGAAGACGGTCCCGATGGTCGAAGCCTATGGCGAGTCGATCTTCCGCGCGCTGTCGAAGCACTTCGGCAACCGCATCCCGGAGACGATCATCGAGCCGGGCCGCGGCATGGTCGGCAACGCGGGCATCATCGAGGCCGAGGTCGTTCTCGTCTCGAAGAAGAGCCGCGACGAGGAAGAGGTGCGCTGGGTCTATCTCGACATCGGCAAGTTCGGCGGTCTCGCCGAGACGATGGACGAGTCGATCCGCTATCCGATCCGCACAGAGCACGACGAGGACCGCAAGGTGCCGTGCGTGCTCGCGGGTCCCACCTGCGACTCGGCCGACGTTCTCTACGAGAAGGAGCCTTACCCGCTCCCCATCTCGCTGGAGATCGGCGACAAGGTGCTGATCGAGGGCACGGGCGCCTACACGACCACCTACTCGGCGGTCGCGTTCAACGGCTTCCCGCCGCTCAAGTCCTACGTGATCTAACTCACGTCCCGCCTGCCTCGCTGAATGAGGCAGGCATCAACCCAACACAGTTGTCCCGGACGGCCTGTTCAAGTTGTGAACGGGTGCGAGGGCTGTCGCTCACCCCACGTGTATTGGGAGGCCACGGCCATGATCACGATTCGCGAAGAAACCTTCCACGACGTCGACGCGCGCGAGGCGCTGCTCGATTCCTGCTTCGGAGCCGCCCGGTTCCAGAAGACCTGCGAGCGCCTGCGCGAGGGCAGGATGCCGGCCGACGGCCTGGCGCTCGTCATCGAGCGCAACAGCGAGATCATCGGCACGGTGCGCCTGTGGCACATCAGCGCCGGTGCGAACCGCGCGGCGCTGATGCTCGGCCCCATCGCCATCGATCCGTCCGTGCAGAGCCTCGGGCTTGGCGGAAAGCTCATGCGCGAGGCGCTTAAGCGCGCGAGCGGTCTCGGCCACAAGGCGGTTCTGCTGGTAGGCGATGCGCCCTATTACGAGCGCTTCGGCTTCTCGACCGAAAAGACCGGCTCGCTCTGGCTGCCGGGTCCCTATGAGCGCAACCGCTTCCTCGCGCTCGAGCTCGAGTCGGGTGCGCTCAACGGCGCGCGCGGCCTTGTCTCCGCGACCGGCGCTTTCGAGCAGAAGCCCGATCTCGGCGCGCTCGTCGCCGCGGCCGCGCAGGGTGCGCTGGCCGGTCTTCGTCCGTCGCTCTGAACCTGATGTCATCCTCCCGAGGGCTGCAGACGCGCAGCCCTCGGGTTGGGGAGCACGAAGGTGACGGCGGCAGCTGCGATCATGTAGGCGGCAAAGCCGATGCAGATCGCTTCAAGCGTCACTCCCGCATCGAACAGCAGCCCGATGGCACCCGGCGTCGCGGCCGAGGCCACAACCATGATCGCGCCTGCGAGCGCACGGATCTTGCCGAGATGCGTCGTGCCGAACAATTCCGCGAGAACCGCCGCGATCACCACATTGGTGCAGCCCGAGGTGAGGCCGATCAGGCCGAAGAAGACGAGCGGCAGGAATGGCGCATCGAAACTGGCAAGAGCAATCGAGGCCGCAATCATGCCGGCGAGATAGAAATGGCTGAGACGAACCGCACCGAACCTGTCGACGAAGCTGCCGGCGCTCATGGCGACGACCACGGAGACCAGCGCGAAGAGCGTGATGCTGCTTGCGAGCAGTTCCAGCGACCAGCCCTTCATTTCGGCGAGGAAGCGCTGATGGAAGAAATAGGCCGTCATGATCGCCGGATAGCCGATCATGGTGGGAATGAGCGCGAGGAAGCGCCAGTCGCGCAGGATGTCGCTCCAGCGCGGGCCGGCATCGCCCATGGTTCTCCTGCGCGTCGTTTCCTCGACGTCAGGACCCCTGGCCTTGAGCAGAAATCCGAGCAGCCAGCCGGCGGCCAGCGCCATGACGATCACCAGCGCGGCGATGCGCCAGGTGCCGGTCCATCCGAAGGCCGCGATCGAGGCGAGGGCGATGGCCGGCAGGATCGCCTCGCCCGCGGGAAAGCCAAGGGCGGCGACGCCGAGCGCCCGGCCGCGCACGCCCTCATGCAGGCGCGCGGTGCTCATCACGCCCGCATGGCTGAGCATGCCCTGGCCGAAGAGGCGAAGCGCGAACAGGCTCAAGCCCAGCATGAGGAGATTGGGCGCGAAGGACAGGCTGATGGCGGCAGCCGTCAGGCCCAGCATGGCCGTGGTGGCGTAAAGCCTTATGTCGACCCGGTCGATCACGCTGCCGACCCAGATCATCAAGAGGCCCGAGGACAGAGTCGCGAGGGAGTAGATCGAGCCGAAGGCGCCATGCGTCAGGCCGAACGCCGCGCGGATATCGGGGCCCGACAGGGAGATGAAGAAGGTCTGGCCGAAGGAGGACAGGAAGGTCAGAGCGAAGCCGAGTCCGATAATGCGCCAGTAGTTCTTGAGAAGATCGTGAAATTTCATCGGTCGCGGCCGGGAGAGAAACGGTGAGGCCGCCATCATGAAGCTTTGTTTCACGATGTCGAGCGTCAATCGAACATGTCAGAGGCGCAATCGTCATGCAGCCTTCGCCATCCTCAGGCGACAATGCCCGCAGGTGCGGGAAGGCGCCTCGGGGCATTGACCCTGGGGGCTCTGCAATCCTAGATGCGCCCGAAACATTTATCCGGCGTTTAGCTTTCACTACCTCTGATTTCGTAAAGGAGACAGATCAGATGACCACTTGGCCCGTCCACGGTCGCATCACCGGCCCCATCGTCATGATCGGCTTCGGCTCGATCGGCCAGGGAACCCTGCCGCTCATCGAACGTCATTTCGAGTACGACAAGAGCCGCTTCGTGGTCATCGATCCGCAGGAGAAGCACAAGGAGCTGCTCGACGAGCGCGGCATCCGCTTCATCCAGCAGGCGGTGACGAAGGACAATTACCGCGAGCTGCTCACGCCGCTTTTGACCGCAGGCGGCGGGCAGGGCTTCTGCGTCAACCTCTCGGTGGACACGGGCTCCGTCGACATCATGGAGCTGTGCCGCTCGCTCAACTGCTTCTACATCGACACCGTGAACGAGCCCTGGCCCGGCTTCTATTTCGACAAGAGCAAAGGGCCGGAATCGCGCACGAATTTCGCGCTGCGCGAGATCACGATGGCGGCGCGCAAGCGCAATCCGGGCGGCACCACGGCCGTGTCGTGCTGCGGTGCTAATCCAGGCATGGTGTCCTGGTTCGTCAAGCAGGCGCTCGTGAATGTCGCCGGCGAACTCGGTGTCGCGTATGACGAGCCGAAGAGCCGCGAGGACTGGGCGCGTCTGGCGCAAAAAGTCGGCGTGAAGGGCATCCACATCGCCGAGCGCGACACGCAGCGCGCCAAGTCCGAAAAGCCCATGGGCGTTTTCGTCAACACCTGGTCGGTCGACGGCTTCGTATCGGAAGGCCTGCAGCCGGCCGAGCTCGGCTGGGGCACGCATGAAAAATGGATGCCGGAGAATGCCGGTACGCTTGGGCCCGACGCGCAGGCGATCTATCTGCTCCAGCCCGGCGCCAACACCCGCGTGCGCACCTGGTGCCCGACGCCCGGTTCTCAATACGGCTTCCTCGTCACCCACAACGAGTCGATCTCGATCTCGGATTATTTCACCGTGCGCGAGAACGGGAAGGCGGTGTACCGCCCGACCTGCCACTACGCCTATCATCCCTGCAACGAGGCCGTGCTCTCGCTGCACGAGATGTTCGGCAGCGCCGGCAAGTTCCAGGAGACGCAGCACATCCTCGACGAGAACGAGATCGTCGACGGCATCGACGAGCTCGGCGTGCTGCTCTACGGCCACGGCAAGAACGCCTATTGGTACGGCTCGCAGCTCTCCATTGAGGAGACCCGCCGCGTCGCGCCCTACCAGAACGCCACCGGCCTTCAGGTGACCTCCGCCGTGCTCGCCGGCATGGTCTGGGCGCTGGAGAATCCCGAAGCCGGCATCGTCGAGGCCGACGAGATGGATTTCCGCCGCTGCCTCGAAGTGCAGCTGCCCTATCTCGGTCCGGTGAACGGCTACTACACCGACTGGACCCCGCTCACGGACCGTCCCGGCTTCTTCCCGGAGGACATCGATTCCTCCGATCCGTGGCAGTTCCGGAACGTTCTGGTGCGCTGACTGTCCTCCCCGGTGGCCGGGAAGGGGCCCAAGGCACCCTCTCCACGTCATCACCGGCCTTGTGCCGGTGATCTCGATGCGACGAGCGCGGTGCCTTACGGTATCGGGATGGCCGGGACAGGCCCGGCCATGACGTGAGAGGGTATCATTCCCGGTGGCCGACGTCCGGGTATGGCGAACGGAGTGAACAGAGATGCCCCATTTCGAGGAATTCTACGCCAACAAGCTCCGTGGCGGTCTCGGCGTCGTCGATGCTGACAGCGTGCTCGATCTGCGGAGCGCCGGTCGCGAACAGGCGGCGGCCTCGATCCAGGACATGCTCGAGCGCAGCCGTTTTGCCACGCCAAAATCCGTCGCGATCCGCCTCAATCCGCCGGCAGAGGGCGGCGGCGAAACCCTCTTCCAGCCGATCGGCAAGGCCCTCCTGGAGGCCAAGAAGCGCGGCTGGATCGCCCGGCTGCAGACCCTTCCGGCCCAGGACGGATTGGGCTTTTACGTAGTGCTGGCCGGAAAGCCGGAGCGCGAGGCGTAACAGGTCAATCAAATATCGGTCTCATCCTGAGGAGGTCACGAAGTGACCGTCTCGAAGGAGGATCGAGTGCTCCCTGGATCCTCCTTCGAGACGCAGCTTCGCTGCTCCTCAGGATGAGGGTTAGAGAGTTGGCTCAGGAAAACGATTAAACCCTTGCCGCTTGACGCGGCCGTCGCCACAGGCTGCGGAGAAAACCCGTCAGCAGAAGAAGGCCACCCCAAACGGCGATGAAGCCGATGGCGGTCGAGAGTAGTCCTTCCTCCGTCACCGGCACGGCCGGCTCGAAATCGCGATAGACCGCTTCCATCACATCCCGGTCGCCGTCGCGCATCATCAGAGCGACGCGCGAGAAGGGACCTGACTGCATCATGGTCTGGCGGTGCATCTCAAGCCGCCCAAGGCGCTCCACATTGGCCTGCATGGCAGCGCCCTGACGGCTGACGAAATCGTCCGCGTTCGAGCGCAGGCGCGTGATCGCGCTTTCCATCGTCTCGCCGCTTGCTCTCGCATCCCCGTCGAAGCGCGAGACCACCTGGCGCAATTCGTCGATCGCACCGCCGACGCGCTGACGGTATTGCTGCGCGAATTCAGGCCCCTGCGACGCGACGATGCCGCCGCACAGACCGCAGCCGAAGGCGATGATGCGAACGATCCTGGACAAGCTTGACCTCTTCGAAGGGGAAACGGTTCCGCAGGCCAACTGGTTCTGAAACAGAAACCTCGGCCTTGCTAGTCCTTCGAGGCGGGTTGCCGGGACGGCTCTGCCGAGGCCACGTCGTCGAGATTGACGCCATACTTCTTGCCCAGCGTGGCCCGCAGCTGCCGGAAATTGGCTTCGAAGAACAGCTTTGTGGCCGCGATCTCCTGCCTGACGCCTTCCTGATATTTCAAATAGTCGATTTTGGTGATCCGCTCTTCATAATTGAAGCGATGGCGCGCGCCGGCGAAACTCGCAACGTAAAGAGAAAGCGAGAAGCCGATGGTCGCGAGGCAGACGAGCAGGCGCGACAGCGCTCCCCGGCTGCCGAGGATATAGGCGAGCATGCCTGCGACGAGGGTCAGCACCGCCGGCAGTACGGCGGCCACGGCCGGCTCGCGGCTGTTTGACATGTTGTAGCCGATGACCCAGCCGAGCGAGCTGAGGGCAAAGATGCTGAGAAAGGAGAGCGGGAAAAGATGTCTCGTTCTCTTCTTGAGGGTGATGGCCGCAATGACGAAGGTCAGCGTCAGCAGAAAGACGAAAACCTCCCCCATCAATCTCAAGGATTCATGAGGCAGGTCCAGAGGCTGCCATTCCATCACCGAAATCCCTTAGGGCGTTGAAAGTTCGGCGGAATATGCAGATTGCGGTCCGGCTTGATCTCGGCCGGAGGATAGATGACTGGCGACTCCCGGTTCGGTACGCCTATGGGGTCTTGCGGCGAAGGCGTTGGACCGGTGTGCCCCTTCACGCATGCAAAGAATTCGTCAGGGGTCGCTTTATCGGCGCAATGATCGGCCCGAGCCTCGCCCGCCGAGAGAATGAAGCCGCTGGCGCAGGAAGCGAGCAGCAAGGTCCAGGTCTGCATGGCGCGCCCTCCATGAGGAGTTGCGCAATATTTAACATAAAACCCTTGGTTGCGAAATGGGAGCTGAGCCGTTCAGTCGGGCTCGTTGGAGGTAGTCGCCGCGCCGGCGATATCCTCGGCCATGACCTCGTCGAGAGGCTTGGCAACCTTGAGTGCTCGCGTCTTCCTGCCCGGCTCCATCACCAGGATCACGGTTTCGATGCCCGGGCAGCCGGGATCGTTGCAGACGATCTCGTTGACGGCGAAGGCGGTGTCCGGCGAGACCTGAAGGGCTGCGCGCGCGAGGTCCTTCACCCGGTCGATGCCCTGCCTGTCGGGCTTCGGCAGCCCAAAGGTGCCGCGCATGAAGGCGCCGAAGAGAGCCACCGGCGATCTCACGCGGGCAGGGTCAGGATGCCGGCCTGACCGTCCTCGCAGCCGAAGGCGAGGCGTTTTCCGCCCTTGTCCCAGGCCATCGCCGTGATTCCGCTGTCCTTCACGGCGGGGCGCACGAGAAGCTCGGAGGCATCGTTGAGGCGGATGAGGAGAATGCAGCCGTCCTCGTAGCCTACCGCCAGCACATAGGTGTTGGGATGGAAGGCTACGTAGCTGACCTTGGCGGGCCTGACGCCGCATTCCCGCGGCGCCTTGCCCATCGGGCCTTCCTTCGATTCGAAGGGCCAGATGATGGCCGCTTCGGCACCGGAGGTGGCAAGCCACTTGCCGTCCCCCGACCAGGAAAAGGAGCGCGTCTTCGAGGGGTAACCGCTCATGCGCATATGGCCCTTGTCGGGGATGAGCCGCCAGCCGTGGAGCGCGTTCTCCTGCATGGAGGTCACGACGAAGCGGGCATCCGGCGACCAGGTGACGTCGAGATGCGAGCCCTTCCACTCCAGGAATTCGGGCTTGGCCTCCGTGTTGGGGAACCACAGGGTCGCGCCGTTGTAGTGGGAAATCGCCAGCCGGTAGCCCTTCGGCGCGAAGGCGAGGCCACGGGCGGCGGAGGGAACCTCGAGACTCTTCTCCCGGCCCTTGTCGTCGCGGGCGACGACCCGCTTGCCGGCACCGTAGGCGAAGGCGCCGCCTGCGTTCACGGCAAGCGAATCGATCCAGGTGTTCTTGGTCTCGGCAAGCGTCTTCGTGGAGCCGTCGGCGCCTGTTACGGCGACGCGACCGTCATCGCCGCCGGTGACGAAGCGCTCGCCGTCGCTTGCCGCCACCAATACGCCTCCACCGGGATGCGCCTCGACGCGATGGCTTTCGCCATCCTTGACCAGCAGCACGCCGCCATCGCCGAGGCCGAAGGCGGCCGTGCCCTTCAGCCATGCGACCGCGGTGACGTTGGCGCCCGCATCGAGCGGCACGACGTTCTGGGTGAGAGAAGGAGCAGTTCCGGAACTCATCGAGGCGATCCCTTTTGCGGGAGCGATAGCATGATTTGCGGGGAGGGTGTCATCCTGTCATGCGGCGCGCGTCTCCCTCTCCCGTTTGGGAGAGGGTCGGGGTGAGGGAAGGGCGGCGCCGGATGAAGTGCAGCGGCGAGGGCGGTGCTGGACTGTGAGATGTCCCGCCCTCACCCCTGCCCCTCTCCCACCCGGGAGAGGGGTGGCCGCCTCACGCTGCGCAGGCCAAAAAGCCTTGCCGGATCGCCTGCGCGTCCAGGTCGCGGCCGATGAAGACCACCTTGGAGGTGTGCTTCTCGCCGGGCTTCCACTCGCCCTGCACGTCGCCGTCGAGAATCATGTGGACGCCCTGGAAGACGAAGCGCTTGGGCTCGTCCGGGAACGCGACGATGCCCTTGCAGCGCAGGATGTTCGGCCCCTCGACCTGGGTCAGGTTCGAGATCCACGGCATGAATTTCTGAGGATCGACCTCGCCGTCGTGATGCACGGAAATCGACTGCATCTCCTCGTCGTGGTGATGGTGATGGCCTTCCTCCAGGAAATCGGGCTCGAGCGCGATGATGCGGTCGAGATCGAAGGCCTTGCGGTCGAGTACCTCGGAGATCGGGATGGCGCAGTTCTGGGTGCGATGGATCTTGGCATAGGGGTTGATGGCGCGAATGCGCGCCTCGACCTCTTCCAGTTCACCCTCGGAGACGAGATCGATCTTGTTGAGGATGATCACGTCGGCGAAGGCGATCTGGTTCTTGGCCTCGGGCGCATCCTTCAGCCGGTCGGAGAGCCACTTGGCATCGGCCACCGTCACCACCGCATCGAGGCGCGCGGTGTCGGAGACGTCCTGATCCATGAAGAAGGTCTGGGCGACGGGGGCGGGATCGGCGAGGCCGGTGGTCTCGACGATGATGGCGTCGAACTTGCCCTTGCGCTTCATCAGCCCGTCGAGGATGCGGATCAGGTCGCCGCGCACGGTGCAGCAGATGCAGCCGTTGTTCATCTCGAACACTTCCTCGTCGGCGCCGACGACGAGTTCGTTGTCGATGCCGATCTCGCCGAACTCGTTGACGATCACGGCGTATTTCTTGCCGTGCTGCTCGGTGAGGATGCGGTTGAGAAGCGTGGTCTTGCCGGCGCCGAGATAGCCTGTGAGGACGGTGACGGGGATCTTGTCGGTCATCGCGATAATCCGCAACTTTCATCCTCCCCTTGAGGGGGAGGATCGGCCGAACAGGCCGAGGTGGGGTGGAAACACCAAACTGGGTGAGGTCGCGCTGCCACCCCACCCCGGAGCGCTTACGCGCTCCGACCCTCCCCCATGCAAGCCGGGTGTTCCCGGTTTGCACAGATACACAGATTTTGGGAACACCCAAGATCTGTGGGAGGACGGCTTTCAGCTCGACAGGGCCGCGCTGAAAGCCCTTATATTGTGTCTCATCATCTCAATGTAAGTGCCGGCCGGTCCGCCCGGCTCGGAGAGGGCGTCGGAATAGACCCTGGCGCCGATCTTCGCGCCGGTTTCTTTCGCGATTCGCTCCATGAGGCGGGTGTCGGAGACGTTCTCCACGAAGATTGCGGCGATCCTGTCGCGCCTGATCTGCTGGATGATCCGGGCCACGTCCTTGGCCGAGGCCTCGGCTTCCGTGGAGACGCCCTGGGGCGCCACGAAATCGATGCCATAGGCCTCCTCGAAATAGCGGAAGGCGTCGTGGGACGTGATGATCCGCCGGCGCTCGGCCGGGATGCCGCCGACGATGCCCTTGATCTCGGCCTCGACCGCATCGAGTTGATTGAGATAGGCCGCGGCATTCGCCTCGTAAGAAGTCTTGCCCGCCGCATCCGCCGCGATCAGGGCATCGCGGATATTCGCCACGTAGATCTTGGCATTGCCGATGCTCTGCCAGGCGTGGGGATCGGATCCGCCATGGCCGTGATCGTGCCCGTGGCCGCTCTCTTCCTCCTTCAGCAGCTTCACCCCTTTCGCCGCCTCGATCTTCGCGGCCCTGGTGCCTGAGGATTTGATGAGGCGGTCGATCCAGCCCTCGAACTTCAGGCCGTTGGTGAAGACGATTGCCGCTTCCGTCAGGCGTCGCCCGTCTGCCGGCGTCGGCGAATAGACATGGGCGTCGCCGTTCGGGCCGACGAGGGTCGTGACCTCGACGCGCTCGCCGCCCACATTGCGCACGATGTCACTGAGGATCGAGAAGGTGGCGACCACTTTCAGCTTTTCGGCGTTCTGCGCGGCGGCGGGAAGCGCCGATGCGGCAAGGGTGAGGCATCCCGCCAGCAGGGAAACGGCAGCTCTTCTCGTCAGCATGGTTCGATCCTTTTGAGAGGTCAGGCTTCCAGATGCTTGCCGGGCCATGCCAGCCACAGCACGCCGCCCTCGCGCCCCAGCAGGAGCGAGAGCACATAGGCTGCCCCGGCCGAGAGGATGATCGCCGGTCCCGCGGGCAGCTCCGCATGGAAGGAGAGCAGCAGGCCGCATAGGCCCGAGGCGATGCCGATGACGACGGACAGCATCATCATCACGGTGATGTCGTTGCTCCAGAACCGCGAGGCCGCTGCCGGCAGCATCATCATGCCGACCGCCAGCAGGGTTCCGAGCGCATGGAAGCCGCCGACCAGGTTCATGACGACGAGGCCGAGGAAGATCAGATGCGTCGGCGTTCCGGCGCGGCTGACGGAACGCAGGAAGACCGGATCCACGCATTCGAGCACGAGCGGGCGGTAGAGCGCGGCGAGCGCCAGCACGGTGATGGTGGAGATGGAGGCGATGAGCAGCAGCGTGCTGTCGTCGAGCGCCAGCACCGTGCCGAAGAGCACGTGCAGCAGATCCACGTTCGAGCCGCGCAGGGACACGATGGTGACGCCGAGCGCCAGGGAGAGCAGGTAGAAGGCCGCGAGCGACGCATCCTCCTTCAGGGCCGTGAAACGCGACACGAGGCCGGCGGCGACCGCGACGATGACGCCGGCGAACAATCCGCCGATGGTCATGGCCGGAAGCGAGAGGCCGGCGACGAGATAACCGACCGCCGCACCGGGCAGGATCGCGTGCGCCATGGCATCGCCGGTCAGACTCATGCGGCGCAGCATCAGGAACACGCCGACGGGGCCGCCGCCGAGGGCGATGGCGATCACGCCCACGAGGGCGCGCTGCATGAACTCGAATTCGGCAATGGGCGTATAGAACAGGTCGAGCATGAACGGGCGTCCCTATGCGACCTTGCGATGGCATATATCCGCATGCGGATCGTATGCCTCGACCATGCGCCGGGCCTTCAGCAGGTTCTCAGGCTGCAGCACCGTTTCCGTCTCGCCCCAGGCCACCGGCTCCCGGGCGATCAGGAGGGTTTGCGGGAAGGTGCGCCTGACCATGTCGAGATCGTGCAGGACGGCGACCACCGTGCGGGATTCGTCGTGCCAGCGGCGGACGAGATCGAGCAGGTCGGCGGTGGTCTTGGCGTCGATGGCAGTGAAGGGCTCGTCGAGCAGGATCACCGGAGCGTCCTGCAGGAGCAGGCGCGCGAAGAGCGCCCGCTGCATCTGGCCGCCGGACAGGGTCGAGATCGGGCGCCGCTCGAAGCCGAGCAGGCCCACGGCCGCCAGCGCCTGCTCGATCCGCGTGCGGTCGTGCCGGGAAATACCGCCGAAGAGACCGGACCGCGACCACAGGCCCATCGCGACGAGGTCATAGACCGAGAGCGGGAACGAGCGGTCGATCTCGGCCGCCTGCGGCAGATAGGCGATGCCGCAGGCACCGTCGAGGCGGATCCGGCCCTCGAGGGGCGTCAGGGTGCCGACGATGCCCTTGAGCAGGGTCGACTTGCCGGCCCCGTTCGGCCCGACCACGGCCATCAGGCTCCCCGACGGGATCTCGCCGTCGAGGTGGTGGACGGCCGGCCTGCGGTCATAGCCTAACGTGACCTCGTCGAAGCGGATGGCGGTCGAGATGGGTTTCATGGGCTACCTCGTCACCGCGAAGACCAGCAGCCACAGGCCGGAGAGGACAATGGCGGCACCGATCAGACGCTGCCCGACCGACAGGCGCAGCAGCGAGAAGGTCGGAGCCGCGGCGATCGCCCGATGCTCATGGGCGTGCTCATGGGTGTGATGGTGGTGGCCATGCGACATGGCCATCTACATAGACCGGATCGGACGTGATTTCCAGGGGCGTATAGTATTTTATACGCCCCTATCAAACCTATGGTTTGCAAGATCAATCCCGGAATTGGCCGCGAGCGATTACGGGCCTTTCCCTCCCCCTTGCGGGGAGGGGTAGGGGTGGGGGTGGTTCGACCGGGCGAGCGGTCAGGTAAGAATGGCGCTGTATCGACTTCATGCTTCCATGACGAGGCGCAGCGTTTTGACTTTTCGACCCCCACCCTCGATCCCTCCCCGCAAGGGGGAGGGAAGCACGGGCCATGCTCGTCTCGGCCAGTTACTCAAAACGGAGGGTGGTATTGGTAGAGCCAGGTCTCGCTCAGGACCTCGTTCTCGTTGCGCAGGTAGCAGCGCATCTCCACCGGGTCGGTGCCTGTGACCGACAGGTCGAACTGGGTGCGCCAGTGGCCGGGCACGTTGTTGGGCACCGCCTCGGTGAGGATGTTCGAGAACTCTCCGCGGGAGGCGGTGAGCACGGGCTTCGGGAACACGCCGCTTGGAAGCTTGGTGAGGGGTGCTCCCAGGAACTCGATCATGAACTTGCGCACGCCCTTCGGACGGGCGGTGCCGGCCTGGCCGCCATTGCCGAGGCGGGTGGCCACCACGCGGGCGAGGGGCGTCGGATAGGGCTCTTCCGCCGACCAGTGCATGCGGTAGCGGAATTCCAGCGCCTGTCCGGCGCGCACCGGATCGGCCGGAACCCACATGGCGACGATGTTGTCGTGGATCTCGTCGTCGGTGGGGATCTCGACGAGCTGGATCGCGCCCCGGCCCCAGTTGCCCTGCGGCTCGATCCACAGCGAGGGTCGGCGGTCGTAATAGACGCCGTCGAGATAATGGTCGAAGTTCCGGTCGCGCTGGAGCAGGCCGAAACCCTTGGGGTTCTCGTCGGTGAAGGCCGAAGTGATGATCCGCGGCGGGTTGTTGAGGGGGCGCCAGATGCGCTCGCCGCTGCCGGTCCACAGCGCCAGCCCGTCCGAATCGTGGATCTCCGGACGCCAGTCGATGGCGGTGGTCTTCGCCTTTTCCGAATACCAGTACATGGAGGTGAGCGGCGCGATGCCGAGGCGGCTCACGTCCTGGCGCATGAAGACGTTGCTGTCGATGTCCATGACGATGGCGGCCGCCCGCTGCATGACGAAGCGGTAGGCGCCGGCGACGCTGGGGCCGTCGAGGAGCGCGTAGATCGTGACCGTGTCCGAACCCGCCTGAGGGGTTTCGAAATAGACGTGGGTGAAGTCGGGGAATTCCTCGTTCTTGCCGAAGACAGCCACGTCCACGGCGAGCCCGCGGGCGGACAGGCCGTATTGGAAGAGCTCGCCGATGGCGCGGAAATAGGAGGCGCCGAGGAAGGCGACCCAGTCGTTCTTCTTCCAGTCGAGCTTGCCGTTGCGGGCTTCCTGGAAGCGGAAACCGGCAAAGCCGGAATTGGCCGGCAGGCCATGGGCCGGGGAATCCGCCGGCATGTCGAAATAGTCGGGATCGTAGACGATCTCGCGGGCCTGGCCGTTCTCGATCACATGCATGCGCACCGGCTTCTGAAAGAAGCGGCCGAGATGGAAGAACGTGACCGGGAACTCGCTCGGGCCGTTCGCCCAGAGCGCGAGGTCGGTCTTGAACCGGATCTTGCCGTGCGCGTCGTAGTCGATCCGCTGCAGGATTTCCGGAGAGGGGCTCGGCGGCGCCACGTAAGGCATGCGCGACATATCTTGCGCGCGCCGCTTCAGTTCCTCGAAGGAGAAGGGGGCGGGGGCTGCCATTTTCAGGCCCTGCTGCGCCATGGCCTGACTGGCAAAGCCTTGCGCGGCAAGGGCGGCGGTGGCGGTTGCGGTTTGGAGGAAGCGGCGGCGATTGATCATGGATGAGCGCATGTGATTTCCGGGAGGGACGCACCCCTACCGACCAAGGTGGCAGGATTAAGTCCCTCTTAGCCTCTTGAGAAATTGCCGTCAGCGGTCAATGTAGGCCCACACACAGGTGTAGGAATAACTGCGCCGTAAAATAGGGAGTACGCCATGTATCGAAAAGTCATGCGCCGCGCGATCGGCGCCGCGGCCGCCGTTGTGCTTGCGGGGGCAAGCGTGCCGGCCCAGGCCCAGGACTTCATCAACGTCCTGACCGGCGGCACCTCGGGCGTCTATTATCCGCTCGGCGTCGCGCTTTCCAAGGTCTTCACCGACAAGGTTCAGGGCTCTCGCCCCTCCGTTCAGGCCACCAAGGCCTCGGTCGAGAACCTCACCCTCCTGCAGCAGGGCAAGGGCGAGATCGGCTTCACCCTCGGCGACAGCCTCGCCATGGGCTGGGCGGGCGACGAGGAAGCCGGCTTCAAGGGTAAACTCGACAAGCTGCGCGGCATCACCGCGATCTATCCCAACTACATCCAGGTGGTCGCGACCCAGGAATCCGGCATCAAGTCGCTGGCTGACCTGAAGGGCAAGCGCCTCTCCGTCGGCGCGCCGAAATCCGGCACCGAGCTCAACGCCCGGGCGATCCTCCAGGGCGCGGGCCTGTCCTACAAGGATCTCGGCAAGGTCGAGTATCTGCCCTTCGGCGAATCCGTCGAGCTGATGAAGAACCGACAGCTCGATGCGACCCTGCAATCGGCAGGCCTCGGCGTCTCTTCGATCCGCGATCTCGCCACCTCCGTGCCGATCGTCGTGGTGGAGATCCCCGCCAGCGTCGTGGACAAGGTCGGATCCCCCTACGTGAAGGTCTCGATCCCGGCCAACACCTACCAGGGCCAGACCGCTCCCGTGCCGACGGCGGCCGTCGTGAACTACCTCGTGACGCATTCCGGCATGAAGGACGAGGCCGTCTACCAGATGACCAAGGCGATCTACGACAGCCTCCCGGATCTCGCGGCGGCGCATGCCGCCGCCAAGGACATCAAGCTCGAAAGCGCGCTCTCCGGCATGCCGGTTCCGATGCATCCGGGCGCGCAGCGCTATTTCGACGAGAAGGGCGTGAAGAAGCAGGGTTCCTAAACCCTTCGGCCGATTTACATGCCAGCCGGGGCAGGTGAACTGCTCCGGCTTTTTCATGACAAGAAGAACAAGGTTTGAGGGAATGCCATGAGCCAGGGAGCGCACAAGTCCGAACTCGCCCAAATGGAGGCGCCGGCTGAAACCGTGAATCCCGAGCACGGGCTGCCGGAAAGCTTCGGCGAGGGTTTCCTCGGCCGGCTCCTGTTCTGGATCGCGGTCTCTTTCTCGACCTTCCAGATCATCACCTCCTTCGGCATTCCCCTCGATCAGCCCTTCATCGCGTCCTTGAGCCTCACGCATCTCTGGGCCGTCGCCATGGTGGCTTGGGCGGCCTGGATGATCGGGCTTGCCTTGCGCCGCCGAAGTGTTCTCGACGGCGTTCTCGCCTGGCTCGCCGTTGCCGGCGCCTTCGGGCTCGTCCTCTGGTTCGGCGGCAGCATGCCGAGCCAGGTCACGCGCACCATCCATGTGGGCTTCCTGTGCCTCGTCGCGGGAGCGATGATCGCCAACCACCGCTCCGGCTCGTCCTCCCTGCGCGCCGTCGGCTGGATCGTCGGCGTCGCGAGCTTCCTGGTCGGGCTGTACCATTGGGCGCTCTATGAGGAGCTGATCGTTCGCGCGGGCGAGCTCACCACGCTCGATCTCGTCGTCGGCATCGCCGGGCTCGCGATCCTGATCTATCTCATCTGGCGCGTCATGGGGCCGGCGCTTCCCATCGTCGCCGGCCTGTTCCTGTCCTATTGCCTGTTCGGGCACCTCCTGCCCGCGCCCCTCGATCATCGCGGCTATTCGCTGGAGCAGGTGGTCGAGCACATGTCCTTCGGAACCGAGGGCATCTACGGCACGCCGACGCTGGTCTCCGCGACCTATATCTTCCTGTTCATCCTGTTCGGCGCCTTCATGGAGAAGGCCGGCGTCATCGATTTCTTCAACGACATCTCGATGGCGGTCTTCGGCGACAAGCAGGGCGGTCCCGGCAAGGTCTGCGTGGCCTCCTCCGCGCTCATGGGCACCGTTTCCGGTTCGGGCGTCGCCAACGTCGTGGCCTCGGGCCAGTTCACGATTCCGCTGATGAAGCGCTTCGGCTTCACCTCCGCCTTCGCCGGCGGCGTCGAGGCGACATCGTCCATGGGCGGGCAGATCATGCCGCCGGTCATGGGTGCAGTGGCCTTCATCATGGCCGAGACCATCGACGTGCCGTATTCGAAGATCGTCGAGGCGGCGATCATTCCGGCCGTCCTCTATTTCGCGGCCTGCTATCTCGCCGTGCATCTCGAGGCGGGCAAGCGCAACCTGCGCGGCCTGCCCAAAGCTGAATTGCCGAACGCCTGGACCGAGATGCGGAAGAAGTGGTTCCTCCTCGCGCCGCTCTGCGTGCTCGTCTATCTGCTCTTCACCGGCTACACGCCGCTCTTCGCCGGAGCGGTGGGCCTCTCGCTCACCGTGGCGCTGATCCTCGGCACGTCCATCGTCGCGGGCTTCGGCACGCCGGCTCTGCGCATCGCCTTCTGGGTGGGGCTCGCCCTGGTGTCCGCCTATTCGCTCGCCTCGACCGTGACCCTCGTCGTGCTCGTCGTCGCAGCCCTGTCCCTGTGGAACGCCTTCTCGGGCCGTGGACGCACGACGTTGCAGGCCTGCGTCGAGGCCATGGCGGACGGCGCGCGCCAGGCGCTGCCGGTGGGCCTTGCCTGCGCGGTGGTCGGCATCGTGATCGGCACCATGACGCTCACCGGTCTCGGCACCATCGTCGGCACCTGGATGATCTCCATCGGCAAGGAGAACATCTTTGCCGCCCTCGTGCTCACCATGATCTTCAGCCTGATCCTCGGCATGGGCATCCCGACGATCCCGAACTACATCATCACCTCGTCGCTCGCAGCGCCCATCCTGCTGCAGCTCGACGTGCCGCTCATCGTCTCGCACATGTTCGTGTTCTATTTCGGCATCATGGCCGACCTGACGCCGCCGGTGGCGCTGGCGGCCTTTGCCGCAGCACCCATGGCGAAGGAATCGGGGCTCAAGATCGGCGTCCAGGCCGTCCGGATCGCGCTTCCCGGCTTCGTCATCCCCTACATGGCGGTCTATGACCCGACCCTGATGCTGCAGCCGGTTCCAGGCCTCGAAGGCGTGAGCTACTGGCTTGCGGTGGCCTATATCGTCGTCAAGGCCTCCCTCGCCATGGTGCTCTGGGGTGTCGCTTCCGTCGGCTACTTCCTCAAGCCGGTGTCCTGGTGGGAGCGCCTGTGGGCGGCGGTTGCGGCAGGTTTCCTGGTGGCCGCGATCCCGCTCACCGACGAAATCGGATTCCTGCTCTCGGCCCTCTTCGTCGGCTTCCACGTCTGGCAGGCGCGCCGGGTCGCCACGCCTGCCATAAGTCGATGATCTGCCTTTTGGCCGGCACCACGATAGCGCCTCTGATGGCTGGCGCGATCACGCTCGCCTGGACCCATTCGGTCGAGAAGATCGTCTGGGAGGAGGATTGGCGCTCGACCCCGGCCGGCCTCGAACTCGTCGAGGCGCGGGTGCGCGGCTCCGGCGCCGGCATGGAGCCGCCGCCTGAAGCCAGGTTCGCGCATGGGGTCTGGTCGTGGAAGCCGAACCTGCCGCCGCAGGCGCAGGTGACGATGCGCCGCTCCGGCGCGACGGCGGATTGGCGGATCTGCATCGCAGGCCTATGCCGCCCGATGGAAGCCTATGTGCCGCCTGAGGCCGATCCCGTCGTGATGAAGGCGTGCGAGGGCTCTTAAGCCCGCCCGGTCAGCGGCTCGACGGCGATGCAGCGGCGCCAGAGATGGACCAGGGTGTAGATGGCGAAGAGGCTGAACAGGACCATCAGCGCGTAGCCGACGTAATCCCCGAGCTCGAACAGGCCCGCGATGGCCCAGCCGGCGGCGATGGCCACGCCGAAGACTTCCGCGCCCACCAGGATCATGATGCTCATGATGGTGATCACGTTGCGCCAGTTGGTGCTTTTCGCCTGAGCCAAGGTTGCCTCACTTCTTTCCGTGGAGATGGGACTACCCTAAACGCCCCCCTCGGTGCAAGGTCTCCCCGAATCTCATTCTGTCGCGCCCCACATTCAAGGCCCATGCCCGAGACCCCCGTCTTCTCGACCGCCGCCGTTGCGGCCCCTCACATCCTGGCTGCCGAGACCGGGCAGACGATCCTGGCCGCCGGCGGCAACGCGGTCGAGGCCATGGTGGCGATGGCGGCGACCATTGCGGTGGTCTACCCGCACATGAACGGCATCGGCGGCGACGGGTTCTGGCTCGTCCGGGAGCCCAAGGGCCGCATCCACGCCCTCGATGCCTCGGGGCCCGCGGGCTCTCTCGCCACCATCCGCCGCTACCGTGACAAGGATTACGACTCCATTCCACCGCGCGGGCCGGACGCGGCACTGACCGTTGCCGGAGCGGTGAGCGGCTGGGGGCTGGCGCTGGAGCTCGCCAAGGCGCTCGGCGGACAGATGCCCCTCGACCTCCTGCTCGGTGATGCCGTCCGCTTCGCCCGCGAGGGCTATGCCATCGGCGCGGCGGAGGGGCGCAATGCTCCGTTGGTGCAGGAAGCCCTGTTTTCCGCCCCCGGCTTCGCCGAGGCCTTCCTCGTCGAGGACAAGCTCCCGGAGGCCGGCACGCAGCGAAAGAGCCCCAAGCTCGCCGATGCCCTGGACCAGCTCGCCCATGCGGGTCTGGCCGATTTCTACCTCGGCGATGTGGGCCGCGAGATCGCCGCCGATCTGGAGCGCATCGGCGCTCCGATCACCCGCAAGGATCTGGAAACCTATCGCGCCCGGGTGGTGCAGCCTCTCTCGGTCAGGCTGAGGTATTCGACAGTCTATAACCTGCCCCCGCCGAGCCAGGGGCTCGCTTCGCTCCTGATCCTCGGCATGTTCGAGCGTCTGAACGTGACGCGCGGCGAGACCGCGGAGCATCACCATGGCCTGATCGAGGCGGTGAAGCGCGCCTTCGCCATCCGCGACCGGGTGGTGACCGATCCCCGAGAACTCACCCTCAATCCGGCCGACTTCCTCACCCCCGCCGCGCTGGAGCGGGAGGCGTCCATGATCGAGAGCCGCCGCGCCGCGCCCTATCCGCCACGATCGGCGGAGGGCGATACGGTCTGGATGGGCTGCATCGACAAGGACGGGCTGGCGGTATCCTACATCCAGTCCGTCTTCTGGGCCTTCGGCTCCGGTTGCGTGCTGCCGGCGACCGGCATCCATTGGCACAACCGGGGCTTGGGCTTCTCGCTCGATCCCAAAAGCTTCAGAGCCCTGGAGCCGGGACGGAAGCCGTTTCATCTGCTCAATCCGGGCCTTGCCGTCTTCAATGACGGGCGCGTGCTGTCCTACGGCACCATGGGGGGCGACGGGCAGTCGCAGACCCTGGGTCAGATCTTCACCCGCTATGCGGATTTCGGCATGAGCCTCGCCGACGCGGTCGATGCGCCGCGCTGGCGCTTCGACAAATCCTGGGGCGCGTCCTCTGCGACCTTGAAGGTGGAGGATCGCTTCGATCCGAGCCTGCTGCGGGCACTCTCGAGCTTCGGTCATCCCGTGCAGGAGCTGGGCAAGCCCTATGCCGATGCCATGGGCCATGCGGGCATGCTCGTGAAGCATCCGCGCAACGGACGCGTCGAGGCTGTGCACGATCCGCGCTCGGATGGCGGATCCCTGGGACTTTAACTGGCCCAGAGCCCGTAGAGAAGGCTTGCTCCGAGCATCAGAACGAAGGCGGCTGCCAGAAGCTCGATCCCTGCGATGGCGATGGCGCCCGAGGCGCCGCGTCCGCCGGCCACTCTCAAAGCCATGGCCTTGAAGAACACCGCGAGCGCCGCAATCGCGCTCGTGGTCAGCGCCGTGCCGAGCGCCATGGCGAAGGTGGCGGCAACGCCGGCCGCAAAGACGCCCTGCGACAGGGCGAAGACCAGGACGATGAGGGCTCCGGCGCAGGGCCGGATGCCGGCGGCGATCGCGACGCCCGCCATGTCGCGCAGGCGCGTCAGGCGGCTGAGCTCTTCCGGCGGCGGCATGTGGACGTGATCGCAATCCTCCTGGACCGCCGCATGGGGATTTCGCGCGAGCGCCATGATGCCCAAAAGCTTGCCCGCCTTGCGCCAGGTGATGACGGCGCCGAGCAGCGCTACGGCGACGAAGCTCGCCAGTTCCACATTCATGGCGAGCGTGTTCATGGTGGAAGCGGTGGCGCGCAGCGCGATGTTGACGAGGGAGACGATGGCGATGGCGACGAGAGCCTGCACCAGGGCAGCTGCGAGGCTCAACGCAAAGCCTTTGCGCAGGGCCTTCTCATCGGCCACGAGATAGGCCGAGATCACGCCCTTGCCGTGCCCGGGGCCAGCGGCATGGAAGATGCCATAGGCGAAGCCGACAAGCAGCAGCGACCAGAGCGCCGAGCCATTCTCCTTCATCTCGCGCACGCCCGCCTGCAGGCTGCCGTAGAAGCCCGACTGCACGGACAGGATCCAGACGCCGAGACTGCCCGAAGGTGACGCCTCGCGCAGACCCATGCCGAAGGGGCTGCGCGGCGGCGGCTTGCTCAGCGGTCCGAGCCACAGGCCGATCAGCCCCGTCGCAAGCGCAATCACGGCGATGGCCGCCAGCATGACGACGAGCCGTCGCCACAGCGAGGCCTGTCCGGCACCTGGAAGGGCAGCGGTATCGGATATCAGGGACATGCGATGATGGCCCTGTTCGAATATTCGATGCCGATGTCCTGGGTCTGGATGGCGCCCTCGTTCTGCAGGATCTGCTGCATGGAGGCATCGAGCGGCTTGGCCTTGGCGATGCTGGTCACGCAGCCCTGGGGAGCACTGGCGAGCGAGACGGCGGCCTGGCCCTCCGACAGGCTGAAATAGACGAAGAAGGTCGGATCCTCGATCTCGATGGAGACGGCACCCGAGGAGGAAGCCGGTACTTTCAGCGGCAGGAAGAACGACATGGAAACTTGAGTCTTCTCCATGCTCATCCGGGCCTCGCGCGGCGAATCGAACGCCTGCGGCTTGCCGCGGGCTTTGAGCACCGTGAAATAGTCGAACTCGTTTAAGGACGCGGCATTCTCGGTGGCGAGATCCTGGAGCTCTTCCGGGGAGAGCTTGCCATCGTTGTTCGTGTCGAGTCCCTGCGTGACATAAGCGGTATAGGCCTCGTCGAAGGTCCAGTGGTGGCGAACGCCCGTTACCTTCCCGTCCGGCGCGAAGACGATTTCCGCCCTGGCCGTGACCCAGACATGGGGATGGGCCAAGGCCGGCGAGGCCAAGGCCAGACACAGGGCCGCCAGGACAGATTTCAGACCGAGATGGCGTATCATGCGTTGACCCTGGAACAGCGATGCTTCCGGCGGAGGCCGGGCCATGGAGCGATATGGGGGTTTCATGGTTAACAGAGGCGAAACGAAGGCGTGAAGGGCTGCTCGATTGACGGGCGCCGGAAGATATGTCAGCAATACTGACATATTTGGCGACAAGAAGACCGGATCACCGGCGATGGACAAAAGCTCCAGGAGGATAACGGGTCATGGCCGACGGTCAGGTGGCACTCCGTAACGTTACGCTCGACGACAAATACGATCTCTCCAAGGATCACGTTTTCATCACCGGCACCCAGGCCGTCATCCGCATGCTGCTGATGCAGCGCGAGCGGGACCGGCTGGCGGGCCTCAGCACGGCTGGCTTCGTCTCCGGCTATCGCGGATCCCCCATCGGCGGCCTCGACCAGAATCTCTGGCGCGCGCGGAAATGGCTGGAATCCTCCAACATCGTCTTCCAGCCCGGTCTCAACGAGGAACTCGCCGCCACTGCCATCTGGGGCTCGCAGCAGGCGGAAGTGCGCGGCGACGGCAAGTATGACGGCGTTTTCGGCCTCTGGTACGGCAAGGGTCCCGGCGTCGACCGCTCCGGCGACGTGTTTCGACATGCCAACATGGCCGGCTCCTCGACGCATGGCGGCGTGCTGGCGCTGATGGGCGACGACCATACGGCGGAATCCTCCACCGTCGCGCACCAGTCCGAGTTCCACTTCGTCGACGTGATGATCCCGATCCTGAATCCGGCGGGCGTGCAGGAGATTCTCGATTACGGCCTCTACGGCTATGCCATGAGCCGCTTCTGCGGCACCTGGGTCGCCTTCAAATGCGTGAAGGACAACATCGAATCGACCGCCTCCGTCGATGCGTCGCTCGACCGGGTGAAGATCGTCATCCCCGACGATTTCACCATGCCGCCGGGCGGGCTCAACATCCGCAACCGCGACGGCGTGCTCGACCAGGAGGCGCGGCTGCAGGATTTCAAGCGCGATGCGATGCTGTCCTTCGTGCGCGCCAACAACCTCAACCGCATCGTTCTCTCCGGCGGGCGCAATCCGAAGATCGGCATCATCACCGTCGGCAAATCCTATCTCGACGTGCGCCAGGCCCTCGACGAGCTCGGCCTCGACGAGGTCAAGGCCAACGACATGGGGCTTCGCCTCTACAAGGTGGCCTGCCCCTGGCCGCTCTCGCAACGCGAGCTCGTGGATTTCGCGCGCGGCCTCGACAAGGTCATCGTCGTCGAGGAGAAGCGCTCGCTCATCGAGGTTCAGCTGCGCGAGGAGCTTTATGGCACCGCCAACCAGCCGCTCTGCATCGGCAAGAAGGACGAGGAGGGCCGCTGGCTCTTCCCGGTGAAGGGTGCGCTCGACCCCAACGACATCGCCATCGTCATCGGCGAACGCCTGCTCGCTTATCACAACAACGACGATCTGCGCGGCCGCGTGGCGCGGCTGCGCCATGCGCAGGACGTGCTTGTCACCACCAGCGACGTGGCCACCCGCACGCCGCATTTCTGCTCCGGCTGCCCGCACAATTCCTCGACCAAGGTGCCGGAGGGCATGCGTGCCTATGCGGGCATCGGCTGTCACTACATGGTGCAGTGGATGGACCGCTCGACCGAGGGCTTCACGCAGATGGGCGGCGAGGGCGCGAACTGGATCGGCGAAGCGCCGTTCTCCAAGCGTGGCCACGTGTTCCAGAATCTCGGCGACGGCACCTACAACCATTCCGGCGTGCTGGCCCTGCGCTGGTCGATCCACACCAAGACCAACGTCACGTATAAAATCCTGTTCAACGACGCGGTCGCCATGACCGGCGGGCAGCCGCATGAGGGCAAGCTCACCGTCGACATGATCGCGCGCCAGGTGCGCGAGGAGGGCGTCGAGCGTATCGCGCTGGTCACCGACGAGCCGCACAAATATCCCAAGGAGATGCGCTGGCCGTCGGGCATGACGATCCATCATCGCTCGGAGCTCGATTCCGTGCAGCGCCTTCTCGCCGAGATCCCCGGCGTCACGGTGATGATCTACGACCAGACCTGCGCCTCGGAAAAGCGTCGCCGCCGCAAGCGCGGCGAGTTCCCGGATCCGGACAAGCGCGTCATCATCAACGATCTCGTCTGCGAGGCCTGCGGCGATTGCTCGGTGCAGTCGAACTGCGTCGCCGTGCAGCCGGTGGAGACCGAGTTCGGCCGCAAGCGCCAGATCGACCAGTCGAACTGCAACAAGGATTTTTCCTGCGTCAGCGGCTTCTGCCCGTCCTTTGTCACCGTGCACGGCGCCAAGATCAGGAAAGCTGTCCCTGAGACCGCCTCGGCGGAAGGCATGACGTTCAAGCCGCTGCCCGATCCCATCGTCCCTGCCATCGACCGTACCTTCAATGTGATCGTGACCGGCGTCGGCGGCACGGGCGTCGTGACCATCGGCGCGATCCTCGGCATGGCGGCCCATCTCGAAGGCAAGGGGCTGGGCATGATCGACATGGCCGGCCTCGCCCAGAAGGGTGGGGCGGTCTACAGTCATGTGCGGCTCGCCAACAGCCAGGACGACATCCACGCCATCCGCGTGAGCGCGGAATCGGCGCATCTCGTACTCGGTTGCGATCTCGTTGTGACCGGCACGAAGAAGGTGCTCGCCTCCGTGAAGGAGGGGCAGACCGCGCTCGTGGTGAACACGGCGGAGGTGATGCCGGGCGAGTTCACCCGCAACGCCGATTTCTCGCTGCCGACCGAGCGTCTCAAGCGGGCCATCGCATCGGCGGCGGGCGCGGAAGGCGTCTCCTTCGTCGACGCGACGGCTATTGCCACCGCGCTTCTCGGCAATGCGATCGCCGCCAACATGTTCATGCTGGGCTATGCCTACCAGACCGGCCGGGTTCCTCTGTCGGGTGAAGCCATCGAGAAGGCGATCGCGCTCAACGGCGAGGCGGTGAAGATGAATCTCGCCGCCTTCACCTGGGGCCGCCGCGCGGCTGCGGAGCCTGAGCTGATCGCTTCCATGATGAGCGAACTGAAGGCGCCGACGGAATCGCGCAAGATCTCCGAGACCCTCGACGAAGCGGTCGAGCGGCGCGCGGCTTTTCTGTCGGAGTACCAGAGCCGGCGCTATGCCCGGCACTACCGCGGCATCGTCGAGCGCGTGCGCGCGGCGGAGGAGAAAGCTGTGCAAGGCTCGACCGCGCTTACCGACACGGTGGCGCGCTCGCTGTTCAAGCTCATGGCCTACAAGGACGAGTACGAGGTGGCGCGGCTCTATACGAACGGCCATTTCGAGAAACAGGTGGCCTCGGCCTTCGAGGGCGAGAACCTGCGTTACGAATTCCACATGGCGCCGCCGGTCCTCGCCAGGAAGGATCCGGTTACCGGCCTGCCGCAGAAGATGAGCTTCGGGCCGTGGATGCTGAAAGCCATGGGCGCTCTGGCGAGGTTCAAGCGGCTTCGCGGCACGCCGCTCGATGTCTTCGGCTACACCCACGAGCGCCGCACCGAGCGCCAGCTCATCCGCGACTTCGAGGGGGTGATCGAGGAGATCGTGACGAGGCTCGATGCGGGCAATCACGCTGTGGCGGTTGGTCTTGCCAGCATCCCGCAGAAGATCCGCGGCTACGGCCACGTGAAGGAGCGCAACCTTAAAAGCGCGAAGGCGGAGGAGGCGGGTCTCCTCGCCAAGTTCCGCGCCGGGCCGCAGCAGATGGCGATCGCGGCGGAGTAAGTGAAACGCGTCATCCCGGACGAGCGAAGCGAGATCCGGGATCGCAAGACTAGAGTTTAGCGCGGGTGTTCCCTCCCCCCTTGTGGGGGAGGGTAGGGAGGGGGTGCTGGCGCCGAACCCTCATAGGCTATCGCTCACACCCCCCTCTCCAACTCTCCCCCACAAGGGGGGAGAGGGCCTGTTGCGCTCTGTCCTGAAGCCGATCTCGGATCGGCTCACGCCGTCCGGGATGACCGCTTCTTTTACTTCTGCGCCTGAATCGCCTCGACGAAGCTCTTCGCCACTTTCGGCACATTCGCCTCGTTGAGGCCCGCGACGCACATGCGGCCCGATCCCACGAGATAGACGCCGTCGCGCTCGCGCATGGCGTCGACCTGCTCCGCGCTCAAACCCGTATAGCTGAACATGCCGCGCTGGGTCGTGAGGAAATCCACGTCGATCTCGTTCGACAGGGCGCGGATCGCGTCGGCGAGACGCTTGCGCATCGCGTCCATGCGGTCGCGCATGATGCCGACCTCGCGGGCCCACTCGGCACGCAGGCTGTCGTCGCCGAGAACGGTTGCGACCAGAAGGCCGCCGGTCATCGGCGGGCTCGAATAGCTGCGGCGGACCGCGAGCTTCAACTGTCCCAGCACGCGCTCGGCCTCGTCCGCATTCCGGCAGACGATGCTCAGGCCGCCGCAGCGCTCGCCGTAGAGCGAAAAGTTCTTCGAGAAGGAATTGGCGACGAGGCAGCTCGCGCGCTCCGCATAGCGGCGCACGAAGGCTGCATCGGCATCGAGGTCGGTGCCGAAGCCCTGATAGGCCATGTCGAACACCACGATGTGGCCCTTGGCGACGAGCACGTCGGTGATGGCCGCCTGCTGCGTCGCGTCGAGATCGACGCCGGTCGGGTTGTGGCAGACCGGCTGCAGCACCACGATGGAGCCGTTCTCGGCAGCGTCCAGCGCCTTCACCATGCCGTCGAAATCGACCGAGCGGTTGGCGCGGTCCCAATAGGGATAGGTCGCGGTCTTGAATCCGGCGCGCTGGAACAGGCCGTGATGGTTCTCCCAGGTCGGATCGCTGACGAGAACGGTTCGCCCGGGGCAATGCTTGGCGAGGAAGTCGGCCGCGATGCCCACCGCGCCTGTGCCGCCGAGCGTCTGAATCGTCGCGATGCGCTTCTCGGCACGGGCCGGGTGCCTGTCGCCGAAGACGAGCTTCTGCACGCCCTCGCGGTAGAGTGCATGCCCTTCCATGGGCAGGTAGGGCCGCTCCGCGAAGCCGGTCCGCTCATAGGCGGCCTTAACCGCGCCGAGCACGGGAATCCGGCCGTTCTCGTCGGTGTAGACGCCGATGCTGAGATTGACCTTCTCCGTGCGCGGGTCGGCCTTGAAGCTGTCGTTGAGGGAGAGGATCGGGTCGCCGGCAAAGGCCTCGACCTGTCCGAACAGGGATTCCGTCATGTTGATCTCAAAGGCCGTCGGCCGCATCGATTACGTGCCGGCAGACCTAGACCCGGAGGCGGCCGCTTCGCAAGGTTCTTCAGCGATCGAGCCGCCAATCCACCGGCTCCAGCCCCTTCTCCGCGAGCCAGGCATTCGTCCGGCTGAAGGGCTTCGTGCCGCGGAAGTCGTTGAGGCGGTTGAGCGGGGAGGGGTGGCCGGCCTCGATCACGAGATGCTTCGCCCGGTCGATGAGCAAAGCCCGCTTGCGGGCCGGGCCGCCCCAGAGCAGGAAGACGACGGCGGGCTGCTCGGCCGAGATCGCGGCGATGGCCTGATCGACCAAGGCCGACCAGCCGAATTTCATATGCGCGCCCGACCGCCCGGCTTCGACGGTCAGCGCCGTGTTCAAGAGGAGCACGCCCTGCCTGGCCCAATTGGAGAGATCCCCGGATTTCGGCATCGGCACGTCCAGGTCCTGCGCCATCTCGGCCAGGATGGTGCGCAGGGAGGCCGGCAGCCGCCCAGGGCCGCGATAGGAGAAGGCGAGCCCGTGGGCATCGCCCGGCTTCGGATAGGGATCCTGTCCGAGAACGACCACCTTGACCTCCTCCAGCGGGGTGAGACCGAGGCTGGTGAACACCAAGTCAGGCGGCGGCAGCACCTGGGCGCCCGAGGCGACGACCGCGTCGACCTTCGCCGCGACATTGTCCGCGCTTCCGTCCTGGAAAAACGGCAGCCTGAGCCAGCCCTTGGCCTGGGGGGCAGCACGGAACGCGGCAAGCGCCTGGCTGATGGGGCCGGTCATGGAAACGGCATGCCTTTCGGTCATTCGGGCACGTTCGATGTGCCGGCTAAGGGAGTTGGCGGCGGCCGGTGAAAAAGACGTCAAGGATGCCGAAGATCCGGGCGTAGAATCCGTCGACAGAATGTTACTTCTGTGACACGTTGCCGGTCTAGGTTCCAGGGCCTTCAACCACGGATCCAACCTTCTACGAGGACCTTCATGATGTTTCAGAGCCGCCCTTCCGCTGCGTTACGCGCCGGGTTCCTTGGATTGTCCATGCTGCTGTCGGGCACGGCCCTGGCGCAGGAGGCTGTCACGATCCGTTTCGTCCAGACCAACGACATCGACCGCATGAGCCCCGAGAAGGGCCGCGGCGGCTTCGCCAAGCTCGCCACCGTCATCAAGGAGGAGAAGGCGAAGGGCAATGCCTTCTTCATCCATGCCGGCGACACGATCTCGCCCTCGCTCCTGTCGGGCTTCGACAAGGGCGCCCACGTCATCGACATCCTGAACCGCATGGGCGTCGACGCCATGGCGCCGGGCAACCACGAGTTCGATCTCGGCGACGCAGCCTTCCGCGCCCGCATGGCCGAGGCCAAGTTCGACGTGCTGGCCACCAACATCGTCGATGGCGCCGGCCTGCCGGCCAACACCAAGCCCGACAAGACGATCGACGTGCAGGGCGTGAAGGTCGCCTTCTTCGGGCTGACCACGGAAGACACTCCGATCGCGTCGAGCCCGGGCACCATCAAGTTCTCCTCCACCATCGACACGGCACGCGCCAAGGCCAAGGAGCTGCGCGAGAAGGGCGCCGACATCGTCGTCGCCATCGCCCACACGCCGCTCGAGGTCGACATGATCATCGCCCGCTCCGCCGGGGTGGACCTGATCATCGGCGGCCATGACGAGCACCTGCTCGCCTTCTATGACGGCAAGGTCGCTCTCACCGAGTCGGAGTCGCAGGCCAATTACGTGGTGATCACGGAACTGGCCGTCACCAAGGCGGTGAAGGACGGCAAGGCCACGGTCACCTGGTCGCCGAATTTCCGCATCGTCGACAGCGCCACCGTGAAGCCCGATCCGGATATCGAGGCGGTGGTGAAGGGCTATGAGGACAAGCTGTCGAAGGAACTCGACGTCGAGATCGGCGTGACCGAGACGGCTCTCGACAGCCGCCGCGCCACCGTGCGCGGAGGCGAGGCGGCCATGGGCAACCTGATCGCCGATGCGCTGAAATCGGCCGTCGGCGCCGATGTCGCTCTCACCAACGGCGGCGGCATCCGCGCCGACAAGCAGTATCAGGCCGGCCAGAAGCTGACCCGCCGCGACATCCTGTCGGAAATGCCCTTCGGGAACACCACCGTGCTGATCGAGGTGAAGGGCTCGCAGATCAAGGACGCGCTCGAGAACGGCGTCAGCCAGATCCGCGAACTCGGCGGCCGCTTCCCGCAGGTCTCCGGCATCGTGGCCGAGGTCGAGGTAAAGGAGCCGGTCGGCAGCCGCGTGAAGTCGGTCATGATCAACGGCCAGCCGCTCGATCCGGCGAAGACCTACAAGCTTGCGACCAACGATTTCGTGTCCCGCGGCGGCGACGGCTATCGCTCGTTCATCGGTGCCAAGTCGCTCATCGACGTCGCGGCGAGCCAGCTCATGGCGAGCCAGGTGATCGAGTACGTCTCCAAGGCCGGAAAGGTCGCGCCCAAGGTCGAGGGTCGCGTCGTCCTTCGCTGAGCGAACGCGCCTTTTTCACGTCTTTGCGCCGGAACCTGCGAGGGCTCCGGCGTTTTTCATGGTAGATCGGACCGATGGAGATGCAATTTCCCTCTCCATCAACGGCCGTTGCTGTGCCATTCTTGGCGGTATCCGGCGAATCTGCATTTCAATACGGCCATATTTCTTGCAAATCTCATCGCGCTCGGACCACATCAGCCTGGCTCAAAAGCGCCGCCGCCGCTCCCTTGCGCGCGGGCGGCTGACCTTGTTCATGGGTTTGTTCGGCGTTGCGTTCATTCTCCTGACCTTCGGCTATATCGCCTGGGAGCAGCGCAACCGCCTGATTCAGCGTAACGAGGACGATCTCGGGAATGCGGCCTTCTTCCTGGCCGATCACACGGCGCGGCTCCTCGAGGTCACGGATCTGACGCTCAAGCAGACCACGGCCCTGGTGCAGGGCCGCAACTGGGACGAGATCGAAACATCGCGGCCGCTCTGGCAGCAGATCCACGCGATCCAGGATTCCCTGCCCTATATCGAGGATGTCTGGCTCAACGACGCGAGCGGTCGGCTGCGCCTGACCTCCGCGCAGTTTCCGGCCCCGTCCTCGAATATCTCCGGGCGCGATGTGTTCAGCGCACAGCTGGGCGGGGATCGCGGATTGTTCGTCGGCGAGCCGATTCTCGGGCGGGCCACGAAGGTGCCGACCTTCATGATCAGCCGGCGCCTGTCGAGTGCGAATGCGGAATTCGGCGGCATTGCCTCCGTTACCGTGTCCCTGTCCTATTTCTACGATTACTGGTCGAAGGTCCGGCTGCCGAGGGGAAGCCGGGTCGTCCTGATGCGGGCCTCCGACGGAGCCGTGATCGCGCAATCTCCGCCGCCGCCCGACGGACTCTCGTTCGCGCCGATCGACAAGGCGGCCTTCGACGGGGCGCTGAGGACGGCCGCTCAGGCGGGCCTGTACTCGTACATCGCCGAAGGCAGGGAGCGGACCGGCGCCTATCGGCAGGTGGGCACGATGCCCCTCTACATGAATGTGAGCATGCCGGCCGATGCCTATTGGACGCCCTGGTATGTCCAGACGCGGCTCTACGGCGCCTTCGCGCTCATCGCCCTTCTGGCCCTGCTGGCGCTGACCGCGCTCGCGTCCGAGCAGTTCCACGAGCAGGCCGCCAATGCGGCGCTGCTGGAGCGCCAGGTATCCCTGCGGACGAACGAGCTGCGCACCGAAACGGCGGCGCTGGAAATCCTCAACCGGACGGGCTCTGCTCTCGCGGCCGAACTCGATCTCGACCGCATCATCGAGAATGTCGTCCATGCCGGGATCGAGCTGACCGGAGCGCAGTTCGGAGCCTTCTTCTGCGGCCTGTCACAGGAGGGGAAGGAGCATTACGCGAAGTCCAATGCGGGTGGTCTGAGCGAGGCCTTTGCCGCCCTGAACGTGCGGGAGATCGCCGCTCCCGCCTTCAACGATGGCGAAACGGTCCGCCTCGACAACATCGCGATCGAGCAAGGTTATGACGGAACGCCGTTCACAGTCGATGCCATGCCGGGCACGCCCGTGATTCGCAGCCTCATGGCCGTTCCCGTGCTGCTGCGGACAGGCGATATCCACGGCATTCTCGTCTTCGGGCACGAAAGAGCGCAGATGTTCAACTCTCGCGCTGAACGTCTGCTCGCGGGCCTGACAGCCCAGGCCGCGATCGCGCTCGAGAACAGCCGCCTCTATCGCAATGCCCAGAGCGAGATCGAGGAGCGCAAGCAGGCCCAGACGCAGCAATCGCTGCTGATCCGCGAACTGCATCACCGGGTCAAGAACACGCTCGCCACCGTCCAGGCGGTGGTCGGCGCCACCGCCCGCTCGGCGTTGAGCATCGACGATTTCTACCAGGCCTTCGTCGGGCGCATCATCTCGCTCGCCAACACCCATTCGCTGCTGACCGAGGCGGTGTGGCAGACCGCATCCTTACGCGAGATCATGGAGAAGGAGCTGCGCCCCTACAACGACACCAGGGGCGAGCGCATCAGGCTGGAAGGTCCTGCGGTGGAACTGCCCTCGGAGGCTGCCGTTCCCATCGGCATGGCGATCCACGAACTGACCACCAATGCCGCCAAATACGGCGCCTTGTCGGTTCCTCGCGGAAAGGTGTCGGTGTCCTGGCAGGCCGAGCCGGCCGAGGAGGGCACGCGGCTCAAGCTCGTCTGGCAGGAGCGGGGCGGGCCCAAGGTCTCGCCTCCCGCCCGCCAGGGCTTCGGCTCCCGGCTGCTGCACCGGGTTCTGGCGACGCAGCTCAACGCGAAGGTCGAGATGGATTTCGATCCGGAAGGATTGCGCGTCGCCATCGATACCGTCCTCAAGCAGGCCCAGTTCCCCGAGATGAGCGTCTGACGCGCTTTACCGGCCCAGCCAATGCGCTGAGGCGTCCTGTTGGCGGAACCGCCGCAACCTCTTATCTAGGCCCTATCCAAGAGCGGGATTCGCCGAGAATTCTGCGGCCAAGGGGCTTTTGATGAACGAGAGCGTGAAACTGACCGATCTGCGCCAGGGCGTCCGCCCGGTGGACCACCCGCCTGCGAGGTCTGGGCGGATCGGTGTGCTTCTGATGAACCTGGGAACGCCGGAAGGAACCGGCTACTGGCCCATGCGGCGGTACCTGAAGGAGTTCCTCTCCGACCGACGCGTCATCGAGACGCCGCGCCTCATCTGGTGGCCGATCCTCAACCTCATCATTCTCACCAAGCGCCCCGGCCCCAAAGGACGCGACTACGCGTCGATCTGGAACAACGAGCGCGATGAGGGCCCGCTCAAGACCATCACCCGCAATCAGGCGGAGAAGCTGACCGCGCATTTGAAGCAGGTCGCCGGCGACAAGATCACGGTCGACTGGGCCATGCGCTACGGCAAGCCGGAGGTGCGCGAGCGCATCCAGGCGCTCCTCGACCAGGGCTGCGACCGCATTCTCCTGGTGCCGCTCTATCCGCAATATGCCGCCGCCACCTCGGCCACCGCCTGCGACCAGGCCTTTCGCGCATTGATGGACATGCGCTGGCAGCCGAGCGTGCGCGTCTCGCCGCCCTATCACGACGATCCGGTCTATATCGATGCTCTCGTCGCCTCGATGAAGAAGGAGCTGGCGAAGCTTACCTTCGAGCCGGAGGTGATCCTTGTCTCCTTCCACGGCGTGCCGAAGGAATACCTGTTGAAGGGCGATCCCTATCACTGCCAGTGCGTGAAGACCTGGCGCCTCATGCGCGAGGCCTTCGGCTGGTCTGAGGACAGGTTCCGGATGAGCTTCCAGTCCCGCTTCGGCAAGGCCGAATGGCTGCAGCCCTACACGGACAAGACGGTGGAAGCGCTGGCCTCCAGCGGCGTGAAGCGCATGGCCATCGTGGCGCCGGGCTTCTCGGCCGATTGCCTGGAAACCCTGGAAGAGCTCAACGGCGAGAACCGCGAGATCTTCATGCATCACGGCGGCGAGGACTTCGCCTATCTGCCCTGCCTCAACGACAGCGACGACGGCATGCGCGTCATCAATCACGTCGTGGAGCGCGAGCTTCAGGGGTGGATTTGATTGGCCTGTTTGGACGAGTCTCGCGTGTCATGGCCGTCCCCGGACTTGATCCGGGGATCAGTCCCGGCCATCCCGATTCAGTAGAGCGCCACGCTTTTCTTAGTCGAGATCACCGGCACAAGGCCGGTGATGACATCGGTGGTGTATGTCCGGCCCCGCTCTAGGACTCCAAGCCTGTTTGCGTTAGCGTGAGCCCTCTGCAACGGGGTTGCCTTGAGGGGATCATGCCGCTGAGTGGTTTCGACATCTTCGTCATCGTCCTGGTGCTCGTCGTCGTCGTGACGATCGCCATGGGCATCCGGACGGTCCCGCAGGGCTATGCCTATACGGTGGAGCGGTTCGGGCGCTATGCGCGCACCCTCACGCCGGGCCTCGGCCTGATCGTGCCCTATATCGATCAGATCGGGAAAAAGGTGAACGTCATGGAGCAGGTGCTCGACGTTCCGAGCCAGGAGGCCTTCACCAGGGACAACGCGGGCGTCACCATCGACGCCGTCGCCTTCTTCCAGGTGCTCGATGCGGCCAAGGCGTCCTATGAAGTTTCGAACCTGAACCAGGCGCTGCTGGTGCTGACCATGACCAATATCCGCACGGTCGTCGGCTCCATGGATCTCGACCAGCTTCTCTCGCATCGCGACGAGATCAACGAGCGGCTTTTGCGCGTCGTCGACGCCGCCGCCTCGCCCTGGGGCGCAAAGGTCACCCGCGTCGAGATCAAGGACATCATCCCGCCGCAGGATCTCGCCGGCGCCATGGCGCGGCAGATGAAGGCCGAGCGCGAGAAACGCGCCGCCGTGCTCGAAGCGGAAGGGATGCGCCAATCCGAAATCCTGCGGGCGGAGGGACAGAAGCAGGCGCAGATCCTGGCCGCCGAGGGACGCAAGGAAGCAGCGTTCCGCGATGCCGAGGCGCGCGAGCGTCAGGCGGAGGCCGAGGCCAAGGCCACCGGCATGGTGAGCGATGCCATCACGAAGGGGGATCTCAACGCTGCCAATTTCATCGTGGCGGAAAAATACATCGACGCGATCCGCGCGCTCGCCTCGGCGCCGAACCAGAAGGTGGTGATCGTGCCGATCGAGGCGGCCGGTCTCGCGGGAACGCTCGGCGGCATCGCGGAGCTGACCAAGTCCGTATTCGGAGAGGGCGGAGCCGGCGTGACGCCCGCGCGCAGCGTCCCTAAGGTCACGAGAGGGGCCGAGCGTTCATGATCGCCGATACGTTCATCGGTCTCGGCGCCTGGGCCTGGATCATCCTTGGCGTCATCCTGATCGGCGTCGAGCTTCTGGCGCCCGGCGCCTTCTTCGTCTGGCTCGGCCTTGCGGCCATCCTCACCGGATTGGTGGACGCGATGCTCGGCCTGTCCTGGCAGGCGGCGGCGCTGCTCTTCGCGCTCCTGTCCGTCGGGGCGGTGATCCTGGGGCGCGTCGTCACCCGCTCGAAGACACAGCCCGACGCGGCAACCACGCCGCTCAATCAGCGCGGACAATCCCTAGTCGGACGGGTCTTCACCCTCGAGACGCCGATCAAGGACGGAGAGGGGCGCATCCGCGTCGACGACAGCTCCTGGCGCGTCACCGGTGCCGACCGCTTCGCCGGAGCCAAGGTCCGCGTCGTGCGGGTCGAGGGATCGACGCTGGTGGTGGATGATCCCTGAGCATGCCTCGGAGCCTGGCTCGTCAATCTCTCGCCTCATCCTGAGGAGCCACGAAGTGGCGTCTCGAAGGAGGCTCCAGAGAGCACTGGAGACGCCCTCGTCCTTCGAGACGGCCTGACGGCCTCCTCAGGATGAGGGCTATGGGGGCAGAAATCCTTTGTCCGTTTCGAGCCAGACTTCTCAGGCGAAGATCTTCATGCAGCGCCGGCGCGCAGCAGGTCGAGGTAATGCACGAGGCCGATGGGCCGGCTGTTCTCGACCACGATGAGGGCCGTGACCCGCGAGGCCTCTTCCATCTCCAGGGCGGAGGCGACGAGCGCGTCGGGCGTGATGGTGCGCGGGGTCTTGGTCATGATCGCCGTCACCGGCAGGGTCATGAGGTCCGGCGTCAAGTGGCGGCGCAGGTCGCCGTCGGTGACGATGCCGGCGAGCGTGCCGTCCGGATTGACCACGATCACGGCGCCAAAACCCTTGCGGCCGATCTCGCCGATGGCCTCGTCCATGCGGGCCTCGATCCCGACGACGGGCAGGCGCTCAGCCGTATGCATGATGTCGCGCACGAGCTTGAGGCGGGCGCCGAGCTTTCCGCCCGGGTGGAACACCTTGAAGTGCTCCGCCGTGAAGCCGCGCTTTTCCAGCAGCGCAACGGCGAGGGCGTCACCGAGCGCCAGTTGGATCGTGGTCGAGGTGGTGGGGGCAAGCCCGTTCGGGCAGGCTTCCTTGGCCTTGGGCAGGGTCAGGCAAGTATCGGCGGCGCGGCCGAGGGTCGAGCCGGCATTAGAGGTCAGCGCGATCAGCGGCACCCGGAAGCGGCGGGAATAGGCAATGATGTCGGCGAGCTCCGCCGTCTCGCCCGACCAGGACAGGGCGATGATCACGTCGTCGGTCTGGATCATACCCAGATCGCCGTGGCTCGCCTCCGCCGGGTGGACGTAATGGGCGGGAGTGCCGGTCGAGGCGAAGGTGGCGGTGATCTTGCGGCCGACATGGCCCGACTTGCCCATCCCGGTCACGATGACACGGCCCTTGGCGGCGGCCAGGGTTTCGACCGCAGCCGTGAAATAGGAGCCGAGGCCGTTGCCGATGGCCTCCATCAGGATCGTCAGGCCGTCGCGCTCGGTTTCGAGGGTGCGCAGGGCCGATTCGACGGAAGCGTCGAGCGAATGGGGGGCTTGTTGTGCAAGTGCCATGACCGCCCCTCTAGCACGGAGAGGCGGTCATGCGGAACCCTTCGACGGAACCTTGGGTTCGCCTACTTCTGCCGCAGCAGGGCTTCGAGCTCGCGGCGGAACTCGGCCGAAAGCTCCTCGCGCTCCAGGGCATAGGCCACGTTGGCCATGAGGAAGCCGATCTTGGAGCCGGTGTCGTAGGTCCTGCCTTCGTATTTCATGCCGAAGAAGGGCTGGTCCTTCATCAGGCGGATCATCGAATCCGTCAGCTGGATCTCGTTGCCTGCGCCGCGCTCCTGGGTCGAGAGCAGGTCGAAGACCTCCGGCTGCAGGATGTAGCGGCCGGAGATGATGTAGTTCGAGGGCGCGGTGCCCTTCGGCGGCTTTTCGACCATGCCGGTGATTTCGAAGGTCTGGCCGAATTCCTGGCCCACCGAAACGATGCCGTATTGGTGCGTCTGGTCCGCGGGCACCTCTTCGACGGCGATGATGTTGCCGCCATGCTTGTCGTAAGCCGCGATCATCTGCTCCATGGAGCCGCGGCTGAGCATGTCGGGCAGGATCACGGCGAAGGGCTCGTCGCCGACAAGCTCGCGGGCGCACCAGACCGCGTGGCCGAGGCCGAGAGGCTCCTGCTGGCGCGTGAAGCTCGTCTGGCCGGCCTGGGGCTGGTCCTTGGCGAGCAGTTCCAGCTCTTTCGTCTTGTTGCGGCCCTCGAGCGTGCGGTTGAGCTCGTAGGCGATGTCGAAATGGTCTTCGATCACCGCCTTGTTGCGGCCGGTGACGAAAATGAAATGCTCAATGCCGGCGGCGCGCGCCTCATCCACAACGTGCTGCACGACGGGGCGGTCGACGACGCACAGCATCTCCTTGGGAACGGCCTTGGTGGCCGGCAGGAACCGGGTTCCGAGACCGGCGACGGGGAGGACTGCTTTGCGGATACGCTTCATTGATGGGGCCATGATTGAGCATCGGAAGGGAAGGGTAATCTAAGCCAGGTCCGGGAAAAGGAAACCGATAACTGTCAAGCTTCGGTTTCCTGAACATCCGCCCGGCCATTGCGGTTAAGCCGGGAACAACGGCAGTTTTGCGACACAGGCCGAATTCGAAACCGATCGATCGGGAGCGGCACATAACGACGCAGTCACAACAAGGCTAGCTGTCAACCGCCTGTTAACCTGCATAGTGTCGCAATAGCAGAACAGATCTGTCCTGTTTCGTGAGCGACTTCCATGCGCCAGAAGCTGTCCCTGGTGCGCCGCCTCTCCGGCGCACTCCTTCTCGGTTTGAGCCTCACAGCCGGCGTGGGGGCCATGTCCTCTCCCGCGCTGGCGCAGGAGGTGTCGCAGGCCGGGTTCCAGCGCTTCGTCCAGGGACTCTGGCCGGCGGCCAAGGCGCGGGGCGTGTCGCGGGCGACCTTCGAGGAAGCCTTCCGGGGCGTCGAGCCCGACGCCAAGATCATCGCGCTCACGAAAAAACAATCGGAATTCGTCCGGCCGATCTGGGACTACATCAACGGCGCCATCTCGGCTCAGCGCCTGAAGCGCGGCCAGGAGATGGCGGCGGAATGGTCGAAGACCCTGGCCTCGGTGGAGCGCACCTACGGGGTACCGCGATCCGTGGTGCTCGGCGTCTGGGGCATGGAGACCAATTTCGGCAGCTTCACCGGCTCGATCTATGCGGTGCGGGCCCTGGCGACGCTCACCTATACCGGCTACCGCGGCGACTTCTTCAAGGAGGAGCTGCTGACTGCGCTGCAGATCCTGGAAGGGGAGCATATCGACCGCTCCAAGATGCTGGGCTCCTGGGCCGGCGCCATGGGGCAGACCCAGTTCATGCCCTCAAGCTTCATGAAATTCGCCGTCGACGGCAACCGCGACGGGGTGCGTGACATCTGGTCGTCGGTGCCCGACGCCATGGCATCGACTGCCAATTACCTGCGCCAGCACGGCTGGCAGCCGGGCCTGCCCTGGGGCTTCGAGGTTGCATTGCCGAAAGGCTTCGACTTCCGCCATCTGAGGCAGGATTTCGCCCGCTGGCAGGCGGTGGGCCTTCGCCGTGTCGATGGCGGGGCCATGCCGCGCTCCGGCGAGGCCAGCCTGTTCCTGCCCGGCGGCGCCGGTGGACCGGCCTTCCTGGTGACCCGCAACTACGACGTGATCAAGGCCTACAACTCCTCCGACGCCTATGCCATGGGCGTCGCCCATCTCGGCGACAGGCTCCTCGGCGGCATGCCGATTCAGGGGGCCTGGCCCAAGGATCAGCCCATGCTGGACAAGGATCAGCGCCAGGAGCTGCAGGAGCGCCTCGCCGGCCTCGGCTACTACGAGGGCACCACGGACGGCAAGCTCGGCTCCAAGACCCGGGACGCGGTGCGGAACTTCCAGCTGCGCCGTGGCTTGATCCCCGACGGCTATGCCGATTATGCGGTCTTGCGCGAATTGCGTGCGACCCGCTGACGGAGCTTCCGCAAGGCTCTATAATCCAGGCTGGTCCGGATCTGCTTGGAACCGCCTATGACCCTGATGCCGAATATTCGCGGATTGACGCTGGCCGTGCTGCTCGCTGGCCTGGGAAGCGGTGCGGCCCTGGCTCAGTCGGGCTATTCCCCACAGCAATACCAGCAACAGCAGCAGCCGCGGCGCGATCTGCGGGCCTATCCGCCTGGCTATTATCCCGGCAAGCTGGTGCAGCCGGCACCGCAGCAGCAGCAGGGCTTCAGCCTGAGGCGCTTCTTCGGCGTTCCGGACACTCCGCCGCCGCCCGCGCAGGTGCCGGTCGTGCGGCCCCGCCGGACCGCCCCGCCGGCGACGGCCGTCGCCAGACAGGAGAAGCCGAAGGTCGACCCGAGCACGCATGTGGTGGTGTTCGGCGATTCGCTCGCAGGTTTCGCCCGCCAAGGGCTCGACGCGCATTTCGCCGAGAACCCGGACGTGGAAGTGGTTGCGAAGGTCCGAGGTGACGTCAACCTCGTGCGCGCCGACCCGGCCGATTGGCCGAATTTCGTCAAGACGTCCCTGGATGGCGGACAGAAGACCTCCGTTGCCGTCATGATGCTCGGGACGAGCGACCGTCAGTCGATTCGCGAGGGCGACGAGACGATCGAGCCCCTGTCCGACCGTTGGAAGGATCTCTATCGCAAGCGGGTCGATGCGATCACGGCCGTTTTCAAGGAACGCGGGGTGCCTCTGGTCTGGATCGGCCTGCCGCCGATGAAGAACAGCAAGATCTCCGACGACCTCGTCGCCATGAACGAGATCTACAAGGAGAGCGTCCAGCGCAACGGCGGCGCCTATGTGGATATCTGGCCGGGCTTCGTGGACGATGAGAACCGCTACACGCCCGACGGCCCCGATGTGGACGGCGAGCCCGCCAAGCTGCGCACCAACGAGGGCATCTTCTTCACCCGGGCCGGTTCACGGAAGGTCGCCTTCTTCGCCGACACGGAGATCAAGCGGATCCTGGGGCAGGGCGGAACGGCCACGGCCGCTGCTCCCGCTCCTGCGAACATCACACCCGCGGACGGATCGGCCACACCATCCGTGGAAGCAGCGATTCCCTCTCCGCCGGATGCCGCGGCCCCTATCTCGCTGCCCTCGAAGCCGATCATCGGGCCGGTCCTGCCTCTCACGCGCCAGGATGTGACACCGAGCGGGACGCTGGTCACGGCGCCGCCCAAGCTGACCGGAGAGAACGCCTATCCGATCCAGCGCGCCTTAAGGGTCGGGATCGCGCCCGGCTCGCGGCCCGGACGGGCCGACGATTATCGCTGGCCCAGTCCTTGAGCATCGACGCTCAATAAAAGTCGCAGCCCTTTTCCCTCCCCCTTGTGGGGAGGGCTAGGGTGGGGGTGTGAGCGGTAGCCAATTCGCATGTGGCGGAAACACCCCCACCTCCAACTCCTCCCCACAAGGGGAGGAGGGCAAGCCCGAGGTTTGGCTTACGCGGGCAGGATGCTCGCGCCCGTCAGGAAGATGTCGATGGAGCGGGCGGCCTGGCGGCCTTCGCGGATCGCCCAGACGACCAGCGACTGGCCGCGGCGCATGTCGCCCGCGACGAACACTTTTTCGCTCGACGTGCGGTAGCTCCTGTCGTCGGCGACCACGTTGCCGCGCCGGTCCATGGCAACGCCGGATTCCTCCAGCAGGCCCGCCTTCACCGAGCCGGCAAAGCCGATGGCGAGGAAGACGAGATCGGCCTTGAGGACGAATTCGGATCCGGCAATCGGCTGGCGCTTCTCGTCGACGCGGGAGCAGAGAACGCCCGTGACGCGGCCCTTCTTGCCCTCTAGCCCGAGCGTCGCAGCCTGGAACTCGCGCTCGGCGCCTTCGGCCTGGGACGAGGAGGTGCGCATCTTGGTCGGCCAGTATGGCCACACGGTCAGCTTGTCCTCGCGCTCCGGCGGCTTCGGACGGATGTCGAGCTGGGTCACGGAGAGCGCACCCTGGCGGAAGGCCGTGCCGACGCAGTCGGAGGCCGTGTCGCCGCCGCCGATCACCACCACGTGCTTGCCGCTCGCGAGAATCGGATCGGCCGTGACCTCCTCGCTGCCCATGCGCTGGTTGGCCTGGGTGAGATAGGGCATCGCGTAATACACGCCCGCGAGATCCTGCCCCGGCAGGTTCGGATTGCGCGGATCCTCGGCGCCGCCGGCAAAGAGCACCGCATCGAACTCGTTGTGGAGCGAGGCGAAGCTCTTGTCGACACCAACGTTGACGCCGCAATGGAAGACCACGCCCTCGGCCTCCATCTGCTTCACGCGCCGGTCGATGTGGTACTTCTCCATCTTGAAGTCCGGGATGCCGTAGCGCAGCAGCCCGCCGGGCTTCGCCTGGCGCTCGAACACATGCACCTCGTGGCCGGCGCGGGCGAGCTGCTGGGCGGCCGCCATGCCGGCAGGGCCGGAACCGATCACCGCAACCCGCTTGCCGGTCGAGACCTCGGCCGGCTCGGGCTTGATGAAGCCCATTTCCCAGGCCTTGTCGGCGATGGCCTGCTCGATGGTCTTGATCGTGACCGGCTGGTTCTCGAGGTTGAGCGTGCACGCTTCCTCGCACGGCGCCGGGCAGATGCGGCCGGTGAATTCCGGGAAGTTGTTGGTGGTGTGGAGATTGCGCGCGGCCTCCTCCCAGTCGTCGGACCAGACCAGATCGTTCCAATCGGGGATCTGGTTGTGCACGGGACAGCCCGTCGGACCGTGGCAGAAGGGGATGCCGCAATCCATGCAGCGTCCCGCCTGCTTCTTCAGGTCGTTGTCGTCGAGCGGCAGCGTGAACTCGCGGAAGTGGCGCACACGTTCTCCGGCGAGCTGATACTTCTGCTCCTGCCGGTCGTATTCGAGAAAGCCTGTGACCTTGCCCATGGGTTTGCCTTAAAATTCCTTATTCCGCTGCCTGCAGGGTCCGGAGACGATCCATCTCCTGGAGCGCACGGCGATACTCGACCGGCATGACCTTCACGAACTTCGTGCGGTAGGTCGTCCAGTTGTCGAGGATCTCCTTGGCGCGCGTCGAGCCCGTATAGGTGTGGTGATTGGTGATGAGCTGCATCAGGCGCTCTTCATCGGGACCGGACATGTTGGCCATGATGTCGATGCGGCCCTTGGTCTCCAGATCGCCGCCGTGATGGTGGAGGCGGCGCATCAGGTCCTCCTCCTCCTCGACCGGTTCGAGATCGACCATGGACAGGTTGCAGCGCTTGGTGAAGGTGCCGTCCTCGTCGAGCACATAGGCGATGCCGCCCGACATGCCGGCCGCGAAGTTGCGCCCCGTCTGACCGAGCACGACCACGAGGCCGCCGGTCATGTATTCGCAGCCGTGATCGCCCGTGCCTTCGACCACTGCGATGGCGCCGGAGTTGCGCACGGCGAAGCGCTCGCCCGCAACGCCGCGGAAATAAGCTTCGCCCGCGATGGCGCCGTACATCACCGTATTGCCGACGACGATGGAGTGCTCAGGGGCGGCCTGCGAGTTCGGCGACGGCGCGATGATGATCTTGCCGCCCGACAAGCCCTTGCCGACATAGTCGTTGGCCTCGCCCTCGAGGTTGAGCGTGACGCCTGCCGCAAGCCACGCGCCGAAGCTCTGGCCCGCGGTGCCCTTCAGATTCACGGTGATCGTGTCGTCGGGAAGGCCCTCGTGGCCGTAGCGCTTGGCGACCTCGCCGGAGAGCATGGCGCCGACCGTGCGGTCGGAGCTTTTCACCTTCGATTCAATGGCGATGCTCTCGCCGTTCTCCAGCGCGGAACCAGCCTGCGCGATGAATTCGCGGTCGAGCACCTTGTCGATCGGGTGGGCCTGTCGCTCCTGGTGGCGGATCGCCACGTTCGGGCCGGCCTCCGGCTTATGGAACAGCTTGGTGAAGTCGAGGCCCTTCGCCTTCCAGTGGTCGATAGCCGCATTCTTGTCGAGAAGGTCGGACTGGCCGATCATCTCGTCGAAGGTACGGAAGCCCATCCGAGCCATCAGTTCGCGCACTTCCTCGGCGACGAAGAAGAAGTAGTTGACCACGTGCTCGGGCAGGCCCTTGAAGCGCTTGCGCAGCACCGGGTCCTGCGTGGCGACGCCGACAGGACAGGTGTTGAGATGGCACTTGCGCATCATGATGCAGCCGGCTGCGATCAACGGCGCGGTCGAGAAGCCGTATTCGTCGGCACCGAGCAAAGCTGCGATCACCACGTCGCGGCCCGTGCGCAGGCCACCGTCCGCCTGGAGCGCCACGCGGCCGCGCAGACGGTTGAGCACGAGGGTCTGCTGCGTCTCGGCAAGGCCGATCTCCCACGGCGAGCCCGCATGCTTGAGCGAGGTGAGGGGAGACGCACCCGTGCCGCCCTCGAAGCCCGAGATCGTGATGTGGTCGGCGCGCGCCTTGGCGACGCCTGCCGCAACAGTCCCGACGCCGACTTCCGCGACCAGCTTCACGGAGACATCCGCTGCGGGGTTCACGTTCTTCAGATCGAAGATAAGCTGCGCCAGATCCTCGATGGAGTAGATGTCATGGTGCGGCGGCGGCGAGATGAGGCCGACGCCCGGAGTCGAGTGGCGCACGCGGGCGATCTTCGCATCGACCTTGTGGCCGGGCAGCTGGCCGCCTTCGCCGGGCTTGGCGCCCTGCGCGACCTTGATCTGCATCATGTCGGCATTGACGAGATATTCCGTCGTCACGCCGAAGCGGCCTGAGGCCACCTGCTTGATGGCGGAACGCTTCGACGTGCCGTTCGGCAGAACGCGGAAGCGCTCGGGCTCCTCGCCGCCCTCGCCGGTGTTGGACTTGCCGCCGATGGCGTTCATGGCGAGCGCCAGCGTCTCGTGCGCTTCCTTCGAGATCGAGCCGAAGGACATGGCGCCGGTGGAGAAGCGCTTCACGATCTCCTGCGCCGTCTCGACCTCGCTCAGATCGACGGGCGCGCGGCCCGATTCCTCGGCATTCTTGATGCGGAAGAGGCCGCGGATGGTCTTGAGCTCGTTGTCCTGCTCGTTCACGAGGCGCGCGAATTCGCGATAGCGCTCCTCGGCGTTGAGGCGCACGGCGTGCTGCAGCGTGGCGACCGTGTCGGGGTTCCAGGCATGCACCTCGCCGCGCTGGCGATAGGCGTATTCGCCGCCCACATCGAGCGCGTTGCGGTAGATCGGCGCATCGCCGAAGGCGTCGCGGTGGCGGCGCACGTTCTCCTCCGCCACCTCGTCCATGCCGATGCCTTCGATGGTGGTCGCCGTGCCGAAGAAGTCGCGGGCCACGAACTCGGACTTGAGGCCGACAGCATCGAAGATCTGCGCGCCGCAATAGGATTGGTAGGTGGAGATGCCCATCTTGGACATCACCTTGAGCAGGCCCTTGCCGATGGACTTGATATAGCGCTTGATCGCCTCGTCCGCGTCGACTTCCTCCGGCAATTCCCCGTTTTCGAGCATTGCCTCGATGGTCTCGAAGGCGAGATAGGGGTTGATCGCCTCGGCGCCGTAGCCGGCAAGGCACGCGAAGTGATGGATCTCGCGCGGCTCGCCGCTCTCGACCACGAGGCCCACCGAGGTGCGAAGCCCTTTGCGGATCAGGTAATTGTGCACGGCCGCGGTGGCGAGCAGCGCCGGGATCGGAATGCGGTCGGGGCCGACCATGCGGTCGGTGAGGATGATGATGTTGTAGCCGCCATGCACCGCCGCTTCCGCGCGGTCGCAGAGGCGGTCGAGCGCGCCGTCGAGGGCGGAGGCGCCGAGCTCGGCATCATAGGTGATGTCGAGGGTCTTGGTGTCGAAGCGGTCCTCGAAATGGCCGATGCAGCGGATCTTCTCCAGATCCTCGTTGGTGAGGATCGGCTGGCGCACTTCGAGACGCTTGCGGCGCGAGGTGCCTTCGAGATCGAGGATGTTCGGGCGCGGGCCGATGAACGACACCAGGCTCATGACGAGCTCCTCGCGGATCGGGTCGATCGGCGGGTTCGTCACCTGGGCGAAGTTCTGCTTGAAGTAGGTATAGAGCAGCTTCGACTTGTCGGAGAGCGCGGAGATCGGCGTGTCCGAACCCATGGAACCGACCGCCTCCTGGCCGGTCACGGCCATGGGCTGCATGAGCAGCTTGAGATCTTCCGCCGAATATCCGAAGGCCTGCTGGCGGTCGAGGAGTGACACGTCCGTGCGCGACTCTCGCGCCTGCACGGGCTTCAGATCCTCGAGCACGATCTGCGTGCGCTTCAGCCAATCCTTGTAGGGATGGGCGTTCGAGAGCTGCTGCTTGATCTCGTCGTCGGAAACGATGCGGCCTTCTTCCAAATCGATGAGCAGCATCTTGCCCGGCTGCAGGCGCCACTTCTCGACGATCTTCTCTTCCGGGATCGGCAGCACGCCCATTTCGGAGGCGAGCACCACGAGGCCGTCGTCGGTGACGAGATAACGAGCGGGGCGCAGGCCGTTGCGGTCGAGCGTCGCGCCGATCTGCTTGCCGTCGGTGAAGCAGACGGCGGCGGGGCCGTCCCACGGCTCCATGAGGGCGGCGTGATACTCGTAGAAAGCACGCCGGTCGTCGTTCATGAGCGGGTTGCCGGCCCAGGCCTCCGGGATCAGCATCATCATGGCATGCGACAGCGAATAGCCGCCGCGGACCAGGAATTCGAGCGCGTTGTCGAAGCAGGCGGTGTCGGACTGGCCCTCGTAGGAGATCGGCCAGAGCTTCGAGATGTCGTTGCCGAAGAGTTCGGAATCGACGGAGGCCTGGCGCGCCGCCATCCAGTTCACGTTGCCGCGCAGCGTGTTGATCTCGCCGTTATGGGCGACCATGCGGTAGGGATGCGCGAGCTGCCAGGTCGGGAAGGTGTTGGTGGCGAAGCGCTGGTGCACGAGGGCGATGGCGCTCTCGAAGCGCTCGTCCTGCAGGTCGAGATAGTAGTCGCGCAGCTGGGTTACGAGCACCATGCCCTTGTAGACGATGGTGCGCGAGGAGAGACTCACCGGGTAATAGCCGGCGGTCCGCGCGTCCTTCATGTCGTAGACGGCGTTGGAGATCACCTTGCGGGCGATGAACAGGCGGCGCTCGAAGGTCTCGGCGTCGTCCATGCCCTTGCCCTTGCCGATGAAGATCTGGCGGTGCTGCGGCTCGGTCGCCTTCACGCTCTCGCCGAGATCGCTCGAATCCACCGGCACTTCGCGCCAGCCGAGAACCTGCAGGCCCTCGTCCGTGATCGCCTTGGTGACGATCTCCTCGACGAGCTGGAAGCCTTCCGGGTCGCGCGGCATGAACAGGTGGCCGACGCCGTACTGGCCTTCCTCGGGCAGCCAGATGCCGACCTTGGCGCATTCGGCCGCGAAGAACTTGTGCGGGATCTGAACCAGGATGCCACAGCCGTCGCCCATCTTCGGGTCCGCGCCCACGGCGCCGCGATGGTCGAGATTGTGCAGGATCGACAGGCCCTGCTCGACGATGTCGTGCGACTTGCGGTTCTTCATGTCGGCGATGAAGCCGACGCCGCAGGAATCCTGCTCGTTGCCTGGATCGTAGAGGCCCTGGGCGGCCGGCAGGCCTGGATCGCGCACGAAGCGGACTTTGTCAGCCATCGTGGCCGTGCGGCTCGGCACTTCGATTTCCAGGCTCTTGGTCGGCTCGTCGCTCATGGCAGATCCTCACATCCGAACGCGTATTCAGGTTCATTTGAGGCGGCTTTTGGGCCCGCCGGATGATCGGATCGTCCGGAGTGCCCGCCGCTTCTTTAAGGCTTTCGAGGGTTGGGTCCGGCAGGGGAGCCCGCACCTCGCGGGCACCTTGGGCTGTCGTCAGCCCAGAGTCGCCCGTCCCGCCCACGTTTTGCGGGCGGCTTTCGTGGTATCTCGTTTCGTTCGCGTCGCGCGAAGCATCAAGAAAACCCCAGGGCGTAGGACAGGGTGCAGGCACCCCAAAAGGGACAGCATCGCTGTCCTAATGAGGGCAAAGTGCCAGAGATCTCCGCACTGCACAAGAGGGTTTAGAAAAATTTTAGACAAAAGTTACAAGCCGGCGGCTCCGAATGTAACAAAAGCAGCTTTTTTGCCTTAGGAACGAAAGTCTCCGCCGATGGGTCAATGATCTTGACATGTTGCCCTGCTCTCGCAACTGGCTCTTCCGATGCGGAAGCATGGCACCCAAGCCTGGGAGCCATTCCCCTTTCAGGGCCGATGGTCTACGAGACAGGGCATGAACTTCGCGAGCGACAACATCGTCGGGGGCAGCGCTCCCGTTCTCCAGGCTATCCTCGGCGCCAATGCCGGCGCGATGACGGCCTACGGCAACGACGAGATCTCGAACCGGGTCAGGGCGCGCTTCGACGAGATCTTCGAGCGCGAGGTATCCGTTTTCTTCGTCACGACGGGAACGGCCGCCAATGCGCTCGCTCTCTCCGCCGCCGTGCCGCCCTACGGGCTCTGCGTCTGCCACCGGGAAGCGCACATCATCGACGATGAATGCGGCGCGCCGGAATTCTTCATGCACGGGGCGAAGCTCGCAGGCCTTCCGGGCATCGGCGCAAAGTTGAAACCCGAAGACGTCGATGCCTATCTGCGCGGCCTGCCCAAGGCGGTGAAGCAGATGCCGCCGAAGGCCCTCTCGATCTCGCAGGTCAGCGAGTGCGGCATGGTCTACGGGCTCGACGAGGTCGAAGCCCTGGGCCAGGTCTGCCGCGATCACGGCATGGCCTTCCACATGGATGGCGCCCGCTTCGTCAATGCGCTGATGGCGCTCGGCTGCACGCCTGCGGAGATGACCTGGAAGCGGGGTGTCGACATCCTGTCATTCGGCGCCACCAAGAACGGCGGCCTGATGGCCGAGGCCATCGTGGTGTTCCGGCCGGAACTGGCGGAATCGCTCGGCTATCGGGCAAAGCGCGCCGGCCAGATCATTTCGAAAGGCCGGCTCATCGCAGCGCAGTTCGAGGGCTATTTCGGCAACGATCACTGGCTCGACAATGCGCGCCATGCCAACCGCATGGCAACGATGCTCTCCAACGGGCTCACGCAGCTTCCGGGCATCCGGCTCGCCTGGCCGACCGAGGCCAACGAGGTGTTCCCAATCATCCCCAAAGCTCTCGACCATGCCCTGAAAGCAGCCGGTATTCTCTACAGTCCCTGGACGGAGCTGAGCTTGCCGGAGACCGAGCAGGTGGGGGATCACGAGATCTTGATCCGTCTCGTCACCTCCTGGGCGACCCGCGAGGACGATGTGCAGAGGCTGCTGCAGGCTGCCTCTTCGGGATTATCGCGCCAAGCGGCCGAGTGAATTGCCCTAACCCTGCCGCAATCACCCGCGATTGATCATCTCCAGAGACCCTTGACCCAACCAACGGGGCCCCTCCAGCCCCAGCGGGACCGACCAAGGACCAGGATCCAGAATTAAAAAAGCGCCCCGGCATGAACCGGGGCGCTCTTCGTTTGCGATAGGTTTTCAGAGACCGTTACGCAGCCTGCTTGGCTTCGATGGTCTGTACGCTGCCTGCGGAAATCGGGATGAGCTTCGGCTTCTTCGCCTCGGGGATCTCCCTCACGAGGTCGAGATGGAGCAGGCCGTTCTCGAGGGCTGCGCCCACCACCTGCACGCCGTCGGCCAGCTGGAAGCGCCGGTCGAAGCTGCGGGCAGCGATGCCCTGATGGAGAACGTCGACTTTGCGCTCGTCAGAGGGCTTGCGCTCACCGCGGACGGAGAGGGTGTTCTCCTTGACCTCGATGGTCAGGTCGCGATCGGTGAAGCCGGCAACCGCGATCGAGATGCGATAGGCATTCTCGCCGGTGCGCTCGATGTTGTAGGGCGGGTAGCTCGGGGCCGCATCGACGCTGACGAGCTGGTCGAGCATCGAGAAGAGACGGTCGAAACCGACCGTGTTGCGGTAGAGGGGAGCAAGATCGTACTGTCGCATGGCATATCCTCCGATAGAAGCAACATGCTTGAAGTGAGGATCCACCTGGAGAGGCTGGATCCCGGTTAGCGTGCCGCCGTCATGGCCGGCACGAACTCGATTTGGGAAGCGGCGCGGGACCTTTCAAGAGGGTCGTTCACAGCGTGGAATTTGCCCTATATTGAGTTGCAATTCTTCGACCCTGGACCGCTCCTGTGGAATTCATCACCACCCCCGACAACCCTGTGCCCGGCAATCCCACGTTGCTGAGCGTCACGACCCGCGACGGCATTCCGCTCCGGGCCGCCTATTGGATGCCCGAGACCGAGGCGCCGCTTGGCACCGTCTGCGTCCTGCAGGGGAGGGCGGAGTTCATCGAGAAGTATTTCGAGACGGTGGGCGAACTGCTGGACCGCGGCTTTGCCGTCGTTACCTTCGACTGGCGCGGGCAAGGGCTCTCGGGGCGGCAGGTGAGCAACCGGCGCAAGGGCCATGTCCGGCGCTTTTCCGATTTCCGGCACGATCTGGAGGCGATCCGCGACCGGATCCTGGTTCCGCACATGCCCGAGCCGCATTTCGGCCTCGCCCATTCCATGGGCGGCGCGATTGCCCTGAACGCCGCCTACGAGACCTGGCTGCCCTTCCGCCGGCTCGTGACGACCACGCCGATGATTGCGCTCTGCATCATCAAGCGCACGCGGGCCTCCGCCATTCTGGCGCGGATTCTGCGCTTTCTCGGGATGGGCGGCATGTTCGTCCCCGGCGGCGGGGAGACTTCCATTTCCACCATGCCGTTCAAGGGCAATCGTCTCACGAGCGACCCTAAACGCTACGCCCGCAACGCCGAAGTCGCTCATGCCATCGGCGCCGGCGCGATCGGCGCTCCGACGGTCGCCTGGCTCGACGGCGCTTTCCGCATGATGAAGCGCTTCGCAGATCCGCGCTATGCGATCAAAATTCGCTTGCCGACGCTCATCGTGGCAGCCGGTGCCGATCCCGTCTGCGCGACGCCCGCGACCGAACGCTTCGCCTCCCGCCTGAAGGCCGGTTCGGTGATCGTCATCCCCGGCGCCCGGCACGAGATCCTGATGGAGCGCGATGCGATCCGGGAGCAGTTCTGGGCCGCCTTCGACGCCTTCATTCCCGGCACGCCAGATCCGGTGCCAGGGGCACGCAGGGATTTATCGACTGAGCAGCTCGATGGCGGCGGCATGAACCCGGCGGTCGCCGGCGGCGACGATGCGCCCGCCATCGGCCGCTGAGCCGCCCTCCCAGGTGGTGACGATGCCTCCGGCCCCTTCGATGATCGGCACCAAGGCCGCGATATCGTAGGATTTGAGGCCCGATTCGACCACGAGGTCGATATGGCCCGCCGCCAGCATGCAATAGGCATAGCAATCGCAGCCGTAGCGGGCGAGCCGGGCGACGCTCTCGACCCTGTCATAGGCGCGCAGCTCGTCGCCGGCGAAGAGTCTCGGGCTCGTGGTGGAGATCACCGCCTCCTTGAGGGAGGTACAGCGGCGCGTCCTGAGCTTGCGCTCGCCGCCCGGTCCCCGGTAGGTCGCGCTGCCGCCGTCGCCGAAAAAGCGCTCGCTGGTGAAGGGCTGGTGCATCATCCCGAAGACCGGCTGGCGCTTGTAGGTCAGGCCGATCAGGGTGCCCCAGGTGGGCAGGCCGGCGATGAAGGCCCGGGTGCCGTCGATCGGATCGAGCACCCAGACGTAATCCGCATCCGGGTTCTCGGCGCCGAATTCCTCGCCCACGATCCCGTGGGTGGGGAAGCTGCGCTTGATGAGATGGCGCATGGTCGCCTCGCTCGCCCGGTCGGCCTCGGTGACGGGGTCGAAGGAGCCGCCGCGGGATTTGTCCTCGGTGGCGATGGCGGTGCGGAAGAAGGGAAGGATCGCCTGGCCTGACTGGGTTGCGAGCTCGTTGACGAAATGCGTGAAGTCGATGAGCCCCATGATGTGCGAATCCCCTGAAAGACTAATGCGGGCAGCCTTGGCCCGCGTGCCATGAGCTTTTATCAAGCGCTTCACGTGCGGCAAGAGAGCGGCGCCGGAATAGCGGTGGGTCGCAATTTTTCGAAGCGGCCCGTTCGACAGACTTCGAAGGACCATGAGCCGATGAACGTTGCGTCCAAGCTTGGCACCACCCGCTCCGAGGCGGCTCTCGTTCTCGTCGCGGCGCTGGTCGCGATCTATGCGGTCAGCCAGTTCCTGCGCAACTCCATCGGCGTCATCGCCAACGATCTCGCCCGCGAGCTCGGCCTCACTGCCACCCAGACGGGATTGTTGTCGAGCGCCTTCTTCTTCGCCTTCGCGGCGGTCCAGATCCCCATCGGCATCCTGATCGACCGCTATGGTCCCAAACGCACCATGCTGGGCACGGCGGTGCTGACGGTCCTCGGCACCGTTCTCTTCTCGCTGGCGTCCTCCGCCACCATGCTGATTGCCGCGCGGGCGCTGATGGGGCTCGGCTGCTCCACCTTCTTCATGGCGCCGCTGGTGATCTATGCCCGGCGCTTTCCGCCGGAGCGCTTCGCGAGCCTCACCAGTCTGCAGATGGGGCTCGCCAATATCGGCACGCTCGCCGCGACCGCGCCGCTTGCCGCCTCTGCCGCCGCCTTCGGCTGGCGGGCATCGTTCTTTGCCGTCGCCCTTCTGACGATCGTCGTCGCGCTCGCAATCGTCTTCGTGGTGCCGCGGGATCTGGGCTCGGGAAAGCCTAAGGAAACCTGGGCCGCCACATTCCAGGGCGTGGCAGAGGCCTTGCGCGTGCGTTCCTTCTGGCCGGTCTTCTTCATGCACCTGACCACCTATGGCTGCTTCGCCTCGGTGATCGGCCTCTGGGGCGGACCATGGCTGTCCGACGTGCACGGGGCCGATATCGGAACGCGGGGACAGGTCCTGCTGCTCGGGGCGACCGCCCAGATCTGCGGCATGTTGCTCTGGGGAGCGATGGACCGCTTCTTTCTCAGCTACAAGAAGCCTGTCCTGATCGGCAGCACGGCCACGATCCTGCTTCTGGTCATCATCGTCACGATGCCCATCGACCAGACCTCCGCCATGGTCTGGTTCCCCCTGTTCGGCCTGAGCGTCGCCTATACGCCGATCCTGACCAGCCACGGCAAGTCGCTCTTTCCAGCGGCGCTCACCGGGCGCGGGATCACGCTCATGAATATCGGCACCATGGGAGGCGCCTTCCTGGCGCAAAGCGTGACCGGGATGCTGATCGATCTTGCGGGACGCTCGGACCAGGGTCTCTACCGGCCGGAGGGCTATCGCCTCGTTTTTGCGGCCCTGGCCGGGTGGCTGCTCCTCAGCCTTGCGTTTTATGTCAGGGCTATCGACCCTCATCCGGGCAGGCATGCAACTAAAGCATAAGAAATTCGAACGAATGGTCTTGCAATTTGTGCGATGCGGTGTAATTATTGCATTGCGATATGGCGATGGCGTCGCCTTATCGCAGCCCTTCTTGGGCGTTTCCTCCCTAAACTTCGGGCCGCTGGCAACAGTGGCCTTTTTTCTTGCCTGAAGCCGATCGGGACAATGGCCCGGTCCCCGGCGATGTTTAAGGGTTGCTCTCATTCTAAGCAGAAAGCATCGGATTCATCCCAAAAGTGCAAGTCCACTTTTGGGTCCGATGCTTTAGGGCTTATTCCGCCGCGATCGGCCTCGTCACCCACTCGCCGTCGAGATCGGAGATCACCTGCGCGAAGGTGCGGGTCAGGTCCGCCGCCAGCACCGCGAAGGCGGGCTTTTTCTGCATGCTCCGCTCGTCCATGTAGAGCGAGCGATTGATCTCGATCTGGAGCGCATGCCGCCCGAAGGCAGGTTCGCCGTAATGCTCGGTGATGAAGCCGCCGGCATAGGGCTTGTTGCGGATCACCGTGTAGCCGCGTCCGCGCAGGGCCGCTTCCACGAGATCGATCAGGAGGGGCGCGCAGCTTGTTCCGTAGCGGTCGCCCAGAACGATGTCCGCCTTGGTCCCGTCTTCCCGGCTGACGCTCGTGGAGGGCATGGAATGGCAATCGATCAGGACCGCATGGCCGAAGATCTGGGCCGTGCGGCGGACGAGAAGGCGAAGCGCCCGGTGGTAGGGCTTGTAGAGCCATTCGATCCGGTGGAGCGCCTCGTCGACGGGGAGGCGCGAGCGGTAGATCTCCTGCCCGTCGGCCACGATCCGCGGCACCGTGCCGAGCCCGCCGGCCACCCGCATGGAGCGGGTATTGGCGAAGGGCGGCAGGCGACCGTCGAACATACGGGAATCGAGCTCATAGGGCTCCCGGTTCAGATCCAGATAGGCGCGCGGGAAGCGGGCGGTCATGAGCGGCGCGCCCAGATCCATCACCGAGCCGAAGAGCTCATCCACGAAGGCATCCTCGGAACGCCGGAGCGCGACGGCATCGAGCCGCGACGACGCCAGAAAGGAGGCTGGATAGACCGCTCCCGCATGCGGCACGTTGAAGACGAAGGGGATCGTCTGCGCCGAAGGTTCGGTGACGGTGAAGGGAGGGTCGAACTCATCGACGATGGCTGGCCGCATCAGGATATTGGCTGTCTTGGAAAAACGAAGCAGGTCTTCGGATCAGTGTAAGGATGGGCAGTTCACTGTCCATGACAATATCGTAGCAAAGCTGCGTCGTTCTTTCACGGCTTGTTTACCCCGATCCCTCATGAAGGTGTGAACACTTTCGCCACGATTCGGGGCTGGCAACCGATGAAGATCCTACTTGCCGAAGATGACAACGACATGCGCCGCTTCCTCGTGAAGGCGCTGGAGAACGCGGGCTACGACGTCGCCTCGTTCGACAACGGGCTTTCTGCCTATAACCGCCTGCGCGAGGAGCCGTTCGAGCTCCTCCTGACGGACATCGTCATGCCGGAAATGGACGGCATCGAGCTCGCCCGCAAGGCCACCGAGCTCGATCCGGACATCAAGGTGATGTTCATCACCGGCTTTGCCGCCGTCGCGCTCAATCCGGATTCCCAGGCTCCGCGGGACGCCAAGGTTCTGTCGAAGCCGTTCCACCTGCGCGACCTGGTGAGCGAAGTCGATAAAATGATGGCTGCCTAAAAAAGGGCGCCTCAAGGCTTGCGCCAGGGCCCGCTTGTGGGTATATCGCCCCCACAGCCGAAGCGGGACGTCAAAATCACCGTTTCCCGGGCGCGTAGCTCAGCGGGAGAGCACTACGTTGACATCGTAGGGGTCGCTGGTTCGATCCCAGCCGCGCCCACCATTTTCTTTTTCCGGCCTTCCCGAAGGGCCGCAGGAGACCGGATATGAAGATCCGTAACTCGTTGAAGTCGATCCGCGGCCGTCACCGCGACAACCAGCTGGTTCGTCGCAAGGGCCGGGTCTACATCATCAACAAGACCCAGAAGCGCTACAAGGCTCGCCAGGGCTAAAGCATCGCGCGGGGAAGTGGATACCGGTTCCCCGGAAAAAGCGATGCGACCCTAGAGTCGCGCTGCGGCGTTGCCGCACACGATAATCTGAATTGACCGCGCATGCCGGGACCCTAAAATCCCGGCATGCGTTTTTTCGCGTGCCTGCTGGCCCTCACCTTGAGCTTTGCCGCCCTCCCGCTTCAGGCGCAGGAGCGCGCGCGGCCGAAGGATCCGAAGGAACAGGCGTCGCCGCCCCAGGCCCGACCCCGTGCATCCACCCTGGATGAACTCTTCGAGCGTCTCGGCAAGGCCCAGACGGAACGGGAGGCAGAGGGCGTTGCCTCCCTGATCGAGCGGCGCTTCGCCCGCTCCGGCTCCGATACGGCCGACCTTCTCCTGAACCGGGCGGCCGAGGCTTACGGAAAGAAGGACTTTCCCCTCGCCATCGAGCTGATCGACCGGGTTCTGGCGCTCCAGCCCAACTGGGCCGAGGCCTGGTACAAGCGCGCGACCGTGTTCTACCAGCTCGACGATCCGGTCGCCGCCATGGCCGACCTGAGCCGGGCTCTCAAGATCGAGCCGCGGCATTTCAATGCCTGGACCGGCCTCGGCCACATCCTGATGGCCTCGGACGACAAGGCGCGGGCCTTGCAGGCCTATCGCCGGGTGCTCACGATCAATCCGCAGATGTCCGACGTGAAGACCATCGTGAACCGCCTCAGCCCCGAGGTTGACGGCCAGGATCTCTAAATCCACGTTGCAGGGATGTCCCTGCTGCTTTCCACCATCGTCGTCCTGCTCCTCGTTCTCGGCTCGGGAGCGGCGCTCACCTATCTTTATGCCTGGTGCATCGAGCGGCGCTTCCCGCCTGCCGGTCGCTTCGCCACGGTCGAGGGCTGCAGGATCCATTACCGGGAGGAAGGGCCCGAGCGCCGGGACCCGCGCGGGACGATCGTCCTGCTGCATGGGGCCTCGTCCAATCTCGTCGAATCCATGCTGGGCCTCGGCTCCGCGCTCTCGAAACGCTATCGGATCATCGCCTTCGACCGTCCGGGTCATGGCTGGAGCGAGCGCAGGCCCGGATTGAGAGAGGCAGAGCCCGCCCGGCAGGCTGCGCTCATCGCGGGTGCCTTGAGGCAATTGGGCGTTCGCAACGCAGTTATCGTGGGGCATTCCTGGGCTGGAACCGTGGTCCCCAACCTCGCCCTCGATCATGCCGACGTGACGGGGGCGATCGTCGTGCTCTCCGGCATCACTTCGCCCTGGCCGGGCGGCACCATCGGCTGGTACCGGCGCCTGATCGATTCATGGATAGGCTGGCTGATGTTCCGCACTCTCGCGGTGCCGGTCCTTCTCATGCTTCGTCCTTGGATCAAGACGAAGACGTTCCGGCCTCAGGCCGCCCCGCGCGGCATCGTGAAGAAGGCTTCGATCCCGCTGGCCTTCCGGCCCAAAACTTTTGAGGCCAACATGCAGGACTTCGCCGTCATGTACGACGCGGTGCTGCAGCAGAGCGCGCGCTACGGGGATATCGGTCTGCCGACGATCGTGATCGCGGGTGACGAGGACCAGATCGTCTGGACGGATCTTCACAGCCGCGCCTTCGCCCGCGAGGTGCCTGGCGCCGAGCTCATTCTGATGCACGGCATCGGCCACATGCCGCAATATGCCGATCAGGAGACGGTTCTCGCCGCCATCGAGGCCCTGGCCGAGCGGGTTGCAGCTATGGATTCCCTCCCCCTTGCGGGGAGGGGTTAGGGGTGGGAGTGGTTCGACCGGGTGGCACAGGACCGTCAAACCCGCCACGTCATGGCCATCCTTGTGCCGGCCATCCCGATACTGTGAAACGCTGCGCTCTTCCGATCGAGATCACCGGCACTGATCCCCGGAACAAGTCCGGGGAGGTGATGACGTCGAGAGATTTACGAAACACATCGCCCGGGTTTTGCGACCCCTACCCTCAATCCCTCCCCGCAAGGGGGAGGGAAGGCCTCGGCACCTTCATTGAGGCGAACGCCGAGCCTTGTGGTTCTGCTCATCACGCCTGAGCGGCGTGCTCCTGATTGACGAAGGCGATGCGCACCATGTTGGTGGCGCCGGGCGTGCCGAAGGGCATGCCGGCGACGATGATGATGCGCTCGCCCACCTTCGAGAAGCCTTCGCGCAGGGCGAATTTGCAGGCGCGGAACGCCATGTCGTCGATGTCGCTCGCGTCCTTGGTGCGGATCGAGTGCACGCCCCAGACCAGCGCCAGGCGGCGGGCGGTGTTGATGCTGGGGGTGAGCGCGATGACCGTCGAGTTCGGCCGCTCGCGGGCAATGCGGAACGCGGTCGAGCCCGAGAAGGTCCAGGCTGCGACGGTCTTCAGGTTGAGCGTATCGGCGATCTGGTGCGAGGCGGCCGCGATCGCGTCCGATCCCGTCGCTTCCGGTTCCGGATTGAGCGTGCGCATGATCGACCAGTAATTCTGGTCCTGCTCGACCTCTTCGGCGATCCGGCTCATGGTGGCGACCGCATCGATCGGGTACTGGCCCGAGGCGCTCTCGGCCGAGAGCATCACCGCATCGGCGCCGTCATAGACCGCGGTTGCCACGTCCGAGACCTCGGCGCGGGTCGGCACCGGCGAGGTGATCATCGATTCCAGCATCTGGGTTGCCACGACCACCGGCTTGCCGAGCTGACGCGCGGTGCGGACGATGCGCTTCTGGATGCCGGGCACCTTCTCGAGCGGCATCTCCACGCCGAGATCGCCGCGGGCGACCATGACCGCGTCGGAGATCTCGACGATCTCGTCGAGGCGGGTGATGGCCTGCGGCTTCTCGAGCTTCGACATCACGAGCGCCCGGCCGCGGGCGACCTTCTTCACCTCGGCCACGTCCTCGGGACGCTGCACGAAGGACAGCGCGATCCAGTCGACGCCGGCATCGAGTGCGGCTTCGAGGTCCGAGCGGTCCTTGTCGGTCATGGCGGCGACGGGGATCACCGTATCCGGCAGGCTCACGCCCTTGCGGTTGGAGATCTTGCCGGCGACCTCGACGATGGTGGTGGCCGAGCCCTCCTTCACGCTCTTCACGCGCAGCCGCAGCTTGCCGTCGTCGATCAGCACCGTATGGCCGGGCTCGAGCGAGGAGAGGATTTCGGGATGCGGCAGGTGCACGCGCTCCGTGTTGCCGGGTGCCTTGTCGGCGTCGAGGACGAAGGTCTGCCCCGGCGTCAGCATGGCGCTGTCGCCGTCGAACGTGCCGACGCGCAGCTTCGGGCCCTGCAGGTCGGCGAGGATGGCGATCGGGCGCTTGAACTTGGCCTCGACGGCGCGGATCATCTCGACCCGCTCCTTCAGGCGCTCGCGGGGCAGATGGCTCATGTTGAGGCGGAAGACGTCGGCGCCGGCCTGGAACAGCTTGGCGATCATCTCCGGGTTCTCGGAAGCCGGTCCCAAGGTTGCTAGAATCTTCGTGCGCCGTGCGCGTCTCATCATCATGGGCCCCCTGGCCGGTTCGTTTCGGTGAGCTGGATCGTCCAGCTCTTCTGTTCACCCGTGTCGACTTCGAAGAAGCCGCTGCGGTCGAAGCCTCGGGCGAGGCAATCTTCCGTTCCACGGATCGTGAATTCGCGCTCCCGGGTGCACATGAAGGAGCGTCCGCTCCATTCGCCGCCCCGGTCGTAATCGATGGCGTAGATGTAGTAGAAGCGCCCGCCGAGCTGGCCCTTCAGCAGGGTTTCGCAGCCGCGGGAGGTGAGGTTCCACCAGCCTTCCGTCACCCACCCTTGAGCATCCCGATAGCCGAGAGCGATGCCGACCCTGCTCGACGTCATGTTGCACAGGCGCAGGTCCGCCTTGGCTGGCGAGGCGGCCAGCACGAGCCCGCCGAAGAGAAACGTCGCGACTGCAAGGCTTCGCCGCCGAAATGCAGACGATATGAGGAATGCGGCGCTCATGGATATGGTTTGGTCAATTCGGAGGAATGAAATCGCACAATGCCGGGACAACTTTGGCGAATCCTTGTCGGTCAGAAGCGTTCCCGGAGCAAGGCTTTCCAGCACGCCCGTTGCAGAATTTGCGCTCCGCATGGTCTCTGCCGCGCAAAAGCAGCGCCCTCGCGCCGCCTTCACTCTCCGTTCGAGGAGTGCGGCGGGGCCTGATCGGCCCTCGGTCGGGCGATCCAGATGCCGAAGAGGATGAGTGCTCCGCCCAGGCTCTGAATCAGCGTCAGCTCCTCGCCGAGGATCGCCCAGCCGAACAAGGCCGCAGCGATGGCCTCGAGAAAGATCACCAGGGACGAGAAAGTCGCCGGCAGGCGCCCGAGCGCAATGGCGAGAAGCCCCTGGCCGCCCGCATGGCTGACGTAGGACATGGCGAGCAAAGCCGCGATGCCTTGAGCGGTATGCGGAATCACCCGCGTGTCGAAGAGAACCGCGATCACGAGCAGGATCGCCGAGGTGATCAGGCCCGCCTCGAAGGTGACCCGCGCGGCGCCGGCCGTCTTGCGGGCCCGGCTCGCCGCCAGAAAATACATGCCGAAGAAGAAGGCGGTGGCGATCCCGTAGAGATCGCCCACGATCCGGCCGGGATCGGCCTGCATGCTCTGGCCGATCAGCGCCGCGCCGCCGAGAAGGCAGAGGGCGAGGCCCATGAAGGTGGCCCGCGCGACCTGCTGCCTGAACACGAGCCAGACGGTCAGCACCACGAAGAGAGGCGCCATGGTGGCGAAGAAGGTGGCGTTGGCCACCGTCGTCTTGAGGATCGCCAGATGCCAGAAGAACAGATCCCCGGCAAAGACGATGCCGCCGACGATGCTGGCTTTGGAAAAACGCACTCTCACAGTGCCGGCGGGTGCACGCTTCTCCTCGATTCGCATCCAGGCAAAGAGCAGGGGCAGGCAGAGCGAGACGCGCCAGAAGGCGCTGGCGAAGGGACCCACATCGGCCGGCGCCCCGGCCATGTCGGCGGAGGCGAAACGCACGAAAATCGGGGAAATTCCCATGGCCACGGCGCCGAGGCACAGCGCAGCAAAAGCGGAGGCGAAGCCCGAATCGGTGCGGGCCGTGGTGGATGTCGGGGACATGTCGGTCGTGAAAGTCTGTTGCGCGTAACGTCGCGTTGTCAGGGTCGGAGGGGCAGGGTAAGGCTTTTCCTCCGCCGTTCAATCCATCCGTCCAGAAATCCCAATCCCCTGAAATTCTAGCCCATGTCCGCTTCCGCCGCGCTCAAGCTCGACGACCCTTCCCTTGAGCCCTGTCCCGTCGAGATCGTTCCCGGACCGGTCGAATCGGGCATCCTGATCCTGTGCGATCATGCTTCCAATGCGGTGCCGCCGGATCTGGGGGATCTCGGACTGCCGGAAGCCGAGTTCGAGCGCCACATCGCCTATGACATCGGCGCGGCGGCCGTGACCCGGTCGCTCGCCAGACGCCTCGGGGCTCCGGCGATTCTCACCCGGTTCTCGCGGCTCATCATCGATCCCAACCGGGGCCGGGACGATCCGACGCTCGTCATGCGCCTCTCCGATGGCGCCGTCGTGCCGGGCAACGCGAAGGTCGACGAGGCCGAGGTGCAAAGGCGGATCGCCCGGTTCTACGACCCTTACGACGACGCCATCGCGGACGCGATCCAACGGGCGATGGCGGCCGGCCATCCGCCCGTCATCGTGGCGCTGCACTCCTTCACGCCGGTCTGGCGCGGCTGGCCGCGGCCCTGGCATGTGGGAATCCTGTGGGATGCGGACGGCCGCTTTGCGGTACCGCTCCTGGAAGCCCTGCAGGCCGAGGACGGACTCGTCGTCGGCGACAACGAGCCCTATGATGGGGCGCTCGCCGGCGACACGGTCGACCGGCATGCCACGACCCGCGGGCTCGCCAATGCTCTCATCGAGATCCGGCAGGACCTGATCGACTCGGAGGAAGGCGCCGAGGAATGGGCCGAGCGTTTCGCCCGGTTCCTCAAGCCCTTGGCCGCCCGAGCGAACTTACGCCAGCCGGCAATCTTCGGCACCCGCACCCGCGACCGCCTGCGTCAGCACGGAGGATCAGGCCAATGAAAGACATTGACGACAAGGCCGAAGTCGAGCTGGAGGCTGCTGCCTTCCGCAGGCTCGTCGCGCATCTGCGCGAGCGCACGGACGTCCAGAACATCGACCTCATGAATTTGGCGGGCTTCTGCCGGAACTGCCTGTCCAACTGGCTGAAGGAGGCCGCCGACGAGCGCGGCATCGCTCTCTCCAAGGAGGACAGCCGAACCCACGTCTACGGCATGCCCTATGAGGAATGGAAGGAACGCCACCAGCGCGAGGCCTCTCCATCGCAGCTCGCCGATTTTGAGAAATCGAAGCCAGGGCATTAAAACGGCTTCAACCAAATGGCCATAACACTGGCGCCAACGCCACAATTTAAGGGGCTTCCTTCATGGATGACGCAGCTTTCAACACCGAATCCGTCGCAGCCGACCAGCTGAAGGCCTTCATCGAGCGCATCGAGCGCCTCGAGGAGGAAAAGGCCGGCATCGCCGGCGATATCAAGGACGTCTATGCCGAGGCCAAGGGCAACGGCTTCGACACCAAGGTCCTGCGCAAGATCATTTCCCTGCGCAAGCGCGACTACGCCGAGCGCCAGGAAGAGGAGGCGATCCTCGAGCTCTACATGCAGGCGCTCGGGATGGTGGGATAACGCGAAGCGTCTGCCGTCGGAGATTTCAAAGGCCCTGCAGCGTCACGCTGCAGGGCCTTTCTTATTTCGGATCGCAGTTGGCCGACACGTCATCACCGGCCTTGTGCCGGTGATCCCGATTAATTGAAGCGCGTCGCTATTCCTTATCGAGATGGCCGGGACAAGCCCGGCCATGACGAGGGAGATTTCCTCAGGGCCGGTTAACCAGGAAAGGCGTCCGCCAGCATCAGTCCCTGCAAAATATCGAGCGTCTCGGACGGCAAGGGAGTGGAGCGCCGGCTCTCCTTGTCCACCATGACGATCGTGGCCTCGGCGGTTGCCACGAGATGCCCGTCGTTGAAGATGCCCTGCGCCAGGGTGAACGAGCTTCGTCCCACGCGCACGATGCCCGTGCCGATATCCACCGTGCCGGGCCAGAACACCTCCGCACGGAAATCGATCAGCAGGCGCGCGATCACGAAGCTCCGGCCCTCGCTCACCAGGGGCCTTTCCGGATCGTACATGAAGGCGACCCGGCCGACTTCGGAGAACGTGGCGAAGACGGCGTTGTTGACATGACCCTGCCGGTCGAGATCCGCGAAGCGGATATCGGTGGAGGTGCGGCTCGGGTAGTCCTCCAGAATGCGTTGCGTATTCAGGTCTTTCATCGGGCCGTCCTTGCGATGCGGCCATAGAATACGTTGCGACGCAGCTCTCAAGCGAAAAGACGCAGGCCCCGCTCGCCCTGAACGATCCGGTTTCCTATAAGGACCCGATTGCGAAACGCTGGAGAGATTCATGAAGCTCGCCCGGGACCAAGTCTCCGAACCTGCCGATGCCGATGCGCGTCGGACAGTCGCTCCCGTCATCTGCTATCCCGTCGAGACCCTGCCGCGGCCGGATCTCCCCGCCTATCGCGCTGCGCGTGAGGGCTGGCAGAAGGTGGACGAGGTCATCGTGCCGCCGCGGGACGCGCGCAGCTTCAACGTGCCGGCAGGCTGCTTCTTCAGGATCGTCAGCATCGAGGGTCCGCAGGTGGGCGACCTCAATCTCTGGGCTGCGGAAGACATCGGCGAGCGGTTCTTCTCCGGCAAGACGCGGGCGCTCAATGGCACGCATCTGTCGACCGGCGACCAGCTCTGGTCATGCCTGCCTTACCTCAGGCCGATGGCGACGATCACCCACGACACCCTCGACTGGTACGGCTTCGACGAGTACGGCGGCTCGGTCCATGACGTAATCGGCACCCGGTGCGATCCCTATACGCACAAGCTCCTCTCGGGTGACGAATATCATCATTGCTGCCACTCGAACCTGACCCGGGCGCTGGCGCATCGCCTGCAGCGTCCCAAGGGCGAGGTCGAGCCTGCGGTGCACGATGTGCTCAACGTGTTCATGTGCACCGGTTTCACCCGCGATACGGGCCAGTACTTCATGAAGGCGAGCCCGGTGCGGCCGGGCGATTACCTGGAATTCTTCGCCGAGATCGATCTCTTAGGCGCGCTCTCCGCCTGCCCCGGCGGCGATTGCAGCGCCGAGCATTCAAGCGATGTGGCCGTCTGCCATCCGCTGCTGGTCGAGATCTACAGGCCGAAGGCGGCGCCGCTGGGATGGGCCTCGCCCGCGCGCAACGGCTACAGCCGCAGGCACGAGGACTAAAAACAAAAAGGGCTCCTTTCGGAGCCCTTCTTCTATCTCACCACGTTCAGCGGTTTGACCGCCGGCCCGGTGAATCTGTTCGTGGCCAGATCGCCTACGGGTTTGCTCGAAAAACCCATATGCAGGCTCGGCTCCGCCGACATCATGGCACTCAGGGCCGTGGCCGGAGGCTTCTTCGCTGCAGGCGGGGCCTTGGTCTCCGGGGCGGGCTTCGCCTTCCCAAGATCCTTCGGCGTCGAGCCCGTGACCGGGATGTCGATGGGCGCGGCCGAGGCCACCACCACGGGGCGCAGGTCCGGCCTCGGCGGCGGCAGCGGGTGCTGGATCGCTGCCACCTCCGTGGAGCCGCGCAGCTCCGCAATTCCCGGGATCGGGTTCGTGGCCGCAAGCGAGCCGGGGCGGGCCGGCGGCAGCGGCGCATAGGCGAGGGCGACGGTGCCGGCGACGACTTCGGTGTCCGCGTCGTCCGCATCCGGACGGCGGGGCGGCATCGGCGCGAAGGCCATGCCCTTGGCGATGGAGAGGTCGGAATCACGCGCTTCCGGTCCCTGCTGCCAGGCGAGGGCCGGTCCGGATGCGGTCTGGACCGTGCTCGGTGCGCCGTTGATCCGGGTCGGGGGCAGCGGAGCGGCCTGAGGGGGCGTCAGATCCTCACGCAGGGCAGGGGCGATGGCGGCCACCACGGCGGGTGCCGGCGGCTCAGGCCGTGGCTGGATCGCGACGGGCGCCCGGCGCGCCGGCTCGGGAGCCTGGTTTGGCTGCAGCGCGGCGAAGACCGTCGAGTTCGAATCGCTGGCGTAATAGTTCGAGGCCGGCTGCGGCGCCTGCTGACGGGAGGCCATGAGCGCGCGGCCGGGACGCGAGGCGACCCTGATCTCCTCCGCATCCTCCTCCTCATCCTCGCCGATGCCGAACAGGGTGGCCCAGAAGCTCCTGCGGCGCGGCTGCGATACGGCCTCTTCGGCCTCCGCATAGGTCGAGTAGCCGGCAACCGTGCCGCCCTTGGCAAGCACCTCGGCCCGTGCCTCGTCGTAGCCCGGCAGAGGACGGCCGTCGGACGGGATATGGACGGTCTTGCCGTCCGGGAAAATGTTGGCGAGCTGAGCGCGGGTCATGCGCGGCCAGGCGCGCACGCTGCCCACGTCGAGATGGACGAAGGGCGTGTAGGCGTTGGGGTAATAGCCGACGCCACCGTTCTGGATCCGCATGCCGATGGCGCGCAGGCGCACGGTGGACACGTCGGGCAGGTAGAAGTCCATCGCCTTGCCCTGCATGTGCTGGCTGTTCTTCGCCACCGCGCTGGAGCGCCGCCTGAGCATGGAATTGGTATTCGGCGAGCGGTAGCCGGAATTCACGCGGATCGGCTCGCTCGATCCGGATTCGCGGTAGACCTCCCAAACCGTATCGAACAGGCGCGGATCCATGCGCGTCGGCTCGTCGCGCCGCCAGTCGCGCAGGAACCAGTTCAGCTGCTGCAGGCCGCCTGAGTCGTATTGCCCGTTGCGCCTGAACGTGACCGTGAGGCTTTCCTTGGTGTTGTTGTTGTAAAGACTGAGCGTGCGGGTATCGCCATTGGCGACGGCATCCTGCGTGCCGCGTGCCCCGCCCATCATGACGGCCAGAAAGGCCGCAAGACCAATGCCGACGCCCTGCGCCGCGCGGCCCGTACGCAATACTCTCACTGTGATACTCGTCTTTACCGGTCCGCATCGTACAGATGCGGCAAATCCTTATAGTGAAAGGATCTTTGCCGAAGACGGTTACCTTCGCGTTAAGTGAGGATAAGAAATCGGCTGAAAATGCGGTGGGACGAGGAGACTATTCGGACAGGTTCAGGGCGGCGCGGACCTTGCGGTCGAGGCCGTAGATGTCGTCGAAATGCTTCACCTCGCCCTTATCGTCGACAGCGAGCGTGAAGTAGGTCAGGTGGACGGGCAGGGGATTGGTGAGGTTCACATAGCGCTCGCCCTTGCCGATGAGCCCGCGCAACTTCTCCTCGGTCCATTTGCCGTCCTTGCCCATGATCTCCTCTGCGAGCTCGAAGGGCTTGTCGACGCGCACGCAGCCATGGCTGAAGGCGCGCTTGCTGGCCGAGAACAGATTGCGGTTCGGCGTGTCGTGCAGATAGACCGCATGCTGGTTCGGGAACATGAACTTCACGAAGCCGAGCGCATTGCGCTCGCCGGGCGGCTGCTGCACCGTGATCCGGTCGCCGCGGCGGATGATCTTGTAGCCCTTGCGCGCGGCGTAATAGGGGTCGGTCGCGAGCGCCGGCAGGATCTCCTTCTTCATGATCGAAGGCGGGATCGTCCAGGACGGGTTCACCACGAGATATTTCATGTTCTCGGAGAAGATCGGCGTCTGAGACTGCTCCTTGCCGACGATCACCCGGGCCTGATGCACCACATTGCGGCCCTCGACCACCTGCAGGCGGAACTCCGGCACATTGACCATGATGTGACGCTGCCCCAGATCGGCCGGCAGCCAGCGCCAGCGCTCCATGTTGGCGATCAGCTCCGACTGACGCTGGGCCACGGACGGGCCCGAGAGAGCCGCCACCGTCTGGGGATTCAGGATTCCGGTATTCGGAAGGCCCTTCTCCTTCTGGAAGGCGGCGACCGCGGAGGCCACGCGCTCGTCATAGACGGTCTGGTTGTTCGAATCCTTCGCGAGGTTGAAGCGCGCGCGGATCAGCGGCACGCGGGGATCCGTCATGCCCACGCGCAGGGTCGGGCCCTTAGGCAGGCGCACGCTCGGCTGCGAGGGATGGGTCTCGCGCAGTTTCGCCAGGCGCTCCTTCAGGGCGCGATAGCCGGCATGCTGCGGGTTGTAGGATTCGAGCGCTCCGCCCGCATCGCCGGCGGCGGCGACCTTGCCCAGCACCTCGTCGGCCGCCGGCAGATCGAGCTTCGGAGTCACCAACGCGGAAAGCCGGGGCAGATCGATGCGCGCCCCGCGGGCATCGCGGGCATAGCGGATCACCGACAGGGAGAGCTTCACGTCGGCCTTGGCCCATTGCGCGGGCGAGGCCTCCTTGCGCAGGCCCCGGTCGGGCAGCGGATAATCGGCTGGATCGAGCCCGTCCTCGTCCGCGGCTCTCAAACGCTCCATCGCGCCGGAGGCGGCGGGCGACCAGACACCGCCCTGCGCCCAGACCAGCGGGCGCTCGGCTTTCGCATAATAGGCGGAGAGCGCTTCCCGGTCCTTGGCGCTCACGCGCAGTTCGCGCATGGCGGCGTCGTCCGCGAAAAGCCCGTCGACCGCGATGCGGAAGACGTCCGCCTGCATCAGCGCCGTTACCGGCGCGGCCTCCGGCAGGGGAAGCTGAATCGCCGGAGCCGGCTTCACCTCCGCCGCGTCGATGGCGACAGGGGCAGGGTCGATCGCCGGGATCGCATCGGAAGCGAGGTCGGCCCGTGCGGGCGTCTCGACGGCGACGTCGTGGAAGGAAGGCTCCGCGGGCGCATCGGCAAGAACGGGTGCGGAGGAATCAGTCCTAGGGATGCCGGCATCTTCCGCGAGGGCAGAAAGGGGAAGGAGGGAGACCGACCCAATCAAACCGAGCCAAATGGCCGCCTTGCGCAAGTCACGCATGACCTTGCTCCTCATCGCAATGAAAGTGGAGGACAGGAGATTCCTCCATCGAATGAATGTCGTCAGTGTTCGCGCGCACGTTCTGTTACGCTTAACGCGCGAAACGGCCATGCGGCTTCATCGTCTAGGCCAAGTTCTTTCAATTTTCTGTAAAGGGGCGAGCGTCCGATCCCCAGATGCGGTGGTGATCGTCTGCAAAAGCCCCATGGGAGGGGTATGGGGCCGTGGGACGTTTTCGGGAATCGGTTGGGTGATGCTGGTCGGGACAGGGTAAACCGTCCGTTAACGCGGCCTGCCCGCCTTCTGCGGGAATGGGTTGATCCGGAGAGCGCGACGGCCAATATGTGTGGAACGATTTTCCCATCGACCTCAGGCAGGCATTCGCCCGTGACCACTCAGACAGCCTCTCCCTTCTACCATCCGACCAGTGCCGGCACTGCGCAGGCCGAACTCGGGGCCCTGCCCGAATGGAACCTGTCCCATCTCTACCCCGGCATGGACAGCGAGGCCTTCAAAAGCGATCTCGCGAAGGCCGAGGCCGAATGCAAGGCCTTTGCCGCCGCCTATCGCGGCAAGCTCGATGAGATGGCGCGGGGCGAGCAGGCTTCGGAGCGGCTCGACGAGGTGGTGAAGCGCTACGAGGCGCTCGAAGATCTTCTCGGCCGCCTCATGTCCTATGCGGGCCTCGTCTATTCCGGCGACACCACCGATCCGGTGCGGGCGAAGTTTTATGGCGACACCCAGGAGCGCCTGACCGCCGCCTCGACCGAACTGCTGTTCTTCGCGCTCGAGCTCAACCGCCTCGACGACGAGGTCATGAACAAGGCCATGAGCGATGGGCCGCTCGCCCATTACAGGCCCTGGATCGAGGACCTGCGCAAGGACAAGCCCTTCCAGCTCGAGGACAAGATCGAGCAGCTCTTCCACGAGAAGTCCGTGACCGGGCGCTCAGCCTGGAACCGCCTGTTCGACGAGACCATCGCCTCCCTGCGCTTCACCGTGCGCGGCGAGGAGCTGCCCATCGAGCCGACCCTGAACAAGCTGCAGGATCCGGACGAGAGCGTGCGCAAGGACGCGTCGGACGCGCTGGCGAAGACCTTCAAGGCCAATCTTCGCACATTCACGCTCATCACCAACACGCTCGCCAAGGACAAGGAGATCTCGGACCGCTGGCGCGGCTTCGAGGACGTGGCCGATTCCCGCCATCTGGCGAACCGGGTCGAGCGCGAGGTGGTCGAGGCCATGGTCTCAGCCGTGCGCGAGGCCTATCCGCGCCTGTCGCACCGCTACTACGCCCTCAAGGCCAAGTGGTTTAACAAGGACAAGCTCGACCATTGGGACCGCAATGCGCCGCTGCCGAAGGTCGAGCAGCGCACCATTCCCTGGACCGAGGCGAAGGACACGGTGCTCTCCGCCTATTCCGCCTTCTCGCCGCGCATGGCGGACATCGCGCAACGCTTCTTCGACGAGGAATGGATCGATGCGCCGACCCGTCCCGGCAAGGCGCCCGGCGCCTTCGCGCATCCGACCGTGCCATCGGCACATCCTTACGTACTGCTCAACTACCAGGGCAAGCCGCGGGACGTGATGACCCTCGCTCACGAACTGGGCCACGGCGTGCACCAGGTCATGGCGAGCCCCAACGGCGCGCTCATGGCGCCGACGCCCCTGACGCTCGCCGAGACGGCCTCCGTCTTCGGCGAGATGCTCACCTTCCGCCGCCTTCTCGACCAGACCACGAACCCCGTGCAGCGCAAGGCGATGCTGGCGGCGAAGGTCGAGGACATGCTCAACACGGTGGTGCGCCAGATCGCGTTCTACTCCTTCGAGCGCAAGGTGCATATCGAGCGCCGCAACGGTGAGCTGACCGCCGACAAACTGTGCGAACTCTGGATGTCGGTGCAGGACGAGAGCTTAGGCCCGGCCATCCGCCTCGGCGAGGGCTACGAGAGCTTCTGGACCTACATCCCGCACTTCATCCACTCGCCGTTCTACGTCTACGCCTATGCCTTCGGCGATTGCCTCGTGAACTCCCTCTACGGGGTCTACGAGCGCTCGAACGAGGGCTTCGTCGACCGCTATTTCGCGCTGCTCTCGGCCGGCGGAACCAAGCATTATTCCGAGCTTCTCGCACCCTTCGGCCTCGATGCCGGCGATCCGGCGTTCTGGCAGATCGGCCTGTCGATGATCGAGCGGCTGATCGGCGAGCTGGAGGCGATGGAAGCCACAGCGGCGTAAACCTCATGCCCTGAGCAGCGAGCGACTTGCCGCTCGGGGCATCCGAACTAAATCACATAACGATCGCTGTGTGGGGGCTGCATCCGGAGGTCGGCCATGGCCGTTCGTATAGGGACTCAGGGCGCAGACCGGCTGAGCGGCACCAGCGCCGCCGATACGATCTACGGCTACGATCCTGGCGCACGAACCCCGTCCACGATAGCGGCCAACGCGATCGCATCAGGACTGGTCAATCCCCTGTACCTGACCTCGGCCCCGGGCAATTCCAACCACCTCTTCATCCTCGAGAAGCGAGGACAGGTGAAGGTCTATGACACCGGCACCGGCCAGGTTCTCGGCACGCCCTTCCTCAACGTGAATGTCGCAACGGACGGAGAACAGGGCCTCCTCGGCCTCGCATTCTCTCCCGATTTCGCGACAAGCCGGAGGTTCTACGTCTATCTCAGCACGACGGACGGCGATGTGGAGATCCGCGAGTACCAGACGCTGGCCAACAATCCCTTGGTCGCCAATCCATCCAGCATGAGGCTCATCGACCGGATCGACTACCCGTCTTCCACCAACCATCGCGGCGGATGGATCGGCTTCGGGCCGGACGGCTATCTCTATGTGGCGACAGGCGACGGGGCGAACGGCGCCAATTCCCAGAGCCTCAACCAGCTCGGCAAGATCCTGCGTCTCGACGTGAGCGGCGATGCCTTTCCCGCTGACGCGACCAGGAACTACGCCTTGCCTGCGGACAATCCGACCGCAATCGACGGGATCGCAGGCAGCGCTGCTGGGAGCGGGATCTATGCGGCGGGCCTGCGCAACCCATGGCGCGCCAGCTTCGACCGGCTGACCGGCGAGTTGTATATCGGCGATGTCGGCCAGAGCTCATACGAGGAGATCGATCTCGGAAGAGCCGGCGCCAATTACGGATGGAGCGTCACCGAGGGGCCTTTCACGCCCGGATCCTTTCCGAATTTCACGAATCCGATCCATGCCTATGACCGCAGCTTCGGACAGGCGGTGACGGGCGGCTACGTCTATCGCGGGCCGGAGCAGGATTTCCAGGGCACGTATGTCTTCTCGGATTTCGTCAGCCACAAGATCTGGTCTCTCGAACGCGTCTCGGGCTCCTGGTCGTTTACCGATCTGACCGGTCGCATCGCCGTCGGCGGCGGTCCGATCGGGTCCGTTTCCTCCCTCGGAGAGGACGCATCCGGAAACCTCTACATCGTCGATTACGGCGGCAAGATCTTCCGTCTCGATTTCAGGTCTGCCAGCGGCCCCAATCCCGCCGACGATGCGGCGGACATCCTCAGAGGTGGCAGCGGCAACGATCGGATCTTCGGCGGCGGCGGCAACGACTCGCTCTATGGCGGCAGCGGTGACGACAATCTCCGCGGCGGGCCGGGCGCCGATCTCCTGTCGGGCAGCAGCGGCTTCGATTATGCCGATTACCGCGATTCCGCGGGCCGCGTGCTCATCGACCTTGCAAAACGGACGCAGGCCGGCGGCGATGCCTCCGGCGACCGCTTCTCGAGCATCGAGGCCGTGTGGGGCAGCGCGTTCAACGATGTCATGAAAGGGTCCGCCTCCCAGAATATCCTTCGCGGCGGGGGAGGGAACGACAGCCTCGCCGGCGATGCAGGCAGCGACCGGCTTTATGGCGATGACGGCCGCGATACGCTTGTCGGAGGTTCGGGCAAGGACTTCCTGTCGGGTGGACAGGGCGCCGACGTGTTCCGCTGGCAGAGCATCGGCTCCGTCGGTCTTTCTCTCGATCGCGTGGATGTCGTGCGCGACTTCAGCAGCAGCGCTCACGATCTGCTGGATCTGGCGAGGATCGACGCCAACAGCCTCGGCGGCGGCAATCAGGCTTTCACGTTCATCGGCAGGGGCGAGTTCACGGCGGCGGGACAGGTCCGCTATGAGGTTGTGGGATCCGAAGCGCACGTACTTCTGAACATCGATGGCGATAGGGATGCGGACGGCATCATCCGGCTCGCCGGCATCCGCAGCCTGAAGGCGGGCGATTTCCTTCTCTGATCGTGCGGCCCTTCGGGTCCGCGCGATGCGCTAGACGCAGAAATGGCGTTGTCCGGCCCGACTCGCTAAACTCGGAATGTCCCAAGTTGCACACGACAGAGTTGGAACGCCCGTTATGCCGGTGGACACGCATTACGCCAGAAGCGGCGATCTGCGGATCGCCTATCAGGTGGTCGGCAATGGACCGCTCGATCTCGTGTTCGTCCCGGGCTTCATCTCCAATCTGGATCTCTATTGGGACGAGCCGAACATGGCTCACTTCCTGTCGCGGCTCGGCTCCTTCAGCCGCCTGATCCTGTTCGACAAGCGGGGCACCGGCCTCTCGGACCGCCTCGGCGATCTGCCGTCACTCGAGGAGCGCATGGACGACGTGCGCGCAGTGATGGATGCGGTGGGCAGCGAGAAGGCTGCGCTCTTCGGGATTTCGGAGGGCGGTGCCATGAGCATGCTCTTCGCCGCGACCTATCCGGAGCGGACGCAGGCGCTCGTCCTCTATGGCACCTATGCCGATTTCCACACCTGGGTTCTGCCGCGCGACCGGTTCGAGACCTTCCTGGAGAAGATCGACCGGACCTGGGGGCAGGGCGAGAGCCTCAACGCCTTCGCACCGACGAAGATCGCGGACGAACGCTTCCGGCAATGGTGGGGACGCTTCGAGCGGCTGGGTGCCAGCCCGTCGGCGGTGATCGCGCTCATGCGCATGAACAGCCAGATCGACGTGCGCCACATCCTGCCGACGATCCGCGTGCCGACTCTCGTCCTGCATCGGGAAGGCGACACGCGCGTGAATGTCGAGGGCGGCCGCTATCTTGCCGCCAACATTCCCGGCGCGAACTATGTCGGTTTTCCCGGCATCGACCACCTGCTGTGGGCCACCGATGCGAGCCCCGTCGCCGACGAGATCGAGGAGTTTCTCACCGGCACCCACGCGGACAGCGAGCCGGACCGGGTGCTGGCCACGGTGCTGTTCACCGATATCGTCGATTCCACCCGCCGGGCCGAGGAGATGGGCGATCGCGCCTGGCGCGTCCTGCTCGACCGGCACGACCGGATCGTGCGCGGCGAGATCCTCCACTTCCGGGGTCGGGAGATCAAGACGCTCGGCGACGGGTTTCTCGCGACCTTTGACGGTCCCGCCCGCGGCGTGCGCTGTGCCGGCGCCATCATCGAGGCCCTGCGCGGTTTGAACCTGCAAATCCGCTGCGGCATCCATACCGGCGAGGTCGAGATGAAGGGCGATGATATCGGCGGCATCGCCGTGCATATCGCCTCCCGCATCGCCGCCTTGGCCGATGGTCGCGAAGTTCTCGTGTCGCGCACGGTGCGCGATCTCGTTGCCGGCTCCAACCTGCACCTGGAGGATCGGGGCACCTTCGCCCTCAAGGGCCTGAGCGAAAGCATGCCGCTCTTTGCCGCCATCGGCGGTCAGAGGCCCTGACGCCGCAGCGGCCTAGCGCTCGGAGCTTCAAGACATATCTTAAGCTCTCCGGTTTCAGAGCAAGAGATCTCACGTCATGGCCGATTCCGACCGCGAAGCGAACCGCTTCTCCGCGCGCGCTGCCCGCTATGCCCGGGTCGGCGCCAATATGGGCGGGGTGGCGGCGCGCATGGCGGGATCGCGGCTCTTCGGCGGCGATGCGCGCGATGCCTCCAACGCGGCGGTGCTGGCCCAGGCGCTCGGCGGACTGAAGGGGCCGATCATGAAGGTGGCGCAGCTTCTCGCCACCATTCCCGACCTCATCCCGCCGGAATATGCCGCCGAGCTGCAGAAGCTGCAGAGCGAGGCACCGCCCATGGGGGCGGCCTTCGTCAAGCGCCGCATGCAGGCGGAGCTCGGGCCGCAATGGCAGAGCCGGTTCGGCTCCTTCGACCTCAGCCCCGCCGCAGCCGCCTCCCTCGGTCAGGTTCACCGGGCGAGCACCAAGGATGGCGAGGCCATCGCCTGCAAGCTCCAGTATCCCGACATGCAATCCGCCGTGGAAGCGGATCTGCAGCAGCTCGAATGGGTCTTTGCCGTCCATCGCCGCATGGATCCTGCCATCGACACCCGCGAGATCGCCAAGGAGATCGGCGAGCGGGTGCGCGAGGAACTCGATTATGAGCGTGAGGCCAAGCACGCGGCCCTCTACGCCCAGACCCTCGCCGATGTGGGTGAGGTCCGGGTGCCGCGGGTCCATCCGGAATTGTCGACGAAGCGCCTGCTGTCGCTGGAATGGCTGGAAGGCGAGAAGATCCTGCAGTTCACGGACAGCCCCGTCGAGATCCGCAACCGGCTGGCGGTCGCCATGTTCAAGGCCTGGTGGCATCCCTTCAGCCATGCGGCCGTGATCCACGGCGATCCGCATCTCGGCAATTACACGGTCTTTTCCGAAGGCGGCGAGCCGGGGGGCATTAACCTCCTCGATTACGGCTGCATCCGTATCTTCCATCCGCGCTTCGTCGGCGGGGTGGTCGATCTCTATCGCGGCCTTCAGACCGACGACCGCGCCCGCGTCGTCCATGCCTACGAGACCTGGGGCTTCAAGAACCTGTCGAACGAGCTGATCGACATCCTCAACATCTGGGCCCGCTTCATCTACGCGCCCCTTCTCGACGACCGGATCCGCACCGTGGCCGATGGGGTGAAGCCCGGCGAATACGGCCGCCGCGAGGCATTCCGGGTGCACAAAGCGCTGAAGGAGAAGGGGCCTGTCACGGTGCCGCGGGAATTCGTCTTCATGGACCGGGCGGCCGTAGGTCTGGGCGCCGTCTTCCTGCACCTCAAGGCCGAGCTGAACTACCATCGGCTGTTCGAGAACGAGATCGAGCGCTTCTCCCTCGAAAACCTGGAGCGGAAGCAGAAAGAGGCGTTGAGCGCCTCCGGTTTACCAAGTCCCGTGTAATGAGGTTGCATCCCGCGCCGTTCGGCCTTAGGGCATGACCAAGCGTGAGAGGCACCGATGAAGATTGCTTTCGTCCACCAGAACTTTCCCGGCCAGTTTTTGCGCCTGTCCCGGAGCTTCGTCGCCGAGGGGCACGAGGTCGTGGGGCTCGGGATGGTCAAGGAATGCTCGATCCCGGGCGTGAGGTACTTTTCCTACAATGCCGTTCCAGGCCCTGAGGACGCGCCCTATCAGAACCGCTATTCACCCGTCATTCCACGCCTGCGTCGGGCCTATGGCGTCGCGCACCGGGCCAAGGAGCTGGCGAACCAGGGTTTCGAGCCGGATGTGGTGGTGGTCAATACCGGCTGGGGCGAGAACCTGTTTCTGAAGGACATCTGGCCCAAGGCCCGCCACGTCGCCTATTTCGAATATTATTACCATGCCAAGGGGCAGGACCTGGATTTCGACCCCGAGTTCCCGGTCACCAACGAGGAGGTGATCTGGCGCCTGCGCCTCAAGAACTCCATGCAGCTCGGCGCCCTCGATGCGGCGGATGTCGCCGTGGCGCCGACGCGCTACCAGCGCGACACGTTCCCGGCCTATCTGCGCGACCGGCTCGCCATCATCCACGACGGCATCGACACCCAGCGGCTCCAACCCGACCCCAAGGTCCAAATCCGACTCGGTCAGGACGGGCCGCATCTCACCCGCGACACGCCGGTCGTCACCTATGTGACCCGCAATATCGAGCCGATGCGGGGCGCCCATATCGTCTTCAAGAGCCTGCCTCATCTTCTCGACATCGATCCGGAACTCCGGGTGGTGATCATCGGCGGGCGGGGCACCAGCTATTCCGGTTCAGCGCCGGATGGGCAGACCTGGTTCGACGTCTTCAAGGCGAGGATCGAGCGGCCGGTCGACTGGTCCCGGGTGCATTTCGTCGGGAACCTGCCCTACGACCAGTTCGTGAAGGTGCTGCAGGTCTCCTCCGCCCATGTCTACATGACCTATCCCTTCGTGCTGTCCTGGTCCTCCATCGAATCCATGGCGCTCGAATGCCGGATCGTGGCCTCGGACACGGAACCGGTGCGCGAGATCATCCAGGACGGGGTCAATGGACGCCTCTTCCCCTTCTTCGACGAGAAGGCGCTCGCCGAGCGGGTGCGGGAAACTCTCGCGGATAAGGACAAGTCCGCCGCGATGGCTGCGGAGGCCCGCCGAATCGCGGTTGCGCAATATGATTACGAGACCGTCTGCCTGCCGCAATGGCGCGCGTTTCTCGGGATCAAATAAGGGCGAAAACCATTCATAAAGTTTTCATTTGGAGCCATTCGAAAGATTGCGGCTCCTCATCTCATGCGCTAAACGCAGCCATTAACACGTGACGCTGAACGGGGCTTGAATCATGGCCGATACAAAACACGCGCCGCATGGGGGCTACAGTCCGGATATGGATGCCCGCACCCATGAGGAGACCTATCAGGGGTTCGTCAGGTTCGCCGAGATCGGGACTGCCGTCATCATCTGCCACGTCCTGGCGCTGGCCGTCGGCGGCATCAAGCATGCCTGGATCACCGCGATCTTCGGCGTCATCCTCTCGCTCGCGGCGGGCGGCCTCGGCGCCATGGCTCCTTCCATCGGCGTGCGTGCTCCGGCTGCCGTCGCCGTCCTTCTTCTCCTGGCGCTCGTCTTCTACTGAGTTGCATGAGATTGTTGACGGAAACGACAAGAGCTTGACCTCAAGCCACTGACCATATCGCAGGGGGACCACAATGCGGATCGCCGTTCTCTCCGAAACCGATGGAGCGGAGACACGCGTTTCCGCTACCCCTGAAACCGTCAAGAAATACAAAGGCCTCGGCGCCGACGTTGTCGTGCAGGCCGGAGCCGGCGCCAAGGCCGGCGTCCCCGACGCCGAGTTCGAGGCCGCAGGGGCTTCGATCGCCGCAAACGCGACCGGGGCCCTTGAAGGTGCGGACGTCGTCCTGAAGGTACGTCGCCCGGCCGAGGGCGAGCTCGCCGGCGCCAAGCCGGGTGCGCTGGTCATCGCCATCATGGACCCCTACGGCCAGGACGCCGCCCTTAAAAGCCTCGCCGACGCCCAGGTGGCGGCCTTCGCCATGGAGCTGATGCCCCGCATCACCCGCGCCCAGGTGATGGACGTGCTCTCCTCCCAGGCCAATCTCGCCGGCTACCGCGCCGTGATCGATGCCACCGCCGAATACGGACGCGCGCTCCCGATGATGATGACCGCAGCCGGCACGGTGCCTGCCGCCCGCATCTTCGTGATGGGCGCCGGCGTCGCCGGCCTCCAGGCCATCGCCACGGCCCGCCGCCTCGGCGCGGTCGTGACCGCCACCGACGTCCGCCCCGCCGCCAAGGAGCAGGTGGAAAGCTTGGGGGCCAAGTTCGTCGCGGTGGAGGACGAGGAGTTCAAGCAGGCCGAGACCGCCGGCGGCTACGCCAAGGAGATGTCGGCGGAATACCGGGCCAAGCAGGCCGATCTCGTCGCCTCCCACATCGCCAAGCAGGACATCGTCATCACCACGGCGCTGATCCCGGGCCGCCCGGCGCCGAAGCTCGTCTCCCGGGCGATGGTCGAATCCATGAAGCCCGGCTCGGTCATCGTCGACCTGGCGGTCGAGCGCGGCGGCAATGTCGAGCTGGCTCAGGCCGGCGAGGTGGTCGAGCATAACGGCGTGAAGATCGTCGGCCATCTCAACGTGCCCGGACGTCTCGCCGCCACGGCCTCCAGCCTCTACGCGAAGAACCTCTATGCCTTCGTCGAGACGCTGGTGAACAAGGACACCAAGACTCTGGCCGTGAAATGGGACGACGAGCTGGTCAAGGCGACCTGCCTGACCCGCGACGGAGCCATCGTTCACACCGCCTTCCAGCCGACCGCTTAACCCGTCCAAGGGGAGGACACCATGGCAACGCTTACGCCCGAACAGGCCGTCGAGCAGGCCCGAGCGGCGGCTGCAGCCGCTCAACGTGCCGCCGATGCCGCCCAGACCATCGCCGATCAGGTCGCCGACGCGGCAGGCGTCGCCGCTGCTGCCGTCACCCACGGGGCCGTCGACCCGACGGTGTTCCGCCTCGCCATCTTCGTGCTGGCGATCTTCGTCGGCTATTACGTGGTCTGGCAGGTGACCCCGGCGCTGCACACTCCGCTCATGTCGGTCACCAACGCGATCTCCTCGGTCATCGTGGTCGGCGCCGTTCTGGCGGTCGGCGTCAACGTCGCGCCGACCTTGGGCGAGGGACCGATCTGGGCGCGGGCGCTCGGCTTCATCGGGCTCGTCCTCGCCTCGATCAACATCTTCGGCGGCTTCCTGGTGACCCAGCGCATGCTCGCCATGTACCGCAAGAAGGGGTGAGGCGATGTCGGCCAATCTAGCCTCGATCCTCTACCTCGTCTCGGGCGTCCTGTTCATCCTGGCCCTTCGCGGCCTGTCGCACCCGACCACCTCCCGGCAGGGCAACCTCTACGGCATGGTCGGCATGGGGATCGCCATCCTCACCACCCTGTTCGTGTCCCCGCCGAGCGGCATCGGCGGCTGGGCGCTGGTGGTGCTGGGCCTCGGCATCGGCGGCGGCATCGGTGCCGTCGTCGCCAAGCGCGTGCCGATGACGGCGATGCCGCAGCTCGTCGCCGCCTTCCACTCCCTGGTCGGCCTCGCGGCGGTGCTCGTCGCTGCAGGTGCGCTCTATGCGCCGCAGGCCTTCGGCATCGGCTCGGTCGGCACCATCCACGGCGGCTCGCTGTTCGAGATGGCGCTCGGCGTCGCCATCGGCGCCATCACCTTCACGGGCTCCGTGATCGCGTTCCTGAAGCTCGACGGGCGTATGTCCGGCAAGCCGATCCTGCTGCCGAGCCGGCATCTCATCAATGCCAGCCTCGGCCTGCTGCTTCTCGTGCTGCTGGTCTTCTTCATCCGCACCGAGAGCCACGCGGTCTTCTGGCTGATCGTGGCGGTCTCATTCGTGCTCGGCGTGACGCTCATCATCCCCATCGGCGGCGCTGACATGCCGGTGGTGGTGTCGATGCTCAACTCCTATTCGGGCTGGGCAGCGGCAGGCATCGGCTTCACGCTCGGCAACCTCGCGCTCATCATCACCGGCGCGCTCGTCGGCTCCTCGGGCGCGATCCTGTCCTACATCATGTGCAAGGGCATGAACCGGAGCTTCATCTCCGTGATCCTCGGCGGGTTCGGCGGCGAGACCACGTCCGCCGCCGCCGGCGCGGTCGAGACCCGGCCGGTGAAGCAGGGCTCGGCGGACGATGCGGCCTTCATCATGAAGAACGCGTCGAAGGTCATCATCGTACCGGGCTACGGCATGGCGGTGGCCCAAGCCCAGCATGCCCTGCGCGAGATGGCGGACGAGCTGAAGTCCGAGGGCGTCGAGGTCAAATACGCCATCCATCCGGTGGCGGGCCGCATGCCGGGTCACATGAACGTGCTGCTCGCGGAAGCGAACGTGCCCTACGACGAGGTGTTCGAGCTTGAGGACATCAACGGCGAGTTCCCGCAGGCCGACGTCGCCTTCGTCATCGGCGCCAACGACGTGACGAATCCCGCCGCCAAGACCGATCCGGCCTCGCCGATCTTCGGCATGCCGATTCTCGACGTGGAGCGCGCCAAGACCGTGCTCTTCATCAAGCGCGGCATGGGCTCGGGCTATGCCGGCGTCGAGAACGAGCTGTTCTTCCGCGACAACACCATGATGCTCTTCGGCGATGCCAAGAAAGTGGTCGACTCGATCCTGAAGAATCTCTGATCGCGCGATCGGCTTCTTGTGAAAGTGCCCGGCCATGCGCCGGGCATTTTTGTTGCGCGAGACCGTCATCCCCAGACTTGTTCCGGGGACCCACGTCTTGAGCCGGTTCAATGACGTGGATGGCCGGCACAAGGCCGGCCATGACGAGAGACGGAATGACGGCGTCAGCAAAAGCTGGTTTAAGAAGCATCTCCTGTTCCGGAAAATCCCCATGTCGTCCATCACCCTCCGCACCGCCCTTCCTTTCGACAAGGACAAGGTCGTCGAGCTGATCCACCGGCTCAACGTCTTCGAAGCCGATCTCGTCGGCGACCGGCGGCGCGATTACGGCGCGGCTGCGGAATATTACGACGAGCTGATGCAGCGCCTGTCCCGGCGCAACGGCCGCGTCGTCCTGGCGGAAGCGGAAGGCTTCGTCGTGGGCGCCATGGGCTTCTCGCTCGATCAGGACGCGGCTTACGTGTCCGACGGGCTGCGCAACCACGGCACGGTGACGGACCTGATCGTCCACGACGATTGGCGCGGCCGCGGCATCGGTCAGATGCTGCTGAGCGAGGCCGAGCGCCTGACCAGGGAAGCGGGACTGAAGCGCCTGTTCATCGGCGTCCTCGTCGCCAACGAGCGGGCCGAGCGCACCTACCGCGCCTTCGGCTTCGAGCCCTACGTCTCGATCATGTCGAAGGAGCTTTGAGAGCCGGGATAGGCCTCCTCCCACGTCATTAGCATCACTAGATTCCGCCAGCGGGCAGGCCAGTTCTTGCCCGCTACCCGTTCGCGATAGATCGCCATCTTGTGCCCGAAAACGGGCGTCGGCCGCACGATGAGCGCGAGAAGATCGGCGATCCCGTAAGGCGCCATCACCTCGACCTTGCCACTAATCGACCTGGCTGCGATGGCGGTGGCCGTCTCCGCCCAATGGGCGACGGCATCGCAGGTGTCGCGGTAGGGCGCGTCGCCGTTGCCAAGATGCATGCGCGCCTGGTTCTTCGCCGACCAGGGAATGACGGAGGCGAGGGCGCCAAGCCGGCGCTCGATCTCGGCCTCCCGTTCCTTGCTCGTATCGCCGGGATCGAAGAAGAGCACATCCACGTCGTTGAGGCGTGAGACGTCGATGTCCCGCCCATGCAGCACGTCCCAGACATTGTTCCGGACGAAGCCTGCGCCGATCCAGCAATCGGGCAGCCCCAGGCTCTCCACATGCAAAAGAAGCGCATGCAGGTCCGCATGCGCTTCCAGAAGCCGTTCGATGTCGCCGATATTCCGCAGGGGAGGGGCGGAGGTCATGCCGCCGCGCCCTGGCGCTTATGAGCGGAAGATGCCTCCGACGCCGCCCTGGAGCCGGGACGAGCCCTGGCGGGCGACGTTGTTGCCGTTGTCGATGGCCAAAGCGTGCTGGTAGCTCTCGAGGGCTTGGCTCCGGTCGCCCTTGCGCTCGTAGGCGACGCCGCGCCAGGCCCAGGAATTGGAATCCTTGGCATCGACGTTGAGGGCCGCGTTGAAGTCCTCGATCGCCTTGTCGAACTGGTTCGTCGCCACGAAGCTCTGGCCGCGGGCGGCATAGGGCGCGCCGACGAAGGGATTGCGGTCGATGGTGGCGTCGAAATCGAGGATCGCCTGCTGGTGCATGCCCTGGCGCTGATAGAGCAGGCCGCGGGAATGGAGCGCTTCGGCCGATTCGGGCAGGAGGCGGGTCGCCATGTTCAGGTCGCTCAGCGCCTCCTGATACTGGTTCTGCGCCCGGTACAGGTTGGCGCGGCCGATATAGGCCGGGCCGTAATTCGGATCGGCCTGGATCGCGCGGGTGAAATCGGCGAGCGCCTGATCGCTGCGGTTGGTCTGGCGCAGGGCGAGCGCCCGGTTGGTATAGGCCGGCGCGTAATTGGGATCGAGCTGCACCGCCTTGCCGAAGTCGGACATGGCGCTGCTGTAGTTGCCGACGCGGGCGTAGGCCGCGCCGCGGGTGTTATAGGCGCCCGGGTCGTTCGGGTTGCGTTGGATCACGTCGGAGAGCGAGGAGATGTTGACCGTGCTCGTGCCCTGCGTGTCCTCTTCCACGACGGCGATGCGCTGGGCGGGGCCGCTGCTCATGGTGCTGCAGGCGGACAGGCCGAGGGCGACGAGGGTCAGGCTCAAGGGGGCAAAACGGCGAATCGATGGGGCGAACACGTTCGTCTCCAGCTTACTTAAGGCGGTACCAGGAAGCGGCACTCTGGCGGGGAATCCTTAACAGCCGTGAAACAAGGCATCAAAAAGGCGCTGCCGCGCAAGAGGCCAAGGACCTGGTCGGAGGGCCCAGACATGCAAACAGCGCCTCGCTTCACGCGAAGGCGCTGATTCACAACCGATAGGCCAGCCTTGAGAAAGGCTTGCTCGAAAAGAGCTTAGCGGGTCGGGCGGGGCTTCGAAGGCAGCAGGCCTTCGCGCTGCATGCGCTTGCGGATCAGCTTGCGAGCGCGGCGAACGGCCTCAGCCTTCTCGCGGGCCTTCTTCTCAGACGGCTTCTCGTAATGACCGCGAAGCTTCATTTCGCGGAAGATGCCCTCACGCTGCATCTTCTTCTTGAGAGCGCGGAGCGCCTGATCGACGTTGTTATCCCGGACAAGAACCTGCACGCGAATTCCTCGTATTGGAGCGTTTCGATTGTGATAAAAAACAACGAGGCGCGTCATGCGCACCTCTCACTGGCCGGCGTCGATACCAGAAGAAGCCTTGCCTGTCCAGGGTTGCTTCCCAAGAAAAGCGCCGGTCAAGGATGACAACGGCCCCGGTTTGAAAAGGTTCAACCCCTCTCCGGAAAAACCCTGGTGACGTGCCCCATCTTGCGCCCGGGCCGGGCCTCCGCCTTGCCGTAGAGGTGCAGCTGCGCCCCCGGCTCGGCCAAAATCTCCTCCCAGGCATCGGCGTCGTGCCCGATCAGGTTCTTCATCTCGACCCGGCCGAGGCGGGCGGTCTCGCCGAGCGGCCAGCCGCAGACGGCGCGGACATGCTGTTCGAACTGCGAGGTCCTGGCGCCGCCAAGAGTCCAGTGGCCGGAATTATGCACCCGCGGGGCGATCTCGTTCACCACGAGCCGCTCCCCGCCGTCGTCGGTCACCAGAAACAGTTCCACCGCCAGCACGCCGACATAGTCCAGCGCCTCCGCGATGGAGGAGGCGATCCGCATTGCCTGTGCCTCGGTCGCGTTGGAAACGCCGGCAGGAACCTGAGTGGTGTCGAGGATATGGTGGCGGTGCTCGTTGGCGCAAAGATCATAGGCGGCGAAGGCGCCGGAGGCGGTGCGCGCGGCGACCACGGAGACCTCGCGCTCGAAGGGCACGAAGCCCTCGAGGATGGAGGGCGCGCGGCCGATCTCGTCCCAGGCGGCGACGGGATCGGTGTCGGGCCGGATCATCACCTGCCCCTTGCCGTCATAGCCGAAGCGTCGGGTCTTGAGCACGGCGGGGCGGCCGATCCGCTCCAAAGCCGCTGCAAGCTCGGCCTCGTCCGAAAAGGTCGCGAAGGGGGCGACGTCGATGCCGAGGCCGGCGATGAAGCTCTTCTCCAGGAAACGGTCCTGCGACACGGCCAAGGCCTGGGCGTTGGGGGCGAGCAGGGCGTGGGCGCTCAAGATCGAGGCGGTCTCGCTCGGCACGTTCTCGAATTCGTAGGTCATCACGTCGACCGCCTTGGCGAAGCGCACCAGGTTCGCCTCGTCCTCGTAAGGGGCGATGGTGATTTCGGTCGCGACCTCGAAGGCCGGGCTGTTCTCTTCCGGCGCGTAGATGTGGGTCTTCAGGCCGAGCTGGGCTGCGGCCATGGCGATCATGCGGCCGAGCTGTCCGCCGCCGAGGATACCGAGGGTGCAGCCGGGACGGATCATCGGGTGTTCAGCTTTCGTTGGAGGGCCGCTCGGCCACGCTGTCGCTCTGGCGCTTGCGCCAATCGTCGAGGCGCTGGCTGAGGGCCGGGTCGTGCAGGGCCAGCACCGCAGCGGCGAGAAGGGCGGCGTTGACGGCGCCGGCTCGGCCGATGGCGAGGGTTCCGACTGGGATGCCGGCGGGCATCTGGACGATGGAGAGCAGGCTGTCCTCGCCCGACAGAGCCTTGGATTCCACGGGCACGCCGAAGACGGGCAGGGGCGTCATCGCGGCGGTCATGCCGGGAAGGTGGGCCGCGCCGCCCGCGCCTGCGATGATCACCTGGAAACCTTCCGCCTTGGCGTTCTTGGCGAAGGCATAGAGCCGGTCCGGGGTGCGATGGGCCGAGACGATGCGGGCGTCGTAGGCGATTCCGAGCGCGTCGAGGGTCTCGGCGGCATGGCGCATGGTGGCCCAGTCGGACTGGCTTCCCATGATGATGGCAATGGAGGGTCCCGCCATGGCGTGGCTCCGGCGTAAGGCCTTAAGGGTTTGAAGCGGGAATAGCGAAGCCGCTCCCGGCAGGCAAGGCCGATCAGGCGATGATGTCGGGGGTGAGCTGATCCTCGAGCCGGATGATCACATCCTTGAGGGCGAGCTTGCGCTTCTTCAGACGCTGAACCTGCAGCTGGTCTCCGGCAACCATGCTCTCAAGGGCGTCGATCGCCATATCCAGATCGCGATGTTCCTGCTTGAGGCGGGCCAATTCCGCTTCCAGTTCAGCCAATTCGGTCATTTATTCTACCTAGAATGCCAAGCTGCCTTCGGCTGCCCGGCAAGAGGGGCGGAAGTATGCTCTCCGGGCCTGTGGAGGGCAAGCTTCTTCCAGGGTCGATTCTTCAAATTTCGCCTTCGACTCGCCACACTCTCGCTGGCACAATCGTTACCGTCAGTAGACACATAGGAGGAACTGACATGCCTTTGCAGAATCACCTGTCCGAACTGGAACGGAAGCATCGGGCTCTCGAAAGAGAGATCCAGGATACCCTCAACAGACCCGCGGCAGATGATATGAGACTGGCAGAACTCAAGCGAAGGAAGCTTCAACTCAAGGACGAGATTGCAAGGTTGAGAACCTCCGATACGGCGGTGCATTAGCCGTACGGTTCCTCAGAAATTCCCACACCAGGAAGCCGTCGCTTTCCATCCGGGGCGACGGCTTTTTGCTGGCCCCTCAGAACAAGGCTACGGCGCCGTCATAGATCAGCTTGGCTCCGACGAAGACCAGAAGCACATAGACGGCCGTATAGAAATTCTGCCCGGAGACGCGCCGCACGAGCAGCACGCCGGCCCAGGTCGAGGCGATGGCCACTGGGAACAGGGCTGCGGCAGTTGCCATGTTCTCCGTCGTGAACTGCCCAAGCGCCAGATAGGGCGGCACCTTGATCCAGTTGACGAGCGCGAAGACGATGGCACCCGTGCCGACGAAGACGTCGCGCGGCAGCCGCTGGGGCATCACGTAGATCTGGAAGGGCGGCCCGCCCGCATGGGCGATCATGCTGGTGAATCCGGTGAACCAGCCCCAGAAGATTCCGCGCGGCACATCGGCCGGCGCGGGCTTCGGCGGGACCGCGCGGCGCTCCACCACGATGCGGCGGGCGGCAAATGCCACGGAGATTACGCCGACCGCCAGCTTGACCGCCGCATCGGAAACCTGCGACGCCAGGAGATAGCCCGTCAGGATGCCCGATATCGCGCCGAGGACCAGGATCACGACGTTGCGGCGGTCCCAGGTATGCCGATAGGCCCAGACCGACACCACATCCTGCACGATCAGGATCGGCAGGGTGATGGCGGCCGCCTGGACCGGCGAGACCACCAGCGCCATCAAAGGCAGCGACAGGAGCCCGAGCCCCGAGAAACCGCCCTTGGCAAGTCCAAGCAGGATCACTGCTGGAATGGCGGCGGCGTAGAAGAGAGGATCGGTTATCACGAAAGCACTCGCCGAAAGTCGACTCACCGAAAGTCGCCCCTGACCACGGCTCAAGCGCCTGCTACCACAGCAGGCGCCTGAAGTCTCATGCAGTGAACGCAACGGGGAGCGCCATGTCATCGACCCAAAGCCGCTATCGCGAGGTCTATGCCGGATGGCAATCGGATCCGGTTGGCTTCTGGGAGGCAGCCGCGCGCGAAATCGACTGGATCAAGCCGGCGGACAAGGTGTTCGACGGCGAGGCCGGCGTCTACGGGCGCTGGTTCGTCGGCGCGGAGTGCAACACCTGCTACAACGCCGTCGACCGGCATGTGGCGACGCGCGGCGATCAGGCGGCGATCATCTACGACAGCCCGGTCACGAACACGAAGCGCAGCATCACCTATGCCGAGCTGCAGGACGAGGTGGCGACGCTCGCCGCCGTGCTGCAGGAGATGGGCGTCGTCAAAGGCGATCGCGTCGTCATCTACATGCCCATGATCCCTGAGACCAGCTTCGCGATGCTGGCCTGTGCGCGCATCGGGGCGATCCATTCCGTCGTCTTCGGAGGCTTCGCTTCGAAGGAACTCGCGACCCGCATCGACGACGCCAAGCCGAAGGTCATCCTCTCCGCCTCTTGCGGCGTCGAGGGCGCCCGCGTCATTCCCTACAAGCCCCTGCTCGACGAGGCGATCGCGCTCTCCACCTCGAAGCCGGAGGCCTGCCTCGTTTTCCAGCGCCCACAGCTTGCTTGCGAGCTCAACGACGTCTGCGACCGGGACTGGACGAGCGCCGTCGATACCGCGCGGGCCGGCGGGCGCAAGGCAGAATGCGTGCCGGTCGCGGCCACCGACCCGCTCTACGTTCTCTACACCTCCGGCACCACCGGCATCCCGAAGGGCGTGGTGCGCGACAATGGCGGCCACATGGTCGCGCTCAAATGGTCGATGGGTCATTTCTTCGGCGTGAAGCCGGGCGAGGTGTTCTGGGCGGCCTCCGACGTCGGCTGGGTGGTCGGTCATTCCTACATCGTCTACGGGCCGCTGCTCCACGGCTGCACGGCGATCCTCTACGAAGGCAAGCCGGTGGGCACGCCCGATGCCGGCGCCTATTGGCGGGTGATCTCCGATCATGGGGTCGTGACGCTGTTCACTGCACCGACCGCCTTCCGCGCCATCAAGAAGGAGGATCCGAAGGCGGAGCTCCTCAAGAAATACGACCTCTCCTCGTTCCGCGCCCTGTTCCTCGCCGGCGAGCGCGCCGATCCCGACACGGTGAAATGGGCCGAGGACATCCTGAAGGTGCCCGTCATCGACCATTGGTGGCAGACGGAGACCGGCTGGCCGGTGGCCGGCAATCCGCTAGGCCTGGGCGCGCTTCCCGTGAAGCACGGCTCGCCCACGGTGGCGATGCCTGGCTACACCCTCGAGGTGCTGGACGAGGGCGGCAAGCCTGTCGCACCCAACACCATGGGCGCCATCGTGATCAAGCTGCCGCTGCCTCCCGGCGCGCTGCCGACGCTCTGGCAGGCGGACAAGCGGTTCAAGGATTCCTACCTCTCGGTCTATCCCGGCTATTACAACACCTCCGATGCCGGCTATCTCGACGAGGACGGCTACATCTGGGTCATGGGCCGCACCGACGACATCATCAACGTCGCCGGCCACCGCCTGTCGACCGGCGGCATGGAGGAGGTGCTGGCCTCCCACCCGGCGGTCGCCGAATGCGCGGTGATCGGCGTGAAGGATCCGCTGAAAGGCGAGGTTCCCTGTGGCTTCGTGGTGCTGAAATCCGGCATCAATCGGCCTCCGGAGGAAGTCGAGAAGGAACTCGTGGCGCTGGTGCGCGACAAGATCGGGCCGGTCGCCGCCTTCAAGCTCGCGATCACCGTGGCGCGCCTGCCCAAGACCCGCTCCGGCAAGATCCTGCGCGGCACCATGAAGAAGATCGCCGACGGCGACGCCTGGTCGACGCCCGCCACCATCGACGATCCCATGATCCTGAACGAGATCGGCGATGCGCTACGGGTTCGCGGATTGCCTGCCTGAAAGGATTGACCGATGACAGAGCCGAAAGAGGACGAGCAGGCCCGGTTCGAGGCTTTGCTGGCGCAGGCTCTCGGCGACGATGAGAAAGCGCTCGCGCATCGCGCCGCCAAGGACCGGCGCAGCGCCTCGCGCGACGACGCGGTCGATGCCAGGGCGAGTTCCGTGCGCAATCGCGAGAGGCCGGCAAAGCCGCGCCGGCGGGAGCCGAAACCATCAGGTTAGTGTCGGGATCCAATTGCGCCACAGTTTCGGAGCGTGGCGCGGATCATCCCCTCCCCCCTTGTGGGGGAGGGTTAGGGAGGGGGGTGTGAGCGATGGCCTATGAAGGTCAGGCGCCAGCACCCCCCTCTCCAACTCTCCCCCACAAGGGGGGAGAGGGTCCCAGCGCATTGTCCTGCTCGCGATCCCCGATCGGCTGCGCCGTCCGGGATGACATCCCATGAAACGAAAAGGCCCGGATCTCTCCGGGCCTTTTGCATAAAACCTTACTCTTCGTCTTCGTCGCGCTTGAGCTGCTTGAGCTTGGCGAAGACCGAGTTGACGTCGATTTTCTCTTCCTGGGCCGGCTTCGGCCGGCTCATATCGGCGAAGGGGTCGGCCGGCCGCTCGGGCGCGGTGGAGACTTCCGCCGGCATGAGGGTGCCGCCATGCTCCTGGACCTCCACGTGCGGACGGTCCTTGGCGGCGCGCTGGACCTCGAAATCGAGATCGATCTGCGAGCACAGGCCGAGCGTCACCGGATCCATCGGTGAGAGGCTGGCCGAGTTCCAGTGGGTGCGTTCGCGGACCTGCTGGATCGTGGTCTTGGTGGTGCCCACGAGGCGCATGATCTGCGCGTCCTTCAACTCGGGATGGTTGCGCACCAGCCAGAGGATCGCGTTCGGGCGGTCATGACGGCGGGAGACCGGGGTGTAGCGCGGCCCCTTCTTGACCCGCTTCTGCTCCGGCAGCTTCACCCGCGACTCGGCGAGCCGGAGGCGGTGGCTCGGGTTCTCCTGAGCCTTCTCGATCTCCTCGCGGGTCAGCTGGCCCATGGTGATCGGGTCCGAGCCCTTGATGCCTGCCGCGACTTCGCCGTCGGCAATGCCCTTCACCTCGAGCGGGTGCAGCTTGCAGAAATCGGCGATCTGGTCGAACGACAGTGATGTGTTCTCGACGAGCCAAACGGCTGTCGCCTTCGGCATCAGCGGTCCCTGGGACATGTAAGCGAACCTCCTTCAGGCCGGGCGCCGGATGTCGGCGCCGCACGGCAAAACTCTCTCGCGCTCCGAACCGGTGCGGACCGGAGCATCTCGTCTCACGATGTGAGGGAAACGAGGTGATTATAGGGATCGTGCCGCGATGTTGCAAATATTTGGAGCATCACGCGGCAAATCCATCTCGTTTCCTGTCCCCCCATGAGCCGGAACCTGGGCCGTTCGCGAGCCTCCACGCATCAGAGGGTCAGAACGATCTTGCCGATATGCTGGCCGCCATCCATCCGCGCATGGGCCTTGGCCACGTCCGCGAAGGCAAAGCGCGAATCCATCACCGGGCGGCAGCGCCCCTGCGCCAGGAGCGGCCAGACCTTGTCCTCGAGGGAGCGCGCGATCACAGCCTTCTCCGCGGGCGAGCGCGGCCGCAGGGTCGAACCCGTGTGGGTCAGGCGCTTGACCATCAGCCGGCGGAAATCGACCTCGGCCTTGGGGCCTTGCAGAAAGGCGATCTGCACGATCCGCCCATCCTGGGCCGCCGCCTCGTAATTGCGGGAAATGTAATCGCCGCCGACCATGTCGAGAATCACGTCGGCGCCCTGTCCGCCGGTCGCCTCCTTGACGGCGACGACGAAATCCTGCGCCCGGTAATTGATCGCGATATCGGCGCCGAGCCGCAGGCAGGCGTCGCATTTCTCCTGGCTTCCGGCGGTGGCAATCACCCTGGCCCCGAAGGCCTTGGCGAGCTGGATCGCGGTGGTTCCGATCCCCGAGGTGCCGCCATGGACGAGAAAGGTCTCGCCCGCCTGCAGCCGGGCGCGGTCGAACACGTTGGTCCAGACGGTGAAAAAGGTTTCCGGAACTGCGCCCGCCTCCTCGACGGACAGGCCTGCGGGGATGGGCAGCGCGTTGCTCTCGTGGACGACCGCGTAATCCGCATAGCCGCCGCCCGGCACCAGGGCCATGACCGGCGTGCCCACGGGAAACCGCGTGGCGTTCGGGCCTGCGGCCGCCACCTCGCCGGCGATCTCGAGCCCGAGAATGTCGGGAGCCCCGGGAGGAGGGGGATAACCGCCCTGACGCTGGATCACGTCCGGGCGATTCACGCCCGCCACCTTCACACGCACCAGGATCTCGCCCTCCTTGGCTCGAGGAACGGGACGCTCGACCACCTTCAGGACTTCGGGTCCGCCGCTGCCATCGGCGACGACCGCCCGCATCATGCTCGGAAGCTGCCCCATTTTTCCCTCCTTTGGCCAACAATCTCCCCCCGGATATAGGCTCCGTTGGCAAGGAATACATGCCGGATTAAGTTGACGACGAACCGCTGAAGAGGAGAACGCAATGGCCTTCGATCCCTTCGCCGATGAACCGCGCAAGATCTTGAGCGGGCACCAGATCGGCCAGGACCTTTCTCTGCTCTCCATCGACGAACTCGACGAACGGGTCGAGGTGCTGGAGCGCGAGATCGCCCGCCTCAAGGAAGAGAGGGCCGGCAAGGAAAACTCCCGTGCCGCCGCGAGCGCCTTCTTCAAGCTGGGGCAGGATTGACGCGGGTGTAACGGGGAAACGTCCTTAACGGCGCGTTAACCATTCCCGACTATGAGTGAGCGTGTCCGGAGTCTTCTCCCGGATGTCGAGTGGCTCTGAAAGCCCACTCTGTTTGACGCTTCCCTGTTAGACTTGAAGAGCCGCCGTGGGCGGCTCGATTTTTATGCGGGCATCAGACCCTAAAGCGGGCGCCTGTTTGATATCGCCCTCCAGGGCGGCACGATGCGCCGGCTTAACCTTAAGAAGAGGTTACCGAAGCAAGTGCTGACGTACCGTCCTATAATCCTCCCATAAATTCGAACACAGACCTCCGGCCGGTCGCGGCGGATGGTCAGTCCCCGGGAGATAAGCGTGAACGAACCCGACGTGATCCAGCTCGACGTCGATCCTGTCCGGTTCGGGCAGAGTTTCGTGGGTTCCGAAGCCTTCAAGGCGCTGTTCCAGGAGGGCATGGAACTCGTCGAGGAGACGGCTGCCTATCTCGATGGCGCAGGGCGCGAGGAATCCCGCCACCTCTCGCGCCAGGCCAGCCTCGCCTATGCCAGCGAAAGCATGCGTCTCACCACCCGCCTGATGCAGGTCGCCTCGTGGCTCCTGCTGCAGCGCGCCGTGGCGGAGGGGGAGATCTCGGCAGACCAGGCCCAGACCGAGAAGAACCGCGTGCGTCTCAACACGCCGGACGGCGCCACGACCATCGCCGAATACGAGGCGCTGCCGGAGCGCCTGCGTGACCTTATGGGCCTCGCCACACGGCTCCACGCCCGCATCCTGCATCTCGAGCGCCTCATCGCCGAAGCCGAAGGATCCGGCCGTCCCGCAGCCCCCAATCCGGTCGCCGTCCAGCTCGGAATGCTTCAGAAGGCTTTCGGGGCAGCGGAATAGCCCTGGGGAGCGGCCATGATGCCGCACTTCGCCCTACGATCTCCCGGGCGACTTGAAAGCACGGCTCCCGGAGCTACACCTCTTCTGTCGGCCGCACTCGTGCCGTCAATTCAGGGATGAAACCCATGTCAAGCGACAGTCGAAAGACCGTGCCGTCAGAGGCTCGCGCAGAGGGCTGATTGCTTGGCTCTCCTGCGATCGGGCCTGTGGCGGCTGGTCGTAAGGAGAGTTCCATGAAGACATTCATCACGAACCGTTTCGAAATCCTGTCGGAGTGGATTTCCGACAATCTGGGCAGCCCCTATGCCTTCATGATTGCCTGCCTGCTGGTGATCGTGTGGGCGTTGTCCGGCCCGCTCTTCCAATTCTCCGACACGTGGCAGCTGGTGATCAACACCGGCACCACGATCTGTACCTTCCTGATGGTGTTTCTGCTTCAGAATACGGGCAACCGCACCATCGACGAGATGGAAGAGCGCCTGCGGGAACTGGAGAAACTCAACCGCGAGCTCCTGCGGGAGATCCGCGACCAGCAGGCTCGGGAAACCGCCTTCAGGGAGGCGGCGTGAACCGCTGACTGGACAACGATCAAAGAAAAAGCCCCGCCGAAGCGGGGCTTTTGCATTCCGGTCTGAAGTAATCGCGCGAGGCGCCGGATTACTTCTTGCCGCCGAGGCCCAGGTTGCCGAACTTCGAGTTGAAGCGCGACAGACGGCCGCCGCGGTCGAGCAGCTGCTGCGTACCGCCGGTCCAGGCCGGGTGGGTGTTCGGGTCGATGTCGAGGTTGAGGGTGTCGCCCTCTTTGCCGTAGGTCGAGCGGGTCGTGAACTCGGTGCCGTTGGTCATGACCACCTTGATGTAGTGGTAGTCGGGATGTTCGGTTGCCTTGCGCGCCATTGCCATAGTCCTTCTTGCGGCCAGCCAAATCTGGTCAGCCCGCAATGTTGAGATCGAGCCTGAATTGATGAATGCGCGCCTATACCTCACTTAAGACCTTGAAACAAGCCGGGGCAAAGGTGCTAAACCCTGCCGCAACGAGATTCCCCGAAAACGAAGGGTGTCATGGCCGATTTCTCCGAAGGGCAGACCCGCCCCAAGGCTGCGCTGAGCGCCTTGAAGCCGCTCATTCCCTATGGCCTCGCTTACAAGGGCCGGATCGCGGCGGCCTTGGTGGCTCTCGCCATGGCCTCAGCGGCGACGCTCGTCGTGCCCGTGGCGGTGCGTCGCGTCATCGATTTCGGCTTTACCGACCAGGGCAGGGCCTACATCAATGCCTATTTCATTCTCCTGATCGTGGTGGTGGGCGTGCTCGCGCTGGCGAGTGCGATGCGTTATTACCTCGTCATCACGCTGGGCGAGCGGGTGGTGGCCGATCTGCGTTCCGCCGTGTTCCGGCACCTGACCTCCCTCGATCCCGCCTTCTTCGACCAGACCAAGAGCGGCGAGATCGTCTCGCGGCTCACGGCCGACACCACCCAGGTCAAGGCGGCCTTCGGCGTCAGCATCTCGATCGCCCTGCGCAACCTCTTCCTCTTCCTCGGCGCGACCGTGCTCATGATCATCACGAGCCCGAAGCTCTCCGCGCTCGTGCTCCTCGCCATACCCGTGATCGTGCTGCCGCTGGTGTTCTCGGGCCGCGCCGTGCGGCGCCGCTCGCGGGCGGCGCAGGACCGGCTCGCGGATGCCTCGGCCTATGCGGCGGAGGCCATCGGCGCGGTGCGGACCATGCAGGCCTTCGGCATGGAAAGCTTCACCGCATCCCGCTTCACCGCCGCCGCCGAGGAAGCCTTCGATGCGGCAAGGCTGTCCACCACCATGCGGGCCTTTCTCACGGGCGCGGGCATCTTCCTGGTCTCCGCGAGCGTGGTCGGCGTGCTCTGGTACGGCGCGCAGGACGTGCTGGCGGGCGAGATGACCGGCGGGCGCCTGTCGCAATTCGTGCTCTATGCCGTCTTCGCCGCAAGCTCCCTCGGGCAGCTCTCCGAGGTCTATGGCGAGCTCGCCCAGGCGGCAGGCGCCGCCGAGCGCCTCGGCGAGATCCTCGCCGCCAAGCCCGCGGTCGAAGCTCCGCGCAATCCCAAGCCGCTGCCCAACCCGCCGCTCGGCACCGTGGCCTTCCAGGACGTGCATTTCTCCTACCCGACCCGCTCGGAGCAGCGGGCCCTGCATGGCCTGAGCTTTGCCGTCTCCTCCGGTGAGCGGGTCGCCATCGTCGGCCCCTCGGGCGCCGGCAAGAGCACGATCCTGCAGCTGCTCCTGCGATTCTACGATCCGCAATCCGGCACGATCTGGGTCGACGGCGTGCCGATCACCGAGGCCGACCCCTTTGCTGTGCGGGCCCGCATGGCCCTGGTGCCGCAGGAGCCGACGATCTTCGGCGCCAGCGTGCTCGACAATATCCGCTACGGCCGCCCGCAGGCGGCGGAGGAGGATGTGCGCCGTGCGGCCGAACTCGCCTCCGCCGACGGGTTCATCCGGGCCATGCCGCAGGGCTACGAGACCCTGATCGGCGAGCGCGGCGTGACCCTCTCCGGCGGCCAGCGCCAGCGCCTCGCCATCGCCCGGGCGATTCTGAAGGATGCACCCATCCTGCTCCTCGACGAGGCCACCTCCGCTCTCGATGCGGAGAGTGAGCGCAAGGTCCAGACGGCACTCGACCGGCTCATGGAGAACCGCACGACCCTGGTCATCGCCCATCGCCTGGCCACCGTGCGCTCCGCAGACCGCATCCTGGTGATGGACCAGGGCCGGATCGTGGAGGAGGGGACGCACGAGGCTCTCCTCGGCCAGGGCGGCCTCTACGCCCGGCTGGCCCGGCTTCAGTTCACGGCCGACGAGGAGCGTGTCGCGGCGGCCGAGTAGAAGCTGCCTCAAAAAGATGCACCTCCGCGGGCTGACTTCCTCCGGGCTACTCCCATTTGATTCAGGTCAAGCCGGACCGGCAGGGAGGAGGCATGGTCGTGAGCAGGCGGCATCCGCAGGATTCTCGCCGCATCAACAGGTATGAGGCCTGGGACCTGCAATATTGGTCGGACCGGTGGAACGTCCCGCGCCACAAGCTCGTGGAGACCATCCGGCGCGTCGGCGACCAGGTCGAAGACGTCGCCCAGGCGCTGGGCAAGAACTAGCGGCCTCTCGGCGATCACTCGGGCACCGTCTCTCCCGAACCGCCGAGCTCCGCCGGAAAATCCTTCAGCTTGGGCAATCCGTCCCGCATCGGCAGCACCGTCTCCGCGTAATTGACATGGACGGCAGGGACGAAGGCCAGCGTCGGAATCGTTGCGGCATACACGTCGACGACACCCCAGAGCGGATGCCGGTTCATCAGGTGCCCGCCGCATTTCGCGCAATATTGACGCTGGCTGCGCTCGGTCTTCTGGAACGTGGCGATATGCTCCTCGCCCGATGTGATCCGCACGGCCTCCGGTTTCCAGAGGCTGAAGGCGTTCACGGGGCCGGCCGACCACGACCGACACGACTGGCAATGGCAATAGCCCATGGCCTCCGGTGCCCCGTCGACCTCCAACGTGACTGCGCCACAGAAACAGCTTCCCTGATGCGTCATGGCTCACCCTTTCAGGTTTGCCCCCCAGGCGGCCGGCCGATGCAGGAGAACGACACGGGGACCGGTCAAGCGAACCGGCCGGCGCTCCTGCCATCATAAGCCGAACCACGCCGTGAATATAGTCAAGGATGCGAAAGGCCGATGTGACGGACGACACGTCCTCGACGCAGATCGTCGACGTCGCCGCAAAGAGCGCTTCGCGCGGCTCAGCGCTCCGTGAGCTTCAGCTCGATGCGCCGGTTGCGGGCGAAAGCCTCTTCCGTCGTGCCGTTGTCGAGGGGCTGGAACTCGCCGAAGCCGGCGGCGACGAGATGTTGGGGCTGGACGCCCCGGGCGATCAGGGCCTGCACCACGGCGATGGCGCGGGCCGAGGACAGGGCCCAGTTCGACGGGAATTGCGAGGTCGCGATGGGGCGCTGGTCGGTATGGCCGTCGACGCGAATCACCCAGGGGATATCCGGGGGCACCTGACGCTCCAGCTCCACCAGGGCGGAGGCGATGCGGTCGATCTCGCCGGAGGCCTCCGGGCGCAGCGTCGCCTGGCCGGCCTGGAAGAGCACCTCCGACTGGAACACGAAGCGGTCGCCCACGATGCGAACGTCGGGGCGGTTGCCGAGGATCTGCCGCAGGCGCCCGAAGAAATCGGAACGGTAGCGGGCAAGCTCCTGCACCCGCTGCGCGAGCGCCACGTTGAGGCGGCTGCCGAGATCGGCGATGCGGGCCTGGCTTTCCTTGTCCCGGTTCTCGGAGGCCGAGAGGGCCTCTTCGAGCGCCGCGAGCTGCCTGCGCATGGCGGCGATCTGCTGGTTGAGGATCTCGACCTGGCTCAGCGCCCGGCCGGTCGTCTGGCGCTCGGTCTCGAGCTGGGAGTTCAGCTCCCGCGCCTGGGCCTGTACCGCGCCGCCGGTGTCGAGGAGCGCCTGGAGACGCGCGCGCTCGGCCTCGTTGGCCCGCAGGGTCGTCTGCAGGGAGGTGACGCTCTCCTCGATGTTGCGCCGGTTCGAGCGCTCGAGAGAGAGAAGGTCGGTCAGCTCGGAAATCTGGCGGTTCAGCCGGTCGAGAACCATATCGCGGCCCGACAATTCGCGGGAGAGGAAGAACTGGCCGACCGTGAAGACCGAGATCAGGAAGATGATGGCGAGCAGCAGCGTGGACAGGGCGTCCACGAAGCCGGGCCAGTAGTTGAGCTGGCCCCGACCGCCGCGGCGGCGTCCTCCTGCTGATGAGGCCGGCATCAGGGCAGCCTTTCACGGGAGAGGCGGTCGAGAACCTGCTTCAGCTCCTTCTCGCGGGCGGCCTGCGCCTCGACCCAGTCGCGGATCATCTGCTGCTCAGCCCGCATGTGCTGCACGAGGCCCTGCACGCCCTCGGCGAGGTTCGCCATGGCCTGGGTCGCCGCCCGACCGCCGGCGCCGTCATTGACGGCGGCGGTCAGGCGGTTGAGGGCGATGGCCAGTTCCTGCGGCGTGCCGGTGCGAAGGGTGGGCTCGACGGGAGCGTCGGTCGTCGAGGTGGCGAGCCAATCCTCAAGCTCGGTGTAGAAGCGGCTCTGAGCCTGGCCGGCCTGAAGGTCGAGGAAGCCGAGGACGAGGGAGCCGGCGAGGCCGAAGAGCGAGGCCGAGAACGACAGGCCCATCCCCTGCAGGGGACCTGCGAGCGAATTCTTCAGCTCGTCGAAGAGCACGGCCGAATCCTGGCCGGTCCGGAGCGAGGAGATGATGCGGCCGACCGAGCCGACCGTGTCGATGAGGCCCCAGAAGGTGCCGAGCAGTCCCAGGAACACCAGGAGGCCGGCGAGATAGCGCACGATCTCGCGGCTCTCGTCGAGGCGGGCACCGATGGAATCGAGGACCGAGCGGGTCGCGGCAACGGAAAAGCCCGACTGGCCGGGCCGATTGCCGAGGAGGGCGGCGAGCGGCGCCAGCAGCACCGGCTGATCGGGGGTGACGATGTCGTCCTCGCCCTGTCTTTGGGCATTGACCCACCGCACTTCCGGAAACAGGCGCCAGACCTGCCGGATCGCCAGCATGATGCCGATGAACATCACGCCGAGAATCAGGGCGTTGAGGCCGGGATTGGCCTGGAAGGCTTCCCAGATCTGCCGGTACAGGATGAAGGCGACAAACCCTGCCAGAACCAGAAAGACCGCCATGCGGATCAGATAGATCCGCGGTGGGGTTAGGGGTTGGTCCGCCATCGTGATCCTGTGCATTCGTGCTTCGGGGCCGCTCTAGAGCCTCGGACCCAAAAGTGGATTTGCACTTTTGGGACTAGTCCGATGCTCCACTCTTTGAGCGGCGCATCGTTCCCTGCGGAAAACCGGGGCCACTTTTCCGCACGATGCGCTAATGTGACCGCGCCCGTCCGAAGGATCAAGCGCGACCGTGGTGCTCTGCAACCTGCACGAACAGAAATATCAACCCTTGGCCTTCTTCAGGAGCTTGAGCAGTTCGCGGTGCATGAATTCGTTGCCGCAGGCGATCGAGCCCTTGGCAAGCGGATCGCTGCCGCCATCCGCATCGGAGACGAAGCCGCCCGCCTCGCGGATCATGAGAATCCCCGCAGCCACGTCCCAGGAGTTGATCCCGCGCTCCCAATAGGCGTCGAAGCGGCCGCAGGCCACATAGGCGAGATCGAGGGACGCTGCGCCCCAGCGGCGCATGCCGCCCACATAGGCCATGACGGACGCCGCTTCACGCAGGTAAAGGCCGTGATCGCCCTTGCCGATATGGGGCAGGCCGTTGGCCACCACCGCATCGGCGAGATCGCCGCGCGCGGCCACGCGGATGCGGCGGTTGTTGAGATAGGCGCCCTTGCCGCGCTCGGCGATGAAGAGCTCGTCCTTGGCCGGATCGTAGATCACGCCGGCAACGATCTGGCCGTCGCGCTCGAGACCGACGGAGATGGCGAATTGCGGCAGGCCGTGCAGGAAGTTCGTGGTGCCGTCGAGCGGATCGATGTGCCAGCGATGGCTCGGATCCGTTCCCTCGACGATGCCTTCCTCTTCCATGATGAAGCCGTAGCCGGGGCGGGCCTTCTCAAGCGCCTCGCGCAGGATCTTCTCCGCCTTGCGGTCAGCGGCGGAGACGAAGTCGCCGGGGCCTTTCCGGGAGACCTGAAGGTTCTCGACCTCTCCGAAATCGCGCTTCAGGGAGCGCGAAGCCTTCATCACGGCATCGGTCATGACGGTCATGAGGGGCGAGCGGATCATCGTACAGGTCCTGGCAAAGAGCGATTTTCAAAAGGGAAGAGTGGTCGATGGACCACAGCGGGGGGAACGTCAAGCGGTGGATCAACCGGGCAGCCGCTCGAATGATCCCGTGTTTTGCGATTTTGCGGTGTATCTCCATCCCTCGTCATGGCCGGGCTCGTCCCGGCCATCCCGATCGGAAGAGTACTGCGCTTCTCGAATCGAGATCACCGGCACTGGTCCCCGGATCAAGTCCGGGGAGGCGATGACGTGATGGGCTGGACCTACCGCATCCCCAAACGTTCCGCCGCGAGTTTCTCGGCGCGTTTGCGGTCCTCGGCGCTCAGGTCCTTGAGGGCATTGTCGAGCCACGGATCGCTCAGGCCCTGGGCCGCACCGAGGATGTGCCAGGCGGCGGCATCGATCTTGTTGGCCGGCACCCCGCGCCCGGCGACGAGAAGGCGCGCGAGACGGTTCTGCGCGATGGCGTTGCCCTTGGCGGCGGCGCGGCGGAAATAGCGCGCAGCCTGGGATTCGCTGGCCGGAACCCCGTCGCCGTTGAAGAGCAGGATCGCGTATTCCACCTCGCCGACCGAGCTGCCGTTCCTCGCGGCGCGCTCGAACAGGCGGGCCGCCTCCACGGGGTCGCGCTCGACGCCCCGGCCCTTGAGATAAAGCACGCCGAGCGCATGCTGCGCATCGGGGATCTCCGCCTCGGACGCCCTCTTCAGGAGTTCGACCGCGCGCTGCACGTCGGCATCGTTGCCGCTGGTCAGCAGGAGCAGGGCGAGGTTGTGGGAGGCGAGCGGATTGCCCTTGGCCGCGGCCTCTTCCAGCCAAGCACGGCCCTGGGCGGTGTTCTTCGCCATGCCGCGCCCATCGAGCGCCATCAGGCCGAGGGAGGCAAGCGCATTGGCATCGCCGCGCTGCGCCGCGAGGCGGTACCATTCGGAGGCCTTCTTCGGATCGATGGCGACGCCGAGGCCTTGGTTGTAGAGCTCGCCCAGAAGGGTCATGGCGGCGGCATCTTTGTTGTTCTTTTCCAGCCGCAGGTTCGCCTCGCGGAAAGCCGTCTGGTAGAGGCCTCGCTGATAGGCCCCGTAGGCGAGATCGGGCTCCGCTGCGGAGCCCGCAGTGGCAGACAAGGCCAGAAGCATTCCGCCGATGGTCCAGGAGAGCCGCATCAGCGCGACGCCTCCTGGCGCTCCAGGATGTCCAGGGCCGTTTTCACGGCGGCAGCCGGACCGTCCGGATGTGACCATACGGCATCTCCCAGCGCCACGAACTCCGCGTTGGTGGCGGCCATGGTCTCGACGGCATCGAGGCTCGGGGCATAGGCGACGCAGGGCGTCTCGAAGATCTCGGCCCACCAGGAAGCCCGTTCGACCACACTGTCCAGGGAGGGGAGGGAGCCGTCGGGACGGGGCTCGCCGAAGAGCAGGTAATCGGCTCCGGCCTCGCCGAGGCTCATGGCGTCGTCCTTGGTCCTGATCGCTCCGACCCCGATGGTGCGCTCCGATTTCAGCCGGTCGCGCAATTCGCGCAGTCGGGCTGCATCGCCGGAGATATGGACGCCGTCGGCGCCGCCTCTTGCGGCCACGTTGGCGAGGTCCGCCTTGGCCTCAGAGGCGACGAGGACCGCCGCTCCATGCTCCTGCGCGGCGGGAGCGAGCGCCTTTACCAGATTGGTGAGGCCGCGCTCGTCGGCCGGCGCCAGCCGCAGCAGGACCGCCGCGACAGCTCCGGTCGCGCAGGCCTCGGCGAGGCGCGGAGCGAAGGCTGCATCGTCCAGGACGGGGGTGATGAGGTAGAGGCGGGCGGCGGTATCGGCCATGGAGCTTACGGTCACAAAGAGGAAAGACAGGTTCCCATAACGAAAACGGGGCCATCTTGCGAGGCCCCGCTTGTCGATCATGAATGAGGCGAATGTTCAGCGCGACCGCTTTTCCCTCCCCCTTGCGGGGAGGGGGAGGGGTGGGGGTGGTATGACTGGGTGAGCGATCGAGGAGATGCGTGCTCCTCCCTCCCCTTTGCGGGGAGAGGGCTGGGGTGAGGGAAGGCCGATGCAGGATGAAGCGCTGAGAGACGATTTGCAGCGGAGACGATGGCGCTTCGCTGGTTGAACGCCCCGCCCTCACCCCTGCCCCTCTCCCACCCGGGAGAGGGGGCGCAGTATTGCGCCCCGTGCTAACTTGAGAAGGCACCCCATTCCGACTTTACGACCCCGACCCTCAGTCCCTCCCCGCAAGGGGGAGGGAAGAGGCGTGATGCCTGATCGCTTACTCCGCCGCCTGACGGCTGGTCGCGATGGTCGGGTCGAGCTCGCCGGAGGCGTAGCGCTTGGCCATCTCGGCGAGGGTGAAGACGCGCTTGATCTTCGAGGCCTGGCCGGCGGTGTTGAACTCCTGCAGGCGCTGCTTGCAGAGCTTCGTCATCGCCTCCATGGCGGGCTTGAGATACTTGCGCGGATCGAACTCGCCCGGGTTCTCGGTGAGAACCTTGCGGATCTGGCCGGTCATGGCCATGCGGTTGTCGGTGTCGATGTTGATCTTGCGCACGCCGTGCTTGATGCCGCGCTGAATCTCTTCCACCGGCACGCCCCAGGTCGGCTTCATCTGGCCGCCATACTGGTTGATGATGTCCTGCAGGTCCTGCGGCACCGAGGACGAGCCGTGCATCACGAGGTGGGTGTTCGGGAGCTTCTTGTGGATCTCCTCGATCACGTTCATCGCGAGGATCGCGCCGTCGGGCTTGCGGGTGAACTTGTAGGCGCCGTGCGACGTGCCCATGGCGATGGCGAGCGCGTCGACCTTGGTCTCGGCCACGAACTTCACGGCCTCATCGGGATTGGTCAGCAGCTGATCGTGCGACAGCTTGCCCTCGGCGCCGTGGCCGTCCTCGGCCTCGCCCTCACCGCTCTCCAGCGAGCCGAGCACGCCGAGCTCGCCTTCCACCGAGATGCCGCCGAGATGGGCCATGTCGACCACCTTCTTGGTGACGCCGACATTGTAGTCCCAGTCGCCCGGGGTCTTGCCGTCCGCTTTCAGCGATCCGTCCATCATCACCGAGGTGAAGCCGGCCTGGATCGCGGTCATGCAGGTGGAGGGCTCGTTGCCGTGATCGAGATGCACGCAGACCGGGATATGCGGATAGATCTCGGTGACCGCATCCATCATGTGCTTGAGCATGACGTCGTTGGCATAGGAGCGCGCGCCGCGGCTCGCCTGGATGATCACCGGCGCATCGACCTCGCTGGCCGCCGCCATGATCGCGAGCGCCTGCTCCATGTTGTTGATGTTGAAGGCAGGCACGCCATAGCCTTGCTCGGCTGCGTGATCCAGAAGCTGCCTCATGGTGATGCGTGCCATCTCGTCCTCCTTATTGGGCGCGCGTTTTTAAGCGCACCGAAACTGAACCGAAGCTTAAGCGATCTCTCAGGCTCTCAGCGCGTCCACGCCGGGCAAGGGCTTGCCTTCGAGCCATTCGAGAAATGCGCCGCCTGCGGTGGATACATAGGTGAAGCTGTCGGCAACGCCAGCGTGGTTGAGCGCCGCCACCGTGTCGCCGCCGCCGGCGACCGAGACGAGCTTGCCGTCCTTGGTGCGCTGCGCCGCATGCCGGGCGGCTGCCACCGTGCCCTGGTCGAAGGGCGGGATCTCGAAGGCGCCGAGGGGGCCGTTCCAGACCAGCGTCGCGGCATCGTTGATCGCCGCCGAGACGCGCTCGACCGATTGCGAGCCCACATCGAGGATCATCTGATCCTCGGGGATCGCATCGATGCCGTAGGTGTGGTTATGCGCGCCCGCCTTGAACTCGTAGGCGCAGACGCCGTCGACGGGCAGGATGATGGCGCAGTTGGCTTCCCGAGCCTTCTCGATGATGCGCATGGCGGTTGCGGCGAGATCCTTCTCGGCCAGCGACTTGCCGACGCCGAGGCCGGTGGCGTGGATGAAGGTGTTGGCCATGCCGCCGCCGATGACGAGGGCATCGACCTTGGTGACGAGGTTTTCGAGCAGGTCGATCTTGCTCGAGACCTTGGCGCCGCCGACGATGGCGACGACCGGGCGCTTGGGTGCTTCGAGGCCTTTGGTCAGGGCGTCGAGCTCCGCCTGCATGGTGCGGCCGGCGTAAGCGGGCAGCACGCGGGCGAGGCCCTCCGTCGAGGCGTGAGCGCGATGCGCCGCCGAGAAGGCGTCGTTGACATAGAGATCGCCGAGCTTCGCCAGGTCCTTGACGAAGGCCGGATCGTTCTTCTCCTCGCCCGCATGGAAGCGGGTGTTCTCGAGGAGCAGCACGTCGCCTTCCTTCAAGGCGGCGACGGCATTTGCTGCGGCTTCGCCGATGCAGTCGTCGGCGAAGGCCACTGGCTTGTGGAGATGCTTCGCGACCGCTTCCGCGACAGGCTTCAGGGATTCCTTGGGATCACGTCCCTTCGGGCGTCCGAAATGGGCGAGAAGGATTACCTTCCCGCCCTTGTCGGCGATCTCGCGGATGGTGGGAAGGACGCGCTCGATGCGCGTCGCGTCCGTCACCCTTCCGTTCTCCATCGGGACGTTGAGGTCCACCCGGACGAGAACGCGTTTTCCCTTGACGTCGGCCTGGTCGAGCGTGCGGAAGGCGGTCATGAAGCGGCCTCCCTTAGATGAGCTTCGCCACGGCGACGGCGGTATCCGCCATACGGTTCGAGAAGCCCCATTCGTTGTCGTACCAGGACAGCACGCGCACCAGGTTGCCCTCGATCACCTTGGTCTGGTCGAGATGGAAGATCGAGGAGTGCGGATCGTGGTTGAAATCCGTCGAGACGTTCGGCTGGTCGGTGTAGCCGAGGACGCCCTTGAGCGGGCCGTCGGCGGCAGCCTTGATCGCCGCGTTGATCTCTTCCTTCGTGGTGTTCTTCTTGGCGACGAACTTGAAATCGACCACGGAGACGTTCGGGGTCGGCACGCGGATCGACGAACCGTCGAGCTTGCCGTTGAGGTCGGGCAGCACGAGACCCACGGCCTTCGCAGCGCCGGTCGAGGTCGGGATCATGTTCAGGGCCGCCGCGCGGGCGCGGTAGAGGTCCTTGTGCATCTGATCCAGCGTCGGCTGGTCGTTGGTGTAGGAGTGGATCGTGGTCATGAAGCCCTTCTCGATCCCGACCGCATCGTGAAGCACCTTCGCCACCGGGGCGAGGCAGTTCGTGGTGCAGGAGGCGTTCGAGATGACCATGTGGTCCTTGGTCAGCTTGTCGTGGTTGACGCCGTAGACGACCGTGAGGTCGGCGCCGTCGGCCGGGGCCGAGACGATGACGCGCTTGGCGCCGGCGGTGAGATGCGCCGAGGCCTTCTCCTTCGAGGTGAAGATGCCGGTGCATTCCATGGCGATGTCGACGCCGAGCTCGCGGTGCGGCAGGGTCGCCGGATCCTTGATCGCCGTGACGCGGATCTTCTTGCCGTTGATGACCAGGAACTCGCCGTCGACCTTCACCTCGGCCGGGAAGCGGCCGTGCACGGAATCGAAGCGGAGCAGGTGAGCATTCGTCTCGACCGGGCCGAGATCGTTGATGGCGACCACCTCGATGTCCTTGCGGCCGCTCTCCACGATGCCGCGAAGGATGTTGCGCCCGATGCGACCGAATCCGTTGATCGCGACCTTCACCGTCATAGTCTTAGCTCCCTTGTGTAACGAGGCTTAGAAGTTTTCCGTGCCTCAGAGATTGTGTGTCCGGAGAACCTTTTCAGCCACGGCCTCGGGGGTGATGCCGAAGTGCTTGTAAAGGTCCTTGTAGGGCGCGCTCGCCCCAAACCCATGCATGCCGACGAAAATTCCGTCGGGGCCGATGACCGAATCCCAGCCGAAGCGCACGGCTGCCTCGACCGCAACCTTGATCGGCGCATCGCCGATGATGCGGGCGCGGACCTTCTCCGGCTGCGCCAGGAACAGGTCGAGCGAGGGCACCGAAACCACGCGGGCCTCGAAATTCTGCTCGGCAAGAAGCTTTTGGGCGGCGAGCGCGATCTCGACCTCGGAACCGGAGGCGAAGATGGTGGCGCGGGCCTTGCCATTCGCCGGCGAGAGTTCGTAGGCGCCGGTAGCGGAGAGGTTGTTCGCACCGCCGTCCCTGCGCACCTGCGGCAGGTTCTGGCGGGTCAGCGCGAGGGTCGACGGGCCGTCGGTGCGCTCGAGGGCGAGCTGCCAGGCTTCCGCCGTCTCGATGGCGTCCGCCGGGCGGAACACGCGCATCTTCGGCATGGAGCGAAGCGCAGCCAGATGCTCCACCGGCTGGTGGGTCGGGCCGTCCTCGCCGAGGCCGATCGAGTCGTGGGTCATCACGTAGATCGCCGGGATGCCGGCGAGCGCCGCGATGCGCATGGCGGGGCGGGCATAATCGGTGAAGACCAGGAAGGTCGCGCCGGCCGGCACGTAGCCGCCATGGAGCGCAATGCCGTTCATGGCCGCGGCCATGCCATGCTCGCGGATGCCGTAATGGATGTAGCGGCCGGCATAATTGCCGGGCGATATCGCGGTCAGGTTCTTGGTCTTGGTGTTGTTCGAGGGCGTCAGATCGGCCGAGCCCAGTACCAGCTCCGGCACGGCCTCGGTGAGGACCTCGAGCGCGATCTCGCTCGCCTTGCGGGTGGCGACGTTCTGCGGCTCGGCGACGAGCCTGTCCTTCAGCTTGGCGACGGCGTCGGCAAGGCCATTCGGGCGCACGCCCTTCACGCGGCGCTCGAATTCGGCGCGCTTCTCCGCCGGCAAGGCCTTCAGGCGGTCGGTCCAGGCCTTGCGCAGGCGGCGGCCCTTCTTGCCGGCCTTGGCCCAGGCGTCGCGGATGTTGTCCGGGACCGTGAAGGCGTCATGGCTCCAGCCGAACGCGGCCTTGGCGCCGGCAAGCTCCTCGGCGCCGAGCGGCTCGCCATGGGCCTTGGACGTACCGGCCTTCTTCGGCGCGCCGTAGCCGATGGTGGTCTTGCACGCGATCAGGGTCGGCTTGTCGGACTTCTGGGCGCGGGCGATGGCGCGCTGGATCGCCTTCGGATCGTGACCGTCGACGCGCAATGCATTCCAGTTGCAGGCCTGGAAGCGCTTCACCTGGTCGACCGAATCCGAGAGCGACAGGGGGCCGTCGATGGAGATTTCGTTGTCGTCCCACAGGACGATCATGCGGTTGAGCTTCAGGTGGCCCGCGAGCGCGATCGCTTCCTGGCTGATGCCCTCCATCAGGTCGCCGTCGGAGGCGAGCACATAGGTATGGTGGTCGACGAGGTCGTCGCCGTATTCGGCGTTGAGCATGCGCTCGGCGAGCGCGAAGCCGACAGCCGTCGCGATGCCCTGGCCGAGCGGGCCGGTGGTGGTCTCGACGCCGGGGGTCATGAAGTTCTCGGGGTGTCCCGGGGTCTTCGAGTCGAGCTTGCGGAAGTTCTTCAGCTCGTCGATGGTCATGCCCTTCACGCCCGTCAGGTGCAGGAGCGAATAGAGCAGCATCGAGCCGTGGCCGGCCGACAGGATGAACCGGTCGCGGTCGGGCCAGGTCGGGTCCGTGGCGTCGTATTTCAGGAACCTGGTGAACAGCACCGTTGCGATGTCGGCGGCGCCCATGGGCAGGCCGGGATGGCCGGATTTGGCTTGTTCGACGGCGTCCATGGCGAGGACGCGCACGGCGTTCGCCAGATCGGAATGGGTGACGCGATCGGCGGGGACGGTATCTTGCACGGCGAGATCCACAGTCTTGAGGGCCCCGCAACGGGGCGGTCTGTCCGGAGAAAGGCGTGGGCTCCTTAACACGCGACCGGGGCGAGTCAAAGGCACCTGGCGGCTAATTCCCCTTCAGGAGCGTTGTCAGCGCCATGCCTGAGGCTATCCTGCTCGCGGCATTTTCCAGCAGAAAACCGGGTCCACTTTTCCGGACGATGGGGTAGTGTCGTTCCCGATTCCTGGAGGCATGATGGCGGCACCCACACTCGACGAGGCGATGAAGCGGCTGGAAGTAGCTCTCGGGCTTCTGGAGGCTTCGATCTCGCGGCGCCTGGATGCCGATACGCGGCGCGGCGGCCTGGAGACCGAACTGCAGCTGATGCAGGACGACCGGGCCCGCCTTGCCGTCGAGCTCGATGGGGCGCTCACCCGCCTGCACCGCTTCGAGGCCGCCACCGACGATGTGAGCCGCAGGGTCCGGCATGCGATCGGCGCGGTCGAGACCGTGCTCGCCCAGGCCGGCCAGCTCGTGACCGAGGAGGGCTGAGGATGCCCCAGGTCACCGTGACCATTGCCGGCCACACCTACCGGATCTCCTGCGCCGAGGGCGAGGAGGGCCATCTTGAAGGCCTTGCCGCGGCCTATGATGCGAGGGTCGAGGAAATGCGCGGATCCTTCGGCGAAATCGGCGACCTTCGCCTCCACGTCATGGCGGCCATCGCGCAGGCCGACGAGCTGCACGAGACCCGGCAGCGGATCGCCGCACTCGAAGCCGAGGTGGCGGCTCTCAACAGCGTCAACACTGCGAGGGACGAGCGCCTGGAGCGGATCGAGCTGCGGCTCGCCGAGGGCATCCAGATGGCGGCCGAACGGATCGAAGGCCTCGCACGCAGCCTCAACGGGGCGGGGCAGGGGTAGCACACCATTGTCATTCCGGGGCGCCGCAGGCGAACCCGGAACCCATAAACATGTCGTCTCAAGAAAGAGCGATCGGCGTTGTGCCTCTTCTGCACCGTCGGCGGTTATGGGTTCCGGGCTCCGCTGCGCGGCCCCGGAATGACAGAGGGTGCCTTTCTCGCTCCTCCCTCAAACTTTCCCCTTCCCCCGGGCGCTTCCGATCCCTACATAGACAGGGCGGGGCTGCGGGGCGCGTTAGGAGTTCATATTCCCCGGGGCCTTATCGATCCTGAAGGGAGCTGTCCCTGACCCGGTCCCTGGACCGGGACATACGGCGCCCACCTACTTTGTAGGTTCCCGGGATCGCTTCTCCGACGGTTTCTGTGGCTCCGCACCTTCATGCAATCTCCTTCCCCTCCCGAATCGAAAGAGCGCCTGCGCAGCGAAATGCTCGCGCGCCGCGATGCGCTCGACGAGGGCTTTCGCGGAGAGGCCGCCAGCCAGATCCTGCGCCGTGTTCTCGATTGCCCCGACCTCGAGGGCGTCACGCCCGTCGGCGCCTATTGGCCGATCCGCAGCGAGGTCGATCCGCGCCCGCTCATGGAGGCGCTGCTCGAGCGCGGGCAGGATGTCGCCCTCTCCCAAATCCTTCATCCCCACTTGAGCTGGCGCCTGTGGCGGCCCGGCGACGTGCTGATCAAGGGCGGCTTCGGCGTGCGCGAGCCGGGGCCCGATGCGCCCGAGGTTTTCCCCAAGGCGCTCATCGTGCCGCTCGTCGCCTTCGACCGCAGGGGAGGGCGCATCGGCTACGGCAAAGGGCATTTCGACCGGGCCATCGCGGCGCTCGAAGCGCAGCATCCGGTCTTGACGGTCGGGCTCGCTTATGCGGTTCAGGAGATCGACGAGGTTCCGATCGAGCCCCATGACCGGCTCCTCGACATCATCGTCACGGAAGCCGAGCTCATTCGGACCAAACCCGCATAGGGACCCATCATGCGTCTTCTTTTTCTCGGCGACATCGTCGGGCGGCCGGGCCGCAATGCGGTGATCGAGCGCCTGCCCGGACTTCGCGACCGCTGGCAGCTCGACTGCGTCGTCATCAACGGCGAGAATTCCGCCGGCGGCTTCGGCCTCACCGAGGCGATCTGCGACGAGATTCTGGCCGCCGGCGCCGATGCCGTCACCCTCGGCAACCATTCCTGGGACCAGCGCGAGACGCTCGTCTTCATCGAGCGCCAGCCGCGGCTCTTACGCCCGGTGAATTATCCGCCCGGCACGCCCGGACGCGGCGCGAACCTCATCGACACTCGCTCAGGGGCCCGGGTTCTCGTGATCAACGTCATGGGCCGCCTCTACATGGACCCGCTCGACGATCCCTTCGCGGCGGTCGACCGCGAGCTCGAGACCTGCCCCATGGGCCAGGTTGCCGACGCCGTGATCGTCGACGTCCATGCCGAGGCGACGAGCGAGAAGGAGGCCATGGGCCATTATTTCGACGGGCGGGCGAGCCTGATCGTCGGCACTCACACGCATGTGCCCACCGCCGACCATCGCGTGCTGCCCGGCGGCACGGCCTACATGTCGGACGCGGGCATGTGCGGCGATTACGATTCCGTGCTCGGCATGCAGAAGGAGGAATCGATCCGCCGCTTCCTTCAGAAGACCCCCGGTCCGCGCATGGAGCCGGCCCTCGGCGAGGGCACGCTCTCCGGCATCGCGGTGGAGACCGATGATCGCACCGGCTTGGCGAAGCGCGTCGCTGCGGTGCGGCTCGGGCCGAATCTGGAGGAAACCTGGCCGCGGTTCTGGGATTGAGTAGCATCCTTTGACGTCATGGCCGGGCTTGTCCCGGCCATCCCAATACGGTGGGGCGCCGCGCTTATCCAGTCGGGATCACCGGCACAAGGCCGGTGATGACGTGAGACGTTTGGATGGGAATCGCTCGGCGACACACACTCCCTTGGCGGGGAGCGTTGCCGTTCCCATCTCTCCCGTCACGGAGGAAACCGGTGGACGCGGATACAGAGTCGAAGGGCGCGAGGAAGAGCATCTATCGCGAGGAGAGCGAATTCCACCGGGCGCATGAGCACCAGAGCGCCTCGGCGGTGCTGCGTGCCGTGATCGACGAGGCCAAGGGCGAGACGATTTCCATCCGCGAGATCATCGAGGCCTTCGGCGAGCGCGCTTTCGGATTCGTGCTGATCCTGTTCTCCCTGCCCAATTGCGTGCCGGCTCCGCCCGGCATCGCGGGCATCGTCGGTACTCCGGTCCTGATCTTCGGCATCCAGATGATGCTGGGCCATAAGAGGCCGTGGCTGCCGGGCTTCATCCTGCGGCGCACGGTCTCGACCGCGAAGTTCAAGCGCCTGATCGACATCGCCGAGCCCAGGCTGCAGAAGCTCGAGAGCTATTGCAGGCCGCGGCTGCTCCAGCTCTTCGGCCCTTTCGGCGACCGGGTGGTGGGGTTCTTCGCCTTCCTGGTCGCCGTGTCGGTGCTGATCCCGTTCCCGGGCACCAATTTCCCGCCCTCCATCGCGCTGGTGATCGCGTCCATCGCCATCATGGAGGAGGACGGTTACCTGCTGATCGCCGGCTATCTCATCGGCTTCGCGGGCCTCGCCTATACGGCCACGGTCGTCGGCGCTTCCTACCACCTGATCCTCGCCGCGATTCACAACCTGCCGTCCTGGTTCGGATTTTAAGAACGCAGGGGCTTTGCCTGAAGCCCTTCGCCGCCTTATAAGCCTGCCATCGTCAACTTCTCCGGCCTGACGGGCGCTTATCCATGAGCTGCTCTCGGCCGATTATTCCGGAGGCCCCCATGGCCGGGCATTCACAGTTCAAGAATATCATGCACCGCAAGGGCAAGGTCGATGCGGTGCGCTCCAAGGTGTTCTCCAAGCTCGCCCGAGAGATCACCGTGGCGGCCAAGATGGGCATGCCCGATCCCAACATGAACCCGCGCCTGCGCGCCGCGATCCTCGCAGCGCGGGCCGAGAACATGCCCAAGGACAACATCCAGCGCGCCATCAACAAGGCCGCGGGCAATGACGGCGAGAACTACGACGAGATCCGCTACGAGGGCTACGGCCCCGGCGGCGTCGCCCTCATCGTCGAGGCGATGACCGACAACCGCAACCGCACGGCTTCCGACATCCGCTCCTACTTCACCAAGAGCGGCGGCAACCTCGCCGAAACAGGCGCGGTCTCCTTCATGTTCGACCGGGTCGGCTATATCGAGTTCGGCCCCGAGGTGGCGGATGCAGACACTATGCTGGAGGCCGCCATCGATGCCGGCGCCGACGACGTGGTCTCCTCCGAGAACGGCCACGAGATCTATTGCGACCAGGGCTCGCTCAACGAGGTCACCAAGGCGCTCGAGGACAAGTTCGGAGAGCCGAAGGCCTCCAAGCTGGTCTGGAAGCCCCAGACCCCCGTCGCCGTCGACGACGAGGCCGGCGAGAAGCTCATGCGGCTCATGGAATCGCTGGAAGAGCACGACGACGTCCAGAACGTCTACGGCAATTTCGAGCTCTCGGAAGCGCTGATGCAGAAGATGGCGGGGTAAGGCAGCATTGTCGTCATGGCCGGACTTGATCCGGCCATCCACGCCTTTGCGCGGTAAGAAGACGTGGGTGCCCGGGACGAGCCCGGGCATGACGGTGGAGTACGATCTTTGAGCGAACGCGTCCGCATCCTCGGCCTCGATCCCGGCCTGCGCAACACCGGCTGGGGCGTCATCACCGTCGAGGGGACGAAGCTGTCCTTCGTCGCCTGCGGGGTCGTGACCTCGGATGGCGATCTCGACCTGGCCTTGCGCCTCAAGCAGCTCCACGACCGGCTGACCGAGGTGATCCGCACCTGGACGCCCGACGAGGTGTCGGTGGAGGAAACCTTCGTCAACAAGGACGCCCAGGCGACCCTGAAGCTCGGCCAGGCCCGCGCCATGTCCCTGCTGGTGCCGGCTCTCCACGGCCTGCCGGTGGCGGAATACGGCGCCAACCAGGTCAAGAAGACCGTGGTCGGCGTAGGCCATGCGGACAAGGACCAGGTCCAGGCCATGGTGAGGATCCTTCTTCCCAAGGCCGATTTCAAGAAGGCCGACGCGGCCGACGCGCTCGCCATCGCCATCGCCCACGCCCACCACCGCAAGGCCCGCGCTTTGGCGGCGAGTTATTAGGGTGTTACAGAAATGCAGAGCATTATCCCGGACGGCGTGAGCCGATCCGGGATCGTCGGACGAATGAGGCGCCCCTTCCCTCCCCCTTGCGGGGAGGGGGTAGGGGTGGGGGTGGTGCGACTGGGTGGGCGATCAGGTAAGACCGGCGCTGTATTGACCTTATGCCTCCAAGATGAGGCGCAGCGTTTTGACTTTTCGGCCCCCACCCTCAATCCCTCCCCGCAAGGGGGAGGGAAGCAGGAGCAGAGACGAACGTGATCGGCAAACTCAAAGGCGTGGTCGATTCCTACGGCGAGGATTTCGTGATCCTCGACGTGCATGGGGTCGGCTATGTGGTTCATTGCTCCTCCCGAACGCTTCAGAACCTGCCGCCCACCGGCGAGGCGGCGGTGTTGTCCATCGAGACCCATGTCCGCGAGGACATGATCCGCCTCTTCGGCTTCCGCTCGGATTCCGAGCGCGAATGGTTCCGCCTGCTGCAATCGGTCCAGGGCGTCGGCTCCAAGGTGGCGCTCGGCATCCTTTCGGTGCTCGATCCAGGCAGCCTGGCGACCGCCATCGCCACCGCCGACAAGGCCTCCGTCGCCCGCGGGCCTGGCGTCGGGCCGAAGCTCGCGCAGCGCATCGTGTCGGAGCTGAAGGACAAGGCCCCGGCCTATGCCTCCGTCGACCCGGCCCTCATCCGCCTCACCGGCGCCGTCGAGGACAAGAGCGCGCCGGCCCCCGTGGCCGACGCCATCTCGGCCCTGGTCAATCTCGGCTACCCCCAGGTCCAGGCCTCCGCCGCCGTCGCCGCCGCCATGAAGCAGGCCGGGGACGAGGCCGAGGCCAAGACGCTGATCCGGCTGGGATTGCGGGAGCTGGCGCGGTAGTCTCTGTCAGCTCCGGCGTCAGGGCTCCCTCTTTTTCATCGCGCTTTTCGCGGGTATCCACGCCTTCTGCAACGTTGTGGTTCTTAAGACGTGGGTGGCCGGACCAAGTCCGGCCATGACGTGAGAGGTGACGACGGGTCCCGATTGCCCATGGGCGTGTTCCTGTTTTGATCTTGTTAAAGGTAGCGTATTAGAAAGGCTGCCTTTATATGAAGCCCCTGGAAGGTGAGCCTCTTTGACCGATTCCCGCCGCCTGATCAGCCCCGAAAAGCGCGAGGACGATGCCGAAGCATCGATCCGGCCGCTTTCGCTCGACGATTTCACGGGCCAGAAGGCCGCGCGCGCCAATCTCCGGGTCTTCATCGATGCCGCGAAATCGCGCGGCGATGCCCTCGACCACGTGCTTTTCGTCGGCCCGCCGGGCTTAGGAAAAACCACGCTCGCCCAGATCGTCGCCCGCGAGCTCGGCGTCAATTTCCGCTCGACGTCCGGCCCCGTCATCGCCAAGGCGGGCGACCTTGCGGCGCAGCTCACTAACCTGGAAGAGCGCGACGTGCTCTTCATCGACGAGATCCACCGCCTCAACCCGGCGGTCGAGGAAATCCTCTATCCCGCCATGGAGGATTACCAGCTCGACCTGATCATCGGCGAGGGCCCGGCGGCGCGTTCGGTGAAGATCGAACTGCCGAAATTCACGCTCGTTGGCGCCACCACCCGTGCGGGCCTCCTCACCACGCCCTTGCGCGACCGTTTCGGCATCCCGATCCGGCTCGAATTCTACACGGTCGACGAGCTCGAGCTGATCGTGCGCCGCGGCGCCCGCGTGCTCGGCCTCGGCATGAGCGAGGAGGGCGCGAACGAGATCGCCCGCCGCTCCCGCGGCACGCCGCGCATTGCCGGGCGCCTGCTGCGCCGGGTGCGCGACTTCGCCATCGTGGAGGGCGTCCAGACCGTCTCCCGCGATCTCGCCGACCGGTCGCTTCGCCTCCTCGACGTCGATCCCATCGGCCTCGACCTGATGGACCGCAAATACCTGACCATGATCGCCAATTCCTTCGGCGGCGGCCCGGTCGGCATCGAGACCATCGCGGCGGCGCTGTCCGAGCCGCGCGACGCCATCGAGGACATCATCGAGCCTTACCTGATCCAGAAGGGCTTCGTGCAGCGCACTCCGCGCGGGCGCGTCCTCACCCCGCATGCCTTCAAGCACCTCGGCATCCCGGAGCCCACCCGCGAGACCACGGCGCAGTTCGGGCTGTTCAACGGGGCTGGGGATGAGTGAGAAGCGTAACCAGTTTCCCTCTCCCCTTGTGGGGGAGGGTAGGGAGGGGGGTGTTGGCGCCGGACCTTCGTCTGTTGGCGCTCATACCCCCCTCTCCGGCTCTCCCCCACAAGGGGGGAGAGGGGTCGTTGGCTCCCATCTCTCCGGCTTCATGCAGGACGGCGCGCATATCCTCCCCATCCGCGTCTATTACGAGGACACGGACTTTTCCGCCCGCGTCTACCATGCGAGCTATCTGCGCTTCATGGAGCGCGGCCGCACCGAGCTTTTGCGGGCGGTCGAGGTGGCGCAGTCGGATCTCCACGCCGACATGAACGGCCTCGCCTTCGTGGTCCGCAAGATGACGATCGATTTCCGCGGCGGGGCCGTCATGGACGACGTGCTCACCATCGTCACCCGCCCGAAGGAGATGCGCGGCGCCTCAATGACGCTTGCCCAGGAGGTTCGGCGCGGCGACGAGGTTCTGGTCGCCGCAGACGTCATGGTCGCCGCGGTCAGGGGAGGGCGGGCCGTGCGCATCCCGGACGAGCTGCGGGCGGCGCTGACAACCAACACGCCCTAAAGCGTGGCCGACATCAGGATCCACTGAAGCCCTCATCCTGAGGAGGCCATCAGGCCGTCTCGAAGGACGAGGGCGTCTCCAGTGCTCCCTGGAACCTCCTTCGAGACGCAGCTGCGCTGCTCCTCAGGATGCGGGTAGAGCCTAATGGGCCAGATTTTTCGACCTACGACGCCTTGTCGAGCACCGGCGTGCCCATCTTGAACCAGGCTTTCGCGATCTTGCCGCCTTCGACCTCGTAGATCGCGATCACATCCACGCGACCCGGGCCTTCCGGAAAATTGCGGGTTACGATCTCCCGGTCGACGACGAGATTGCCGACATTCATCCGGCCGACGAGCTCCCCGAAGAGATTGGGTTCCTGAAACCGGGCGATATGGCGCTCGCGGATCTGCGCGGCACCTTCCGCCAGAAGGTCGGACGGGAAGCCAAAGTACTGCGCATCCTCGTCCCAGCAGCTCATGAAGGCGTCGATGTCCTTGGCGTTATAGGCCTCGAGCTGCCTGCCCACCACGTCGGCCGGATCGATCTGCGGCTCAGCCATCACGGTCTCGTTCCTTTCAATCGCCCATGGACAGTGTTGCATCCGGCGTCACGACGGACGAGCTGAAGCGATGGGGTCGGATGCCGTATGGGCAGATGCATCCGGGGTCTGCTTCAAATGCAGACCATCCATAATTTCCATATTTATTTCAGGCAATTCGCCTCGATTAAGCTCAAGTTAAACCAGACCTTAACCCTACTCTGTGCTTAACAGGTAACGGTCTGGGACGATTGCGCGTGTTGTCGCCCGCCGCCCTTATTTTCGACAGATTCAAGGGCGAACGAGCAGTAATACAAGAACAGATTTTCCTAAGACCATTCTGCGGTGGGTCCTGGATCTCCTTCCAGGGCTGCTCGAAGAGCGAGGACGAGTTTCATGAACCCGGCTGATGTGGCCCAGGCCGTTCCTGTGGCCCACGACATGTCCTTCTTTGGCCTGTTCTGGCAGGCTCATCTCATCGTCAAGCTCGTGATGCTGGGCCTGCTCGCCGCTTCCGTCTGGTGCTGGGCCATCATCATCGACAAGACCCTGCTCTACGGCCGCACCAAGCGCGCCATGGACCGTTTCGAGGACATTTTCTGGTCCGGCCAGTCGCTCGAGGAGCTTTTCCGCTCCCTCCAGAGCCGTCCGGCCACCGGCCTCGCCGCCGTCTTCGTCGCCGCCATGCGCGAGTGGAAGCGCTCCTTCGAAGGCTCGGGCCGCTCGTTCCAGAGCCTGCCGCAGCGCATCGACAAGGTGCTCGACGTCACCATCCAGCGCGAGGTGGAGCGCCTCAACGCCCGCCTGACGGTCTTGGCCTCCATCGGCTCGGCCGGTCCCTATATCGGCCTCTTCGGCACCGTGATCGGCATCATGAATTCCTTCACCTCGATCGCGGCCTCCAAGAACACCAGCCTCGCGGTCGTGGCTCCGGGCATCGCGGAGGCGCTGTTCGCCACCGCCATCGGCCTCTTCGCGGCCATTCCCGCCGTGCTCGCCTACAACAAGCTGAATTCCGAGGTCAGCAAGCTGCAATCGCGGCTCGAAGGCTTCGCCGACGAGTTCTCGGCCATCCTGTCGCGCCAGATCGACGAGCGTATCGGCCATGCCGGCCGTCCCCCGGCCAACGCGGCTTAAAGGGGAACCGGCATGGCGATGATCACAGGAGCGGCAGGAGGCGGACGGCGGCGCAGGCGTGCCCGCACGGCCGGTGCGATCAACGAGATCAACATGACGCCGTTCATCGACGTCATGCTGGTGCTGCTCATCATCTTCATGGTGGCAGCCCCCATGATGACGGCCGGCGTGCCGCTCGATCTGCCGCAGACCAAGGCCGCGCCGCTGAATTCCGATGCGACGCCGGTGACGCTCTCCATCAAGGCGAACGGCCAGGTGTTCCTGGGCGAGAGCGAGCTTACGGACGAGGCCATCGTCGGCAAGCTCGCGGAGGTCTCGAAGTCGGGCTTCGATGAGCGTATCTTCGTCCGCGGGGACAAGAAGGTCGATTACGGACGCGTCGCCCAGGTGATGTCGATCGTGACGACGGCGGGGTACAAGCGCGTCGCCCTCGTGACCGAGGTCGACCAGCGCTGAGCGGGACAAGGACAAGGGGCAAACAAACGTGGCGTTGAAGCTGAAATTCAACACCTCCGAGCCGGGCTTCTGGGTCTCGGGCGTCGCGCACGCCTCGCTTCTGGCTGCCGCCATGATCGGCCTGTCCGCCGTCTCGGAGTTTCCCGAGGCGCAGGAAGGCATCCCCGTCGAGATCATCACCGACAATCAGCTCTCGCAGATCACCAAGGGCGAGACCAACGCCAAGGCCCCGCAACCGAAGCCGCGTGCCGAGCGCGTCGCCGACAAGGCCGAGATTAAGGATCCCGGCGAGGACAAGCGCGACGCTCCCGCGCCGCCCAAGCGCCCGGAGGAGATGAAGGTCGCCGACAAGGAAGAGCCGGTCGCCGCCCAGCCGCCACCGCCCGCGCCGCCGACCCGCTCGCAGGAAGAAAAGGCCGCCGAGGCCAAGGCTGCGGAAGAGAAAAAGCTGCAGGAAAAGGCGGAAGCCGAGGCCATCGAGAAGGCCAAGGCCGCCGAGCAGGCCAAGATCGAGGCCGCAGCGAAGGCCAAGGCCGAAGCTGAGGCGAAAGCCAAGGCCGAGGCGGAAGCCAGGAAGGTCGCGGAGGCCAAGGCGAAGGCTGAAGCGGAAGCCAAGGCGAAAGCCGAGGCGGAAGCGAAGAAGCTTGCGGAAGCCAAGGCCAAGGAAGAGGCCGAGGCCAAGGCGCGCAAGGAAGCGCAGGTCGCCAAGAAGCTCGACATGGGCGACCTGAAGCAGTTCCTCGACAGCAAGGAAAAGCACCAATCCACCGGCGCGACCGGCGCGGAGGTCCAGAAGACCGCTTCGCTCGGCACCGCGACGGGATCGGCTGCGAAGCTGTCACCGAGCCTGCGCGATGCCCTCATCGGCCTGCTGGTCTCGCAGATCGAGCGCTGCTACAGCGCGCCGATCGCGGCCTCGGGCGGACAGGTCACGGCCCCGATCCTCGATATCCGCCTCAACCAGGACGGCTCGCTCAGCACCGAGCCGCGGGTTCTGCAGGCGGGGAGCTCCTCCACCGACCGTGCGGTCGCGGATGCCGCCGTCAGGGCCATCCGCCGGTGCCGCCAGTTCGAGATCCCGGCGAAATTCGCGCCGTATTACTCCGACTGGAAGGTCCTGAACGTCCAGTTCGACCCTCCTCTCTCTTAAAGCCCATCAAGCTTGAGACATCATCCCATGATTACCCGCTTCGTTTCCCGTCTTCTCGTCGCATTGGCCGTCGTCCTGCCGATGGCGGTGCTCGTGCCCGCAGCGCAGGCGCAGCTCTCGTTCCGCGTCGGACCCGGCGGCCAGTTCCAGCCCATGCCCATCGCCATTGCCGACTTCTCCGGCGAGGGCGATCTCGGCCAGCGCGTCTCCGGCATCATCACCAATAACCTGCAGCGCTCGGGCTATTTCGCACCGCTCGACAAGTCGCGCTTTCCCGAGCGTCCGTCCTTCGACGCCGCTCCGCGCTTCGATGCCTGGAAGATGGCGGGCGCCCAGGCACTCGTGACGGGCCGCGTCTCGCGTGATCCCTCTGGCCGGCTTCGCGCCGAGTTCCGTCTGTGGGACATCGAATCGGGCCAGCAGCTTGCGGGCCAGCAATACGTTACGGACGCCAATTTCTGGCGCCGCGTCGGCCACATCATTTCCGATGCTGTCTACACCAAGGTCACCGGTTTCGGCGGCTTCTTCGACACGCGCATGGTGTTCGTCGATGAATCGGGCCCGAAGGAGCACCGTCGCAAGCGTCTCGCGATCATGGATCAGGACGGCGCCAATGTGCGCTACCTGACGCAGGGCGATACGTCCGTCGTGGCGCCGCGCTACTCGCCGGCGACGCAGGACATCACCTACATGTCGCAGGTCGAGGGCCAGCAGCCGCGCGTTCAGGTGATCAACCTGGAGAGCGGTTCGCGCCAGGTGCTCGGCAACTTCCCCGACATGGCCTCCTCGCCGCGCTTCGGGCCTGAGGGCCAGCGCATCGTCATGAGCCTGCAGCAGGGCGGCAACGCCAACATCTTCATGATGAATCTCGGCTCGCAGGCGACCACGCGCCTGACCTCGACCGGCGCCATCGACACCTCGCCGTCGTTCTCGCCGGACGGAAAGCAGATCGTGTTCGAGAGCGACCGCGGCGGCAAGCAGCAGATCTACGTGATGAACGTGGACGGCTCGGACCAGCGCCGCATCTCGTTCGGCGACGGCTCCTATTCGCAGCCGGCCTGGTCGCCGCGCGGCGACTACATCGCCTTCACCAAGCAGCGCGCCGGCGGCTTTGCCATCGGCATCATGAAGCCGGACGGCTCGGGCGAGCGCATCCTGACGGAAGGCTTCCACAACGAGAGCCCGACCTGGGCGCCCAACGGCCAGTACATCCTGTTCTTCCGCGATCCGGGCGGACAGGCCGGCGGCAAGCTCTACATGGTCGACATCACCGGCCGCGTCGAGCAGCCGGTCCCGACCCCGTCCTTCGCCTCCGACCCGACCTGGTCGCCGCTCCTGAGCGAGGCGCGGTAAGAGCGCACCGCTTCTCCCTCCCCCTTGCGGGGAGGGGTAGGGGTGGGGGTGGAACGACTGGGTGGACGGTCGCATCTGTCAGATGCTGTCGTAGTCTTCATGCTTGCGAAACGAAGCGCACCGCTTTGACTTTACGACCCCCACCCTCAATCCCTCCCCGCAAGGGGGAGGGAAGCAGGTTTCAAGCCCGCATCGGAGTCGCAGTGCCCATCTCGTCCTTGCGGCCCTTGAGCTTGAAGGCGAGGGCGATGAGGGAGATGCCGAAGACGAGGGCGTAGGCGCCGAGCCACCAGGTCAGCACCACGGCGCCGACGAGCGGGGCGACCAGGAGCGCGATGCCGAACAGCACCGAGACGATGCCGCTGAAGATCAGCCAGCCGCGGCCGTAGGTTGCGTTGAGCTTGAACGCCGCCACGATCATCAGCACGCCGGTGATCAGCGACCACACCGCCATCAGGGTGACGAAGAACAGGACCGTCAGCCCCGGCATCAGGAAGGCGACGATGCCGACCAGGATGTTCAGGACGCCGGCGAGGATCAGCAGGCCCCATCGCTGGTGGTTGGAGGCTGCCCTGATGCCCGAGACGATCTCGAACACGCCGTCGACCAGCATGTAGGCCGCGAAGACCCAGACCAGGGACAGGAGCGTCGCTCCCGGCGAGAAGAAGGCGATGAGCGCGAAGATGATGGCGAAAACGCCGCGGAGCGCCAGTGCCCACCAGTTCTGTGCCAGAAGCTGGCTCATGGCGTGGGTGCGGTCAAAGGAATCGAAAGAGCCTGTGGTGCCTGTAGCCATGGATGTCCTCCTCGAAAAGGGACGCAACGACCTTGACTGAGGTCAACGCCAAGCTTGACCGTTTGTTTCCCCTAAGTCACTTCCTCTTATTCCCCTCTTCTTATTCCCCTGGAGGGGATTCATGCGCCTTGATCTGGGCGAGCTTGCGTCGCAGGGCGAGCTTGCGGCGCCTCAGGCGGACCCGCCGCTTCAGCCGGAAGGCGCGGATCAGCAGGGCGAGGGCGAGCCAGGCGAGGACGATCACGACTGGGGCCACGACCAGAACGGGCACGAACATGATCAGGGCGGCGAGGGCGAGAAGCGCGAAGCCGATGATCGCGACGCTGCCCGCCTCGGTCGCGGTCAACGACCGCGAGCCGACGGCCTTGCCCACCGTGCTCGAGAGCGCCAGGGCGCCCGCCGCCAGCCTGCGTACGCCGCCCTTCTTCTTCGGCCGAAGCCCGCGCCGTGAGCGCATGTTCCTCGCCTGCCGGCGGCGGGATTGCCAGCCGGGAACGATCTCGGTCGCGTTGGCGAGATCCTCCAGATACATCGCCTCCATGGCCTCGGCGAAGGCCGTATCCTCGATCACCACGTCGAGCTCCCAATTGGTCGCCCAGCTCGCGATGTTGAGATTGGTCGAGCCGATGCGGGCCCAGCGCCCATCCGACACCGCCGTCTTGGCGTGCAGCATGGAGCCGTTCCACTCGTAGACGCGGATGCCGGCCTCGATCAGCGAGCGGTAGCCTGCCCGCACCACCGGCTGCAGCGCCGGCACGTCACTCGATCCGGGCACGAGGATGCGCACGTCCACGCCGTCCCGCGCCGCCTCGCCGAGCGCCTGAACGTAGGAGGTGGTGGCGACGAAATAAGCATCCGTGAGCCAGAGATTGCGCTGCGCCGTCGCGGCGATGAACTGATCGACCCGGTAGGTCCGAAACATGCCGGGCTCGCCGCTGATCACCCGCGCCGCCACAGAGCCTGCCTGTGGGATTTCGCCCGCATCCGGCAGCTCCGATTTCGGGATCGGCTTCATGCCGGCGAGAACCCAGCTCTCCGCGAAGGTGGCATCGAGGTCGGCTACCAGAGGTCCTTCCACGGAAAGGCCGGTGTCGCGCCAGGGCTCGCTTCCATTCTTGCCGATCCAGCTGTCGGAAACGCACAGGCCCGAAACGAACCCGATGCGACCATCGACGGTGATGAGCTTGCGATGGTTGCGGCGAACCCAGAACGGATCCGTCAGCCGGGGCGGATTGAAGACCCTGGTCTCGACCCCGGCCTCGCGCAGACGGCGCCAGTAGCCGGGCAGGGCGCGGAACGTTGATCCGAGCCAATCGTAGAGAACGCGCACCCGAACGCCGGCGCGGGCCCGCTCGATCAGGGCATCCGCGAAGGCCCGGCCCGTCTCGTCGTCGGCGACGATGAAGTTCTCGAAATGGATGACGTCCTTGGCCTGGCGGATCGCCTCGAGCCAGGCGGGATAGTTCTCCCGCGAATCCCGCAGGAGCGCGATCGCATTGCCGTGGCGCAGATCGCTGTCGGCGATGCGGGCGAAGGCCCGCTCGAGACGCGGGTCGTCCATGCCCTGGCGATGGGGTCGTCCGAAACTCATAGGCTGGGTCGTCACGATATTCATGACCTCTCAACGCACGAGACCGGCAATTCGCAGCAGCTCAGCTTCGTTCTTACCCAACGGCACACTGCACAGGGTCACACGAAGTTCATTTACGGTGGATTAACCCTAACCCCAACTTCCACAACTTGGCCATAATTCACCTTAATCCCGCGTGTCGCCCCACCGGTTGACGGAACCCTCCTTTAACCATCCCCCCGATATGAAAGTCACAACGTTCGGCAAACGTATGTGTAAGGAGTATTGCCAATGATGACGCTGCGCGCCGTCAAGTTCGCCGCTGCTATCGTCCTCGCCCTCGGGGCGGCGGCGTGTTCGTCCAACAAAGATGGCATGGCCGATGGGGCCGGCGGTTTCGGTGCCGGCGGTGCGGCCACCCCCGGAAGTGCCCAGGATTTCGTCGTGAACGTGGGCGACCGCGTGTTCTTCGAGACCGACTCGACCGATCTCACCCCCACCGCCGTCGCGACCCTCGACAAGCAGGCCCAGTGGCTGCAGCGCTATCCGCAATACACCTTCATCCTCGAAGGCCATGCGGACGAGCGCGGCACCCGCGAGTACAACTTCTCGCTCTCGGCCCGCCGTGCCCAGGTCGTGCGCGACTACCTGATCTCCCGCGGCATCCCGGGCAACCGCTTCCGCACCGTGTCCTACGGCAAGGAGCGCCCGGTCGCGGTCTGCAACGACATCTCCTGCTGGTCGCAGAATCGCCGCGCCGTGACGGTGCTCGGCGGCGGCGCCGGGGCATAAAGCCTCACCGGTTCAAGCCCTCGTGAAAGCGAAGAGCGCCGCCACGACCTCGCCGTGGCGGCGCTTTTGTGTTATCGGCCTCCTCGATCGAGGACCTCACGGTAATCCCAGCATGTTTCGACGCCTGTTTGTCTTTTTCGCATTAGCCATGGCTTCCGTTGGCCCCGCCGCGGCGCAGGATGCCGCCGACGCGATCGTGCGGCTGAACCGGCTCGAGAGCCAGTTCCGCCAGATCTCGGGCCAGATGGAGCAGCTCCAATACGAGAACCGGCAGCTGAAGGATCAGCTGCGCAAGTTCCAGGAAGATGTCGAGTTCCGCTTCCAGGAGAGAAGCGGCGGCTCGCGGCCGTCCTCCTCACCCCCGACCGCGACGCCCTCGCGTCCGGCCCAGCCGCAGCCGGCACCCGCACAGCCTCAGCGCCGCAGCGATGTCTTCGATCCGTCCGAGACGCCGGATGCGCCCGGTTCGCCCCGGCCGCTCGGCTCGACGACGCCATCGGCCCCTCTCACGGCGGATGCGGGCCGTCCCATGCCGCTGCCCGGTGGGCAGCTGGCGGGAATCGGCGACCTCATCGAGCAGGACGGCGTCGACGGCGCGCCGATGGACGGGGGCGGGCACGACCGCGTGGGAGCCCTTCCGCAGGGCGCCATTGCCGAGCGTCCCGGCCCGAGCGTCGCTGCGACCAGCGTCGGCAACCCGCGTGCTGATTTCGATGCGGCCTACGCCTCGTTCTCGCAGAAGCAGTACGATCAGGCCGAGATGGGCTTCCGCCGCTTCCTCCAGTCCAACCCGCGCGACAAGCTCGTGCCCGAGGCGACGTTCTGGCTCGGCGAGACCTATCTCCAGCGCGGCCGCTACCGTGAGGCCGCGGAGCAGTTCCTGAACGTTTCCGCCGAGCATCCCGATGCGTCCAAGGCTCCCGATGCCCTGCTGCGGCTCGGCATTTCGCTGAACGGGATCGGTGCCAAGGATCGCGCCTGCGCTGTCTTCTCCGAACTCGACCGCAAGTATCCGCAGGCCTCCGCCCCCGTCCGTCAGGCCTCCGACCGCGAGCAGAAGCGCATCAAGTGCAGCTGAGCCGCTGAAGAATTCGTAGGGCTTTAGCCATGTCCGCCCTTCCGCCGCCCGAGGACAAGCTCTCGGACGATGGGCTGGACAGCCTCTTCGCTTCCCTCAATCGCGCCTCGGGCATCGTCGCCGCCGTTTCCGGCGGGCCTGACTCGATGGCGCTGATGCACCTTTTGGCCCGCTGGCGCGCCAGGTCCGACAAGCCGCCTGTTCTCGTCGCAACGATCGATCACGGCCTGCGGCCGGAAGCCGCCGACGAGGCTGCTTTCGTTGCCCGCGAGGCCGCTGATCTCGGCCTGTCCCATCGCATTCTGGCCTGGACGGGCGACAAGCCGTCGACCGGGATCCAGGAGGCGGCGCGCGAGGCGCGCTACCGGCTTCTCGTCGCCTATGCCCGTCAGGAAGGCGCCTCGCATCTCGTCACCGCCCATACACTCGACGACCAGGCCGAGACGGTGATGATGCGGCTCTCCCGCGGCTCCGGTCTCTCCGGCCTCGCCGGCATGCGTCCCGAGACGGAAAAGCAAGGTGTTTGCCATGCGAGGCCGCTTCTCGACTGGCCGAAATCGCGCCTCCTCGACCTCTGCCACGGACAGGGCTGGCCCTTCGTCGTCGATCCGTCGAACGCGAACGAGGACTATGCCAGGGTCCGCTGGCGCCGGCTCATGCCGCTTCTCGCGGAGGAGGGCCTGACAGCCGAGCGTCTCGCGCGCCTCGCGGAGCGGGCGGCCCAGGCCGACGCGGCGCTCGATCTCACGGCGCGGAAGGCACTTGCACGTGCCGAGCCGGCGCTCGCCGAGGGAGGCCTGTCCTTCAGGGGCGGCATCCTTGCCGACGAGCCGTTCGAGATCGCTCTGCGGGTGCTGGAAATGGCCCTTGCTCAGGCCGGTCTCGCTCTGGACAATAGTCGCCTGAGCCGACTCGAGTCCTGCACCGCGCGTCTGCGCGAGGCCGTCCGGGCGGGGGAGGGGCTGCGCCTCACCATCGCAGGCGCGCTCGTGCGCATGGGTCATTCGGGGCAGGTCTTCATTGCACCGGAACCGCCGCGCCGGCGCGGCCGTTAGCCAAATCTCTTAGCCGGGTGAATGGGATCGTGCCGCATGGGCGCCGCATTCCCTTGGCAAGGCGTGACGGTGTGCCTACATTGAGTTTAGCCGCGCGGGGAGATCTCCTCACGCTTCATCTCCCTCTGGGGCAGAACCTGATCCGATGAATTCAAATTTCCGCAACTTCGCCTTGTGGGTCGTCATATTCCTCCTGGTGCTGGCGCTCGTGACCCTCTTCCAGAGCCCGGGCCAGCGCGGCGGCGGCAGCGACATCGCCTATAGCCAGCTTCTCAGCGATGCCGATTCTGGGCGCATTACCAGCGTGGTGATCTCCGGCCCGGAGATCAGCGGTACCTATACCGACGGTCGTACCTTCACGACCTACGCGCCGAGCGACCCGATGCTGGTGACGAAGCTGCAGCAGAAGGGCGTGCAGATCACCGCCCGTCCGCAATCGGATTCGACCCCTTGGTTCATCGCGGTTCTCATGAACATCCTGCCCATCGCGCTGTTCATCGGCGCCTGGGTCTTCCTGTCGCGCCAGATGCAGAGCGGCGCCGGCCGGGCCATGGGCTTCGGCAAGTCGAAAGCGAAGCTCCTGACCGAGGCCCATGGCCGCGTCACCTTCGACGACGTCGCCGGCATCGACGAGGCCAAGGAGGACCTGCAGGAGGTCGTGGAGTTCCTGCGCGATCCGCAGAAGTTTCAGCGTCTCGGCGGCCGCATTCCGCGCGGCGTGCTGCTCGTCGGCCCTCCCGGCACCGGTAAGACCCTGACGGCGCGAGCCGTCGCGGGCGAGGCCAATGTGCCGTTCTTCACCATCTCCGGCTCGGACTTCGTCGAGATGTTCGTCGGCGTGGGCGCAAGCCGTGTCCGCGACATGTTCGAGCAGGCCAAGAAGAACGCGCCCTGCATCATCTTCATCGACGAGATCGACGCGGTCGGCCGCCATCGCGGCGCCGGCCTCGGCGGCGGCAACGACGAGCGCGAGCAGACCCTCAACCAGCTGCTGGTCGAGATGGACGGCTTCGAGGCGAACGAGGGCGTGATCATCATCGCCGCCACCAACCGTCCCGACGTGCTCGATCCGGCGCTGCTGCGTCCGGGCCGCTTCGACCGCCAGATCGTCGTCCCGAACCCGGACGTCCTGGGCCGCGAGAAGATCCTGCGCGTCCATGTGCGCAAGGTGCCGCTCGCTCCCGACGTGGACCTGAAGGTGATTGCCCGCGGCACCCCCGGCTTCTCCGGCGCGGACCTGATGAACCTCGTCAACGAGGCTGCCCTGCTCGCCGCCCGCCGCGGCAAGCGCATCGTCACGATGAAGGAGTTCGAGGACGCCAAGGACAAGGTGATGATGGGCGCCGAGCGCCGCACCCTCGTCATGACCGACGACGAGAAGCGCCTGACCGCCTATCACGAGGCCGGCCACGCGGTCGTGGCGCTCAACGTCCCTGCCACCGACCCGGTCCACAAGGCGACCATCATCCCGCGCGGCCGCGCGCTTGGCATGGTCATGCAGCTGCCCGAGCGGGACAAGCTGTCCATGTCCTACGAGCAGATGACGTCGCGTCTTGCCATCATGATGGGCGGCCGCATCGCCGAGGAGATGATCTTCGGCAAGGACAAGGTCACCTCCGGCGCCCAGTCGGACATCGAGCAGGCGACCCGCCTTGCCCGCATGATGGTCACCAAGTGGGGCTTCTCGCCGGAGCTCGGCACGGTGGCCTATGGTGAGAACCAGGACGAGGTCTTCCTCGGCATGCAGATGGGCCGCCAGCAGAACGTCTCCGAGGCGACCGCCCAGAAGATCGACTCGGAGGTCCGCCGCCTGGTCGAGGACGGGCTCAACGACGCCCGCCGCATCCTGACCGAGAAGGCGCACGAGCTCGAGGCCCTGGCCCGCGGCCTGCTCGAATACGAGACCCTCACCGGGGACGAGATCCGGCACCTGCTCGATGGTCAGCCTCCGGTGCGCGATTCCGGCGACACGGTGACGCCGGCCCGCGGTTCCGCCGTTCCGACCGCCGGACGGGGCCGTCCGCGAGAGAGCGATGGCGGCATGGAGCCGCAGCCGCAGGCCTGAGAGCCCGGCAAATCCTGAAAATCAAGGAACGCCCGCTGCTTCAGCGGGCGTTCTTTTTGTTTACCTCGTCGTATTAATATTCTTAAGGGCCGGGTTTCGGGCATGTAACAATCGCTTATCACTTGTGATGGCGCGAATTGGCTCTGACACCTTGACCGAATTCGGGGAGGTTGCTTTGAAAAGGCCAAGACGCGCCATGGCGCGACGGAATGCGGAGACAAAGCACGTGCGTAAATACTTCGGAACCGACGGCATTCGTGGCCGCGCCAATGGCGTGATCACCCCGGATCTCGCCCTCAAGGTCGGCCAGGCTGCCGGCCTCATGTTCCAGCAGCGGGGCGACTATCGCCACCGGGTCGTCATCGGCAAGGACACGCGCCTCTCGGGCTACATGATCGAATCCGCCCTCCAGGCGGGCTTCACCTCGGTCGGCATGGACGTGCTGCTCCTCGGCCCGATTCCGACCCCGGCCGTCGCCATGCTGACCCGCTCCATGCGCTGCGACCTCGGCGTCATGATCTCCGCCTCCCACAACCCATACGAGGACAACGGCATCAAGCTGTTCGGCCCGGACGGGTTCAAGCTCAGCGACGACATGGAGCTGCAGATCGAGGCCCTGATCGATTCCGACCTGACCCGGCGCCTGTCCGAATCCGCCGCGCTCGGCCGCGCCAAGCGCATCGAGAGCGTCCAGGCCCGCTACATTGAATTCGCCAAGCGGACGCTGCCGCGCCAGCTCGATCTGGAAGGCATGCGCGTCGTGATCGATTGCGCCAACGGCGCCGGCTACAAGGTGGCGCCTGAGGCCCTGTGGGAGCTCGGCGCCGAGGTGGTGTCGATCGGCGTCGAGCCGAACGGCTTCAACATCAACCACGATGTCGGCTCCACCGCGCCGGACGCCCTGATCCACAAGGTGCGCGAGCTGCGCGCCGATGTGGGCATCGCCCTCGACGGCGATGCGGACCGGGTGCTGATCGTCGACGAGAAGGGCCACAAGGTCGACGGCGACCAGCTCATGGGCGTCGTCGCCCGCTCCTGGAAGGAGGACGGCCGCCTGGCGCAGCCCGGCATCGTCGCGACGATCATGTCCAATCTCGGCCTCGAGCGCTATCTCACCGGCATGGGCCTCGGCCTCGTGCGCACGGCGGTCGGCGACCGCTACGTGCTCGAGCACATGCGCGCCAACGGCTACAATCTCGGCGGCGAGCAGTCCGGCCATATCATCATGTCCGACTACACCACCACCGGCGACGGCCTCGTGGCCGCGCTCCAGCTCCTTGCCGTGGTGAAGAGCCTGGACAAGCCGGTCTCTGAGGTCTGCCACTGCTTCGAGCCCCTGCCGCAGGTGCTCAAGAACGTGCGATACAAGTCGGGCAAGCCCCTGCAGGAAGCGTCCGTCATCAAGGCCATCGAGGCCGGCCGCGAGACCCTGGGCCAGGCCGGCCGTCTCGTGATCCGCCCCTCCGGCACCGAGCCGGTCATCCGCGTGATGGGCGAGGGCGACAACGAGGACCTCGTCAACCGCGTGGTCGACGACGTGGTCGAGGCCGTGACCCAGGCGGCGTCGAAGGCTGCCGCTTAAGGCGCGACCTCTTCCCTCTCCCCTTTGCGGGAGAGGGTGCCCTGCGAAAGCAGGGTGGGAGAGGGGGGCGTGCTCAACATGACTGCCCCTCTCCCGGCTCACTCCGTTCGCCACCCTCTCCCGCAAAGGGGAGAGGGCAAAAGCGGCTGCAACTCAAATACAAAAACCCCGGCATTACTCCGGGGTTTTTGTTTGAGATCGGCCTCACTCCGCCGGATGGGCCGGCGGAACCTCTTTCCGATGCGACGGCAGATCCTCGCCGTGCGGGACCTGGCCCGTCTGGGCGCGCAGCTTGTCGAGCATCTCGCTCACGTAAGTTGCGGGCTTGGTGAAGCCGCCGAGGAGCAGGTAGATCGAAGGCACCACCAGCATGGTGAGAATGGTGGAGACCGTGACGCCGCCGACGATCACCGAACCGATGGCGTTGCGCGCCTCGGCCCCGGCGCCGGTCGACCAGGCGAGCGGGATGGCGCCGCCGATCATGGCGATCGAGGTCATCAGGATCGGCCGCAGGCGCAGCACCGAGGCCTCGAGCACCGCGTCCTGCACCGAGTAGCCGCGCTCGCGCAATTGGTTCGAGAACTCGACGATCAGGATGCCGTTCTTGGTCATGAGGCCGATGAGCAGGATCATGCCGATCTGGCTGTAGATGTTCAGCGTCTGGCCGGTGATGAACAGGGCCAGCAAGCCGCCGGTCACCGCGAGCGGCACGGTGAGCATGATGATGAACGGGTTGATCCAGCTCTCGAACTGCGCCGCCAGCACCAGGAACACGACGAGCAGCGCCATGGCGAAGGTCATGTAGATCGCGCCGGTCGAGTCGAGGAAGTCCTTGGACTGGCCCGTATAGCCGATGCGCACTTCCGCCGGCAGGTTGTCGCGCACGATCTGCTGCAGGATCTCGAGGCCCTCGCCGATCGAGACGCCGGGCGTCAGGGACGACTGGATCGTGATCGAGCGCAGGCGGTCGAAGCGGTTGAGCGCCTGCGGCGCGGCGGATTCCGTCAAGCTGACGAAGGACGAGAGCGGAACGAGCTCGCCATTGGCGGCGCGGATGAAGGTGTTGGTGAGATCGTTCGGCGTCGCCCGGTCCTGGGCGCGGGCGCGCATGATCACCGGATATTCGTCGCCGCGGCTGACGAAGGTCGAGACCTCGGTCTCGCCGAACATGAGCTGCAGCGTGCGGCCGATATCCTCCACCGAGACGCCGAGATCGGCGGCGCGCTGACGGTCGATCTGCACGCGGATGTCTGGCTGCGACTCGCGGTAGTTCGAGTCCATGTTGACGAACTTGCCGGTCTCCTGGGCCTTCTGCATGACGATGTCGCGCCAGCCGCGGATCGTCTCGTAATCGGGGCCGCCGAGCACGAACTGGATCGGCTGGCCGAAGCCGCCTGCGCCGCCGAAGGCCGGCGGGTTGACCACCGACACGCGCGCGCCGGGGAAGGCCGACACCTTCGGCGTCATCTGGCGCACGATGTCCTGCTGGCTCTCCGTGCGGTCCTCCCAGGGCACGAGGCGCACGATCACGATGCCCTCGTTGACGGGGGAGGGGCGCGCGAAGCCGGGCGCGACCTGGCTCAGCATGGAGGCGACGAGGCCCTGCTCCTGCAGCGGCATGAGCGCACGCTCGACCTCCTTCACCCGGTCGCGGGTGTAGTCGAGGCTGGCACCCTCCGGCGCCTGGAGCCGGACGATGATGGCGCCGCGATCCTCGGTCGGCGCGAATTCCTTCGGCAGCGACTGGAACAGCCCATAGGCGGACAGCGACACCAGGAAGCCGATGAAGAGAATGACGACCGGGATGCGCAAGGCGCGGGAGAGCAGCCAGCGGTAGCCGCTGTTCATCTTCTCGAAGACCGGCTCGGTCATGCGCTGGATCCGGCCATGGGCCGGGACCATCAGCTTGGAGCACAGCATCGGGGTCAGCGTGCGCGCCACCACGCCGGAGAAGAAGATCGCGGCGGCGAGCGTGATGCCGAATTCGCGGAAGAGCTTGCCCGTGTTGCCGGTCATGAAGGCGAGCGGCACGAACACGGCCATGAGCGTTGCGGTGGTTGCGATCACCGCGAAGCCGATCTCGCGCGCGCCGTCGAAGGAGGCGAGCAGCGGCGGCTGGCCCTCCTCGATGCGCCGGTGCACGTTCTCGATCTCCACGATGGCGTCGTCGACCACGATGCCGATGGCGAGCACGATGGCGAGCAGGGTCAGCACGTTGATCGAGGCGCCGAAGAAGGCCATCACCATGAAGGCCGCCGTGATGGAGACCGGGATCGCCACCATGGCCACGATGGTGGAGCGCCAGTCGCGCAGGAAGAGCAGGATCACGAGGATCACCAGCGCCACGCCTTCCAGCAGGGTGTGCAGCACGCCGTCGATGGAGGCGCGGATGAACTGGCTCTCGTCGTAGGCGATCTCGGCCGTGGTGCCGGGCGGCAGCGAGGACTTGAGCTCCTCCAGCTCCTTGCGCACGCCGTCGACGACCGCGAGCGTGTTGGCGGTCGACTGGCGCACGACGCCCATGCCGATGGCGGTCTCGCCCGATTGGTAGAACTCGAAGCGCGTATCCTCCGGCCCGACCTCGACCTGGGCCACCTCTCCGAGCCGGACCAGGTAGCCGCTCTTGTTGGTGACGATGATCTGCTGGAATTCCTCGGGCGTGGCGAGGCGGGAATCGGTCTTGACGGTGAATTCGCGCTGGCTCGATTCGATGCGGCCGCCGGGCAGCTCCACGTTCTGGCGTTTGATGGCGGTCTCCAGATCCTGCACCGTCAGGCCGCGGGCGGCGAGCGCCGGCCGGTCGATCCAGATGCGCATGGCAAAGCGTCGCTCGCCGCTCAGGTTGACGTTGGCGACGCCGGGAACGGTGGAGAGGCGGTCCACGTAGACGCGCTTGAGAAAGTCGCTGAGTTCGAGCGCATCGAGCGAGGTGGATGTCACGCCCACCCACATGATGGCCGAGGCATTCGCGTCGACCTTGCGCACCACCGGCGTATCGGCGTCGTCCGGCAGCCGTCCGGTGACGCGGGACACGGCATCGCGCACGTCGGAGGTCGCAGCCTCCGGATCGCGGGACACTTCGAATTCGATGGAGACGGAGGAGCGGTCGTTCTGGCTCTGCGACGTGATCTGGCGAATGCCCTCGATCCCGGCGACCGCACCCTCGATGATCTCCGTCACCCGGCTCTCGATCACCTCGTTCGAGGCGCCGCGATAGACTGTGGAGACCGAGACGACCGGCCGGTCGACCTGCGGATATTCGCGAACCGGCAGGTTCATGAGCGCGGCAAGGCCACCCACGATCAGCAGCAGGCTGACCACGACGGCGAAGACGGGGCGGCGGATGAAGAGGTCTGAAACCTGCATGGCTCTGGTCGATTCAGGTTAGAGCAAACGGCGGACGAAAACGCGACGGAACCCTCTCCCCACAAGGGGGAGGGGAAAGGCGGCATGCCCGACAAGGCATGTCACTTCCGCTCGGCAGCCTGGGCGCTGCCGATGGCCTGCGGGACGTTCAGGGAGGAGCGGGAGGGCTGCTCCCGGTTCGCCGCAGGGACGGGAGCTGTCGGAGCGGCACCGCCGGATCCGACCGGGCGGGCGACCACCTCGGCTCCGGGGCGCACGCGCTGCACGCCGAGCACCACGATGGTCTCGCCCGGCTGCAGGCCGCTCACCACCTCGACCTTGCCGCCCTGGCGCTGGCCGATGGTGATGACGCGGCGTTCCACCTTGCTGTCCTTCACCGGATAGACGATGTGGCGCAGGCCCTCGCTAACGATCGACTCCTCCGGCACCACGACGGCGTCGTCCTTGGTGGACACTTCGAGCGCCACCGACAGGAACATGCCGGGCTTCAGGGCCTCGTCCGTGTTGTCGAACTCGGCGGTCAGGCGCGCCGTGCGGGTCGTCTGATCGACGCGAGGATCGATGGTCGAGACGCTGCCCTTGAAGGTGCGGCCCTTATAGGCGGCGGAGGTGGCGTTGACGATCTGGCCCGGCTGGAGGCGGCCCAGGAGGTTTTCCGGCACCGCGAAGTCGAGGCGGACCTTCGACAGGTCGTCGAGGGTGGTGATGCGGGTGCCGGGCGCCACATAGGCGCCGAGGGAGACGGAGCGGGTGCCGACGCGGCCGGCGAAGGGGGCGCGGATGATCAGGTCCTCGAGCCGGGCCTCGGCGGCCTTGCGCTGGGCGCGGGCGGAGGCGATGGAGCCGTCGAGCGACTTGATCTGGGCCGTCAGGTCGTCGACCTGGGCGCCGGTGCCGGCGCCGGTGCGGCTGAGAGCCTGGGCGCGTTCGAGCTTGATGGCGACCTCGTTGCGGAGCGCCTCGGCGCGGCTCGCCTCGGCCACGGCCTGCTCGATCTCGGCGCGCCGCTCGGCGGCGTCGAACTGGATCAGCGTGTCCCCGGCCTTGACCTTCTGGCCTTCGGAAAAGCCGATCTCGCCGACGATGCCTGCCACCTTCGCGGTCACGGTGATCGATTCATAGGCACGCACCGTGCCGACCGATTCCCGCATCTCGACGATACGCCCGGTCTTCACGACGTCCACGTCGACGGTCGCGGGTCCTGCTGGGCCGCCGCGGCCCCGTCCGCCGGGACCGCCCTGAGCACCGGCCTGCTGGCCTTGGGGCTGGCTCACATACGCGCCGATCACGGGCAAATTGGCCAAGTGGCCGCCCTTATAGGCGTACCAGCCGCCAAAGCCTGCTGCCCCCAGCACGGCAATGACGGCGAGTTGACCGGACACACGCATGCTCGCTCCTTACTCAGTCTTTTACGCCTTAGCGGCTTTTTGCTCGTAATTGTCGGAAGTTGTCCTAGCACAATATATGCCAAGTGCTGTGACCATAACGCAGCAAACACGATGTTTTGTATTACGATTTCGTAATCTGTCTCTCCCCCGAAAAGGTAGGTTCCCCTCGTGACGCCGCAATCGCGGCAAGCTTGACAATGTTCTCTTTTTGTTCTGGGAAATAATCCATATTTTGAGTGGATTGTTTTATGGGATTGTCAACGTCACAGGAGCGGGAATGGAGAGCGGTCCGACAGGCCCTCACCCTTGCCCAGCTCGAACTCCGGCAGTTGCGCCTCTCGCTTGTTCTCAGGCGGTTCAATCCGAGCCAGCCGCGCGTGCCGGCAGGGAATTCCGATGGCGGGCAATGGACGGATGGGGGCGGAGGAGGCGAGCGTCCGCGCGCCACCTTCGTGTCGGCACGACCTCGTCGAGGGGGCGGCACGCGCAACACCGGCGGACGGGACTATGCGACCACGCCGGCACAGGAGGTCCGTCTCGACGTTTCGGCGGCACGGGCGCGGGCTTTGACGCGGGAAGTGCAGCGCCACGATCCCAACTGGCGCCCGACGCCCAGTATGTATGGCGACGTGGAAGGCGCGATCCGAGCCAATGAATCGCAAGCCTTGTAGGCAGCCGTTCGGTTGCGGGAGTTACAAAGGCAGGAGCCCGTTCGCGGGCCGATGGAGGAGATCTTCCAGCCGAACGGGCAGCATGTAGGAATCAGGCATGGGAGAGCTTCTGATCGGACGCGCACCATGACCTCATCCGAGTTTGGCGACTTGCTTGAAACACTTATGCCAGGCGCTCGTGCCGTGCCGTCTCCTCCGGGATATCGCGGTCTGTGGTATCAGCGGCCCGATGGATCGATCTTCGGCGTGCGGCGGAGTGAGACGCACGGGATAACGGTCGACGTTATGCAACATAATCATCCCGTGGTTAGTAATGGATACAAGGTCCATCAGAAATGACAGCAGAACCAAGGCATAGGCACTTCGACCGCTCCATGAGCGAGTGGATCAAGATGGTTGCGAATGAACTGCCGGACGATGCGGTTGGTCTCTGGCAGATCGTTCCGGATGGTCGTCGCGGATTTGAGCTCGAGGGCGATGCGCTGGCCGACTACGTCCGGCGCTGCATCGCCGAGCTTCTGTCGCGCGGGGCGGTACCGGTCGTCGGCGGCGGGCTCGAGGGTGAGCACGACTGGATCGCGCAGTCGCAATACGGCTCGAAGCCCGGCGAGATCATCGAGAACGTGGTGCGCGAATGGCTCGCCAACGGCGCGAAGGACGAGGATCCCGGCGGGCTCTGGTTCGCTCTGCGCGAGCATGCCTGGATGCCGCCGGGGTTGGGAGATCTTTAAATCCGGTTGACCGTCGCCCGAGGCTCCGGCATACCGGTTGGCGGGACACCTCTCCCCACCGAGAGGCGCCCATCTGTAAGGATGGATTGCAATGACGAACCTGCCCGCCGCGCGTCCGCGCGCGCCCTTCTTTTCATCCGGCCCCTGCGCCAAGCGCCCCGGATGGTCTCTCCAGAACCTTAAAGTCGACAGTCTCGGACGCTCGCACCGCGCCAAGCTCGGCAAGGCGCGCCTGAAGCTCGCCATCGACCTCACCCGCGAGGTGCTGGAGGTGCCGGACGGTTACCGCATCGGCATCGTGCCCGCCTCCGATACCGGCGCCGTGGAGATGGTGCTGTGGTCGATGCTCGGCGCCCGCCCGGTCGACATGCTGGCCTGGGAAAGTTTTGGCGAGGGCTGGGTCACGGACGTGGTCAAGCAGCTCAAGCTCGCCGATGCCCGCGTCATCAATGCGGCTTACGGCGAGCTGCCCGATCTGGCGCAGGTCGACACCAAGTCCCGCGACGTGGTCTTCACCTGGAACGGTACCACCTCCGGCGTGCGCGTTGCGAACGCCGACTGGATCGCCGCCGACCGCGAGGGCCTGACGATCTGCGACGCCACCTCGGCGGCCTTCGCCCAGAAACTCGATTTCGCAAAGCTCGATGTGGTCACCTTCTCCTGGCAGAAAGTGCTCGGCGGCGAAGCGGCGCACGGCATGCTCATCCTCTCGCCGCGCGCGGTGGAGCGGCTCGAGAGCTACAAGCCGGCCTGGCCGCTGCCGAAGATCTTCCGCATGACCAAGGGCGGCAAGCTCATCGAGGGCATCTTCGAGGGCGAGACCATCAACACCCCGTCCATGCTCGCGGTCGAGGATTACATCGACGCGCTCGAATGGGCGAAGTCCATCGGCGGGCTGAACGCGCTGACCGCCAAGGCCGATGCCAACGCGAAGGTCATCCATGACTGGGTCGCGAAGACCCCGTGGATCGCCAACCTCGCCAAGGTGCCGGCGACGGCCTCGAACACCAGCGTCTGCCTCGTGATCGCCGATCCCGACGTGGTCGCAAAGGGTCCGGAGGCCGTGGCGCAGGTCGCCAAGGGCATCACCGCGGCGCTCGAGAAGGAGAATGTGGCTCTCGACATCGGCGCCTATCGCGATGCGCCTCCCGGCCTTCGCATCTGGTGCGGCGCGACGGTGGAGCAATCCGATCTCGAAGCCCTGACGCCCTGGCTCGACTGGGCCTTCGCGCAGGAAAAGGCGAAGCTCGCGAAAGCGGCTTGATTCTCTTCTTCCCTCCCCCTTGCGGGGAGGGATCGAGGGTGGGGGTCGCAAAGCCGGAACACTGCATTTCGTGATGAATGCACGAGGCTGTTACGGCACCTTGCCTCACCTCTCGCCCGGTCGAACCACCCCCACCCCTACCCCTCCCCGCAAGGGGGAGGGGACATCGAGGTGCACCATGCCCGCTCCCCGCGTTCTCATTTCCGACGCTCTCTCGCCCGCCGCCGTGCAGATCTTCAAGGATCGCGGCATCGAGGTCGATTTCCAGCCCGACCTCGGCAAGGACAAGGACAAGCTCGCCGCCATCATCGGCAATTACGACGGCCTTGCGATCCGCTCAGCCACCAAGGTCACGGCGAAGATTCTCGAACAGGCGACGAACCTGAAGGTGATCGGCCGCGCCGGCATCGGCGTCGACAATGTCGAGATCCCCGCCGCGACGGCGAAGGGAATCATCGTCATGAACACGCCCTTCGGCAATTCCATCACCACGGCAGAGCACGCCATCGCCATGATGTTCGCGCTCGCGCGCCAGATCCCGCAGGCAGATGCCTCGACGCAGGCCGGCAAGTGGGAGAAGAACCGCTTCATGGGCGTCGAATTGACGGCGAAAGTGCTCGGCGTGATCGGCTGCGGCAATATCGGCTCCATCGTCGCCGACCGCGCCATCGGCCTGCGCATGAAAGTGATCGCTTATGATCCCTTCCTGTCGCCGGAGCGCGCCATCGAGCTCGGCGTCGAGAAGGTCGAGCTCGACGAGCTCCTGCGCCGCGCCGATATCATCACGCTGCACGTGCCGATGACGGAAAAGACGAAGAACGTGCTCTCGGCCGAGAATATCGCCAAGACCAAGAAGGGCGTGCGCATCGTCAACTGCGCCCGCGGCGGCCTCGTCGACGAGGCGGCTCTGCGTGCCGCTCTCGATTCAGGCCATGTGGCGGGTGCGGCCTTCGACGTGTTCATCGAGGAGCCGGCGACGGCGAACCCACTCTTCGGCCATCCCAACGTGGTCTGCACGCCGCATCTGGGTGCGGCCACCTCGGAAGCGCAGGAGAACGTCGCCCTGCAGGTGGCCGAGCAGATGTCGGATTACCTGCTCCAGGGCGCGATCCAGAATGCGGTGAACTTCCCGTCCATCACCGCCGAGGAGGCGCCGCGCCTAAAACCCTTCGTGGCGCTTGCCGAAAAGCTCGGCTCCTTCCTCGGCCAGCTCACGGAAGCGCCGATCAAGGGCATCCGCATCGAATACGAGGGTGCGGTCGCGGAGATGAACACCCGCGCGCTCACCTCCGCCGCGGTGACCGGCGTCCTGCGCCCGTTCCTGCAGGACATCAACATGGTCTCGGCTCCGCTGGTGGCGCGGGATCGCGGCATCACGGTGGAAGAGGTCAAGCGCGAGAACGCGGCCCGCGACTATGAGAGCTTCGTGCGCATCGTCGTCGATGCCGAGGACATGTCGCGCCATGCGGGCGGCACCGTCTTCCAGGACGGCAAGCCGCGCGTCATCGAGATCCGCGACATCGCGGTCGATGCGGAGTTTGCGCCGCACATGATCTATGTGCGCAACGACGACAAGCCCGGTTTCATCGGTCGGTTCGGCACGCTGCTCGGCGAATCCGGCGTCAACGTCGCGACCTTCGCGCTCGGCCGCGACAAGCCCGGCGGCGATGCGATCTGCTTCGTCTCGGTCGACCAGCCGGTCTCCGACGAGCTGCTGCGCCTGATCGAAGAGATCCCGCAGGTCAAGCGCGCCCGCGCCGTGCGTTTCTGATATAGGAAGTTGAGGATCGCACCATGGCACAGTCCTCGTCGCAACGCTTCGTCCTGACGCTCGCCTGCGCGAACCGTCCCGGTATCGTCGCCGCCGTGGCGGGGCATCTGTCGGATGCCGGCCTCAACATCCTCGACGCCCAGCAATACGACGACACGCAGACGGATCGCTTCTTCATGCGTGTCGTGTTCGACCCGGTGTCGGGCAAGAGCGATCTCGATGCGCTGAAGAGCGGCTTCACGCCGCTCGCCGAGCGTCTCGGCATGACATGGACCCTGCGCGACCCGAGCGCCAAGCGGCGCGTCATGCTGCTGGTCTCGAAGTTCGACCATTGCCTTGCGGATATTCTCTATCGCTGGCGCATCGGCGAATTGGATTTCGAGCCCGTCGGCGTGATCGCCAATCATCCGGCTGAAACCTACAGCCATGTGGATCTCGGCAGCGTTCCCTTCCACTGCCTGCCGGTCACCAAGGATACGAAGCTCGAGCAGGAAGCGCGTGTCTGGGAAATCATCCGCGACGCGCAGGTCGATCTCGTGGTGCTCGCACGCTACATGCAGGTGCTCTCCGACGGCCTCGTCGCGAAGCTCGTCGGGCGCTGCATCAATATCCACCATTCCTTCCTTCCGAGCTTCAAGGGCGCCAAGCCCTATCATCAGGCCCATACACGCGGGGTGAAGCTGATCGGCGCGACGGCGCATTACGTGACCTCCGATCTCGACGAGGGCCCGATCATCGCGCAGGACGTGGAATCGATCACCCATCGCGACTCGGCCGAGGATCTCGTGCGCAAGGGCCGCGACATCGAACGCCGCGTGCTGGCCCGCGCCGTGCGCTACCACCTGGAAGACCGCATCCTGCTCAACGGCCGTAAGACGGTGGTGTTCGCGGATTAGTTCTGCGGATTATCATGACTCCTACGTCATCACCGGCCTCGTGCCGGTGATCTCGTTTTAACACCCTCTCGCCTCATCCTGAGGAGCAGCGAAGCTGCGTCTCGAAGGAGGTTCCAGAGTGCACTGGAATCTCCTTCGAGACGGCGCTACCGCGCCTCCTCAGGATGAGGTTGAAAAGTTGGGAGTGGAGAAGTGGATGGCCGGGACGAGCCCGGCCATGACGTACCGCTTGTCATCCCCGGCGAGCGGAGCGAGGGAAGGGGATCCACGACCACCCTCAGCGCTGTGGATTTCCTTCCCCTCCGCTGCGCTTCGGCCGGGAATGACACATTCCGGTTTTACCCCTTCCTCTCCGCCAGCCAGATCCCGCCGAGCACCAGCGTGAGGCCGATGGCGTGATAAAGCGCGAAGGGTTCGCCGAGAATCATCACTGCGAGCAGGGCGCCGAAGACCGGCACGAGATTGACGAAGAGACCGGCCCGCGCCGGGCCGATCAGCTCGACGCCGCGGATGAAGAAGATCTGCGACAGCAGCGAGGGCAGGAAGGCCACGTAGATGAGGACGAGCCAGCCCTTCGGCGTCGGAAATTGCACCGTGCCCTGGACGATCTCCATTCCGACGAGCGGCAGGGAGCTCACGAAGGCGACGACTGCGATGGCGGCGAAGAACACGAGGCTCGAAACGGCGGGGCGGTAGCGCAGGCCGAGCGTGTAGATGGAATAGAACACGCAGGCGATCAGCATCCACACATCGCCGATATTGAGCGCGAGGGTCTTCAGGATCTGCCAATCCGCCTTCACGGACACGATCGTCACGCCGATGAGCGTCACGATCATGCCGATGACCTGCAGCGGGATCACGCGGGCGTGGAAGACGAGCACCATCGCGGCGAGCACGATGACCGGGATCGAACCCTGGAAAAGAGTGATGTTGATCGCGCTCGTGTGGTAGGCGGCGGCGTAGAACAGGGCATTGAAGGCGGTGAGCCCGAAGATGCCCATCAGGATGGTGAAGAGCCAGCGCTCCTTCAGCTGCGGCCATGAATCCACCACCTGGCGACCGACCAGCGGCAGCAGGAGCGCCACCACGATGACCCAGCGCAGGCAGGTGAGCACCATGGGCGAGATCTGGTCCACGGCAAGCCGCCCGGCGATCCCGTTGCCGGCCCACATGAGGGTGGTGAGAACCAGCAGCAGATAGGCCTGTCCCCACAGTCTCTGCCAGAGTGAATGCAGGATTTTCATGAGGGCCTGACCTTCTGGCGGCTCGCACTCAAAAGCGGTTTCCCGTTTCGGGTGCGATACAATTGCACTTGCCGCCGCCCGCCGTTCGGCTAAACCGGCACCGAACGGAGCGGGTGACGCATGGGCTTACGGTTTCTGGTGGTCGAGGGCAATACGCGGGACGCAAGGCAGGTCCACAGAGAATCCTATGGACTCACGCCGTCCGAATCCTATTCGGAGGTGATCCAGGCGATCGAGCGCGAGGCGGTCTGCGACATCGCCCTGCCGGCGGACGAGGGCGCGAACCTGCCGGATGCGGCGGGGCTCGAATCCTACGACGGCATCGTGCTTACCGGCTCGCATCTCAACCTTTACGACCGCACCCCCGACATCCTGCGCCAGATCGACCTGATGCGGGCGGTCTATACCTCGCGGACCCCGTCCTTCGGCTCGTGCTGGGGGCTGCAGATCGCCGCGGTCGCGGCTGACGGCGATGTGCGTCCGAACCCGCTCGGGCGCGAGGTGGGCATCGCGCGCAAGGTGGTGCCGACCGATGTCGGGCGAACCCATCCGCTCCTCGAGGGCCGCCGCGCCGTCTATGACGCGCCGGCGATCCATCTCGACGCGGTCACGACGCTGCCGGGCGATTGCACGGTGCTGGCCGGCAATGCGGTGTCGCCCGTCCAGGCCGCCGAGATCCGCCAGGACGGCGGCGTGTTCTGGGGCGTGCAGTATCACCCGGAATTCTCTCTCGGCGAGCTTGCGGTCATCCTGAACCGCCGCACCGACATCCTCGTGCGCGAAGGCTTCTGCCGCACGAAGGAGGACGCCATCGCCTATGCGCAGGATCTCGCCGCGCTGGGCAAGGATCCGTCTCGCTTCGATCTCGCCTGGCGCTATGGCATCGATGATGAAATCCTCGACCCGCAGCGCCGTACCCGCGAGATCCGCAACTTCATCGAGCACCGTGTGAAGACGGGAAAGAGCGCGAGGGGAAGGGCCTGACCGTGAGGTGTCATTGAACCCTCTCCCGTCATCCCCGGGCTTGTCCCGGGGACCCACGTCTTTGCACCGTTATGGTTCGGAAGACGTGGGTGGCCGCAACAAGTGCGGCCATGACGCAGAAGGGCGTCATCTCACGATCATTCCTGGACAAGCCTGCTCAGGCAGGCTCCCGCTCCTCCGCCTTGGGCCTGCTCACCTGCAGGACCGTGAGGCGCTTGCGTTCGCCGGTGCGGGTGGTCCAATCGATCGATTGCCCAAGCGGGAGCCCGATGAGCGCGGTTCCGATCGGCGTCAGCACCGAGATCCTTCCTTTCGAAATGTCGGCCTCGTGCGGATAGACCAGGGTGACCGTCTGCACCCGTCCGGTCACGTCGTCGCGGAAGTCGATTTCGCAGCCCATATGGACGGCGTCGGCCCGCTGCCTGCCTTCAGGCAGAACATGGGCCCGGTCGAGTTCATCGGCGAGTTCCCGTGCCACGTCCGGCATCGTATGCAGAGCCGCGTCCGCGAGGGTCGAAAGTTTTTCGTGATCCGCCGCGGTCAGAGTGATGCGTGGCTTTGCCGTGGCGGCTGTTTTCTTGGACATGTGATGCTTCCTGTTCGTGGATGTGCAGCAGCGGGAGGCGCTGCAGCGTGTGCCGGACCGTCGTCGGATTCCGGCGGTTGCGATGATGAATTGCAGTTCTCATGCCTCGGCATCGCGGTCTGCGCACAGCACGAGCGCGAAGCCGGCGAGGATGTGCCGTGCCGGACGAGGCGGCATCCGGTTCCATAGGCCGTCGAAGGAATGAGCTGATTGAGAGCGCCCCGAGCCCGGAGCGCAAGCGCGCGTTGAGCTCGGGGCTACGTGCCCGCGATGAGGTTGCCCGCCCGATGCAGGCCGCGACGGTATCGCAGAAGGCTCAACATGATGGGCTGAAGGCTCCTACACCCGGCCAAGTTTGTCAAATGACGGCAAGCCGCCGCTTGCGTCATCCCACCCTGCGCCGTCGTGACACCCACCGCGTCATGCCCGGGCTTGTCCCGGGCACCCACGTCTTAAGCAGCGTGGCGGTTCTCGAAGACGTGGGTGGCCGCACCAAGTGCGGCCATGACGCCGAGGGGACGAGGGGCGAGGCGGCAGGACGAAGCAGGACGGGAGCGTGATGTTATGTTCTCACTTTGTTCTTGACATCATTCCCAATCTTGGCTATATCGTTGCCTCAAGACCTGCCTCTGACGAGGGGCGCGCTCGCGAGGCGTCGCAGTGTGGAGGCAG